>Ga0233426_10000665_pt1 | contig 35453 bp, 34 predicted proteins | sample SI_118_April2016_6_FD_179875 | JGI IMG/M metagenome (GOLD analysis project Ga0233426, IMG submission 179875) | Seawater microbial communities from Saanich Inlet, British Columbia, Canada - SI_118_April2016_10_MG | ecosystem: Environmental > Aquatic > Marine > Inlet | place: Canada: British... | reverse complement strand
TTAAACGTTTGTTTCTAGTTTGATATAATCCAACAACTCTCGCCTAACCTCTTTGTTTTTAAAAGCACCCCCATATTCAGAAGTCACCGTACTACTCTCAATATCTTTAATTCCTCTTGAGTTCACGCACAAATGTTTTGCATCAATCACACAAGCAACATCATCCGTTCCTAAAGCTTCTTGCAAAGCTTGAACCACTTGCATCGTTAATCTTTCTTGAACTTGTGGTCTTTTTGCAAAATGCTCTACAATACGGTTCATTTTAGACAAGCCTATCACCTTCCCTTTAGAAATATAAGCAACATGTGCTCTTCCTACAATTGGCAACAAATGGTGTTCACAAGTAGAGTAAACAACTATATTTTTTTCTACCAACATCTCTCCATACTTATAAGTATTCTCAAAAGTTGATAACTCAGGCCTATTTGCTGGATTTAATCCAGAAAACAATTCATTTACAAATGATTTTGCAACTCTTTTAGGAGTACCCCGTAAACTATCATCAGTCAAATCCATTCCTAAAGTAATTAATATTTCTTTTACCTTATCTTGGATAATACTTATTTTCTCTGAATCTGAAATATCAAAAGCATCTTCACGCAAAGGTGTCTCTGCTGAAGTAGCAATATGATTCTCTCCGATCTCGTCTATGTTATCAATACTCATTCCGTTTTTACCTTCAAACATTGTTCTAAATATTATATTGCAAATTTACGAATTATTAACAACTTGAAGTAACTCTTCTAAAGTACATTCTTGTTGTTCTCCGCTTTGCATATTTTTTAATGTATATGTATTCCCTACTATTTCTTTTGACCCTAAAATAACAACAAAAGGAATTTCTCTTTTGTTAGCATAGTTCATTTGTTTTTTCATTTTTGCTGCATCAGGATACAACTCGGCTTTTACTCCTTCTATTCTTAGAGCTTTTATTGCTTTTGTAGCATAAAAAGCTTCCTCGTCACCAAAGTTGATAAATACCACTTCAGGCCTTGGTTTATCAAAATTTTCAAACAAATTCAGTTCTTCCAAAACCAAATAAATACGATCTAATCCAAAGGATATACCAACACCACTCATATTTTTTAAACCAAAAATGCCGGTAAGATCATCATATCGACCACCACCTCCAATGGAGCCCATTTTTATTCCTTTAGGTGCAGCAACTTCAAAAATAGCGCCCGTATAATAATTCAGTCCTCTGGCTAAAGTGACATCTACTTCTAACGATGCTGATTCCAATCCTAATGCTTCAATCTTCTCTACGACAAACTTTAAATCTTCTACTCCTTCCAATCCTTCGTCTGAATCGGCTAACATCATCTTTAGCTCATTTAATTTTTCCGAATTCGTACCATTAAAAGCAAACAAAGGAGCAACTTTTTCTATAGCTTCTTGAGAAATTCCTTTCGCTTTCATCTCTTTCGCGACTCCCTCTGCTCCTATCTTATCCAATTTATCCAAAGCAACAGTAAAATCAATCAACTTATCTTTAGCTCCAATAATCTCAGCAATACCTGATAATATCTTTCTATTATTGATTTTTATAGACGTTCCGGTAAGTCTTAACTTACTAAAAACCGTGTCGTATAGTTGAATAAATTCAATCTCTTGCCATAAAGAATTACTCCCCACAACATCCGCATCACATTGATAAAACTCGCGAAAACGCCCTTTTTGTGGTCTGTCTGCTCTCCAAACAGGTTGAATTTGATATCTTTTAAAAGGTAAATCCAATTCATTTTGATGTTGCACAACGTACCTTGCAAATGGAACTGTTAAATCATACCGTAAAGCTTTTTCCGATATTTGAGAGGTTAATTTAGTACTCTCCTTATCAGCCAATAAAGTAGAATCCGCCTTTTTTAGATAATCACCTGAATTCAATATCTTAAAGATCAATCGATCTCCTTCCTCTCCATACTTCCCCATTAATGTAGAAGAATTTTCAAAAGAAGGTGTTTCAATTTGTTGAAATCCAAAAATTTGAAACACTTGTTTTATTGTACCAAAAATATAGTCCCGTTTTGCAACTTCTATCGGAGAAAAATCTCTTGTACCTTTTGGTATACTTGGTTTTTGTGCCATGATCTAAAAAATAAAATGCAAATATCTGAAAAATTAAGACTTGTTGTATAAAATTCCTTTTAAACTTTAAACTTGATCTAAAAGAAATATGAGAATGTGTTAAAAAAAAAGAACCTAATAAATCTATTCCAATTTATTAGGTTCCTCCAGGTGTAAAAATAGATTACTTACATCCCTTTTAACTCACCTACCAGCTCTGTCAATGCAGCTTTAGCATCTCCAAATAACATAGATGTTTTTGAATTATAGAATAGTTCATTTTCTATACCAGCATACCCAGCTTTCATACTACGCTTATTCACAATAATATGTTTCGCATTTTCAACATCTAAAATAGGCATTCCATAAATAGGACTGGATGGGTCTGTATGTGCTGCAGGATTAACAACGTCATTGGCACCTACAACCAACACAACATCTGCATTATTAAATTGAGGATTGATGTCATCCATTTCTGACAACAAACTATAATCCACATTCGATTCTGCCAACAATACATTCATATGCCCAGGCATTCTTCCTGCCACAGGATGGATTGCATATTTTACATTCACCCCTTTTGAAGTCAAGAGTTCCTCTAATTCATGAATAACATGTTGTGCTTGTGCAACTGCTAATCCATATCCAGGAACAATAATTACATTCGTTGCATAGTTCATCATTATTGCTGCATCGCTCGAAGTTGTTTTCTTAATGGTACCAAGTGATTTGTTAACACCTTCTTCTGCTACTGCTGATGCACCGAAAGAGCCAAAAATAACGGAACCTAAGGTTCTATTCATGGCCTTACACATGGCAACAGTTAAAATTATACCGGCTGAACCCACTAGGATACCTCCAACCAACATTACCATATTATCATATAAAATCCCTGTAATTGCAGCGGCAATACCTGTCAAAGAGTTTAATAGAGAAATGACCACTGGCATGTCTGCTCCACCAATAGGCAAAACAAACAAAATACCATACACCAATCCAGCAACTAACAACCCATATAAAAACAACTGACTATCAGAACCTGTAGCGACAATAAAGGCAGAAAAAGCAATAATACCTATTATAAATAAATTGTTTATAATGTTGTATTTTGGAAGTTTAACCACACTTTTTAAAGAACCATTTAACTTTCCCCAAGCCACCAAACTTCCAGAGAAAGTAATGGCTCCAATAGCGATTGCCGATAGAATCGTGGCTACAATTGTTGCTTCAGTACCTGAGATGTTTTCGTTTCCAATAAATTCGACAACTCCAATTAAAGCAGCACTAGCACCACCAAAACCATTAAATAGAGAAACCAATTCTGGCATCTTTGTCATTTCAACCTTCATTGCAATTAGCCACCCCATTATTGAGCCAATGATAATAGCCACTCCAATTAAGACATAAATGATTGTTGGAACTTTAATCTCATTGATAAAGATTGTCCCAACAATAGCCAATCCCATCCCTAGTGCCGCAATTAAGTTTCCATTTTTTGCAGTTTCTGGATGACCTAATTTTTTAAGACCAACGATAAAAGTAATCGTTGAAACCAAATATATAATACTTAATACTATATCCATTTTTTTATTTTTTATATCTGTTAAAACTCAGAAGAGTCAGAAAGTATATTCTTAATTTATTTTTTCTTTTTAAACATATCCAACATTCTATCAGTAACTGCAAAGCCACCAACAACGTTTAACACACCTAAAACTACAGCAATAAAACCCAAAGTTAATGCTATGTAATCCTCAGGATTAGAATGTAACATTACCAATATTGCTCCTACAATTACAACACCACTCAAGGCATTTGCACCTGACATTAATGGTGTATGTAAAACGGCAGGAATACTTTTAATAACTTCAATACCTACAAAAGTTGCCAAAATTAAAATGTAAGTAACTTGAAGGTTGCTACTAATAAACTCGATCAATTCGTTCATAATACTATTTTTTTAGTTTTTTCTAATTAAACCGTCTTTCACGATTAAAGTTTCGTCTGTAATTTCTTCCTCAAGCTCCCACTTAAAATTATTTTCCTCTGTCAAGTGGATTAAAAAGTTATAAATATTTTTTGCAAACAATTCACTTGCATTTGCAGAAACACTTTCTGGAGCAATCGTAGTTCCAATTACTTTAACACCGTTTTTTACGATTGTTTTGTTCATAACACTCACCTCACAATTCCCTCCTTGAGCAGCTGCTAAATCAACAATAACCGCTCCATTTTTCATCTTGGAAACCTGATCTTCTGTAATTAATACAGGAGCCTGTCTTCCAGGGATATTTGCAGTTGTAATGACCAAATCCGCTTGAAACAAAGATTTATCCACAGCTTCCTTTTGACGTCGCGCATAGTCTTCTGACGCTTCTTTAGCATAACCTCCTTCCGATGATTCTCCTGAGTTATCGACAGAAATAAATTTTGCTCCTAAAGATTCTGCTTGTTCTTTAGTTTCAGTTCTAATATCCGTTGCTTCGACTACAGCACCCAATCGTTTGGCAGTTGCAATTGCCTGAAGTCCCGCGACCCCTACTCCGTAGATTAATACCTTAGAAGGTGTAATTGTACCAGCAGCAGTCATCATTAAAGGAAAAATTTTATTCATTTCATATGCACCTAATATAACAGCCTTATAACCGGCAAGATTGCTTTGGGAACTTAACACATCCATATCTTGCGCCCTTGAAATTCTTGGTATTGCATCTAAAGAAAAAGCTGTTGCTCCCAAATCGGCAATAGATTGAATTAATTTTGGGCTAGCTTTATGATAAAGTTGACTAATCAATGTTTGCCCTTTAGAAACAAACTTCAGATCTTCTTCGTCAAATGGGTTAATTTTTATAAGCACATCTGACTCTTTAAAAATCACCTCTTTCTTTTCAACGTTTACTTCAACATTTTTATAATCTGAATTTTTATAAGAAGATAGCACTCCTGCATTCTCTTCTATTGAAACTTCAAATCCTTTGGCTATTAATTGTTTTGCAATAGTAGGAGAGATTGCAATACGTTTTTCACCTTTTTGTGTTTCCTTCAATATGCCAATTTTCATATTTTCTGGTGGTTTAATTTAATTAATAATTACTTTTATTAGTCTTTTTATTTTTTAAAGGTTAAAAGCTATATGTCAAACTTCAAACCTTTCATCTTATAACATAGCTAAGTTAGTTAAAATGAAAACAAAATAATATCGCCTCATGATTTTTACAAACTCACTAACTAATATCTAAAATAATTACGTAATTAGCAAATAAATCTACTTATTGCATGGTTTGATAGAACTATTTTTAAAAGAATTAAATTATCCAAAACTAAAAATACAATCGATTGGCAAAACTACAACGATTTCGAAAATTGTAAAATTCTTATTTAGACAATCCTAAAAAAATAATTGCCCAAACATTCCGTTAAATAGATATGTTAATTTCATTAAAAAACGAAAAAGAATCCAACACAAAAAAAAACATAGCACAACAAGACTACGACAACAAAAGAATTTTTCGACTGTTTAACACACTGTGTGCGTCATCATGCATTTTTTTTTGAGTTATTCTTTAACTTGGTCATACTTGCGTTCAGTTCGAATCCAAGCAAAAGAATAATTGAGTTCAACCAAATAAAAAGCATCATTATTAACAAAGTACCAATAGAGCCATAAAGTTCGTTGTATTTGGCGAATTTATCTACATATATCCCGAAAGTATAAAAGGTTACTACATAAAGTACTGTTGTCAATACAGAACCAACAGAAAAAAATGAAGATTCTTTGCCCTCTTTTGTCCCGAAATAATACAACAGTGAAACCGTTGTAAAAATCATAAAAATAAAAATTAAGTACCTTATATTGCTTAACCACATAAAATCATCACTTAACCAACCATTTTCCATCAGAATATCAATTCCAAACTTAAAGGAAATAGTCACTACAACCGTCAGTATTAAGAGCACTGACATCAATAGAGAAATCCCCAATGAAACGATATAGGCTCTAACGACACTTCTAACTTCCGTTACATGATACGAATATTCAAACCCTCCAAATATAGCATTGATTCCATTTGTCATTAAAAAAATAGAAACGAAAAAACCGAATGACAACAATCCTCCATATTTATTGTTTGCAATATCATCCAAAACCGGGATAACCGCTTTATAAGTATTCGTTGGAACAGCCTCTGAAATCATTAACATAAAACTCTCCTGAAACCCATCGACAGGAATAAAGGGTATCAAAGTTAACATGAACAAAAGAAACGGAAATATTGCCATAAAAAAACTGTAGGAAATCCCTCCTGCTCTTGAAGTAAGACCTCCACGTACAATCCCTAAAATATACATATGAACCAGATCATAAAGGGACATCCCCTCTAAACCTGGAACCTTTATTTGCTTCCCTAAATCAACTAATTTATCAATCATTGTTTTACATAGCTTAGCTTCCTAAACTGTAATTTAAAAAGCTTTCAAACTTAAATCTATATTATACACACTATGCGTTAAAGCTCCAGAAGAAATAAAATCCACACCACATTCGGCATAAGGCTTTAAAGTTTCTTCATTAATCCCTCCAGAAGATTCTGTTTGACATTTTCCGTTAATCATCGCAACAGCTTTTCGAGTATCTTCAAAAGTAAAGTTATCGATTAATATTCGGTGAACACCATCAGAATTCAGTATTTCTCTAATTTCTGCCAAATCACGAGCCTCTATTATTATTTTCAAATCTTTCCCCGTTTTCTTTAAATAGGCATGCGTTTTTTCAATCGCTTTAGTAATACCGCCGGCAAAATCAATATGATTGTCTTTCAACATGATCATGTCATACAAAGCAAAACGATGATTTACCCCACCTCCTATTTTTACAGCCCATTTTTCTAAAGCACGAATTCCAGGTGTGGTTTTTCGTGTATCCAATATTTTTGTCTTCGTACCTATTAAAAGATTTGTGTATTTTTTTGTTTTCGTGGCTATTGCACTCATTCGCTGCATCACATTGAGCACCAAACGTTCTGACTTTAAAATTGCATGTGAGCTTCCTTCAACAGTCAATACAACATCACCATATTTTACTCTTGCCCCATCCTTGATTAAAACATTAACTTTAATAGAAGGTTCAACATGCTTAAAAACTCTTTCAGCAAAATCAACTCCAGCTATGATACCAGAGTCTTTCACTAGCAATTGAGCTTTTCCTTCAACATTTTTAGGTATGCAAGCTAAAGAGCTATGGTCTCCATCTCCCACATCTTCTCGAATAGAATTTTCAATTATTATTTCTAGTTCTTTTTCAAATTGAATATCGGTTATCATATTGTAATTTTATACCACAAAAATACATTTTCTATTGATGTATAAAAAAAAATCACTGTGAAAAACCACGTTTAATAAATAAAATTTCAGGACTTCATCATTCAACAATTATTTATATTTGACCTATGAAAATAAAACTAATCGCCATAGGGAAAACCGACAACAAAAACCTCAATGAACTTATAGAGACATATAAAAGTCGGTTAAAACATTATATAAAATTTGAATTAGAAATCATTCCAGATATAAAAAACGTTAAAAACTTATCTGAAAAACAACAAAAAGAGAGAGAAGGGGATTTGATTTTAGGAAAAATTAATGCTACGGATCATTTAATTCTTCTCGATGAAAAAGGCAAAGACTTTCGATCTATAGAGTTTTCCCAGTATCTCCAAAAGAAAATGAACTCAGGAATCAAACAGTTGGTTTTTGTAATAGGGGGACCTTATGGATTTTCCGAGAAAATGTATAAAAAATCTATAGGAAAAGTTTCTTTTTCAAAGATGACATTCTCTCATCAAATGATTCGATTGTTTGTCGTTGAACAATTGTACAGAGGTTATACTATTTTAAAAAATGAACCTTATCACCACGAATAAAATTACTTTCTCTACAATTAATTAATTCTCCCAAAGAGGAAATTAATAACTGTATTCACTTTTTATTTTTCTCTTCAATCCAACGCGACATAAATTCGGTACTTCTCATCGTATGAAATAAAAGCATGCAACCTATAAAGTTAGAATTTCTATGTGCTTTCACATCATACTCTATCTTTTCGATATTTTCAAATAAAACAGTTGTAAAACTATATACATCATAACAACTTTTAATAAGCTCATATCCATTTTCTTGTGATTTTTCCCACAACTTTTTATCAACATACAATTCCAATGCTCCCGCAACTAACTCTTCTACCGAATCCACTACAGCGCCCGACCATTCATGAGAATCATGCATCGCTTCTGCACCAATCTTTGTTGTGACACTAGGAGTTCCATTCAGCATTGCATCGATGAATTTCCCCTTCAAACCTGCTCCAAAACGTAATGGCGCTAACATCACCTTCGCATTTTGCACTACAATATGCGCATCTTTTGCCCAACCTCTTATAAAAAAATTTTCCTTTGGGTTATGAAGTTGCATTGCCTTTTGTGACGGATAAGAACCATAAATATGCAATTCTGCCTCAGGTATTTTTTTTCTTAAAATTGGCCATATTTCTTTTTTCAAATACAATACACTATCCCAGTTAGGATCATGTCTAAAACTACCAATGGTGACAAAATGAGACCTATCTTCAAAACTAGGCAATTCCTTTTTTCGTTCTTCCGATACAGGCTCTAACAAAAAGGGAACATAACACAATAGTTGTGGGGGTACATTAAAAACTTCAGCTAAAATTTTCATTTCTACAGAAGAAATCATCAAACTTACATCTGAACGAAAAATACTCGCTATTTCTCTTTTGGCTATTTCAGAAAATAAATCATTTTTTTCAAATGCTCTATTTTCTTTGAATGCTTTTTGTCGAGCTTTTCGCAGACAATGTAAATCTTCAGTGTCTAATATTCTAACAGAATCAGGACTGTTTTTTTCTACACGCCAACCGAATTGCTCCTCCGTCATAAAACGATCAAACAAAACTATTTCAGGCTTTGCATTTTCAATATATGCATCAAATTTACTATCGTTTAATTCAATTTTTTTTATTCCAACCCCAATATCTTCTAAAGGGTACCTATATTCACTATCATCCGTAGCACTTGCAAATACAACATAATATCCCTCATTCAAAAAGCAAGTAATCAATTGCATCATTCTACTTCCAGCAGCAGAAGAGTTCGGTTCTGGCCATACACTGCCAATGACAAGTATTTTTTTTTGCATCACATTCCTTTTATCAAAAGTTCTTCAACTAATTCTTTTGTCATGGTTTTACCTACAGCATTACTTCGAATTGCATCAAAAGTATAGCGATAATCACAGCCGTCTTTATAAGCTGAACAGCCATAAGAAGCACTTCCCTTAATGACTTCCCCTTTTTTACATTTCGGACAAATCAAAGCTCCTGACTTTGCATACCTCTTAGATTCTTCTGGCTTTAAAATTAATTGATGATTCTCATCAAAACCGATAGCACCATTTATTTTTGAATCTTCTTTTTTAAAACCTTTTAAAACAACGGTCTCTCCCTTTGATAAAAGTCTTTTAAACTGATTGACAGACACTTTTTTCCCTAAAAACTCAAAAGGAAGTCTAAAGGAACAACCTGCTTTGTATTCAGAACAACCATAAGCACTAGTCCCTTTTAATAATTTCCCTATTTTACATTTAGGACATTCAGAGCCAGAAACATCACTTTTATTAACTTTTTTGGTTGGTTTTGGCAAAGGTGTTTGTTCTACAGAAAAACGTCTTGTATTTTTTTCCATACGTACTTCTACTACCAAATCGTCTACCATTTTTTTCATATTATTGATAAACTGCCCTGCACTATAATTGCCTTCTTCAATCTCTTTCAATTGCTTTTCCCATTGTCCGGTTAACTCAGCCGATTTCAATAATTCATTTTGAATAGTATCAATCAACTGTATTCCCATTTGTGTAGGAAGAATTTGTTTTTTATTTCTCTCTATATATTTTCTTCTGAAAAGAGTTTCTATGATATTTGCTCTAGTTGAGGGTCTACCAATTCCATTGGCTTTCATCAAATCTCTCAGCTCATCATCCTCCACTTGTTTTCCTGCGGTTTCCATTGCTCTTAACAGTGTTGCTTCGGAATAATTCTTAGGCGGCTTTGTAGTTTTTTCATTAAAAGAAGGTCTATGGAGTCCCGACTCACCTTTTACAAAAGTTGGCATCAACACCTCATCTTTATTCGCCGTTTTTAACTTTGTACTAGAAAAAACAGCTCTCCAACCTTCAGAGATTATTTCTTTTCCGGTTGCTTTAAAACTAACTTTTGCAGCTTCTCCAATTACTGCTGTATTCGAAACTTCACACTCTGGGTAAAAAACAGCAATAAATCTACGTGTAATTATATCATACACATTTTGATCGTGTTCCCCTAAATGACTCTCCATACCTGTAGGTATTATTGCATGGTGATCCGTTACTTTTTTCGAATCAAACACCTTTTTTGATTTCTTCAAAGGTTTCCCTTTTAACGGTGCAGTCAACTCAGCATATTGCGCCAACTTTCCTAAAATTCCCGGTACCTTCGGAAAAATATCATCCGGTAAAAATGTTGTATCTACCCTAGGATATGTAACTAATTTTTGTTCGTATAATTTTTGAATAATCTTCAAAGTTTGATCTGCTGTATACCCAAATTTTGTATTACAATAAACCTGTAAACCTGTTAAATCAAATAATTTTGGCGCATATTCTTTTCCTTTTTTCTTTGTAACGGAGGTAATTTCAAAAGGAGCGTCTTTCACAAGGTTCAAGGATGCCTGACCATCTTCTTTTTTCAGGAATTTTCCTTGTTCATTATTAAAAACGGTGTTTCTATACTCCGTTTGTAACTCCCAATAAGGTTTTGGCTGAAAACAAAGTATTTCTTTATACCTATTTACCAACATCGCTAAAGTTGGTGTTTGCACTCTACCAACAGAAAGAACCTGTTTTTGAGCACCATAGCGAAGCGTATACAAGCGCGTTGCATTCATACCAAGCAACCAATCTCCTATCGCCCTTGAGCTCCCCGCATAATATAAATTATCATAATCCCCTCCATTTTTCAAATTTTCAAACCCTTCTTTTATAGCCTCAGGGGTTAAGGAAGAAATCCACAATCTATCTACCCTTCCTGTATAGTTCGCTTGTTTGATCACCCATCTTTGAATCAATTCACCTTCTTGACCAGCATCCCCGCAATTGATCACAACATCCGCTTTATCAAATAAAGATTTAATGGTATTGAATTGTTTTTGAACACCATCGTTACTCGTGAGTTTTATGTCAAACTTCTCAGGCAACATAGGCAAAGTATTCAAGTCCCAACGTTTCCAATGTGGCTTATAATCATCAGGTGTATACAAAGTGCACAAATGACCAAAAGTCCATGTAATTTGGTATCCATTTCCTTCAAAATAACCATCATGTCTATGACTGGCTCCTAATATAGTAGCGATCTCTCTAGCAACACTTGGTTTTTCGGCAATACATACTTTCATAAAATTCTTGGTTTTTTTTAGCGGGAAGACAAACTTACACAACTATTTTTAATTAGAAAATTATACCTAAAAACAAAAAAATTCAACCTGTAAATACAAAATAAATATTTAGAAATTATTAACGTCTATAAAATTCCAAAAGACTAATTTTGTTTACCCATGAAGCATAACATATTATTTCACATACGAAACTTAATTATTTATTTAATTATCGTTTTAGGTGCCAATACTTTATCGCATGGGCAAATAGAATCTATGAGGCCTAAAAACTTCGATAGCGATATCGACTTCATTATTCCTTCGAGCCCCAATATCCCCAAAGAAACTTTTAAATTTATCAATCCTGATAATCAAACAGAAAAATTTGAACAAGCCTTGAATAGAATTATGCAACAACAAATTCAAAATCAAGAACTAAAAGATTTAAAAAACAAAGGGATTGTTGATAAAGAACAGTTTTATCAGCAACGAATAAAAGCTGAAATGGATGGAGTTTCAAACAAGTTACCAGTTATTGATAAGGATTTAGGTGGTTTCAGTACAAAAAGTGAATACATTACAATAATTTGTAGGGATTTCTCATACCCTGATGGTGATGTAGTTTCTATTGCAGTAAATGGAGAAACTCGTGTTCGATTTATTGAGCTATCTACAACCTACCAACAATTCACAATAAATTTAGAAGTAGGAATGAACACATTAGATTTTGTTGCTTTAAACCAAGGAGAATCTGGACCAAATACCGCAGCTTTTATGGTGTTTGATCAGTCAGGAAAAGTACTCTCTTCCAACCAATGGAACTTGGCAACTGGAGCAAAAGCAACTTTATCCATCGTTAGAGACCAATAGATCTTTTAGGGGCGGAAAGAATGAGTAGATGGTACCCAATGAAATCTATAATAAATAATGGAGGTAGGATCACCATAGGTTCTGATGGACTACTAATGTGGCAGGATACTTTTACAAGACTAGAAGGTGCGATTACAAGAAAAGATTCAAGCATGGATGAAGCTACCCTTGCTTTAAATGAAGCTATTGATTTACCATCAGCAATAAAAGCATTGACTATAAATTCTGCCTATATCATGAATATGGAAAATCAAGTGGGGTCTTTAGAAGTCGGTAAATACTCTGATATTATAATTCTTAATCAAAACCTCTTTGAAATAACTGTTGCGCAAATACATTGAACAGAAGTACTAAATACTATTGTTGCAGCGAAAGTAGTTTTTGATGTTTCGAGTGATCCGATTCTAGAAAAAGAGATAGAAGCAAAATATGGAGTGGATTTAGATTTCTCTGGTGGACAGGGACATCCAGGTTGTGATTAAGATGTTTTTGCATTACTCTGGATCCGTAGAAGGTAGTATTATATATACAACCGACCATGGTTAATTAATTAGTTTTTATTGTTTTAAAGTCTTTTTTTTATTTTTAACTAGAAGTTTTAGTAACCTAAGCAAGAACAATAAATTAATTTAGATATTATTGTCGTGCCCATAAGTCGAAGTTTAATTAAAAAAAATGATCGATGATGAGTAAATTAAAACTAGGCACATTTTTTTATTTTATCTTTTTTATAGTTTATTACATAAGCTATAAAATAATTGGTTTTTAATAAAACATTACTAAAATTGAAAACTCAGTTTAAATGCAAACTATGCAACACAGTACTTTCCGAAATCTAAAGAATCTTTTAAAAAGCACACAATTAGGAGGGGCCGAAGACCAGAAACTTATGGTTCCAAGTGAAAGAAGGGTATTAACTCCCAAACAAGCTGTTTTGGACGAAGCAAAAAAAGCAGCTGTTTTGGCATTATTTTATCCTAATAAAAATGGAGAAACCTGTTTGGTGTTGACTTTACGACCAAATTATTCTGGCACACATTCTGCTCAGGTTAGCTTTCCAGGGGGAAAACATGAAAAAGAGGATACTGATTTAAAAGAAACCGCTCTTAGGGAAACATTTGAAGAAATTGGGATTGAACCTACCGAAATAGAAACCATCCGTGAAATCACAGATGTCTATATCCCACCAAGTAATTTTTTAGTAACACCTTATATTGGTATTGCAAAAAACAAACTAGAATTTATAAAAAATCATGAAGTTGAGAAAATAATTGAGGTGCCATTAAAAAATATTTTAGATGATTCATTTGTATTTCTGAACACAAAACATCCTCATTCTTCAAAAAAGACACAAGTCCCTTATTTTAATTTTGATAATCACATGGTATGGGGCGCAACAGCTATCATTATTAGTGAAATTAAAGAACTTCTAAAAAGGCTTATATAACCAATTCTTTTTGTAGATTTGTGTTCCAAAAAAAAAAGCTTCCATGAAGTTCATTAAAAAAAATCCTTTTGGCCATATCTTATTTTTAAAAAGATGGCTTATCAGAATTGTAGGAGTAATTTCACATAGACGATATAACAAATTCAATAAATTACATATTGAAGGTTCTGAGATAATTAGAGACCTCCCACATTCAAATGTCTTGTTTGTTGCAAACCACCAAACATATTTTGCGGATGTAGCCGCTATGTATCATGTTTTTAACGCCGCTCTCAAAGGAAGAGTTGATTCCATAAAAAACATTGGATACATATGGAACCCAAAATTAAACATGTACTACATTGCTGCCGCCGAGACTATGAAAGCCGGAATATTACCTAAAATATTCGCCTACATGGGTTCTGTATCCATTCAAAGAACATGGAGAAGTGAAGGAAAGGACGTTAAACGTCAAGTTAAAATGTCCGATATTAGTAATATTGGAACCGCGCTTAATGATGGATGGGTAATTACTTTCCCACAAGGGACCACGAAGCCATTTAACCCCATAAGAAGGGGGACTTCTCATATAATAAAAACCTACAAACCGATTGTAATTCCAATTGTGATTGACGGTTTTAGACGTTCGTTTGACAAAAAGGGACTTCTCATAAAGAAACGTGGCGTTTTGCAAAGTATGGTCATCAAAAAACCCTTAAATATTGACTACGAAAATGACTCATTCGATGACATTGTAAAACAAATTGAAATGGCAATTGAACAACATCCATCGTTTTTAAAAGTTATTTCGGTTGAAGAATATAAAAAACAAGAAGACGCTTTGAATAAACAACGAGAATTTTGGTCTTCTAACGATTCCTAATTTTCGTTTTATTGATACTTAGATATCCTTGTACACAACTTATGATAAATCAAATCTAGTTATAGATAAAACGAATAGTTTTCATTAATTTTATAAGAAATAATGATATCATGACTATTACACAATTAAAATATATCTTGGCTGTAGCTGAGTATAAAAACTTCACAGTGGCCTCGGAACATTGTTTTGTGACGCAGCCCACTTTAAGTATGCAAATACAAAAACTAGAAGAGGAGTTAGATATTATCATTTTTAATAGATCGAAAAAACCTATTTCTTTAACTGAAATAGGAAAAAAAATAGTTTATCAAGCGAAAATAATTTTAGAAGAGAGCAATAGAATAAACGATATTGTTGACCAACAAAAAGGATTTATAGGTGGTGAATTTAAAGTAGCTATCATCCCTACAATTATGCCTACATTGCTTCCAATGTTTTTAAAATCTTTTAATGATAAATATCCAAAAGTAAACTTAAAGATAGAAGAACTGACCACTGAAGCCTGCATAAAAAAACTTCTAGACGGACATATTGATGCTGCAATTGCCGCAACTCCTCTAAAAAACGAGAACATCAAAGAAAAACCATTGTACTACGAACCATTTGTTGGATTTGTTCCGGAAAGTCATAAACTCTCGACAAAACAACTTTTAAAAACTGATGAGCTTAACATTGATGATCTTTTATTATTAAAAGATGGACATTGTTTTAAAGAAAGTATCCTTAATATGTGTACTACTTATAACTCTTCAACAGCTAAATCCTTTCGTTTAGAAAGTGGAAGCTTTGACACTCTTATAAAATTATCCAAAGAGAACTTAGGCATGACATTATTGCCTTATTTACATAGCTTAGATCTTTCCCATGATGATAAGAAATTATTACGGGAATTCGAGGCTCCTGTTCCTGCTAGAGAAGTTAGCTTATTATTCCACAAATCGCAATTAAAAATACAACTTATTGATGCTTTAAAGACTAGCATTGATGGAGTTGTAAGAGGGGCTATATCATTCAGTGATGTTAAAATAATTAGTCCACTATCTCAAAATAAAAAACAAAACATCGCATCACCAAAAAATTAATGTACTTTTTGAACGATTAGGTCCATACTATTTCTTAATTCTGGTCGGTCTAATGTATAGTCATTCAACCAAATTTTTAATTCCTCTATTTCATACGGTAACAAATTCTTAACTGCTTTATCGACTTCTCTGTAGAATAATTCGGAATTGAAACTCACTTTTTCTAATACTTCTTTGGTATAATCAAATACTGCTCTTGACATTTATTTTTTTTATGTAATCCTTTTTCAACATTTAAATATACTCAAAAAAAACTGCTAGATGTATCATCAAGCAGTTTTTTAAGAATTCTTTTATAAAGCATTTATTTTTGCTACCAATCGCGTTGTAACAGTCACTAATTCTGCTTTAATAGATGAAAAATGTGCTTTTTTACTTTCAACGTTTTTTACATGAATTTTATCCATTAAAGTATCAAAAGACGAAATTGCTTCATCAATAATTTCTTGGGACTTTAAAGCTTCTGCACCTTCATTACTGAACTCCCAAACATAACATGTTTCAATAAGATCTCCTAAAGTATTATGGATATCTTTCTTTAAATTTTTAATTGCTGCCATTATTCTATTTTTTTATTGAATGCAAATTTAGTCAATTATGGCGATTTAGATGTTATAAACAAGTGAATATAACTTCTTAAGCAATCGCAGTCAATTCTTTAATGTTTTTAATGGTTTTATACAATTCTTTTGAACAGTCCAGTTCATGAACTTGCTCGTGCAACCATGTAGTATGAAAAGGAATATGAATGGCCTTTGCTCCTATTTCAATCAAAGGAAGGACATCTGATTTTAATGAGTTTCCAACCATCAACAACTCCTCAGCATTGATATCTAGATGCTTTACAATTTTGACATAATCCTTAGCCTTCTTATCACTCATAACCTCAACATGGTGAAAATAATTCAACAATCCTGACCTTTCTAACTTACGTTCTTGATCCAATAAATCTCCTTTGGTAGCGACAATCAATTTGTATTTCCCTTGAAGTTCTTTTAACACCTCTTCTACTCCATCCAACAATTCAATTGGTTTTTGAAGCATATTCTTTCCAATTCCCAATATTTCATCAATTACTTTTGCCGGTACTTTTTGATTCGAAATCTCAACCGCCAATTCCACCATAGATAAAATAAAAGCCTTTACACCGTAACCATAATGCTCTAAGTTTGCTATCTCTACTTTATATAATTCTTGATTGATTTTGTTTTCAGTTTCATAAGATGATAAAAGTCGGGCTACCTCATGCTCCGCTTCTCTAAAATAAGGTTCATTTACCCACAACGTATCGTCCGCATCAAAAGCAATCACTTTTATTTTATCAAATTCTATTTCCATAATTCATTTGCCTTTATCAAATCTTCTTCCGTATCAATACCTATTGCTTTAAACGGTGTTTCAACCATTTTAATTTTTTTACCATATTCTAAGAATCGAATTCCTTCTAATTTCTCGGTAGCTTCATTTTGTTGCATAGGCATTTCTGTAAAAGAAGTCAATGCCGATTTTCTAAACGCATATATTCCAATGTGTTTGTAATAGGTTGTATCAATTTCTTTATTCTGTGGATAAGGAATTGGGGATCTAGAAAAATACATCACACAATTAAAAGAGTCCATCACAACTTTTACATTGTTAGGATTTTCTATTTCTTCCCATTGATCCATTGGATGTACTAACGATGCTAAATCTATTCTATGCTCAGGGTCTTTTTTAAAAACATCAATAAGACCTCTCAATGGCTCCATTCTTGTAAAAGGTTCATCTCCTTGGACATTTACAACCACATCAACATCTAGATCCACCGCTGCTTCCGCAATTCTATCTGAACCGGTTTCATGATTCTTGAGACTCATAAAAACCTTTCCTCCTGCCATTTCTACTTTTTCTTTAATGATATCACTATCGGTCACCACATAGACATCATCAAAAAGTTTTGTTTGAACAGCTGCTTGATAGGTTCTTACAATCACGGGTTCTCCCCCTAAGTCTTTTAATAATTTCCCAGGAAATCTAGAGGCTCCATATCGAGCCGGTATCATCGCAATAATTTTCATAGTAGTACGTAAAAATTCAAGATTAAAAATATAAACCAAAGATAGAAAAAAGGATTTCTAGGTTTTGATTTTTAACGGATATTATGAAATAAAACCAAACAATATATTTTTTGTACATTCGTGTCGCATGAAAATAAAAAACAACAGTTATTGCTCTAAAAATTGCCATCAACCAAAATCAGTTGACTTTTTGTAAACTAACCACATATATTATTTTATCCATTCATATTTTCATGAATTAAAATCAACAGCACTAACTTAAAATTAAATTTATGAAAAAATTATTAGCGGAATTTATTGGAACATTTTGGCTCGTGTTAGGAGGCTGTGGAAGTGCAGTACTCGCTGCCGGTGTTGACACAATTGGAATCGGACTTCTTGGAGTTTCTCTTGCATTTGGTTTGACCGTCTTAACTGGAGCTTATGCCTTAGGTCATATTTCGGGTGGACACTTTAACCCTGCTGTATCTGTTGGATTGTTTCTAGGAGGTAGATTTGACAAGAAAGACCTATTGCCCTATGTAATTTCTCAAGTATTCGGTGGAATTGCAGGAGCAGCTATTTTATTTATTATCGTTAGCAGTTCACCTGATTTTTCAGGAGTCGGAACCACACCAGGTTCTTTTGCCTGCAATTTTTATGATGCCAATGTTTATGGTGTTAATTTTGGAATGATGGGTGCACTCGTAACTGAAGTTGTCATGACCTTTATGTTTTTAATAGTAATCTTAGGAGCTACACATAAAAATGCCTCTCCGGGATTCGGAGGAATGGCTATTGGTTTGGCTTTAACTCTAATCCACTTAATTAGTATTCCTGTTACCAATACATCAGTAAATCCTGCTAGAAGTACCGCTAGTGCTATTTTTGTCGGTGGTGAAGCCATGGGACAATTATGGTTGTTCTGGGTAGCCCCTATTTTAGGAGCAGCACTTGCTGGTATCGCGTATAAATTTATGGCACCAAACGATTGATTAATTATTAAACAGATTTAAGATGAATATTTCAGAATTAATGAAATCCTCAAGAGAGGCATTAGCAAACAAATGGGGATTGGCAATTGGAACTTTTTTAGTTTTTCTTTTACTCTCTGGTGGGTCGCAAGCCATCGCAGAAACCTATCCTTTGGCACCTCTTTTGACAGTAATAATTTCTGGTCCTTTTGGGGTTGGCTTGAGTCTTTTTGCATTAAAAATTTCTAGAAATGAAGAAGCTAGGTTTGAAGATTCATTTACTGGGTTTTCTAACTTTTTAAATTCATTCTTAGCCTATATTTTAATGACTTCACTTATTGTAGCAGGTACCGCTTTATTCGTAATTCCTGGAATCATTATTGCCCTTGCGTTAAGCATGACCTACTTTATTCTTGCAGAAGATGATCAAATATCAGCGGTAAACGCTTTAAAGAAAAGTTATAAAATGATGGATGGTCACAAAATGAAATTTTTCTTTTTATGTCTTCGGTATATAGGATTAGCTTTATTATGTATTTTAACCCTAGGTATCGGTTTTCTTTGGTTGGCACCTTATATGTATGTGACCAATGCTAAATTTTATGATGAAATAAAAAATGAAACCATTATTGATATTTTAGTTTAACGAAGTAACGTAACACAATCAAAATACAAACCTTATAACACTGCTTAGTATTTTGTTAAATTTTCAAAAACAAAAGCGTTTAAAAGAATTAATTTAATATATTCGTTACATGATAAAAGAATTTATACATATCTCTCAATTACTAAAAGCAACGACAACTGCAATAAAATCTATTTTTAATATGGAAAATTACGGTATGTCAGCTGTATATATTAAAGTTGAAAAACGAAAAAATCCTTTTGATCATTTTAAGAAATAAAAAAATATCATTTAACAATATCAAAGGTGCTTTTCAAAAGAAAAGCACCTTTTTTTTTACTATCAATTTAAAATAACAATTATGAAAACAACGACATACATAATTATGAAAGCCTTAAAAAACATTTCCACGGTCTAATCCTTCCAAGATAGAAGAATCCCAGAAAGCTACATCCCCATATACATAACCTATTGATTTTAAAATTATGAAAACGCATTACCCAATACAAACAAAAACTTATATTTTCAACATTGCAAAAAATGATGTAAACAATAAAAATGTACTATTGCCATGTGTTTTAAGCGATAAAATGGAATCTACAGCCAAACAATTTCTAAAAGGCATAGAAGAGCATAAAAACATACAGCAACATCTTTTCAAATTAAATGTTTTACAACATGCATTTCTAAAAGATAGACTGAAATTACACATACCATTAAAAAGTTAAACGAGCAGGAAATTTTATTTACCTTACTAGTGCATAAAGGAAACAGAGCAAGTAAAGAGATTATTTGCAACGCCACTTTTGGATTCAAAATAAAAGACAAGGACAATTTAGAACTTGCCTCCTAATAGAAATGCCGATACTCTTCTAGTATCGCCATTTTGTTTACGTGTTATCCCGTTGGAATACCCTACCTTTGCATCTTATACATAATTTATGACATTCAAAGATTTAGAGATTGTTGCTCCAATACAAAAAGCACTTGACTCAAAAGGATATACTATCCCTACTCCCATACAAGCGCAAGCTATACCTATTTTATTAAAAGGACATGACTTATTGGGTTGTGCTCAAACAGGAACTGGTAAAACAGCGGCCTTTGCCATTCCGATTATCCAACAACTTTTCAATAGTTCCAATACTCAAAAAAAACCGAAACGTATCAAAGCCTTGATCGTGACCCCTACAAGAGAACTAGCGATACAAATTGCTGATAATTTTACAGAATACTCTAAAAATACACACCTAAAAAATACCGTAATTTTTGGTGGTGTAAAACAAGCTAGTCAAGTAGGAAGACTTAAACAAGGCGTAGATATTTTAATTGCAACTCCCGGTCGTTTGCTAGATCTAATCAACCAAAACTTACTCTCCATAAGATATATAGAACATTTTGTTTTAGATGAGGCAGATCAAATGTTGGATATGGGCTTTATCAATGATATCAAAAAAATACTTAAGCTTCTTCCTGAAAAAAGACAATCTCTTTTCTTTTCAGCTACCATGCCACAAAATATTAAAGAGTTATCACAAACCATTCTTGATAATCACCAAACGGTTACCATCAAACCAAAACAAGCAACTGCAGAAAAGGTTGGACAAGCTATTTATTTTGTTAAGAAGAGTGATAAAACAAAACTCTTGATTGAGATCATCAACCAAAACTCTAAATTAACAACGATTGTTTTTTCTAGAACAAAACATGGTGCGGATAAAGTGGTTAAAAAACTAGCACAAGCGGGTATTAAATCAGCAGCCATCCACGGTAACAAATCTCAAAACGCTAGACAAAGAGCTTTAGGCGCTTTTAAAAATGGGGAGTTAAATATTTTAATTGCAACTGACATTGCCGCAAGAGGAATTGATGTATCTGACTTGGCCATGGTAATCAATTTTGATTTACCCAATGTACCCGAAACTTATGTCCATAGAATTGGTAGAACAGGTAGAGCTGATGCTTGTGGTAATGCCATTTCATTTTGTGATGTCGAAGAGAGAACTTATTTACGAGATATAGAAAAACTGATCAATCAAAAAATCCCAGTGATCGAGGGGCATGATTTTGTGGATGACTCAAAAGAACCTTTACAAAAGAAATCGCCAGGAGGACAAACTAAAAACAAGCATAAAAGTGGAAATTCTAATAAAAAAAGAACTTACAATAGGACTAAAAGACCTAGAGATTAGGTATTGTTTGTGATAAAACAAGTTTCCGTTTTTTATTAATGATATGGTACCTTCATTCAGAGTAATTCTTAAAACAGAAAATCATTAGTTTTTCTGATATTATAGTGCTAAATTTGAGAACATCTAATTATAATTAATTAAAAAATGAGTAAAGGTACAGTAAAGTTTTTCAATGAAACCAAAGGATTTGGTTTTATAACAGAAGAAGGTTCAAACAACGAACATTTTGTTCACGTTTCAGGTTTAATTGATGAAATCCGTGAAGGAGACGAAGTTGAGTTTCAATTACAAGAAGGAAGAAAAGGAATGAATGCAGTAGATGTTAAAGTTATCTAATCAATGCTTTAAAAAATTATAAAAGCCTAACATATATGATATGTCAGGCTTTTTATTTAAATATTGAATTACTCTTTTACTTTTTTTACTTTTTTTAAACTTAAATGATTGATAGGGTTTATACCCAATCCTATAACATTTCTATGAGTAAAACGAACAACTTCATCGTAATACAAAGGAATAACTGGAGCAGATTTCATAATCAAGCTATCCATTTTTTGGTATAGTTTTTCTCTATCTAATTTCCCTACTGTTTGAATCGATTTTTCAAATATTGAATCGAATAATTTATTTTGATAGTGCATATAATTAGGACCATTTGGTGAAAAATTTTTACTATGAAAAATAAACAAATAATTTTCGGCATCTGGATAATCCGCTATCCAACTGCCTCGAAATACACTTAACTGTCCATTTACTTTAGTTTGTCGCAATGTAGAAGGAGGCATAACGTCTATCTCTACATTTAATCCTGTCTTCTCAACTTCTCTCTGGATGTACTCACACAGATCTAAATATTGGCTGTTCGTACTTATGGTAATCGTTGGATCTTTATTTCCTGTTTCTTTTATATAAGAGGCCACTAATTTTTTAGCCAAATCAGGCTGATAATCATAACCTTTCAAATTATTAAAAGAGGGTAATCCCTTAGGTATAAAACCATTCACAGCAGGGGTTCCAATTCCGTTTCGTAAGTATAAAATCATTTTTTCTCTATCAAAACCATAGTTAATTGCTTTTCTAATTTTTAGAGAATGTACCTCTTTTTCTTTTGCATCTAAATAAACTCCAAGATACTCCGTGTTCAAATAAGGCCCCGTTACCATATTTATTTGGTCTTGATAATCGCTCTTTAATGTACCCTTTTCTGATAGTAAATCATCTTTATAAGAGGCATCAATACTATTTAAAAAATCTAAATTCCCTTGAATAAATTGTAAAAATTCACTTTGTTTATCAGGCAAAAAACTTATCGCAACTGCTTCAAGGTATGGTAGCGGTTTCCCATCTAAGTCGTTTTCATGGTAATATTTGTTTTTTCTAAAAATCAATTTAGTATTCTCTACCCATAGCTTAAAATAAAACGGACCCGTTCCTATTGGATTAGAACGAAAATCATCTTTAAAATAGAGGATGGCTTCCTTGGGAACTACCGCGCAATATTCCATACTCAACAAGCTTAAAAAGGGAGGAAAGGCTTGTTTCAAATTTATCTGAAATGTAGAATCGTTAAGTGCCACAAAATCTTTTACATATTCTAAAACCCATCTACCAGGTGAAGCAACTTTTGAATCTATCAATCTATTAAAACTGTATTCAAAGTCATTTGCTATAACCCTTCTAGTTGAATCTTTTCCAAACAAAATATGTCTATGAAACTCTACATCTTTATGTAAATGAAAAATATACTTTTTACCTGAATCAGTAATATCCCATGATTTTGCAATATCTGGTGCTACTTCTAAACTATCGTTTAACTGAACCAATCCATTAAATAACTGATTTGTGGCCCATATAGTTCTTAAATCCTTTGCAAAAGCGGGGTCTAACGTAGTAATGTTTGCTGCTTCATTATACCTAAATACAGCATTAACATCTCTTAATTTTCTATCATGAATACAAGAAAAAAACATACTGGAAATAACAAAAACAACACATGATTTAAAAAAATAATCTCCTATTCTCATAAACTTTAATTTAGCTTAAACCCTTAAATCATTTAAGGTAAGTATACAGCAATAATTCAGTCAAAAACGTACAAAAAAATTGAGTTTAAAAACTTACTTTTGTATTCGTTAAAAGTACAAGAATGAATGCACATAAAAAAGTAGCATTTTACACGCTAGGATGTAAACTAAATTTTTCCGAGACCTCAACAATTGCAAGAGATTTTCAAAATGAAGGTTTCGAAAGAGTTGCATTTGATGAAAAAGCAGATGTTTATGTCATAAACACATGTTCCGTAACGGATAATGCCGACAAACGCTTTAAATCAATCGTAAAATCAGCATTAAAGAAAAACAATGGTGCCTTCTTAATTGCAATCGGATGTTATGCGCAACTAAAACCCGAAGAACTTGCAAATGTAGATGGTGTTGATTTAGTGCTAGGCGCAACTGAAAAATTTAAAGTTACAGATTATATAAATGATCTTTCTAAAAATGATATGGGAGAAGTACATTCTTGTGAAATCTCTGAAGCAGATTTTTACGTCGGTTCTTATTCATTTGGAGACAGAACGCGTGCATTTCTAAAAGTACAAGATGGATGTGACTACAAATGTACCTATTGTACCATTCCTCTTGCGCGTGGAATCTCAAGAAGTGACACCCTTAATAACGTACTAAATAATGCAAAAGAAATCTCTCAAAAAAATATAAAAGAAATTGTACTCACTGGAGTAAATATTGGAGATTATGGAAAAGGAGAATTTGGAAACAAAAAGCATGAACATACTTTCTTTGAATTAGTCCAAGCTTTGGATGAAGTTAAAGGCATTCACCGACTAAGGATTTCTTCAATAGAGCCGAATTTATTAAAAAATGAAACCATTGAATTTGTATCACGTTCAAAAACATTTGTTCCTCATTTTCACATTCCTTTGCAAAGCGGAAGTGACACATTGCTAAAACTAATGAAACGACGTTATTTACGTCAAACATATACGGATAGGGTTATGGCTATCAAAGAAAAAATGCCAAACGCATGCATCGGTGTTGATGTAATTGTTGGATTTCCTGGAGAAACAGACGAAATATTTTTAGAAACATACAATTACTTAAACGGATTGGATATTTCGTATTTACATGTCTTTACCTACTCTGAAAGACCAAACACAGAAGCAGAAAACATGTCGGGAATTGTTCCAATCAGAGTTCGGAAAAAGAGAAGTAAGATGTTACGAGGATTGTCTGTAAAAAAAAGACGTGCATTCTATGAGAGTCAATTAGAAACTGAACATTCTGTATTGTTTGAAAGCGAAAATAAAGAAGGATATATACAAGGATTTACTGAAAATTATGTAAAGGTTAAAACACCTTGGAATCCTAGCTTAGTAAACACAATACATTCCATAAAGCTTATAAAAATTGATGAAGATGGATTGGTACGTTTCGATTGGAAATAAGAGTCAAATATCGCTAGCATGAAAAAGCATATATATTTAATTCCAGGTACTGCCGCAAGTTCAAATATTTTCGATAGAATAAAATTCCCTAAGGATGAATTTGAGATACATTTTATAGATTGGTTGATTCCCGTGTCGTTAAACGAAAGTATTGAAGCATATTCGATGAGACTAAGCAAACAAATCTATCATCAAAATCCTATTATAATAGGTGTTTCCTTTGGTGGCATTATCGCGCAAGAAATAAGCAAAATACTCCCTAGTAAAGAAATTGTTATTATCTCTAGTATAAAAAACAAATATGAACTTTCAAAAATACTTTATTTTGTAAAAATATCTCGACTATATTTATTGGTCACTCCTAAACTTATAAATCTTACAGAAAAAATACTTTCATTTACTTTCGGAAATCGTACGAAAAAACAAATTGAAGTATATCGAAATTACCTCCCCTATAGAAATTCTATTTACCTAAGATGGGCAGTAAAACAAGCTTTATTTTGGAAACAAAAAATATCGATTCCTGGTATTATTCACTTACATGGAACCAATGACTTTGTATTTCCTATTAGAAATATCAAGGCTTGTTTAAAGATTGAGAATGGCTCACATGCTATGATACTTACAAAAGGAAAAAAAATAAGTTCAATCTTATTGAATAAATTTAAATAATGGCTCAAATTTTGCAGCTTTCATAAAACTCGTTTAACTATTGAGCAACTCAAACCAATTGAAACATGATTAAAATTAATAAATTTCTTTTTTCAGTAGCCGTTATTTGTAGTACGATTGTATTGTTTATTTATAGTACTAAAGAACCTATAAAAAACACAGGTGACTTTTACCAAATAAAGGCTCTTAAAATACCTAATAATTTAAATTTTGCAGGAGAAAAGATTCCTTTACATAAGTCAGACATTCGTGAAAGAATAGACAAAGAACTATTGATTAACACTTATTGGCAATCAAATGCATTGCTATTGATTAAAAGAGCTAACAAATACTTTCCAATCATAGAACCAATACTTGAAAAATATAGTATCCCTAATGACTTTAAATACCTCGCGGTTATTGAAAGTGGTTTAGAAAATGTTACATCAGCAGCAGGAGCTAAAGGCTTTTGGCAATTAATGCCTCATACTGCAAAAGAAAGGGGCCTCGAAGTAAATAGCAATGTAGATGAAAGATATCATATCGAAAAAGCAACAGAAGCTGCATGTAGTTACTTATTACATTCAAAGGATTTGTTTGGAACTTGGACATTAGCGGCTGCAGCTTACAATGCAGGAAATAGAGGAATTTCTCGAAACCTTGAAAAACAACAAGTAGAAAACTACTATGATTTATTATTAAGTACAGAAACGCAAAGATATTTACCTCGAATTATTGCTATAAAAGAAATACTATCTCATGCTAATTATTATGGATTTACCTATGAAAATGAGGACTTATATATTTTAGAGGAATCCACTAAAATCAAAGTAGATACAGCCATAAGTAATATAGCACTGTTTGCAAAAAAAATGAATTGTAACTATAAAGAATTAAAACTTCATAACCCATGGTTACGTGAAAACAAATTAAACAATAAATCACAAAAGAATTATATTCTAAAGATACCTAAATAATATATCGAGTATTTGTGTTTGCCCTCATAGTAGGTTAAAAACTTAAATTTGTAATATCCTTTTTTACCTCTCTAAACTCACTGATAATATCTTTTATGATATCCTCTGATGACTCTATGGAGTGAATAATTCCTGCTACCTGACCTATTTCTAGCATCCCATCGGATAGATCTCCTTCAAACATTCCTTTTTTTAAGCGTCTCTTCCCTAAATACTCTTTTAACTCTTCAACATTATGTTCCTTTGTGAAGGAAGCCAATTCGTAATAAAATTTGTTCTTAATCATTCGAACTGGTGCGATTTCCTTTAAAGTTAACATCGTGTCTCCCTCTTTAGTATCCACTACTTTATCTTTAAAATTAGAATGTGCAGATGACTCAATACTTGCAGCAAACCTGCTCCCTACTTGAACTCCATCTGCTCCCAAACACATGGAAGCCAACATGGCTCTACCCGTAGCAATACCACCTGCCGCAATTAAAGGAATATTAATTTTTTCCTTAATCATGGGTATCAAAGTCAATGTTGTACTCTCTTCTCTACCATTATGTCCACCTGCTTCAAAACCCTCGGCTACAACAGCATCAACTCCTGCTGCCTCCGCTTTTAATGCAAATTTCAAACTGCTAACAACATGAACTACAATAATCCCCGCTTTCTTTAGTCTATCTGTATAAATTTTGGGATTTCCGGCAGAGGTAAAAACAATCTTTACCCCCTCCTCTATTATAATCGCAATCAATTCCTCAATATTTGGATAAATCATTGGGATATTCACACCAAACGGATTTCGGGTGGCTTTCTTGCATTTACGCACATGTTGCCGAAACATATCAGGATACATGGAACCCGAACCTATCAAACCTAATCCCCCAGAATTACTAACTGCTGAAGCAAGCTTATAACCACTTACCCAAACCATACCTCCTTGGATAATTGGATACTGTATTTTAAATAAATCAGTTATTCTATTAGAACTCATAACTATTAATTCTTTGCAAAGAAACACTTTCTTTGAAGGGTTTATTCTTTAATCACTTTAAAAGAAGATACATTTTCATTTGAAATAAATTTCAAAACATATATTCCTGACTTTAAAAATTTCAAATCTATCATTACCGTTGCACTTTGAAAATGTTCTTTATATACGACATCTCCTAAAAGGTTAAACACCTTAATGATGTAAGGCTTCTTTATATTACCTACATGCAAATTTAAAAAACCTGATGTTGGATTCGGGTAAAATTTAAAAAACTCTTTATTTTCATTATAATTCCCTAATGAATCATATATAAATTGATAATTGGGTATACCATAGCCTCTTTGTGCTGTCGGAACATGATATAAATCCGAAGACTGAATAATCAACTCTTTTATTTCTAAAGCTTTTTTTGTTGGGAAGGCTTCCCACAAACATGCCGCTGCTCCAGCTATTATTGGTGCCGAAAAAGAGGTACCATTACTAATTGCAATATTACCTTGACCATTTATGACGTAGACATTTTGTCCTTGAGAAAGTACTTCTGGTTTAATACGACCATCTGATGATGGCCCAAAAGAACTAAAAGAAGCTATTTCACGATTTCCATTTACTGCTCCAATTGTTAGTACTGAATTTGCGTCTGCAGGAGCACTAATATATTTCCATGAATTATTTCCTGAATTTCCCGCAGAATTAACCAACAACATCCCTCTAGAACATGCAATCTCTGCACCTTTTGATATAAATGCTGTGGCACCATTCATATCTGAATAACTATAATTGTGGCTAGAGTTATCAAAGGTAGTATATCCCAAAGAGGTATTGATAATATCAACACCTAAACTATCTGCTCTTTCAGCTGCTTCTACCCATAAACTCTCTTCTAAAGGAGTCTCAGAAAAATTATCTTCAGTTATAAATAAATAGAATAACGCATTCGGTGCAGATCCTATAAACTGAGTATCCATGAACCCTGCCATAGTAGATAGTACTGATAGACCATGAGTAGTTCCTGTAGACACATAATAATCAGGACTTCTATTCACATAATCATAACCACCCATTACTTCACCATTAGACAGTTGGCCATCATGTAAATTAGCAAACGCCGAAAAGCTTTCTACACCTTTAAAGCCCGCATCCATCACTGCAATATGAACGCCTGTTCCCTCATACCCTTGTTCATGCAAAATATCGACCTTAATCATTTTAACTTGGTTTTCTGCAACTCCATAATTCAAATTACTTCGTTTTAGTTCCTTCTCGTACTTCAGCTTGTCATAAAAGTTTTTAGAAGCTATGTTATTAGAGCTTTTATCCATAAATTGAATTGAGTCAATACACGACATGGTCACTATTCCATCAATGGAGGATTTTGACCCTCTTATATGCAAAGCGTTTAACCATTTAGATTTTGCTAATACCGATATCCCTGGAATCGATGACACATCAGAAACATACGAATTTTCGATTGGCACATCTTTTAAGTCTAATAGAATCTCTTGATTTTCTCTTCTATCTAAAGACCTCTGAGAAAGCATTAATATAGGTGCGTTCAAAAATGTATTTGAAGATGGCTTGTCTTTAAAATACACCCAAGCATCCTCTTCTTGCCCATAACAGACAGTAGATAAAAAAAGCATTAGTAAAAATATATACTTCATATATACAATTTACAAAATTCAACAATAAAAAAAGCGAATAGTAAAACCATTCGCTTTTTTTATTGTTGCTTCGTAATTTAGACTAATTTCTTTGCGTTTTTTACTTTTTGTTTTGTCAAAGCTATTTCAATCACCTCACTCATATCGGTAACATAATGAAACTTCATCCCTTTTAGATAAGACTCTTTAATTTCATCAATATCACGTTTGTTCTGAGCACATAAAATGATTTCTCTAATATTAGCTCTTTTTGCAGCCAATATTTTTTCTTTTATCCCCCCTACTGGTAATACCTTTCCTCTCAATGTAATCTCTCCAGTCATTGCTAGATTCGATTTCACTTTTCTTTGAGTTAACACCGAAACTAAAGAAGTTAACATGGTGATCCCAGCACTAGGTCCGTCTTTGGGAGTCGCTCCCTCTGGAACATGAATATGTATTTTATAGTCATCCAATACTTTTTGATGAATACCAAACTCTTCAACATTTGCTTTGATATACTCTAAAGCAATTGTAGCAGATTCCTTCATGACTTTCCCTAAATTCCCTGTGATAGAGAGCTCTCCTTTTCCTTTAGAAAGAATTGACTCAATAAACAAAATATCTCCTCCTACACTTGTCCAAGCCAAACCTGTTACAACACCTGCAACATTATTATTTTCATATTTATCTCTTTCTAAACGAGAAGCACCAAGAACAGTTACAATATCCTCATCCGATAATTTCTCGTTATATTCTTCTTCCATTGCAATACATTTCGCAGCATAACGAACAACTTTTGCTACTTGTTTTTCCAAGCTTCTAACACCTGACTCTCTTGTATATCCGGTAACAATCTTCTCTAATTGAGCTTTACCAACTTTAAGATGTTCTGTGCTTAAACCATGTTCCTTTAGTTGCTTTGGTAATAAGAATTTTTTAGCGATTTCCGTTTTTTCTTCAATTGTATAACCTGATACATTAATAAGCTCCATTCGATCGCGTAATGCCCATGGAACCTCATTTATATTATTTGCAGTAGCAATAAATAATACTTTTGACAAATCATATCCAACTTCCAAATAATTATCATAAAATTCTGTGTTCTGCTCTGGGTCTAAAACTTCTAGCATTGCAGCTGAAGGATCACCTCCATGATTAGAACCCAACTTATCAATCTCATCTAAAACAAATACAGGATTTGAAGTCTTTGCCTTTTTCATGTTTTGAATCAATCTACCTGGCATAGCTCCAATATATGTTTTACGATGCCCTCTTATTTCAGATTCATCTCTTAAACCACCCAAAGACATACGAATATATTTCCTACCTAATGCTTCAGCTACCGATTTACCTAATGACGTTTTACCAACTCCGGGAGGTCCATATAAACAAATAATAGGCGATTTCATATCTCCTTTTAATTTCAAAACTGCCAAATGTTCAATAATTCTTTCCTTTACTTTTTCTAACCCAAAATGATCCCTGTTAAGAATCTTATCAGCTCTTTTTAGATCAAAGTTATCTTTAGAGTATTGATTCCATGGTAATTCCAATAATAGTTCTAAGTAATTTCTTTGGATAGAATAATCTGGCATCTGAGGATTCATTCGTTGCAACCGGCTAATTTCTTTATCAAAACGCTCTTGCACTTCTTTCCCCCATTTTTTAACTTTGGATTTCTTTTTTAACTCCACCAACTCTTCATCATGCGATACGCCCCCTAACTCTTCCTGAATAGTTTTTAATTGCTGCTGTAAATAATATTCTTTTTGTTGTTGATCCATGTCAACTCTTGTTTTTGACTGAATATCATTGCGCAATTCCAAACGTTTTAGTTCTTTATTTAACTCTTTTAACGTGGTAATTGCCCGTTCCTTCAAAGAACTTTTTTCTAACAGCAACTGCTTCTTCTTAACACTAAGATTCATGTTAGAAGAAATAAAATTCACTAAAAATGATTGGCTTTGAATATTTTTAATAGCAAAAGCGGCTTCCGAAGGTAAATTAGGGTTCTCTTTTATAACCTCCAATGCAGATTCCGTAACCGAAGAAATAATTTCTTTGAATTCATCAGTATCTTCAATAAAGCGGTCTTCTAAAAACTCTTCTGTAGTTGCTTTTAAATAAGGCTTTTCTTGAACTACCTCTTTCAAACGAAAACGTTTTTTACCTTGAATAATTACCGTTGTATTTCCATCTGGCATCTTTAAAACTCTCAAAATTTGGGCAACTACACCAACTTTATGAATATCTTTTTCCAAAGGAGTTTCGATACTAGAGTCTGTTTGAGAAACTACACCTAAAATTTTATCTCCCTTATTTACATCTTTTATCAACTGTATAGATTGATCTCTTCCCGCAGTTATTGGAATAACGACTCCCGGAAACAATACTGTGTTCCTTAAAGGCAAAATTGCAAGTGTTTCTGGAATTTCCTCTTTATTTATTTCCTCCTCATCCTCTGCTGTCATTAAAGGAATTAATTCTGAATCCTCATCTAACATGCTAGTAAGAGACATACTGTCTATTTTTAATACTTTTGAATTGCTCATATTTCTAAGTTTACTGCCATCCTGACATTATTATTTGGTCAAATAGTTTAGTTCGACAAAAAAAAGGCCCAACCTCTTGTAAAACCGTTAGTTTACATTTATTTTACCTACATGCTATTTGATATTTCAATTCTCGTGCCAAGCAGGAAAAACAGACAAACTGTTACCTACTTCAAACAAGATTATTGACTTTAAACTAGAATTATGCTATCTTTTATGACAAAATTATTTGAATCTACAGCCCGAATCATCTTGATTAGGTACCTTTAAAAAAAACGTGCTACTTAACACTTTTCATTTAATGAATTAACAAGTTATTACGGTATTTAATTTTTAATGTCTGTGCCTAAAAAACTCAAAATATGAATTCGGTAAAAAAAGAGAAGAAAAACACCTAGCAGCTACACATTTTCTTAAAAAGAAATATTTTAATTTTAGTTCTAAAAAGGATTTTAAGAGCCACAAAAAAAACATGTTAATATTGAATATATTCACTGATAAATCTTAAATTTGTAAGCTGTTAAAACACACGTTTCACTAAATAAAAAGCATGCCAAATATATCCAAAAAGGGGAAATTGACACCACAATCACCAATACGAAAGTTGGTTCCGTATGCAGAAGCCGCAAATAAAAAAGGTACTCATATTTACCATTTAAACATAGGTCAACCTGATATAAAAACTCCAAAAGTAGCCTTAGACGCTGTAAGAAACAATACCATAGAAGTCTTGAGTTACTCAACTTCTAATGGATCAGAAACGTACCGTCAAAAGTTAGCTAATTATTATAATGAACATAATATTCCTGTTAGAAAGGAGGATATTCTTGTAACTACAGGTGCTTCAGAAGCACTTTTATTTACAATTGCTTGTGTTACAGATCCACATGATGAAATCATTATACCTGAGCCTTTTTATGCAAATTACAATAGTTTCGCTATTGCTGGGGGAGTGAACGTTGTGCCCATAACATCTACGATTGAAGACAATTTTTCATTACCTAAAATTTCTTGTTTTGAAAAAGTTATTTCTGACAAAACAAAGGCTATTCTCATTTGTAATCCAGGAAACCCGACAGGAGTTGTTTACACTAAAAAAGAAATACTCCAACTTAAAGAACTTGCCATAAAATATGATATATTCTTAATTGCTGATGAGGTTTATCGAGAATTTGTTTATGACGATGCTGAACATTATTCTGTACTAAGCGAAAAGGGTATAGATCAACATGCCATCATGATTGATTCTATCTCTAAAAGATATAGTATGTGTGGGGCTCGAATTGGATGTATTGTATCGAAAAACAAAGAATTTCTATCTACTGTTTTAAAAGTAGCCCAATCTAGATTAAGCCCCCCAACATATGCCCAAATAGCTGCAGAAGCTGCCTTGGATACACCTCAAGTTTATTTCAACAAAGTTGTTTCGGAATATACAGAACGACGTAATGTATTGGTTAAAGAACTTCAAAAAATTGAAGGCCTAAGAGTCCTTAAACCTCAAGGTGCTTTTTATTGTATTGTGGAACTCCCTGTTGAAGACACTGATGATTTTTCTCAATGGATTTTAGAGAAATTTTCGCACCATAACGAAACCGTTATGGTTGCACCAGCTAGTGGGTTTTATACCACCGAAAATCTAGGGAAATCTCAAATAAGGATCGCTTATGTCTTGAATAAAAAAGAATTAATTAGATCCGTAGAAATCCTAAAATTAGCTTTGGCAAAGTACAATCAAAAATAATAGAACCATTACTCAATGCAAATACGCCATAATTTTTCTTTAAAAAACTTCAATACTTTTGGAATTGACGCATGTGCTAAAAGCTTTTTATCAATATCTAATAATGAACAACTTAAAGAAATCTTACAACAAAAAAATGACATATTTGTTTTAAGTGGAGGGAGTAATGTACTATTCACAAAGGACATTGACAAACTTGTTGTTCACATCAACACAAAAGGAATTTCCCACGAGTCAATTAACGAAAATGAAGTTCTTGTGTCATCACAAGCCGGCGAAAACTGGCATGAATTTGTACTATATTGTATCTCTAAAAACTTTGGAGGATTAGAAAACTTATCTTTAATACCAGGGAACGTTGGAACAAGCCCCATACAAAATATTGGCGCTTATGGTGCAGAGGTTAAAGATACCATTACCGAATTAGAGGCTATAGAAATAAAAACAGGTAAAATTCGTGTATTTAAAAATGACGAATGTGAATTCGGTTACCGAAATTCCATATTTAAGCATCGGTATAAAAATAAATATATCATACTAAAAGTGACATATAAGCTTACTAAAAAGACGCACAATCTTAATTATTCTTATGGTGCAATTCAATCTGAATTGGACAAACAATCTTTGACAACTCCCACTATAAAAGATATTAGTGATGCCATTATCAAAATTAGAAACTCTAAACTTCCGAACCCTGATGAAATTGGAAATAGTGGAAGTTTTTTCAAAAACCCTGTCGTTAATTCATCAGTATTTAATGCCTTAAAACAAAAACACCCTAATATCCCTTGCTATGTAATTTCTGAAAAACAGGTAAAGATTCCTGCTGGTTGGCTCATTGAAGAATCTGGCTTTAAAGGAAAAAGATTTGGAGAAACTGGGGTCCATAAAAACCAAGCATTGGTGCTCATCAACTATGGAAATGCAACGGGAAAAGAAGTATCATCTTTAGCAAAAAAAATACAAAATACCGTTTTAAAAAATTTCAAGATATTATTAGAGGTTGAAGTTAATATAATTGCGTGATGTCAACTATAAAAAAAGCTCACCGTAAAAAAATAGCAATCATAGGAGGTGGACCTTCCGGCATGATGGCAGCTATAGAATTGAGTAAACATCATGAGGTACATGTGTACGAAAAAAACAAAACTCTAGGAAGAAAATTTCTAGTTGCAGGAAAAGGTGGCTTTAATTTAAGCAATAATCTTGATAAGAATCAACTCAAAAAAAAATATTTCCCAACAGACATATTTGAACCTATTATTAGATCATTTGGAGCCATGGAAACCGTCAATTGGTTGAGTGATTTAGGAATTCCTACTTATGTTGGGACTAGTGGAAGGATATTCCCTGTAAAAGGGATAAAACCTATTGAAGTTTTAAATGTTCTTAAAAAGAAAATAATTACGCTGAACGGAGAAATTCATTTTGAACATGAATTAATAGAATTCGACTCAAAACAAGTCACTTTTAAACACAAAAACAAAGTTATTTACGAGAGCTATGACATTTGTATTTTAGCCTTAGGCGGAGCTTCTTGGCCCATTACTGGGTCTAAAGGAGATTGGATTCATTTAATGCAGAAAAACAACATCAAAACTACACATTTTGAACCTTCAAATTGTGGATTAGAAATGGATTTCAACGGAAAAGAAATCGCAAAGTATGTTGGAAGACCTCTTAAGAATATTCGTGTAACATCTCAAGGAATTACAATAAAAGGTGAGGCTATTATCAGTAAATACGGTTTGGAAGGCAATGCCATTTATCCGATATCAAGAATCGTTAGAAAACAACTGAATAC
>Ga0233426_10000664_pt1 | contig 35514 bp, 38 predicted proteins | sample SI_118_April2016_6_FD_179875 | JGI IMG/M metagenome (GOLD analysis project Ga0233426, IMG submission 179875) | Seawater microbial communities from Saanich Inlet, British Columbia, Canada - SI_118_April2016_10_MG | ecosystem: Environmental > Aquatic > Marine > Inlet | place: Canada: British... | reverse complement strand
TAGTCAGCAGAGAAGTTTCTTGCGTAGTTACCAGTATAGTTACCAGTGAAATCACCAGTAAAGTTGCCTGTGTAATCTGTTATACGAGTTCTTGAGTAGTTTCTGGCATAGTCACCAACATAGTCACCCAAGAAACCCCTAGCATAGTCACCAGTGTAATTACCTAAAAAATTCCTAGCATAGTCACCAATATAGTCACCTGCGAAATTCCTAGCATAGTCACCAATGTAATCTCCAAGGAAACTGCGGAGGAAGTTACCCACAAATGTCCCTTCAAAAGATGCGGTGAAGTTCCTTGCGAAGTTGCCAGTGTAATTACTTGAACGAGTCCTTGTGTAGTCAGCAGAGTAGTCAGCAGTTGTTGTAGCAAAACGAGAGTCTGATGCAGTACCACGAGCAGTCCAAGTACCAGTATCAGTTGGAGCACCCTGTGCCGAACTCCGCATCTGGTATGTTCCGATAACACCACTTCCGTTCATCATTCGAGTCTGGACTCGTGTGCCAAAGGTATAAGCAATCTCTGGATCAGACATCTCTTGGACACCTTGGAAGGTGCCAGTCAGTCCACTTGCTCTCTTGATGGCAACAGGTCTCACCGCAGTCGGGGCAGACATTGTATTCTTTACATAGAGATTATATACGGTTCCAGTGGTACCTGTCTGTAGTCTATCAGCAAATACACCTGATTTGTAGGTACCATATCCACTAGGGGCAGATGTGGCAAGTTTGAATACACCGGGATATTCAGATGTCGCAATACGAGACATTAGTCTGTCAGACAGAGTATCCATCTCAGAGGAATCTAATTCGTGTAGTTCTGGTGTTCCACCGTTGTCTGCGAACTCAATGGGGTATCGGAATGCGGCAGAGTCTCCCGCAAAGTCTGCGACACCTTCTCTCTGATACAGAGATGTGGTTTCTTGAATGATCGGAACATTACCACCAGTGAATCCGTGAGTACCCGAACCGTCATCAAACCTACTATCTGTATGAGTACCGATTAAAGTATTGCCTGTTGGGGATGTGGTTATTGCCCCGACATCACTCGAATCCAAGGTAGCAAGATGTAACCCTGCTTGATAAGCAAGGTAGTTCTCTTCGGTAGTCGTTATTTCCTTGAGGTCTCCGTTGGTACCTTCAAGTTTTAATGTCGTAGTTCCCATAGGACTATTTATACAACTCTTACATATAAGGTATAGGTTTCTATGTTCACAGGACTTGCTCCAATTGTTGTTCCAGTATAGTTCCCTGCGAATGTCCTAGCATAGTTACCCAAATAGTTCCTCGAATAGTTACCTGCATAGTTACCTGCGAAATTCCTACCATAATCACCAGTAAACTGAGCAGTAAAGTTTCTAGCATAGTCACCAACAAAGTTACCCGCAAAATCTCGTGCGAATGAAGATGCCCCTGTGAAACTCTCTTGAACAGTGCGTTGGAAATCACTCGCATACTCACCGATAAAGTTACCCAAATAGTTTCTCGCATACGCACCTGCGAAGGTTCGACTATATGCAGTTGCACGAGTTCGTTGATAGTTTACTGCCCGATATCTCAGATATTCTCTTGCAAAATTCCTCGAATAATATTGAGGTGAACCGACATAGGAACCAGAAGAGTAGAACCAGATACCTTTACCCATTTGATATGTCGAGAAACTTCTAGTAAACACGGTTTGAACTCTAGTGACACGAGAAAAGTTTCTGGTATAGTTACCAGTAAAGTTTGCGATATAATCACCAGTAAAATTACCAGTAAAATCACCAGTATAGTCACCCGTAAAGTTTCTGGCAAAGTTAGTCTGTCGATCTCTAGTAAAATCACCAGTATAGGTATCTATTCGTTGACGAACATAGGTGTTGGCAGTGATTCGTTGACTGTTACGAGTAGATTCTGTGGTAAATGTATTACTATAGTTACCAACATAACTTGTTAATCTGGTGTAATTACCTGTGAATGTGTTGGTACTATTTCTCTGATAACTGACACCTGTAGTACTAGTTCGAGTAAAGTTACCAGTATAGGTACCTGCGTAAGCAGTTGCGAAGTTACCAGTGTAATCGAATTCCTCTTGGTCAACACTCACATATAGTGTGCGAGAAAAATTTTGCAAGAAATCTTGACCCAGATAGTTTCCAATGAAATTGTTTGTGTACTCACCCAAATATGATAAAGTATTACCATAGTTACCAGTAAAATCACCAGTAAACTCACCAAGATATGTAAGTGTCGATCCTCTTGTACGACTAAAAGTTGCTCCAGTAGAAGTTGTAAAGTTACCAATATAATCACCGACAAAGGCAGGAGAGTAATTACTCGTGCGAGTTTTTGTATAGGTGGCAGAGTAGGTACTACTGCGAGAAGTTGTCGAACTTCTTAAATATGTAGAGGCACGAGTCCTTGTGTAGTCAGCAGTAAATGCTGAACTCCTTGTTCTCGAATAGGTTGATGAACGAGACCTTGTGTAGTCAGCAATTGTTAAATCTTGTCGAGTATCTGTGGCAGTTCCCTTTGCTTGCCAAGTTCCCGCAAATCCTGCGTTAGTCGGGGTTCCTGTTGCGGAACTTAATAACTTGTACGAACCAACCGAGTTGGCAGTGGCAGATATTCGATTTCTTATATTCAAACCAAGAGTGTACTTAATCTGAGCATCGGTCATTGCCTGTAGACCCTGATAAGTACCTGTTCTACCACTAGACCTCTTGATCGCAAATGGTCGCACCGTTGTGGGTGCGGTCATGGTATTTCTTTTGTAGATATTATATGTCAATGAATGACCATCTGACCTAGTGTCAGTCATTACATTGGCAAGGTTTACCGAATAGTCACTACTTGGTGCGGAGGTTGCCAGTTTGTATGTTCCGGGATAGTCGGAGGTGTATATTCTAGAAGCAACACGATCAAGCAGAGGATTTAGTTTGGTGTCATTCATCTCATCGATAATTGATTGACCACCACTATCTCGCATAGAAATGGGCACACGATAATCAGTATTACTAACCGCAATCGTACCAGTCTTTTGTCGGACTATAGTATCAGTTTGGGTCAGTGACAATAGATTACTATGAGTTCCTATCGCAGAATCATATGATGTGTCAGTGAAAGTTCCGACCGTTCGGTTGCTACCTGTTAAGTTTACACCTAACTGATTTACAGACGAACTATCAAGTGCCGCAAAACCAAGGCCTACCTGATATGCGAGGTAGTTCTCTTCGGTTGTTGACATTTGTTGCAGTTTGGTTGGTGCCGCACTGTCATTTAACTTTAATGGAACACTACTCATTGTGTTACAATACTCCGATTAATTTAGTTGAGTTCCATTCTCGTCATATATCAGTGGAATGTCCGCCCTTAATGCGTTCAATGCATTTACAAAATTTGTTCTTTCCGATCCCGTAAATCCTGTGGCATCCAAGTCACTTAGTAAACCCAATGCTTGGTTTGCGGCAATACCATTGGCATCAAGTGTAGCAATATCTGCCGTGTTTGAATTGATCGCATCTACGAGGGTTGTTCTATTAGTTATTGTGGCAGTAAGGGAACCTAAATTACCTACCGCACTATCTAGTAAGTTTAGAGATTGTCCAATATTACCAGTGGTTGTGTTGTTTGCCGAACCAATTGCATCACCAACTTCGGTGTGTAATTCGTTTATCGCACCACGGAGAGTGGTTGCCGATGTAGCAAGAGTTGCGGCACCGATCTCAGCATCATGCTCGTTGATCGCATCAGCAACAGTTGTCGCAGTAGTGGTCAATGCCTGTGTGGGTTCAACAAAGGTATTGAGTGTATCAATCTCTACTTCTAGTTCTTTAATTGCGGTTGATACAGTTGATGCGGTTGTACCCATTGCTAACGCAGTGATCGTACCTAACTCTGCATCGTGTTCATTGATTGCCGCAGTCAAAGTCTTTGTAGCAGTGGTCAGATTAGTATGTGGTCTCGCACCAATGTCAGAATCTAGTTCGTTGACACCAGTTACAAGATCATTCGCAGTAGTCGAAAGATCAGTTGCAACTAGATTGTTTGATGTTCCTCGGATACCTACTTCAAGTTCGTTGATACCTGATACGATGTCATTCGCATTGGTGGTCAAGTCTGCCTTTGCGTTACCACCACCCGCACCGTGAAGGTCACTATCAAGTTCGTGTAGTGCAGATACGATGTTATTGGCAGTAAAGTCAGCAAGGTCAGTTGCTACTAGATTGTTAGAGGTACCACGAATTCCCAATTCAAGTTCGTTAATAGAACCAACTAAATCGGAATCTTCGTTTGTGTTTAAACCATTAGTGCCCCCTGTCGAACCAACATCATATGAGATATGATTCAGATTGGATACTAGTGTAGTAAAGGTATCCTGTATGTCGGTGACGGTCACTTGTGAAGTTCTTGATGCCATTATAGTTTCTCTACTAATTTATTGAGGAGTGCTTTGAGTTCGACAACATCTTGTTTTAACTCTTGGAACTCTTTATCTTTATTTTGTCGTGCGAGTTTTAATGCTTTTGCTTTTTTTATCTCATCTTTATTTATATTAATAATGGCACCCGAATTTGGACATCTTGCCAAATCCGAGTTACTTTCCACACCGATGAAATTGCTCATTAGGTTGCCATTGCAATTGCTCGGAAGTCTCGTATGAACGGAACTTGCGATGTGTTAATCCCCTTGAATACCAACTTAAATTGATATTCGGTGAATTCATCTAGTGTTCCACTGTCACCACCAATCAGATAACGATACTCTCGGAAGTTTATCGCATCTGGTGCCTGAGTTGATTCTGGTGCAATCAGTGTCCAGTTTTTACCAAGAATGTCTTCACCATCGTTACCAGTTCTGAAATATAATTCCAGTTCACTACCTGCGGGTCTTAGTGCCGCAAGGATAACTTTCATACCAGTAGCAGGTTCATCCAAACTTGCAACAACAGACATATGTTTAGCAAGTGAAGAACCACCAAACGCATTGGTCTCCGCAGAGTATGTCAATGGAACATTGAATCCAGTTGCCGCAGTGTTATTCTGGTTATCAATCTGATTCGACTCAGTTGTCAAAGACGCACCCTGTGTGTCAATTATAGGACTTACCGATGGTCGAGATGTTGCCATATCAACTTTAATTGATACTGACCTCTCGTTGGCACCGAGGTTACTCAACTCGTTTGATGGGTTTGCGATCAATCGTGGAGCAGAGAAATAATTCTCGTCTCCGATAGTAATATCACTACTGTAGTTGTCCTCTCTCTGATACTTGGTTTCAAGTCCTGCGAATGATTTACCAGTGATAAACTTACTGCTATAAACCAGTGTAGTATCATCTGGAACCATTGTAGTAAAGTTTGGTGAACAAATATCGAATTGAAGTTGTTTATCAATCAGGATGTTCTCACCACCAAATCTACCAGACGATGTCGCAGAAGAGTCGGCATTAAACTGAATACCAAATCCATCTGCATTTGTGATCGTTCTCGCACCAAGGATAGATGTACCTTTTACACCATTATAAGTTGTAGCACTATCCAGTCCTTCAACCTTTACTGTATCACCAATCGAAAATCCATGATTAGGAACAAGCATTACTACTGCATCACTGTCTGCTCCCACATCTGCACTCATGTATATGGGGTTGTTGTCCAGTAGTTCTTTATCGACATCACGGTTCTCAAATACCGCAGTACCAGATGCCTCAAAGTTAGCAGTGAAGATTTTGAACGCAAGGTCTTTTGTCTGATCTGGTTCCCAAGTCGTACCATTCTGAGACTTAAACAGTGATCCCATAGATGGTTGACGAGAGATTCTCTTCTCGGTAGAACCCAACTCAAACGCATAGGTCTCTGCGACATAGGCATTGTAGTTAGTAGATTCAGCAAGAAGTACAATCGCATACTCTGTTTCGGGATTCAAGAAGATGGGTTCTTCAAACTCGAAAGTAGTCGGTGATGCCTCTACCGCTGCTTGTGTCTGTGAAGCAGGAGGATGGACTTGGTTTGGAGCATTGAACACAACAGATTGTCCGTGAATCTCAGTCGAACTTGGGTGACCATTAACCATTGGTCGAATCTGTAACTGAACCGGAATAGTAGAATCCTTGGTACTAAAATAAGTCTGAACCTTAGTTACAAAGATACCATTAGGATTAGTCACAAAGAATGATTGTGCCAATGGGTCTTTTACTTTAACTTTTAGAGTTTGAGTCCACCTACGAGTTCTGACCTGAGTGATACGAGTAGAAGTAATAGTCTTCTGTTTAGTATCCAGAGTACCCTGTGCGGTATAATTGAATGTCGCACTTGAAAGTGCCGCATCATCGTCATTCTTACTAATGTCAAGTAATTTAAACTCACGAGTTCCTGCTCGGAAACGAGTTGTCTCATTAGAAGGAATGAAGAAAGAACCCTCGATCTTACCAGCTCCGTCACTGATAAGGTTTGCTGAACCTTCGGGGTGAGAAGTTGACTTTCTCATGCTATTAGCATATTGTGCGTCTGTAGCAATGTCACCGTATCGTTTGAACGAATCTTCATTACGGCAGAATTGATCAACACTCTTATTATCAAAGAATGCGAAGAACCTAGTACTAGGTCGTAGACCCTCGGCACGGAAGAATACTTTTCGTGAACGAATGAATGGTAGGAAGGTCAATGACACAGTTCTTTCACCAACTACCTTACGAATAGTCTTTGTGCCAGTAACAACTCGTTGTGAGAAAGAACCAATGACATTGAAGTCTTGGTTGTTACGACCACCGTTGTCATTACCAACATTAACAGTTCTAGAACCTTCTTGAACGACACCTCTCCAGTTCCATGCGGGAGTTCCTCTCCAACCACTACCAACATTTGATTGGGTGCTTCCAAAACCAGTGATGGGAACATATGTGTTGCCACCACCCCAAAGGAATTCTCGTTTCTGTGACACAGTCATCTCTTGGAAACCACTACTAATGTTACCCAGATTGACTTCGGTATTATCTACTGCCGTTTTGTTGATGATATTGGCAGGAGTATACTTGGTTTGGAACCAGTTGTCGGTTGCGGGTGACATAGTAATGTTACCTTCACCAGTGATAACTGCGAATGGGTTTACATTCTCTGTACCAGATACAAGTGGTTGTGTGATAGTGGGAGATTCTGTATACTTCAAGTAAACAGTATCACCTTTCAAAATAGTGTTAGTTGACTTGGAAGAATCGTATGCAAGAATCACATCATCTTCTAGTGTAGGTACTGATAACAGTCCTCGTGATGGATCAATTGCGGCACGATATTCAATGTTATCTGCATCACAGAATGTTCTGTTTGCAAAGTTATCTACAAAGAAACCAGACTTAGTTCTTAGATTACCATTCTCATCCAATACCATCAGATTAGCAGTATCAACTTCAAGCAAACTTAGTGAGGTTGCTTCTTCAACCTTGTCGATTCGATCTTCCAGTTTGGAAATGTCTTTCATCGTGAATCGTTTTGCTTTGAATGGAGTAAGAACCACATCCGAGTCATTCAGACCATAGGCATTGTGCTCAATGGTGAATAGTGCCATCGTGTCAATCGGAGTTTCGGGAATCTGAGAAGTAAATCCTGCTTCACCTAGAATTTTCTTAACTTCACCTTGAGTGGTCACGACAATCTTATCTGTACGAGGTAGATAGTATTCAACATCTGCTTGAACCGTATCACCATTAGTGGGAAGTTCGGTTGCAGAGGTAGCAACAAAGGCATTACTAGAATTCACACCATTACGGAAATCAATAACATCTCTTAGGTTTACACTAGTTCTCACTCCAGTTTTGAAATTAGGAATGTCCTCGTAATTAACCTGACCATTATAAGAGGTCACAGAGAAGAAGTCACCTGTACCATGAACAAAGTGTTTGAATGACACATAGACATTTCCAGTCGGTGCCGTTGCACCAGTCTCAAGTACCATACGACCCAGACCATAGAATCCTGCTCGTTGACCATCGTCTAAGGTGAATAGGTGAGAAATGTCAGCACCACTAGAACTTCCTAGTTTTACTGCCGAAACCTTATAGATGTCTGTGACACCCAGATTGACAAATCTAACACCATCAGAACCAGTGGTCACTGTGGTTGTTACGGTCGCATCAGTAAGGTTTTTCAGACGAACTGTTGGGTTACCTTTACTTACTTTGGCATAAACAGTGTGTGCTTCGTTTGCCAATCCTGTAATGGTTGCGGTTTCGTTGCCACTAGACAATGTGATAGTTGGAGATATAACATCACCATCCGCATCACAAACAATCCACTGCGATTCGTTAGAGAATGCTTCTCCAAAAGTTGTCAAGGTAAACTGTAGTTGAGTTCCACTGGCAGTACCAGTTAAGATTCGTTGAACCTCGTAAGAAATATCTGTAAGTACTTTGGGTCGAGGATTAGGTAATCCAAAGACCATGTTAGTTTTGCGAACTTCTTTCAGTACTGCCTGACTACCCTCAAGAACAGGAATACCACGATTGGTTGCGTTGGTACCAATAGATCGGATGCTTCTTATATTCTGTCCTGAGTTCATATTAATGTCGAACAGGTAAACTCGGTAGTTTGAACCATCTTCTTCGACATAACGAACTCGTGCAGTACCAATCGCACTACCAGATGGATCGGTTGCGTGTGAAGATAGGTTTATTGTAGCATAGGTTCGAGTGTCAAGTAATCCCTTGAAAGTTGCTCCTGCAACAATAAAGTACTGCCCATAGGAAATACCAGTAAATTGATTATTAACTGTCTCGGTTGCACGAGATTTGGGAAGTATTAGTGGTACGGGAGTATTCACATCACCACGGTAACCATTCACATACGCAACACCATTTGATACAGTCGCAGTGATATTATTTGCGGAACCTGAGTCACTTTGATCGGAAAAGTCTATTGTAAATGGATCGACAATATAGTCACCAGACTCTTCTTTAGTTCTTGTAGCAAGTTCATCGGCAATCTTATTATAATCATCGGTGCCCTCTACGGCATCAACGATATTACCATCCAGAACATCGGCAAAGTACACAAAGTTTTCATCATTAGCAACATCTGCTTTGTTGACGAGAGTAAGTTTAATACGATAACGATCCGCACCGGGACTGGCAAGGTTTGGAGTTGATCCTTGGTTATCAAATAACGCAGTATCATCCGATGATGTTACGATATCTTCTGTTACTTTAAAACCAACAGTCGCAGTTGGGAATCTACTATATTTGGAAAGGATAATTGACTGAGCAGTTGCAAATACGAAATGTCCACGAGTAAAGAAGTCACCTTCGGAACTAGAGAATTTACAACCACGACCGACAGGGAGGTCAGTACCAACAGTCGCTGCAACTCTTAACTGCTTAGAACCGTTACTCATCGTTTCATCTGGGAAGAAACGAATACCATTTACATCTGCGGTAGCATTTTGAGTGTTTATATACTGAACAAACAATGTAGCAGGGTCAGCACCCTCGGCAGGAATAACTTCCAGTACTCTTGCTTGAACCAAAGACTGGTTACCAATGAAGACTGTTCCTACTATTTCAGTTGAATCAGCAGGAAGTCCATCGAGTTCACCCGCAACATTTAACTTGACAAACTCAGTATCGTTGTGTATAGTTGGCCCACCGGGATTGACAGCACCACCTTCCTTGAAAATGTTTCTACCAAATCTTCCTATTTCCTCTTGGATAATAGTTTGTAATTGGGTAAGTTCCCTTGCTTGTAGAGCACGACCACTATTAAAGAGGATTCTGTGATAGTTATCACTGTCTACAAAATCATCCTTGTAAGAGGAGGAGAATACATTGGATGTAAATGTTTTTGGCATCTTCTATACTACCTTAAATTTGAATTACGAGTTTAATGTCTTCGGTCTGGTCACTTGCTCGTGCCACCTTTGAACGATTATCAATATATAGTACTTCTCCAGACATGATGTCAATTTCGGGAGTAGTGATGTGATTTGATGCCGCAGTTGTACCACTTCCTGCGGTAGAGGTAACATTTTCCCCTGTGGTAAAGTCAGCAAATCCAGTTTCTTCGGTTTGATGATAATGCAATTCGTTTGTTCCTATCTTATCAACATATGCCTTGGCACCCGATATGTTACCAGTGATAAGTTCATCTGTGACGAATCCACTGGTTATAGAAGCAAAGTTTAGTTTCTTCAAACAAATACCTGTGGTCTCTGTGAATAGTGCAGTGCTTGCAGAGTCCAATGGGTTCCTCAATATACCAACCTGACGGAAGTCATTACCAACAATGAAGTCTGTTGCTTCGTCACCAGTAGGTTTGGTGTTCATCATAATTGCCGTAGCACGGAGATCATCCCTTGAATCACCACCTAGTCCTAATGGTGAACCTAATATGGCACGAACCTTGGCAGGTTTTGTTGGTGTACCACCACCTGTTATTGATACTGTGGCATAGTCATAACCAGAACCCATTGTGTAACTACCAGAACTATCAATCAGAGTTACCTTGGATACCTGACCACCAGAGATCGTTGCCCCTGCCTTTGCCTTAGTACCATTTCCCGAAACTGTGATTGTTGGAGCAGAACTATATCCTGCACCACCTGAGTCAACGAAATAACCGACAACCTGTCCCGGAATTGCGGCATTCTGAATTGCAAGTTGTTCTACTTCAGATGCGGTTGATGAACCATCTGTAGGGCCCTGTAGTTTAACTGGAATATAGTTCGCAGACATAAATTTGGTAGCAGATGCCGCACCGATGGAGTACAAGAACTGCCAGATGTAACCATCCGTAGTATCGAAAGGAAGACCATCTGTACCACCTGTAGGTTGATCAGTAGACACCTGTGCCTGTCCTGCGTTGTTCTCTGCTCGTTGAAGACACAGATAAACTTGGTTTTCGTCATTCATCACATAGTATGTCTGAGCAGGATACCCGACCTGTGCGTCATCATACGCAGAATAGATCGCACCAGATGACCAGTTGTAACGAGGAACAACAAAAGAGACATCAATTAATTTTTTCGCAGACTGTAAACCGAGACGGAAGTTTCTTTCCTCTCGTTCACTATTGACTGCGGCAGGTGCGTCATCTGTCGCATTCCACTGCTCAGAACGACCAATTACTGCATAGTAGTGCGTACCCGAAGAATCCATATCGGTCTTCAAGTCTTGAATTACTTGCTTTTTAATTGGATTTGTTAAAATTGCCATTATGTTGTTCCTATTATTCTACTGTTTAAATTTAGTATGGGACTACACCGTTGTTGGACACCAAGAACCACTTACTTGCGGTAGTGTTCCATACCAAGATACAACCATCTCCCTGATCGAACTGTAAGTAACCACCCACAGAATCAGTGCCCTGAATATTTATACCAGTATTCTGTAGTTTTACTGTTCCTGCTCCGATATTAGAGAAGTATTGTACTTCACCCTGTATAGTTCCGTCTCCAAGGGTAGGACTAATTCCACTACCTGAGTTAAAAATTGTTAGAGGTTCGGTCAGATCAACCGCAGTGGTTGATGCAACATCGGTTCCTTTCTCAAGAACCAGTTTGTTTTTAATCTCAATAGCACCCGTACCCTTTGCGGAAAGTTCAAGAGATATATTAGTATCTGAACCCTCTACATTGATAATAGGTGAATTACCTGCCGAGGCATTCTTAATCGTAATATTGTTAACCGCACTGGCAGTTGTAACAAATCGAAGGTGTTCATTACTACCACTATCCAATAATACCGCACCACCAGAAACACCACCGATCTTTACTTTATTCAGTGTCGGTGCTTCTAATGTCTTATTGGTCAATGTCTGAGTATGATTCTCAAATACAAAGGTATCACCCGCACCCAATACAGGAAGGGCAATGTTGCGATTCGCAGTGATGTCACCTACTGTTACATTATAGGTATGACTCGCATTGGCATCTCGAATCTTTGGAGTTGTCATTGTGGGAACAAGAATGGTCTTGTTGGTCAATGTCTGAGTATCAGTGTCTAGAACGAGTGTACCACTCGCATCAGGTATTACGACTGCACGGTCTGCGGTGGGTTCGGCACTTAGAACAGTCTCGTGATCATCTGCCGCCTGACCTTCAAACTCAACTCCTGCGGCAGTTAATCTTACTGTCGCAGTCGCTTCATCACCACCAATGGCAGTGTATAGTTGTGCGAAGTTTTCATTTATCTTCTGTGCGGCAGTTCGTAGGGTATCACCTGTACCATCGTTTGCTACTGTGCCTCTATTTAATGTCTGTCGTGCCATTTCATATTCCTGTTGTTCTTACTATTTATAAGAGTTTATAAGTTATAATGTGAAACTTTTCACATATTGATCAGAGTCTCCACTAAACCACTGATGTTTTTCTTGATCGATTGTCTCGAATGCGAAGGCATTACTCAAGTCCATACCATTAGTCTGGAATTGATCCGAATCATCGAATGTTGGAGACCCTGCGATCTGTGCCTCCCTCAAGGATGAGTACTGATTCTCAATAGTTTGTATCTGCTCTAATGAGAAAGTATCCAGTGAAATAAGTTCTGGTCTAATTCTACTTAGAACCCCTGCTGAATCTATATATTCGTCATCTACAAGTGCTGTCATATCAGTACTACCAAAGTCTCCGAACAATGCAGTCGCATGAACCGCAATAGGTGGTGGTGGTTCAAGCACGACTAATGGAGCACTCAGGGCATCTTCCACTGCTGATACTATCTGAACTTCTGAACCAACAAACATTCCTGCGGGATGAGCAAACAACTTATACGGTTCTTTCCATTCATTGAACGAAATATCCGTCTTGATTAATATCGCAAATGTCTGATATAATTTATTATCGGTAAGGTATTTTTGGTTCTCAACACCAATAGTAGATTTCTCTTCCCCAACCTTAAATATATTTTCTTTGGTATAGATTACTTCAGGGTCAACTCCAAAGAAAATTCTGAAGAACTGTTGAATTGAATACTTAGTTCCCTTCGCACGATACAACTGGTTGGAATATTTTGCTGATGCTCGTTTATCTTTAAATCCCTCAAAATACTGTTGTCCTAACAGCAGTTCGTCTTCAATATATGATAATAATTCTAAGTCTGTTTGCGTGATGTCTCGATTTAAAAACAATTGGTGAATCATTTTAGCAGGAGAATCATCACTATGCTCAAAGTCATAATAATGTTGCAACAGACTAACAAGTTTAGGATAATCTTCTTGGAAGAATCCCGGAAGAATACTCTCTACTGTATGAGTAGTGAAGTTACCGAGTTCCCTCCGACCAATATCAGATAATGTGGCATCCTTCTTTGACATTAGTTACCCACCGCAGTGTCTAGTTCAACTATGTTAGTGGTTGTTTGTGTATTGTCTATTTCTAAAATGTCTGCTCTCAGAGGAGTTAATGCACTCTCGTTCGAAGGTCTTCCTATCACCTTAATAAATTGATCAGTACCAATGTAGTTATCAATCTGTATACCTACGATACTAACAGTGTCTCCTTCGTAGGAACCTACATTATCAACGACTACTATCTTATCTTCGGTATTGAACACTTCTAGTTTATTTGAACCTAACTTATTTCTCAACACACAAATTTTATTTTTGTATGAGAAGGAAGAAGAAGTTATGATGTAGTTTACATCATCAGGTGCCGCAAGTGAAACTGCGTATCGTAATGTCTGATCTTCTATCTTGGTCAGAGTCGGAGTAAATCGTCTCTGGACAAATGTCTCTGAACGAGAAGATAGAATAGCAGGAGATATGTCATCAACGAGTGTCAACATATTAGATCGTCTATATGACTGTCCGAATTTACCAGTATTCTCTTCAAAATATTTCCTAATCTCGGAATTCACAGTATCTTTAATAGTATTATTGGATAGTGTGGTTAGACTCGGATTGAACTGGAAGAATGTATTAGTTCCAACAAAGGTCGTGACAGGATCATCGAACTTGAGTCGGAAAGACGCAACTGACAATTGTTTTGCGAGGTCTTGAACAGCATCTTTAGTTATCTGTTTAGTTGTGGCATCTACATCGTCATTGAATAGTATCGACAAGAACACTGTGCCATATTCTGTTTCAAGTGCCTCCTCACCACCAAAGGACTGGATGTCTTTGATCAAGGTAGAGAAGTTTTTCAATACCAATGATGCGTAGTCTGCCGCAGTAACCATTCGGTTCTGAGTCGCATACTGGAATGGTGCGTTCTGTCGAATAGATTCTGTAGTTTCTTTATCTGAACCACCCACTGCTTTTGCGACTGTTGATACAGTTACATCATAAGTCTGACCACCAACACTCACTCCTGATTGTGGTTCGAAAACCTTTGCGGTATTTGCGTTCTTACCAGTAACAGAAAGATAGGTCAACGAGACCTTAGAACCAGTCTTAGGTGCTTCTCCTAAAGTGTTACCATTACCGAATGATAATTCGAATAAACCGTTGGGAGATTCCTTTAGAATGTATACTGTAGAATTAGCACTAATGGTGTTAGCATTAATAATGTTTGTGTATGGGGTAAATGAGGAACTAGATGGTTGTTCATACACACGAACAATCGCAGTAGAAGTGTCCATCGTAGCATCTGGAACTATGTAGATTTCATTGTCTTCCGCACTAGATACGATGAAGGTTTTAACCCTCTCGGTACCCTCAAACACTTTAATGTTCTCAGAACCAGATGCGTCCTTGAATGTGTACAAACCATTACCGACCTCATCCGCACTAATATCTACTATAGTCTGGAATACAAAGTCAACATCATCAACTGATGCGTTAAATTTAAAACCTGCCGGAATCTGTATCGTAGAAGTACGATCAACAACACTAGATAGATTCATTGAGATTTTAACAATTGCTTGTGCCGAATTCATTGAATCTGGAACATAACCAATACCCTCTGCGAGAGATACCAGAGAACTACGCAACTGTGCGGTTCCAAGGAACGATTCGTTCAAGGCAAAGTTGGCAGTAAGTCCATTGTAATGCGTATTATACGCAAGGACATCCAGAATGTTTGACAGACCAGATGCTTCAAAGTTGTAATCCGCAAACTCATCTTTCTGTGAGAGGAATACCTTTAAGTTATTCTTGATAGAATTAAAATCTAATGCGGTTGATTTTATTGTCGTTGCCATGTTATCTTAACCTTGCTAGTGTAGTAGTGAATTCAACTTGCTCTTCGGTATTCACTATTTTGAATTTTATCGTTAAATCTAAAAGATTGTTGTCTGGTTGAAGAGACACATCAACTTTGATAACCTTTGCTCTTGGTTCGTAGACTTGGATGTTTTCTATGATATCCCTTCGCACCATAGATGATCCATTTCTATCTGCTAGTTCAAATAGTTGTGCTATCAGATTTCCACCAAAATTTGGATTAAATGGTTTCTCATACGCATTAGTCAGGATGAGTGTCTTTATCGACTGCTTCACCGCACTTGAACCAAACTTCTTATAGATTTCTCCACTAGAAGGTTTTGCGGTGAATGTTAAGTCGATATCCGAATACTGCCTAACACGAGTCGATGTAATCGAAACCGTATTAAGGTTAGTATCTTCTTGTGCGAATGCTCTTCGTATTGCCATAGTTCTATTTATATGACTTTTTAGTCACTTTCCTTTATTTCTACTAATTCGTTTTTACTTTGGAGATGATTATTGAAATAAGTTTCTACATCTCCCTTGAAGTTAATGTCAAAGGTTTCGGGTGTAGTCGGGAACTCAATACCAATCTGTGCACAGAGACTATCGTCTGGATTATAGTTGTCATAGTCCAGATACAGTGCCTTAAACTTGATATAATCTTTCAGATACTCTGCCACATCAAATGTCTTCTCTAGACTGATCTTACCTTCCTGATCTACCACTTGATAGTAAACAAGTCTACCATCTGCTTTCTTCTGCATGGTCTCATTACCCTCATCACTCTCTCGGAGTTTGTAGAGACCCTCAGACACAACCATACGAACATCATTAAAGTTGACCGTGTTACCGTTGATGACTCTCATTGCCTCTGCCTGTAGATACAAGTGTCGAGCAATCTGTTGTCGTTCAGTATTAGTGGTCACATGATTGAACGGTGTCTTGTCACCATACGCACCAAGAAACTTGGCAATCGTCACACCGGGGCCAAGTTTGGTCGCAGATGTAATCTGTCCCTGATTGTTGGGATTATATACTGGATCAACTAATATTATCATGGTGTAAACCTCTTTCCTCTATTCTCAACTGCATTACCAATAGGTTCAAATCCGAATCTAGATGATGGGGATTTCTTCACTGTTCTACCGATCTTCGGTGGTGCCTTTACTTTGTATTTTGTATTAAGTCTTTCTTCGGAAACAAGTATTCCTCCGATTGCATTTCTGGATGCTTCGTTTCTAAACGCAGAACGAATCTCTTGGGTTGATGGAACATGATTGAACACATCCTCATAGTCATCCGTAAGTAATGTCTTGGTCAACAACACATCCCCTCCATCAATCACAACAGTCCTAATCGCAAAGTCACCATTAGCAACTTGACCAACTACCCAGTCGGGGGTGATGTGTGCTTGAGGTGGTTCTGCGTGACCACTTGGTAGTGCCATCTCTTCTAATGCAAGCATAGGTATATGAATACCTGCTGTGAGAATCTTAGGTGGTGAGAATGATGACGCACCAGTTGCGGCAGTACCCGCAGTGACCGCAGTCAATGCGTGTTTAGAGTTTTCAGCATAGTATGATCTGAGTGAGAGGTCTGCCTTATCAGCATGGTTCGACTTGATTGCTTCAAGTGCCTTACCATAGAACGAACCATAGAACACCGCACCAGAATTAAATGGAACCGCACCCTCACCACCTTGGAATACATTACCTGTGAAGTCAACCAACTTACCACCAATCGCACCTCTCTGTCCTAAGACGGAGACATACTTGGCACCAGTCACATTGGCAACATCGGCAGATACCGCAAAGGATTCTTCACCCGACACAAAGACGGATGCTCCACCCGCAATTTCTATGTTACCCTCAACCGCAGTCTTCTGATCCAACTTGACATCGATGTTATGTTCACCCAGACATATGTCGGTGAGTGTACTCATTGTTCGGTTGATCTTACTCTTCTTGACAGTCTCTTCACGATTGCCTGTGGTGATCGTTCGGTGATTCTCTAGGATGTTCTCTCGTAGACTACCTGCCACATTAAGATTATAGTTACCACCAACATCAACATTATAGTCACCAGTCACCTTCATGTTCAAGTTACCCTGATACACGAGATTACCATTACCCTCAATGATAACAGTCTGGTCACCACCAGTCACTTCTACCTTGTTGTTTACAGCAGAGATAATAACAGAACCATCTGCTCTCATCTCAACACCCGCACCTGTGCGATGTTTGATTAGTACTCGTTCTCCACCGGGAGTGTCATCCTGTTCAATCACATGACCAGAGATAGTCTCTTGTACTTGGTTAAACGGATACTCGGATGGTCTCTGTGGTTGTATTCCCAAGGATACACCAATGTCACCACCCCCAACATAGAGGTTGTTTACCTTGGAACCACGAGATGCCTTATTGATAGATGTCCCAAAGTTATAGTCTCGTTTGGGATATTCACCTGTAGGGTCTTGCATACCATCTTGGGCAACACCCAAAGTATTCTCTAGTCCCTCACCGAGTTGCTCAACTCTTGTATTAAAATTGTCTTTTTTAGTTGTCACTATTCATCTCCGATGGACTCAATGGTGAAGCATTCAATGGATCGTCTGTTCTGTTCTGTTTTCTGAACACAGACTCTACATAATCTACCACATCAAAATATGGATCAAGTTCATTGACATCAATATCGTTGTGACCAAATACTTGACCACCGGGAAATCTTCGATAGTATCCATTCAAAAACTTCTCTAATGTCGTAAACTGTTCTCTTGTAAATGACTGAGAAGAAAGGTAGTCCGTTGGGTTGTCTTCACCCGTAGCAACATTAATACCACCAACCATCACAATACCAATAGAAAATTTGTCGTGACCATTTACTGGTGCGTGGTCACCCTGTATGTTCACTGGTCTGCCTCGTTGTAATCTACCATCTCTTCGTATAACATAATGGTATCCAATACCGTCATGTCCAAGATCAATCTGTATGTTATTTATCTCTATAGAACCGATGTCTTTATTGGTGTGAGTCTCGGATGCGTGAACAACAACCTCGGTCACATCTCGTTCTACCCTAGTAAACTCTGCGTCTAGTTCTTCTACCGATGAAACATAGGTAAAGGTATCGTCTGGACTATTGCGACCATCCCATTTGTCGGTACTGACGGGTTGACCTTCCTCGTACAGACTTGCATCAATAACAACAGTACCAGAGATAGTAGTGTCCAGTTTAGACATTTTATCATCAATGGTGGAGATTTCTTGTTGTGCTCTCGCAATCTCTTGTTCGGGAACACCTTGTGCCTTTGCCTTTTCGATCATCTGAATTTGCATCTCTAATGAACTAGATGTCCCTTCGTCCGAGGCAATGATTTCTTTCATTCTACCCGTCACATTGTCTGATTTTCTTACCAGTGTCTTGACTGCTTCCTTCTTCTGTCTAGGATCACCACTAGTAAACTGTGAAAGGATTTGTTGTCTTTCCGCATCAGACGAAACAATACCACCGGGAACAAGATTAGCAATAAATTCACTAGCAGTCCCCGAAAGGTTTTCTGCCACATCCTGTAACACACCGGGAAGTCCACTCTCAACACGAGCATCAAACTCAGCATTAAAAGTATCTATCGCATCAGTTGCTTCATTGATAGCACTTTTTATGTCTTTCAGATCAGTTCCAATCACTGCCTCAACATCTGCTAGAGTAGGAAGACTATCTTTTATTCCTTGAACTGTAGCATTTAATTCTTTAACAAAGGTTGTGTTGTTGACGGCATCCTGTGCCGTTTGGATTGCGTCATTTATTGCGGCAACAGGTGATATGGCACCAAGAGTGTTTGCTAAATTACCTGCCACACTGATAGCACTCGTGACCGTTGCTATGAATCCCATGATTCCTCCACCCCCCACTGATTTGGGTTTTGCCGCATCTACAGCAGTGGTGAATTCGATCAATGACGCATATGCTTCTGCTTTTTTATCATCTGCAATCGCAACACATTGGGCAATACTTTCGGCAGTACCATCAGTGATAACTGCGAGGGCAGAAGTGGGATTACTTACCTTGATTGCGGGAAGTCCTGTCAGTGCGGTTACAGTAGTTTCTAAAGTACCAAACCCTCGTGCCTCGTCTGCGGAATCACGACCCGCACCTCGTAACACGGATAGATTACCACTACCATCAGAGTCTATACCTAATGTATTGAGAACAAGACCCCCTGCCGAATCTAAATCTGATTTGAATCGTAGGAACTCACCATTAGAGTCTACTACGGTATCTTTGGTGGCAACAATAAGGTTACCCACAGCACCCGTTGTAGGAAACGCATCAGTAATCGCACCAACCGCACTGGTTATAACTTCTTCACTCGAATTGGTAGATGCTCCAAGTGCTTTTATACCACCAAGAATCTGACCATCTATTTGTCCAACAAGAGTTGTTCTCTTAGCATAGGTCTCGTCAATAGACGCAAGTGTTTTCTGTTGAAAATTGTTTTTCTCATCACTATTCTGTATTGCTTCACCAGTTAGGATGTGATTTAAATCTTGTTTTCTTAATGCCATTATACTATCCTATCCGTCAATCGTCTTGCTTCCAATTCTATTTGTTTCACACTAGGAGCATTGACCAAATAATATTTACCTACTATGTGACAGATACCCTTATTGTCGAGTCTGTCAGATTGTAACAATCGTATGTTGGCAGAAGACTGAGTACCATTCAACTCGTAGGCAACAAATGCTAGTTGTGTGAGGAAATTATCACTTTGATTGGAGAACTTTTTAAGATCAGCAAATCGTCTATCACTGAATGCCCCCAGACCCTTTGCTTGAGGGTTGATTCCAGTACGCATACCAGATGCGATAGATAATCCTGCGGTCAGTCCGATTGCTTGTTTCTCGGTATATCCTACATTCAAGAAGAACTTTACTGCCGTATTCTGTCGTGCAATTTTTACTGTAGTAGAAATATTTCCTGCTTCTTCGTTCTGAATATCAGTTTCTTTTGGTTTAAAAGCATCAGTGATCTTATTCCAGAGTCCTTCTGGTTTGTTATCTGCCACAATGTCTTCGTCAGTCTGACCTAGTTGTACGGGTGTGGGAAATTCCACATGAGGTAGAGAACCCAATACAATAGGTGTCTGTGAGTTGACCCCATCCATAAACATACCAAATACCAATGCACTTGGTTGTAATTGTGGCATTCTTCCTATACCAGATGCACCACCCTCGGTAGTAGGAACTACGCATTGTGCCCAAGGTAAGTCTGCTTGAGGAATCAGTCGAGTAGATTCTGTGTGTAATCCATGAACACGAATCTTCACACGACCCTCGAAACCATATGGGGGAGACGCATCTACGACAGTTGCAATAAACCATCGTGTGTTGTCACCATAGAACTCAGATAGAATTGGTGTGGGCATTACGGAAGTTTCTCCAGTTTACAAAGATTCATAGAAACAGTATGTTGTGTCCCTTGAAATGTGTGTCTTGTATCATAGATGATGAAATTACCTGACTTTGCCTTATCAATCAGGTCATCTTCATTCGCAGTATCAGAACTTTCCACATTATCGTTCACAACTTGTAGGTTGACAATATCACCAACACCTGCCTTTGCGACAATAAACCCCGCACCCTCTACAACTACATTTAACATATTCTTGTACATATGATTGAGTATAGAACGGTTTGCTAGTTTCTTATTAAACTGGTTTTTGTCATACTCATCGTGATAACTTTTCTTTCGACCATATGTTCCTGTCGATGACACCGTATGAAACTTATGGGAGTCGTATTCATCAACCAAGACCTCTCCGAGTCTAAACTCTGGATCAAAGACATTTTGATTATCCCCGATAATATTACTATTTTTCAATTTATCTAGGACATTCCTTACACTAAAATGAGACTTAGATATCAAACCAGTATTTAGGTTGGTGTTTTCCATAGAAGCACTCACCGCACCTTGCTGTATCAACTTCAGTGTGTTTGCTGATTTCGAACCCTTGAGTGCCTTGATTGTGAAAGTTCTTTCAAATTCGGTTTGTCCTTCAGCATTCGATATATTGGCAGGGTTATAAGTGTATGGCAGTTTTGAATTAAATGCTTTTTGTGATAACATGGAATCTAGATTACCCAAACGCAGATTTTTATCATGCATTGACGCATACACAAAGAAAGGTGAACCAGTTACTGTTGTTGCTCTACTGGTTAACCACTTGATAGCATCTATGGGTGATAGATTTGGAATGATGCCTCTAATATTTGTTTGTGTTGGTAGTGATTCTGTACCATTAGACAGACTCAAATATGAGGTATCAATATCCAGTTTCATTTCGGTTGCGAGTAACTTGATCATTACCTCATCAATACGACCATTAAAAGACTTACTGATCTTCTTGAGTGACGATAAGAACGCATGTTCGTCTAATAGTGTGAACGAATACATACTAGACTTTCCGTTATCATTTGACTTGACTTGTGTTTCGATTCCTGTCATAATGAATGTGCGAGACATCACTGTATTCAAATCATTGTCAACCGATGCCATGTCGATTGATATTCTCTCGGTTCCTTGAAATGATATACTATCAAACATTGCCTTGTCATCAAGGATAACAATTGTACCAGTAAGATACGGTTTGTCCAAACTCTCAAAGATATTCAGTTCTGCGATAGATGGTCTAACATCTATTTTGCTACCATCAATACCACCGAACCGATCTGCCGTGATCGTTGCTTTGGTGATCTTGAACTGTTGAGACTGTGTGGTTTTGTTACTCACTATTAAGCACCCGTGGCATTTCTGTGGAAGTTGTTAAACTCGATCACTACCCTCGCAACCACTGATGGTTTTAAAACAGCAATTTGTTTCAACTTATCATTTCTATCTTCGACACGATCCCGATAGGTGACTGCCTTGGCACCAGAGGGTGCGTTCAAAAAATCGTATATCGGTAAGTCTATATGAGCACCATCGGCATCTTCGTAGTGATGAACCGCATTATACTGTTCTGATTCTGCGACCAATGTGGCACGATAAAACGCACCATCTTGAGCAGTATATTGGATGAACTCACCCACAGAAAATGCTTCATCGTTTACTGTTTCGATAACAAGTTGACCCATGTCAAGGTCTCGTTTTAAGATAGTGCCGACAGTACCACTCACACTTCCCGTTACGGTCGTTCCCACTGTAAAGTCAACCGCAAGAACATCATTACTTGTGACGGTTCGATGTGGATATCTTTCCTTTATTTCACCTAGTATTTCCGCAGTATCAATGGGCCATCCTGATTCACGGATGTGGTCATTCATCAAGAAGAATGTCCAGTAATAGTCCGTAGTCCCATATAACTTAAAGGACAGTGTATCTGGACGATCTCCCGCAATAATGGTGTGCATAGTGGCAAAGGATATCGAACCCTTGAGACCATCAATAACATCAACATATTGTGATAGATCGTCAAAGAGGACTGGTGGTTCATTGTCACCAAATCGGTATGCCTTTACACCAAAGTTTTTAAAATACTTAGTTGTCATTAGAATCCGTCCTCTTCAACATCTTTTCTGTTGAGTGTTCTGCTTTCTTGGAATGCCAATGTCATTTCGGTTTCTGCGAAGTTACCGTCAGAATGCATTGACATCGCAGTGTTGTTATATGTCACACTCACATCTCGGAGGTAACAGAGTTTAATTTTTGTGGCAATCTGTTCACCATTATATTCTATATTGATTCGAAACTTGTTTGGGAAACGATAACCAAGAGAGATAGAACTTCCACCGGGAACATCCAGTTTAATGTTTTCGGGATACAGTTCTGTTCGAAATAGTTTGACAATTTCTTTTACTTCTTCTGCTTCTTTTGCGGAAGTAGGAATGAATTTAAATGTGAAAGAGAAGTCTCGGAGGTTGACTGCCTTAAATAGTACTCGTGTGTTCGGGTTTGATGTCACCCCTGCGGCAGACTTAAACGCACCTTGAACCTCATCTGGTAATGCGGATACTAGTTTGACCGCACTAACTTTTGCTACATCCTTGTTTGCGGCACCTGTTAATCCTGCTTGTAATGTTTTCATTCCACCCTGTATGATAGCACCAATTGCACTTCCACCACTTTTTAGTCCTGCCTCTGCGGATGCACCCATGCCACCCAAGTCCATATTGTCGTATGAAACCGCATCACGATATTGTAAACCGACAGGAAGATACAGTGATACTCGTCTACCAACAGGTTTCGCAAGGTTTGGTGTTGCTACAGTTTGAACGGCATTACCATTTCCTCGGTGTCCTTCAATTGCTTCCACAGTATCAGAAGGGTTAGTAGACTCAGTAACCTTCTGTACTTCTTTCTTCAAAGCCTCCTTCCCACCCTTGGCAATATCAGCAATACTACCGATAACATTACCGAGGTCGGTCTCTGCTTCTTTCATAACATCAAAGACAATCCTACCCTTGTAGTCATCTACATTGTTCAAAGGATATTCAAGGTTTTTTTGCTCAAGTACAGATTCAACACCTTGGGTTTTTTCTGGGTCTCCTCTTACATCGTGTTTTCCACCTCGTGCTAATAATTCACGCACCTGTTCGGGGGTAAGTCTATCTCCCTCTCTCAGATCATCGATGTTTACTGGTTCTGCCATTTTAGTTTCTCTATAAATAAGTTAGAAATTCATTATCTTTATTTATAAGGTTTTTATGGCATATAGTGGCAGGTACAGAGTAAAAAATACCAATAAGTATGAGGGTGATCACACAAAGGTGGTTTACCGTTCTCTGTGGGAGAAACACGCATTCCGATGGTGTGATGACAATCCCAATGTAAAACTTTGGTCTTCCGAGGAAGTTGTCATACCTTATCTATACGAGGTAGACAATCGTTATCATCGGTACTTCATGGATTTGAAGATGGTCATGGAAAATGGTAAGACCTATCTGATTGAAATCAAACCAGATAAAGAAACTCGAATACCGACTGGTAGCAAGAAGACCAAGAGATACCTTAATGAGAGTTTTACCTATGTCAAGAACATTAACAAGTGGACTGCCGCAAAAGAGTATGCCGAAAACCGTGGGTGGTACTTTGAGATATGGACTGAGAAGAATGAACCTCTGAAGACTCTCATTCCCAAATCAACAAAACCGTTGAAACCTCTACCAAAAACATTGAAACCTTTTCGCAAGAAGCGTAAAAAATAAGTATAAATAGAACTATGAGTCAGATATTCAATAGGTTAGAACTACAGGCATTCCGTGCGGGTATTACACCTCGCACCAAGGAAAGTCGTGAGTGGTTTATGAACAAAGCAAAGAACATGCGTTCTATCAATCGACAAGCATTGTTGAGAGAAGACCCTCTCGTTCAGAGGAAAGCATTACAGAATCTGTCGAGGACTGGACTGGTTGGTACAATGCAGATGTTCTTCTATGATCCCAAGCACAAAGATAAACTTCCGTACTACGATTTGTTTCCTTTGATTGTGGTGGTTGGGCCTGCGGAAGGTGGATTCTACGGATTGAACCTACATTACCTTCCTCCGATCCTTCGAGCAAAGATGTTGGATTCGTTGATGGAGACCGCAAATATGAAAGCAACCGATGACGCAAAGTTTCAGATCACATACAAAAAGTTACAGTCGATTGCGAATTTAAGGTTTTACGAACCCTGCTTCAAACATTATCTGACTAAGCATGTCAAGAGTAAGTTCGCAGAAGTCCCGATGCCAGAATGGGAGATCGCAACATTCTTACCGACCGCACAGTTCCGTAAGGCAAACTCGAAGAAAGTTTATTCAGATTCACGAAAAAAGATAGGTAGAAACTAATGGCAGTTGCAATTGATGATTTCAAATCCGAGATCGGTAAAGGTGGTGGTGTTGCAATGGGGAATCTGTTTAAGATTTTCTTACCACCCCTCAAAGGTGATGCACGAGGAATGAATCTGTTATGTAAATCAGCATCATTGCCCGGCAGACAAATACTGTCAACCGAAAAACAGATGGGTCTATATCAAACCAAGATCGCATATGGTCATGCGTCAGAAGATATGCAGTTGACCTTCTTGTGTCTCAATGATATGAAAGTAAGAGAATACTTTGAGATATGGCAGAACCTTGCGGTTAATCAAGAGACCCAAGAGGTTGGATACTTTAACGACTACACACATCCAGTCATTATTCAACACATTAAGAAGGGAACCGCATTCCCTATCGCAAAGAAAGAACTTTATGACGCAGGAAAGATTCCATCTTACCTTCGTGCCAGACTCCCAAGACTAGGCCCACTGGACTTAGCACAGGGTCAGTTTGATTTGAACCTTATCTTTGGAGAGGACATCACTTATACTTGTGTCCTAGATAAAGCATACCCAACAACATTGAATTCAATTGAGTTGAGTCAAGACGGACAGTTACTTGAAGTATCGGTACAATTATCGTACAAGAATTGGAAGTCCAAAGGTGGAGACGCAAGAGACACAGGGTTTGTCGAAGGTCTTGCCGGAGAGATGATTAGAAAATTTTTATAACATTATTATTATTTGGAGAATATAATGGCATTACCTAAGTTAAATGTGACTAATACTTATAGGTTGACAATTCCGTCAACTGGTGTTGAAGTGACATACCGACCTTACTTGGTCAAAGAAGAGAAGCAAATGATGATTGCCAATGAAACTGGTGATCAGAAACAGATGATGGAAGTGATGGCAAAGACCATCAGTGCTTGTGTTGAAGAAAACATAAAAGTCAAAGAATTGACTACATTTGATGTTGAGTATATTTTCACACAGATTCGTGGTCGATCTGTTGGTGAGACAGCAGATATTACTATCTCCTGTGGTGATGCTGAGTGTGGACATAGATCAGATGTTAATATCAATATGACAGAAGCAGAAGTTGATATGAAGAAAACTGATTCCCTCATCGAATTGACCGATAGTATTTCGGTTGAGATGAAATACCCTGCGTATGGTGATGTTATTACTAACTTCAAAGAAGGGGATGAATCCGTAGAGTTTGGTTTCACTATGTTGGCAAGGTCTATAGAAGCAGTACTGACCGAGGAAGAAAGAATTATCCTCAAAGACTTACCAGTAAAAGAAGTAAAAGATTTTATTGATTCTATGACCAGACAGCAGTTTGAAAAGGTCGGAGAGTTCCTTAACGATATCCCGAAGTTGTCTTTAGATGTGGAATGGAACTGTGAGAAGTGTGGTAAAGAAAACAAACATGAGTTGACGGGTTTACAGGATTTTTTTTCCTAAACCTCTCCCATGATAGTCTTGAGAATCATTACAAGACTAATTTCTTTATGATGCACAATTATAGTTATTCGTTGACTGAACTTGAGAACATGATGCCTTGGGAGAGGCAAATTTATGTAACCCTTCTTGAACAATGGTTGGAGGAGGAAAAACAAAGACACGAAGAACAAGAACGCAAAACGAGAAATTAAGATGGCAGACCAAAAAACAAGAAAAGATATAGAAGACGAGAAAGCACTTGCGAAAGAAAATATCGCACTTCTACAGACAGCAACTGATGAAATGCGTAAGCAATCTGACCTTCAGAAAGAGCAGGCCAAACTGACAGTTGAAAATCATAATTCCAATATGGAACTTGTTAAGATTGCGAAGGATAAGGGTGACTTCGATGCCGCACGAGAAATTGAATTAAGGTCAATAGGGGATGTTGTTGCGTCACAGGCACAAGTTGCACTTGCGACACTGAGTGATGCACAAGCAGAAAGACTGGATGCTAAACGACAGTCAGAGCAAAGTAGTCTTGACTCTCTAGAGAAAGAAAGAGAAGCATCCATGAAAGACAGGGTTCAGAAGAAAGTAAAGGACAAAGGTCTGGACAAAGAAGTCGGTAAGACCCCATCATTTATCAGTAAACTTGCGAAACTTGCTCTTGGTATTGTTGGTATCAAAGTCTTTCAACTTATGATAGAAAACTTCGATACCATCAAAGCATTTGTCAAAGATAAAATCATCCCTGCTACTTCTGGTCTCTTTACCTTCTTTAAGGATACGGTCTTTCCGTTCATTAGTGATAACTTCAAAGAGATATTTAATGGCATGGTAATGATTGCGGGTGCGATTGTCGGATTTAGAATCTTCACTAAAATACTAAATGCTATTAGATTAATGCGAATCGGTTTCATTGCGGTTCAAGTCGGAACATTAACCGCTGCCACGAACTTGAGTGCAATGGGAAAGGGGGTACTAGCAAAACTCGGTACGGCAATTAAGTTTCTACGAGCAGGATTCTTAGCAGTGTCTGTGTTCACTATGTCAACATTAGTCCCCGCACTAATGGGAATAGTCACAACAATGGCAGTTGCACTTGCACCATTCTTGCCGATCATTCTTGGGGTCGGTGTCGCAATTGCAGGTATTGCGTTTTTACTGAACAAGGTAAAAAATGCATTAGGTTTTGACAGTATCTTTGATGTGATGTTGTTAGGTTTGCAATTTATGAAAGATGGACTTGCCCATGTTGCCAACTTCTTTATTAAAATAGCAAAGAAGATAGCAGGTTTGGGTGGTAAACTACTAACGGCATTGGGTATTGAAGTACCAGATTTTGTCAAGAATCTTGAGAATGCGGAATTGATGGATACTAATAATGCCCAAAGGTTCAAAGAAGAGACATTAGCAAAGCAAGAAGCAAAGAGATTGGAAAAGGCAAAAACGACTGGAACGGCAGAGAGTGAGATTCCAGAGATGCCCAAGATGGAAGTGGTTGCAAAGAAAGAGTTACAGGATGCGAAGTCGGAGTTAAACAACACTGCTCAACCTGAGTTACGAATGAACGAACCACCAGAATTACAGGTTCCTATATCTATGGAAAAGTCAGGTGGATTTGGTTCTATGTTGGAAAACCTCTCTGGTGGTAGAGAAGAACTTGAAAGCAGTAAAGCAAACGCAACCGCAACACAAGTGGCAGTTCAGAACATTAGTGCACCCTCGACCACCAATAACAGTTCCAGTAGTGTCAATGTCGATTCTCCGAGTCCTGCTACGGATGATCTCGACCGAGTTGCCTACTCATGGTGATAAAAAAAGGGTCTCCGAAGAGACCCCTATAACCATAACGGTTTATCCTAAGGCGAGGATGCTTTAGTCTCGGAAACCTTCACCCTTTACAAAGTGATGGAATCTGTGTGAGATTACTGCGAACAGCAACCTCACAAGACTTGTCTCTGAATAAGAACCATTCTCAGTATACAAATGATACATGATTAGTCTTCTGCCGCAAGTTTAGCAAAGTATGACAATGTGTCATCCTCACTACCCGATGCTTGGATCGTTGGTTCTGGTGCAGTCTGAGAGACTACAGTAGGTTCCGCAGATCGGATCGGTGCAGTCTCAGCAGTCTGAGTCAACAGATCATTCTTTACAGTGCTACCTTCACCAGTTGACTGACCCAACACAACCTCTAGTCGTGACTTCAGTTCATCGTAAGACTTGTACGAGGACTCCGCAACAAACTCTGACATATCGTGCAACTGATTATAAGTTGCTTCTAGTTTAGTCTCGTCAGCATCAAACAATGCAGAAGTGGACTTGAACTCCGACTTATCATAGTTACGGTATCCCGCAACATTACGAATCTTCAGTTGGAAGTCAGCACCCAACCAGAAGTCAAATGGATTGACAGGTGTTTCACCGGGAAACTGAGGTTGCATAACATCCATAATCTTATCAAAGATTTTCTTACCAAAGTCGTAAAGGAATACTTTACCTTCATTGGCAGGATTGGATGGATCGTTAACTACCATGATGTTTGCCACATAGTGTAGTCTGCGTTTCTGCTTACGAGCAATCTCTTTATCATCATCAATGCCAGAGTTCCACAAACGAGAGTTGTGTTCACTCACTGGATCATTGTTACCCAGAGTAGTCAGAGACTTCTCTACATACCACTGACCAGAGGGCCCTTTGAAGAAGTGATCAAAGTAACGTACCCAAGGTAGTTCTTGACCTTCTGCGGCAGGAAGAAATCGAATTTGTGCGAAACCATTACCATTGTCATCAACAGTAGGTTTCCAGAATCGAAGGTCTTCGTATTTGTTTTTAGATTGAGTTACCCCTGAGACTTCTTGTGCCGCTTGTGCGAGTTTAGAAACATCTAGGGAATTAGATTTTAAGTTTGCAAAAGACATATTTGTATTCTCCGTATTTTTGCGTATTAGTTGTATTATGAGTATTTATTGTATCATAATGTAAATAGAAAGTCAATACCTTTATTCAGTTTATTTTCTGCCGAATATTAGTATCTTCAATACCTTTATTTAGTATTTGGTAAACTTTCAGTTCTTTGGAGGAAATTAAGTTTCATTGCTTCAAACTCAATCTTCTCCTTTATTGAGATGGCAATATATTTCTTGACATCTTCAATCTCTAGGTTGTTCTGTTCACACAAATAAACAACCGTGTCCATATAACTCATGGACTCTCTTCTTACACAGTCCTCCACCATCTTGGTGAATTTCTTCTTGTTCATAAAGTTAGACTCATTACCAGAAGAGTCCACACCACCTATCTGAAAATCAACCTGCATATTCTTCATCCTTTTTGAACTCTTGCTCCAGTTCACGAGTCCAGACTTGTGCGATGTCTGGATACCATGTTCCGTAGTTACGTTTGGGGGTTCCGTCAGGATAGTATGCCATAGCAATACACACCTTCTGGATTCTCCCCTCACGTTGTTCACCATAACGAAAATCAGACCACACACCACCACTGAGATACTTCTTCATATTAGAGATGTAGACTTCGAGGTCTTGATACTGTGCTCGTTCCTTCGAGACTTTAGAGTCTTTATAACTCTTCAATCCTTTGAGTTCATCAGTACAAGACTTCACCCAACCTTTAACTTTTTTCCAATGTAAGAAGTGATCAACATCCAAGTCTCTGATGCTGTGGTGTACCGACTTAGAACCATCGGCACCCCGTGCTTCTCTTGCCTTCGCAAGTCTTTCCACTGCCGCCTTCTTCTGTTCATCAGACATTGGTTTACGTCTGCGTTTCACTTTCTTACGTTCAAAACCTAACGCATCCAGATTTGCATTCTTCTTGGCATCTCTGGTGCGTTTTGCTTTTTGTGCGGGTGTCAGTTTCTTTGGCATAATAGTATATATTATAAATTATACAGCATTAAAAGTCAATAGGGAATCAACACGAAATGATCTCCAATCGTTAACATCCAAATCAAATACACGAACCGCAATTTGGTTCTTCTCAGTATTTGAATTGACATCAGTCTTGGGCATCTTATCTTCTGGTATCTTATCGGATACCAATGTTGCTCTCATCTCACGAACTGCTCCATCCTTCACTTTCGTGAACGACAAGTTTACTACACCCAGTCTCAGGGTATTTACAATTTCTTCATAAGTCATTTCATTCTCCATCATAGTTATAGTCATTAAAAGTGTAAAATTTAAAAAACAAAAACGATATATCTAAACAGAATCCATCTGAAAAATTAAAACTAATCGATGGAGTTATCCAGAACTCTCGTTCCCATTTCCACTGGTTCGAGAATACATATCTTCGTTTTCGTGTTAAGTTCATTATACAGTGTTCTCCTTATAAAGTCAAGTGTTTTTTTATTATGCTACCAAGAACCAACTAGGCACTTCACGGTTAGTCCACTTTGCGAAGTCTACCTTCTCTTTGATGTAGTAGAAACGGTATGCTTCTACAGGGTCTTCACGTTTGCAATACTCAGGCATTGCTTGTGCGAATTTGGTAAGTCTTCCGAATCGGTTAATATTATGTGGTGCAAACCACAGGTAACCACCTAACTTATCATAGGTAGCATGAACACGGCCATATCGTTTCTCATACTCCTTTGCAGTTGCTTGGAAGTGTTTGAACAACCATCGGTAGTTCTCCTCGTTCTCACGAACCCAGATGTTAGATGGATGATTCACATGAGATGCTTTGTACAAATCGTTTTGACGGGCAGGTTGTTGGAGTCTCCATCGTTTGATGTTACGACCATTCTTGGTCTTGTCTGTGTACAACTCACCGTCTAGTACACGATGTGCAGTAGACAGCATCTGACCGTACTCAGTGACCATCTTGACCACATGTTTGTCACACATCATCTGTGCGGCAATTTTGGGATCATTGTCTAGATGAAATATGTTCATCTCATAACCTCGTAAATAATAAATCCGATCATACCAACATATAGTGTTGACCAATACGCAAGGTCTAATCGGGTCAGTTCAATTTTCATAGCATTGATATCTCAGCAAGATATTGCTCAACATCACTCATTCTGAGATGACCAACAGTATCATTAGTTATGTCTGTATCATAACACAGGTCACCCTCATTGTCAAGTACCGCAATCTCATAGAGACCTTTCTTGCCTCCATAGGACATATCATGCTTGACTACAGAGGCACCATAACCATTATCAAATTTATAGATGAGTTGATAACCATTCAAATCTGGCATATCAAACTTCTCAATTGTGCAACCACCTTGGATTGATTTAACTTCCGATTGCATTATAGTATCCTTTTGCCATTACTCGGTACTTTAATTCATTTGATACTTGTTCTTTCACATAGAGTTTGGAACCAGTAAACCATTCACACGCATCACGCATATCATTCAGTTCAGATGTGTGGATGACAGTGTCAATTGGCATCTTCCAGTTCTCCATGCCCTCAGTGAGTATCTCAAACTTCTCGGTCAGAACGTCAATGCGTTCTTGGGTTGCGAAGGTAATCATACATATACCTCCGTATTGAATACTTCACGTTCCTGATACATACCAGTGACCTCGGCACTCTCTCTACGAGCAACAACATAGGTATTCTCGTAACCATGTTGTTCTAACTGGGTTTGGTATATGAACGCAGTCTCACGGTCATAACAGGGAGTAAAGAAACCTGCAAGGGGTTTGTCGGTTTCGGCACAACGAACTACATAAGTTACTTCAGACATAATATACTCACTCTTCTCATTATCAATACAAGGGTATTATAGCACACTCTTGGGGGCATTGTCAAGTAAAAACTTCATATTTTTTTCAATATATTCATCCAAGGTCAAGAAAGGTTCACCATATGACTCACGTTCTATACAGTTCTCTTGGTACATTTCATTTGCGAATATCTCAAATGGGGTACGAGGGTCGGGATTTAGTAGATTTTCCATGTTATTTTCCTATATGTTTAATGTCGGATTGGGGTATTACTTGATATGCACCCTTGTTGAATGCGGGTGCGACAGTGAACTTCTTGGATTCCTCTAGTTTGTATGAGGTATCATTGGTTTGGGTATATCCCATATCATTACGAGAAGGATACTTCTCACGATGGGTGTCACGGTGTACAGAGACTGATTCTAGGGGTTTAAACTCTGGTTTGTACCGTTTGGTCTTAGTCCATGCACTGGTCTTACGTTTGCGTCCTGATGCATCATACCGCATTGACCCATTGAGTGTTTGCATATCATTTCCTCTTTCTCTCACTATTATACATATAATACACGAATCAGCATACTTTGTCAAGTACTTTAAGTAAAAAACCTTATAAATAGAAGGACAGGAGAACGATTATGGCAGAATTATTCGATTTCGGGTTTACCCTCGTAGACGAGACAGAACTAGATGCGGTACAGACCGCAACTGCGAAAGCAGAGTCTGCGTCATCGTCTACAACAGAAACCCAAGAAAAACTAGACAAACTGTTCAATGCGATTCAACCATTGTTGAACAACCTCAAGATGAACCCTGAGAAGGAATACATCCTATGGCCCAATCGTACCGAGAAGATAGAACAGTTTGAAGATCACATTCAGACGATTTACTCAGGAAAATAAGTAATGCTCTTATACAAGACTCAACCTAAAAACTCCGTAGAGAACACCGTCATACCCCTTAGTACTAAGGAAAAGATAGTAGGTGATATCCGCAAGTGTATACCATCCTATAATGGTAAACACACCAAGGTTAATGATGTAACCTCTATGGTCACAGACGCATCTATATTGGATGCTATGATTGCGGTTTCTGGTTATGAGAATATTCTTGTAGTGCCTTCGTTTGAAAATAACGATTATCCCAAATTGAGAGATGGACGATATAGACCAATAAGAAGTGCGGGTGATCATCTTTTCCCTATCGTACACACAGTAAACGAAACCCACGGTAACATCTATGTCGCACAACCCAAGTTGGGTAATATCTTTGATGACCTCTATGCGATGTACGACATCAATGTCATTCACTGTGATAGTTGGTTCAAGATTGATGGTTCGTTTCACTTAGCAGAGAATGATGCTCCCAAGTTTGATGCCGTTGTCTTACTAGGAAACGAAGGATATAAAGAAGGTAGTTTCAATCCACAAGCAGTCAAAGCAAAGTTTGCCAGACACTGTACCGATGATTTTCAATTAGTCGATGCCTACCGTGGCACACTTCGCAGATTGACTGGCACACCAAAATCTAGGGATAATTCTATCAACCGAGTTATTAATGCGATCAATACCCCCAACAGAATATACACTCCCAAACTATTACTACTTCCAGAGTTTAAAGATAAATTAGTCAATACAAAAGATGAACTACTCTACAGACGATTGGCACATAATATAGAAAGTATTAATGAGTGGTACAAGGTCTACTAATGAACGATAACTATATTGTAGTCAAACAAAAGATTGGTGATGTCATCGAGAGTATCTTGGTATCAGACAAAGACCTCGAAAAACTGGAAGATATTATCAGGGAGCAGATCGCAAGATACCCTGCTTACGACTATCTCCAAGAAGAACCATTCATCAAGAGTATGATATGGCAAGCAATCTGTATGTCGAATATCATTACCCTAACAGGATACCAAGAAGTTCTGGTGATTCCTTCATGGAGGGACACTAACTTCTCCACATTATATCATCAACATGACAAGAAGGTGCGAGACAATCTGGTGTCAAATATTTGGCCCATCATCAATGCTTACTTTGAGCAAACCCCTAATGTCTATGTCGCATTCCCCGAAGATCATAGTTCGTTTCTGAAAGAGATTTTTAAAAGGTTTGGGGTATGGCGTCCTGATCAATGGCATACTGGAATGGAATCAAACAAAAGATTCGTGATGGGAGATGATACCTATCGGGTGTATTACCGACCAGAGTATGTTGATCTTGATTACGATGCGGTAGTATTTGCAGGACACGATATTCCAGAAGGAACTGTTTTTGATGCACAAGACTTGAAGAATGATCTTTGGTATTCGACAAACAAGTATGATAGTGTGATTATAGATATTTACCAACCTAGTGCCGATAACCGAATAATGGGTACTACAAGAGATACTCGTGAAATCTTTGAATATATAAATAACAATACAGTGTTACTAGATTCATCAGATTTACCCGAACTAGGAGATGCCCTTCCAAACATGGCATCAACACTGCAACAGCAAATTAGAGTCTACGACTAGGAGACAAACAATGGAAAAGTTAAACGAACTAAAAGAATTGATCGTTGAAAAACATGAAGACCTTTACGATGTCGCATTGCGAAATTGGGGTCTTGGTACACGATCAGTAGCATTCATTGAAGGTGTGGTAGTAGCACTATTACTGGTGTGGATTTTCTAATGATAAAGTTTAAGAAGTTTATGACAGAGGGTGTCGATGACCCCGCAATCTTTAAAGCAGTTTTCCTTGCGGGTGGCCCCGGAAGTGGTAAGTCTTTTATCGTAGGTAAAACAGGACTCCCTGCTCTCGGTCTGAAAGTCGTAAACTCAGATGATGCATATGAGGCGGCAATGAAGAAGGCAGGGATGGAAATGTCTCCCGATAACATCTTCTCGGTTCAAGGTCAAGACATCCGTGGTAAGGCAAAGGCACTTACTGGTAAGAAACAAGCACGATACCTCATGGGTAGACTTGGTGTTGTGGTTGACGGTACTGGTAAAGAGTTTGACAAAGTCAAGAAACAAGCACAAGCAATGAAGGCACTAGGTTACGATGTCGCAATGATCTTTGTTAACACTGATCTACAAACTGCTATTGATCGTGATGCTCAACGTGCAAGAACTATTGGTGAGAAAGAAGTCACCAATTACTGGAACGAAGTTCAACGAAACATTGGTGCATTCCAGACATTCTTCGGTAAGAAGGATATGTTGATCGTAGATAACTCTAACGGTAAGGATTACCAGAAAGAGACTCTTCGAGCATACAAAGATGTTCGGAAGTTCTTAGACAAACCACCAGAGAATGCCAAAGCAAAGAAATGGATTAAAAAGGAACGAGAAGCAAAGAAGAGAACTTAACTCTTCGGGTTCACCCTCACATTATCTCCAACTGGAATCTTAATATCAGAATGAGAATGATATAGATTAAAGGTAGTGTGAGGGAAT
>Ga0233426_10000661_pt1 | contig 35624 bp, 28 predicted proteins | sample SI_118_April2016_6_FD_179875 | JGI IMG/M metagenome (GOLD analysis project Ga0233426, IMG submission 179875) | Seawater microbial communities from Saanich Inlet, British Columbia, Canada - SI_118_April2016_10_MG | ecosystem: Environmental > Aquatic > Marine > Inlet | place: Canada: British... | reverse complement strand
CAATATCAGTCGGAATCGCTGACTTATCCAACCCAACAATATCGTCCCATCCAAGCTCGATCAGATGGTGTGCAATGGACGATCCAACGATGCCGCCCAATCCGACAATAACCACTTTTGCCTGTTTTGGAAATTCCGCCATGTCACCACCCACACCTTGGCTGATTCAGCTGCCGGCATTCAGCGGCCGCACCACAGATTGAACGTTTCAGGCCTCGGAGACACAGCCTGCCATCCCCGAATGCTACCCCGTTACCCCCCTTTAAAAGAACCCCTTTCTGGCCCTAAAGACCGAATAAATTTGGCGGGACAAAACAACCGAAAACGCACTCAAAATCACGCTGACGGGAGACACTCACTTAATATGAGCGTCTTAGAAAAGCCCTGGGCTCAATTCTTTTTGAGCGCATTCAGCCGGCTCCTTTTTAATTGTCAGTATTGCCGGCTCATGCCCGTTGTTCTTACATAATGTGCGCCCCTGGATTTCACCCTCTCTAGAGATCGAATCCGGCTGGGGAGCCGCCGTTATGGCGATTGCGACACACTGTCATTGGCCACGCTTAAGTCAGCCCGCGCATTGAGACGCCCAAGTAGTAAGGCCAGGGCCGCGCCCACGACACCAAACACCGCGGCCCAAAGGTAATACAGATCAAAACCCAGTTTTCCAGGAAACGCGTCCATCAAGCGCGCGCTGATCCAAGGTTGATATACGTCCGGCGCATAGCCAATGAAGCTGAGCGCGCCAATCGCAAGACCCTTCGTTCGGATATCAACATTGGCGCGCTCAAGGGTTGCCCAAAAAATACCGCGAATGCCGTAGGTGAGTAGGCCCACGGTCAAAACGATCGTTAACAAAAGAACGACGCCGGTCCCGGGCGATGTCTGGGTCAGCACTAAGAACATCATCGAGCTCGAAAATAGCAACACTGAGAGCACCCGCTCTTGGCCAAAAAAATCACCGCTGAAGCCAGCGATGGTTGCCCCAATCGGACGCATCCAGAGTTTTGCAACCGTTACACTCCCCACCACGACCGCACTAAGTCCAAGCTCGCCCTGTAAATAACCCGAAAAGCTGTAGGTTGCCCAGAACAACTGATAACCCGTGAGCATACAGATTGCCGCCAACCAGAGAGAACGATTTCTTGCCAGCAAGCCCAAGGAATACCACAGACTCAATGACCTACCTGCAGCATCCGCTTTTGACAGACCTTCCTTTGGCAAACCGAACCAAATCACAGGCGCCATTAAAACCGAAACAAGACTGTAAAACACAATCACGCGCTGCAGCGCGCGCGTTGACGACACCTCAACCTGGTCCATACTGTAAGCGAAGATCAGCAAAGCGACACTCGCGAGCAATGCCTCGATTAAGCCCCGGCCGCCATCCAGCAACCCAAAAAACTTGCCTTGCTCGTCCTTCTGGGCAAGCAGGCTGACGCTCTTGATCATGGCCGCCCAAAAAGTGAGCCCCGTGGTCAAGCCCCAGCATAAAAAGATCGCTTGAATCGCCCAGAGCGCTGGTAAGGTTGCGTACCAAAACCCTAATAAACCTGTTGCAGCCAGAGAAAAAGCCATCAGCTTTCGGGGCGAGAACCGGTCCGCCAACCAACCACTGGGCACATAGGTCAGCACAAAGATCAGGCCCAGCAACGAGAAGATGTCTCGTAACTCAACGCCTGAGATGCCAAATGCTTCTAATAGGGTGATCTCAAAATTCTGTCTTAAATACACCAAAGGGTAGACCGCCCCGCCAGCGATAATCACCAAGGCCAGCTGTCCGTAACGTTTCACCGGGCTCATAAGCCCGCCTTGTGGGTCATCTTTTGAACCATCGCTTCATCCCTGTCGTCCCTTCATCCCGCTCGCCCCTTTCTCTCTAATGTCCAGCGCTCCCGCGCCGGGCCTGCCGGCTCAAAAAAGCTTATTTGAGATGTTTTAAAAAAAGGGACCGTCCCCGGCCGCCTTCAATCGCGCTCTGCTTGGCGGGCCAACCCATTTTCTGCGGGCCCCAACTGCGCCGCAACGCGAATCGACCCGGATTAGCACCTTTACGTTGACCTGATCTGACCTCAACTGACCTGACCTGACCTCAACTGACCTGACCTAACCTGATCGCGCCAGGCCCGCGCCAGGGCGTCTTCCGGGCTTGCTCATCCTAACAATCATACGCGCCCTAAGCTGTGCAACGATCATCTCAAACCGCTTTGCCGAACTTGTTGCACCGCCCCTTCTTGCCAGGCCTATAACACGGTATCCAAAGCCGTCAGGAGCTGATTGATTTCCTGCTCGGCGGTGTAATGCACAAAGCTGAGCCGCAACAGCCCTTTGTCGGGATCCTCTCCCATTGCGCGAATCACTCGACCGCCGTAGAAGTCCCCATCACCGGCCATAATGCCATGCTCTGCCAGTGCCGCTGCAACTACGGCCCCCGGTGCCGGCAGCGCAACGGCAACCGTTGGCGCTCGGGTCAAGGCATCAAGGGGGCCCAGTACCCGCGCATTGTTCTTGGCTGAAAAATAATCCAAGACGGGCTGTAACAAACGTTGTTCCGCCTCGCGAAACAAATCGTGGACAAACACGCCGCGTTCAACCGGAATTTGGCTCTGGCATCCGTGATGCGCCGCCACGGCGTCAAAGTAGTCTGTGATACCCGTACAGGCGGCAATTTGGGCGTGATCCGGCCCAGCGGGGGTAAACTTTTTGGTTAGGCTATCGCCATTAAAGTCGTGTCCTTGATTCGGTAGCCGCTCGGCGAGCGCTCGCGCCACCACCATCACGCCTTGGTGCGGTCCATAGGTTTTATAAGACGAAAACAGATAAATATCGGCGCCCAATTCCGCGACATTGGGCAGCCCGTGGGGCGCATAAGACACCCCATCCACACAGCTCACCGCGCCCGCCGCCCGTATCATCGCCGTGATCTTGGCAACCGGATTAATTTCCGCCACAACGTTTGAGCAGTGCGGGAAACACACGAGACGAACCCGCTCGTCGAGTAGCTCAGCCAAATCATCGACATCAAGGTGTCCTGACTCAGGATCAACCGACCACTGCCGCACCTCAATGCCGGACAACGCCAGCCGGCGCCAGGGCCCGGTATTGGCCTCATGATCTTGATTGGTCACGATGATCGCATCCCCTTCAGAGAGCATCTGACGAAAGGCTTGGGACAATACATAGGTGTTCGCAGTCGTTGACGGGCCGAAGCTGACTTCATCGACCCCGACGCCTAAATAGCCTGCAAGCCCTGCTCGAGCGGCATCCATTTCTTCGCCGCCCAATCGCGAGGCCTCAAAGCCATAGTAAGGCTGCACTTTACGCTCTCGGTAAAAACGTGCCAGCCGGTCTGTGACCTGCTGGCACGGATAGGACCCACCCGCATTTTCAAACAAGGCCTGTCCGGCAAGACTGGGCTGAGAAAAGGCCGGAAACTGGGAACGCACAAATGCCTGATCGAGCATCAAGAAACTCCTTAACAATTTAAGCGCCAAGTTTAGCGCGTTATGCCTTGATGCGCTGAACTGCCGCCAACGCTTGATAACGTTAATGCAAGGTCTCTGGGCGGTCGCCCCATACAATCCCAAATTAAGACTATGCTACCCTGATCACCATCACGACCCATTAAGGAGCCCGCGTGTTCTCAAGGAAAAAGTTCGACAACCCCTATCTTCAAGGTAACTATGCACCGGTCACGAGCAGCCTGCACCAGACCGAATTGCCTTGCAGGGGCACGCTACCAGCTGACCTTAACGGGTTGTTTGTCCGGAACGGCCCAAATCCAATGACGCCGCCCAAAGCGTCAAAGCACCACTGGTTCGTTGGCGACGGAATGTTGCATGGCATCCGCTTTGAGCAGGGCCGCGCGCTGTGGTATCGCAATCAACCCGTTAGCGCCAATGGCTCGACGGCCAACACCCATGTCATTGGTCACGCCGGCAATCTTTACGCCCTAGTTGAAGCCGGTGGCGCGCCGGTTAAAGTTGATGATCAGTTAAACTCTTTGGATGAACCTGCCTTTGAAAACACCCTGCCTCGCGGCCTCAGTGCGCACACCAAATTCGAAGCTGCAACGGGGTCGATCCACGCAATGTGCTACGACTTCAAACGCGGTTACCGGCTGTCCTACGTTGAAATCGGTGCTAACAATCGACTTGCGCAACACAAAGAAATCAAACTTCCGAGTCAATCGATGGTGCACGACTGTGCTTTAACGGAGCACTATATCGTCGTCTTCGACCTGTCGATCACTTTCAGCCCGAGCCGCCTTATTCGACGCTACTTTCCTTTCGCCTGGAATCCAAAACATCAAGCCAGAATCGGACTGCTAAAGCGTAAAGATTTGAGTCAAGGGATCACCTGGTTTGACATTGCACCGTGCTACATTTTCCACGCGATGAATGCGTTTGAAGACAGTGCTGGGCGGGTGATACTCGAAGCCATGCGGTACGAACGCATTTTCGATCAAAACAAATTGGGTCCATTTGGCGAGGCTTTGCCCTACCCGACCCGATGGACGATGGATGTCGGCGCCGGGTCTGTCACCGAAGCGCGTTTTGATGACCGTGCTTCAGAATTTCCGCGCGTTCACCCAGACCTTGAAGGTCAGGAAACCCAATTTGGCTATGCGCTCGGTGTCGGCCGCGACGTCAACGCGCTGGATTTCAATCAAATTCTGAAATACCACCGGGGCGATGATCACGTTGCGGTGCATCAATTGGCGCCCGCTAAAATGGCCTCAGAACCGGTATTTGTTCCAAAGAATGATGCGAAGGCCGAAGACGAGGGTTATTTAATGAGTTACGTCTTTGACCAGGACAAAAACACCAGCGAACTGATCGTTCTTGACGCTCAAAACGTTGCTGCAGAACCGATTGCCTGTATCGAGCTCCCACAACGGGTGCCCTTTGGGTTTCATGGAAGCTGGGTCCCTGGATAGGACCCTGGTTTTCCATATCCATGGTGGCGCCATCTGAAGCCGGGCCCGCGCGATAACCGCTTAATTAAGCGATCTCATCAATTCGGCTTAGGCCTTTGCTTTACGATTGCCCAAAACCGATTCGTCTACAGTTCCGATATCAACTCAAGCACTTGCCAATCCTTTAGCGCATTTTGACCTCGAAAGAACATCACGTCTTTCCAGTCCACACCGAGGGCGTCACACTCTTCTTTAATCAATCTTTCATCCGTACTACCGATTGCAATGATATTGATCATGTGACTGATGATTAACCCCAATTGAAAATCCAGTGTCAGGTCGTCCAATGTGTAGTCTTCGACGCCGCCATCAACGAGCCCTTGATGGTACTGGTTCAGCAGGTTCCGTTCATTTGCGCGGCGATCAACGGTTGCGAGCCCTAGCGTTAAGAGCCGCGCAAAATCCCATGCGCCTTGAGCAATAAAGGGAAACTGCCAATCAATGACCGCGAAGCGACCACCGGCAGCGCTTGGGAAAAACAGCTGCTTGGCGTGATAATCACCATGCACCAGCGTAAACGGCCGATTCGCATAAAGCGCTTGTAACGCCGATAACTTTTTCGCAACCATCGGCATCAATTCTTGCGTAAAATCAGGCGCGTCAAACCAGGTCCCTAACTGTTCAACGATTTGTGCGGCCGCGCCAAAGCCCAGCGCAAAAAAAGCTGGGTCATCATATTGAACGAAATAGTCTTTTTCTCTTAAGAGCGCCTGGTTCCACCATCGGGCATGAAGCTTCGGGAGCTGCGCAAGGGCGAAGGTGACTTGCGATTCACTAATGGCCCAGGACGGCGACTCGGACGGCCCCAAGTCTTCTAAGATGAGCACAAAGGCCTGCTGATCTGGTTGATGACATTGAAAGAAACAAGGCGCCACATCGATGCCAGGCGCTTCAAAGTCTCGATAGAACCCTGTCTCACGACGATACTGATCGAAAACATTCACAACTTCTGCAATAACCTGCGGGTTTTGCGATGTGTATTTTGCAATCAAACGGGTAGGCAAGTCGGGCCCATTCTGATCCCACTCAACGTCCAAAAATGCGATCTCAGCCGTCTGACCTGGGGTTGTCGAGGCTCGAGATCGGCATTCTATGATTCTGGCAGTCTGACCAGCTTCAGGTACCACAAGATGCTCATTCAACCATGCAACCGTAAAATCTTCTGCCCTAGCCGGTAGCCTTTGATTCATTGCTCAGCCCTCCTTTCCCAATCTTTTTGTCACACCGCACTTTTAAGCTTTTGTTCCACCTTTTTCCCGTCTTCTCATCTAATTTGGTTCTGACCTTGCTAGGTCACGGGGCTTTTGCGCATATTCTTTAGACGCCTGACGGTTGCAACCGTTGTGATTCAACCGTTGCTTTGTTCAACGATTGATAACCCCACCTGAGCAAAATCAACTGAATTAAAAAGCCCTTACCGAAGCGTTTCCACCAGTTTCGCAATGGTGTCTAAATGCGTGAGCACCTCACTCTCAGAACGCTGGGGCAGCCCAAAAACCAAATGCGTAAAACCTTGTTGCAATCGATTCGTTGCCTGCTCAACATCCGCTGGCGCGCCAAACAAGGCAACATCCAGATCCGCCATCGACCGATCCCGCTTGGCTAGCGCCGCAGACATCGCCTCCATGGCACCAGAGCCCGCGCCGCCGATGGGCATCCAACCCTCGCAATAATCTGCAACCCGATCGAACACCCATTTCGAATTTGCACCCAACCAAATCGGTGGCCCACCCGGTTGAACCGGTTTTGGCCAGGACCAAATTGGATCGAAATTGACATGCTTGCCATGGAACTCGGCCGCATCCTCCGTCCAGATGGCTTTCATCGCCAAAACCTTCTCTCGAACAATCGCCCAACGATGTTCGAAGGAGGCGCCGTGATTCGCCATCTCCTCTACGTTCCAGCCAGCGCCGATGCCTAGGATCAAACGCCCGCCGGAAATCATATCCAGCGAGGCACATTCTTTTGCCAGAACAATCGGGTCGCGCTCGATGACCAAACAAATACCGGTTCCTAATTTAATGCGTGAGGTCACGGCCGCCGCAGCCGCCAATGCAACAAACGGGTCATGGGTCCGCCAATACTGCTCCGGCAGGTCTGTGCCGCCTGGAAACGGCGTCTTACGAGAGGCTGGAATGTGGGTGTGCTCTGGAAAAAATAACGAATCCAGTCCGCGTTCCTCGACCGCTTTTGCAAGCGCAATCGGCTGAATAGTTTGATCCGTCGGGAAAATTTGTACGCCAAACGCAGCCATTACACCGTCTCCTTATTGGAAGATATCGATGACGCCTCGACGCCATCTAGCAACTCGACCGTTGGCGGGCCGGCCAAGCAATCTTTCAAAGGGACATTGGCCGTCTTAAAGGCTTCATATTTGCCATGCAGGGCAAAGGCCGCTTCATCGTCATATTGCTCGAGCACAACGTAGGTGTTTTCGGCGGCTCTAGATCGATGCAAAGCATACAATCGACAACCAGGCTCCTCTTTTAAAACAACCTCAGCCAACTTCAGAAAATGGGTTTCAAAATGACTGATCTGGTCTGGTTTAATTTGCAACGTCGCAACAATCCCTAATGCCATTGAATAGAACTCCTTATGTTTAACCAAAGGCTGTACAACAACCTTGGCTGCTTGGTTACCTGCTATTGCAGACTGTTTCTTGCCCTACCGCGAATCCCGTGAGATCAAACTCATGCCGACGCTAAAAGACGCCTTGATCCTACTCTGTTATGGATCGAGCATGCAAAAGCAAAGCAGCGACCCGGCTTGCGCCAACAAGTGCCCGTAGGGTCGGCCAGGCTTTAACCCGAACTATGCAACCATCAGGCAAGAGCCAACAACCAACACCAAATTAATATCCGCAACAGGCCATCACCCGGCTTCTTCGCCCTGCTGATACTGAAAAATCGACTTGTACCCTTTTGACCAGTCTGGCGGCATCAGGACCGGCCTCGGATCAAAACGGGCCCACCTGGAACGTTCACCCCGAATAACGACTTCAGCATGCTGGCTCCCCGCGGTCAGTGTCGTGATCGGCATCGCGTCGCTTGCGGAATAAGCGCACAACAAGAGCGGCCTGGGGCTCGCACTATTATTCGGGGGAGAGCCATGGACCGCTCGGCAATTGTGCACCGTAATCGTACCGGCCGGACCCATCAGATATTCAGCGCGATCCACATCGAGCGAAGGCAAATCCTCATCCCGAATGTGGCCGGTCCAGCGCCCCTGCTGATCGTAGAGATCAAGCAGTTCACGGTCATGACTTCCGGGAATGACCCCCATTGGCGCCATTTCCATTGTGACGTCGCTTAAGTAAACCCCAATGGTCAAAACATCATAATTAGTATGGGGCCAAAACTGGATATCCTGGTGCCACTTCACCGACTCACCACCACCACTCCATTTAAAATTGAGTTTTGAGTGATGGAATTTCACATTCGGGCCCAAAAGGTCTTCTGCAATATCGGCAAAGGGTCCAGTTGACGCAAACTCCCAATACGTCTTGTGTTGGTCAACCGGGGCATTGAGCCGTCTGAGTCGCGGCGCAGCGGCGGTATGATCTGGTTCAAGATCAAATCGCGTATTGGATGCCGTTACGCCACGACTTTCATCGATAAAGTCATGGGTAACGGCGTTGAGCTTAGCAAGCCAGTTGCTGTCAACGAGTCCCTCCGCCGAGCAATAACCTTTTTCATGATAGCGGGCGCTTTGATCACTGGTCAGTATTTTCAAGCTTGATATTCCTGAAGAAAAATTAGTGTGGCCGAGTATCTTCAGCGCTGTAATAACGAGTGTGAGATCACCGGGACACAACCTGCGCCTAGGTCCTTCACTGAAAGTTATAGCCAGCCCAACCACTTTGGTCAAGCGGGCCAAACCACCCGCTTCGCTCTGAGACCCCGCTGCCTTCAATTTTCATCTCGAGCTGTTATAGTCGAGTGACGATTCCACAAAAGAGTAGAGCCATGATTGATTTTGAAATCCCCGAAGATGCCCGTTTGGTGCGTGACAAGGTGCGCGCCTTTGTCCAAAGCGAATGCCATCCGGCGGAAGAGGTTTGCACCGCTGATAACTTCGAGACCGTACTCAGCGAACTCCGCGTCAAAGCGCGCAGCCAAGGCCTATGGTGCCCGTTCGTTCCAGAAGAACATGGCGGTATGGGCTTACGACCACTAGCCAATGCCCTAGTCCAGATGGAACTTGGCGAGAGCTTTCTCGGAGCACTGTCGATGAATACCCAAGGGCCCGATGATGCCACCATGCTGACCTTGCTCGAACACGGGACTGACCATCAGAAAGAAAAGTTTCTAAAACCACTTCTCAATGGCGAGAAGCGTATTTGTTATTCCATGACGGAGAAAGCCGCGGGCGCTGATGCAACCGGAATGCAAACAACCGCGGTTTTAGACGGAGATGAATGGGTCCTCAATGGCGAGAAATGGTTTTCCTCCTCAGCGAGCGTTGCCGACATTGCCCTGGTTATGGCTAAGACCGACCCAGACGCACCTCGGCATGAACAATACAGCACTTTTCTTGTCGAACTCCCCAACCCAGGGTATGAAATTCTGCGCAACATCGAGACCATGCAACCGCACACTGATCTGGGCTTAAAGCTCGGCGGCAGCCACTCGGAAATCAAAATTGAAAACCTGCGCCTGCCCAGAGAAAACATTTTAGGGGGCCGTGGTCAGGGTTTTAACATGGGCCAGCATCGACTGGCCTATGGGCGACTTCGCCATGGCATGCACAATGTTGCGATGGCCCAGCGTGCGCTAGATCTGGCGGCCAAGCATGTTATCGATCGCAGCACCTTTGGTGAGCGCCTGGCTGACCGACAAGGCGTGCGTTGGATGCTGGCAGACTGCGCCTCTGAAATTTATAAAGCGCGACTCATGCTCTTACACATTGCCTATAAAGCAGAAAATGGCATGGATCTCCGGAACGAAAATGGTATCGCAAAAGTGTTTATGGCCAATATGGTGCATCAAGTTGTCGACACTGCGCTGCAACTCCACGGGGCACTTGGTTACAGCCACGATACGCCACTGGCGCGCTGGTATACTGGCATTCGATCCCAACGACTGGTTGACGGCCCGGACGAAGTGCATCGCTGGCGCACCGGCGCCAACGTGATCAAGGCTTATGAAAAGTATGGCACTACGGCATCGGCCTGTGGTGGCGAATTATTCGACTGATGCCGTGTCGGGTCCGGTTCAATGAATCGGATCCGACAAATCGCTCAAGCCTTGCGCCGTTCAATAAAAGATATGAGTCACGCCAATGCCTTCAAACAGAGCCATCACGTCACCTATCTATTGGATAAAAGTCGTGAGCGGCCTCTTGGTTGTATTGCAACTTAGCCTTGCACCCGCTGTGCTGTCAGCACCCGACGACACCATCGACGATGCTTGGCAGGCTGCATTAGCTCACCCAGAGTTCCTCATTGAAAAGCAGACTAATGCGCAGCTGACCTTCAGTACCGAATGGTCCTCAGCACAACTGCGAGAACATTTGGAGACCACCCTTGCCGATCGAGGCTGGACGCTGGTCGAGACCGATAGCGCTAGAATGCTAAGATCCGAAGGCCGTTTAAACAACCTACCCTTCGTGGCTGATTTCATCAAAGCCAACGCACGGCTGCATTGTTTCTTGGAGGTTCTTGAAGGCGAACGCGTCTTAACGATCACCTGGTCTCAATTGAAGCGGTCTTGACGCCAATGATGCAGTGCGTCAACTATAGGGCACCAAATTTGAACCCTAGGCGGCGGTCCCTACCCGCAGATGCCGAGATTCATGCCCCCTCAGATCAGGCCAAACGACCACAGAATGCTTAGCCAAAGGCTATACCGCACACAGACGCCTTTTGAGACAGCCCTAAGCCGAGAATGGCCCTTGACGAGGAAAACTAATTCCGCCCCATCTAGCAACTACAGTCGCCGGACAGCCCACGTTCAAACTGATCGGGTATCAACGATTGCGAACAACCAAAGCCCTTACGTGACCAACCAACTGCCCTGTTCGTCCATGTGTTTCGTCGGCCAAAAACGCATTACTCTAAGACGCGCCGTGCGCCATAACGTCGAACAATCGAAACCGAGCGGCAGTTTTAGCCGCGTACAGACTGCATCGCTTATTTAAAGCACCCTCTTCTTACGGGTTGCGAACTGCTCCATACTCTAGTGATCGCTCAAAGCAGGATTATTTAAACCATGAGATTAATCTCCTTTAGCACTGTTTTTGGTATTTTCTTAGGATTCGGTTTATTCGGTTATGCCATCTGGGAAGGCACCAACAAATACTTTATTTTTTGGAGCCTGAGTAGCTTACTCTTGGTCCTCGGCGGCACCCTCGCCGCCACCATGATTTCCTATGAAGGGCGCTATGTCTGGAAGGCACTGGGAACTCTCGCGCAAGTCATTATTCCCACTCAAGTGAGTCCAAAAGTGCTCTATGAAGAAGTCCAACAGATTATCAGCTGGGGGAAAGTTGGTGCGCGAGAGGGACTCCCAGGACTTGAAAAGGAGTTCTCGAAAGTGGGGTCGAAAGAAGACTCTTTTTTACAACATTGCATAAAATTGATGCTCGCAGGTTATACCGATGAAAATCTACGGGGCAAACTCGAGACGTTTATGAACACGACTTATGAACGCAATATGGTGCGCGCAACGATTCTAAACACCATGGCAAATATTGCACCGGGCTTTGGCATGATCGGCACCCTCGTCGGCTTAATCGTAATGCTTTCTGAACTAGACGGCGGCACAGGTGGCTTGGGACAAGGTTTAGCTTTGGCACTGATCACAACGCTTTATGGCGTCATTTTAGCCCAACTGGTTTTCAAGCCCGCTTCAAGGCGCGCTGAGCAGAAAGAGCAGATGCTTCGGTTTAAGCACCAGTTAACCATTGACGCCTTCCTGCTTCTCGTCAATCGCGCCAACTCATTTGAAATACAGGACCATCTCAATAGCTACTTAGATCCCGCTATTCAATTCAACAGTGCTAAAGACTAGTTGCCGGAGACCCTGAAATGAATAAAGCACCGGAAAAAATATACGACTCGGATCCAACCGAAGATACCAGCTGGCTTTTAACCTACGGCGATATCATTACGTTGTTAATGATTTTTTTCGTCCTGCTTTTTTCTACCTCAAAAGTATCTCAAGAGAAATTTGATCAAGTTGCGCAAAGCATCAACGAGTCCCTTAACCGTCCCGGACCCGATCCCAAAGTCGCCGACACCGTCCTCACCCCATTGGCGGAAGCACAAACGATACTCGAGCAACTGATAAAAAAAGAGGGCCTTGAGGAAAAGATGACGACAAAACTCACCAAAGCAGGATTGATGATTGAACTGTCCAGCAACTCGTTTTTTGATTCAGGCTCGGCGAAGGTTCGATTGTCGATGTTTAAAACCCTGCAGGACCTCAGCAGTGTCATCCAGAACCTTCCTGAAAATGATTATCGCGTCGAAATTGAGGGCCATACGGACAATGTTCCTATTAAAACAGCGCGCTTTCCTTCGAATTGGGAGTTGTCTGCAATGCGCTCAATAAACGTCTTACATATCTTTGAAGATACAGGGCTTCCGAAAGACCGAATCACGGCCACTGCGTTTGCAGAGACTAAACCAAAAGTTGCGAACACAAATGCCAGCGGCGTCAATCTTCCGCAAAATCAGGCGAAAAATCGCCGAGTGGTTGTCTACATTAAGAATGATGAAGGCGCTTAATTACACTGCCTTATTATGGACCTTCGTGAACTCGGGCCAGACCCCAAAAACCTCAACCGCTCATGGGCTGCGTAGCTGGGGCATTGCCCACCCGCGGCAGCTATCTAACGGCGCTTTGCTTCTTTGACTTTACGGGCTTTGCGGACTTTGCGGACTTTGCGAACTTTGCAGAATTTGCAGAATTTGCGGACTTTGCAAGCTTCGGCCTAAGGGAGAGACAATTCCAGCTGAAGATCACCTCACCAGGCCCATGACGCGACGCCTTACTCAAACCGATACGGCGCCAAGGTGTTTTGAGCCTCTATCCGCCACTTGTGCCACTGTCCGCCGCCGTAATAAGCAAGGCTGCCAGGTGCTGCGTCCCCATGACCGTTGTAATAGGTAATACAATCTCGCAAAGGCCTGGTCTGCGCGTCCGCTTTTGCGCAATGCGCCGCGTAGGCTGATTCAACATCCGCGTCAACATCAACCACCGTCGCGCCCTGCGCTTTTAGGGTATCCAACATCCAAATGATGTAATCACCATGCTCTTCGATCGCATTCGTAAAATTGAAGCTGCCGCCGCCTCCTTGAGGGCCAGAGACGATGAATAGATTGGGGTAGCCTTGACTGTGCAGACCCAAAAAGGTTTTGGTGCCCTCAGTTTGCCACTTTTCATTCAAAGAACGACCGTCGCGCCCAATCACCTGGTTAAAGGTCGACGTTGCCATCCACTCAAAACCAGTTGCATAGATGAGTACATCCAGAGGATAAGCTTGACCATTATGAACGACCCCTGCCTCATTAATCTCAGACACACCTAGCGGCGCCGTATCTACTAAGTGCACTTGGGGTAGGTTGAACGTCGGAAGGTACTGGTCGTGAAACGTGGGCCGTTTACAGCCATAAGGGTAATAAGGTTTTAACGCAGCAGCCGTCGCTGGATCCTCAACAATGGCATCGACCCGACCTCTTATTTGTTCCATGATTTTGTAATTGGTATCCAATTGTTTCTGAACCATTTCCTCCGGCGACAGCTCACGATCATGCTGCTTGCGTTCCTTAAAATCAGCCACCTTGCCCGCCAGATAATCATCGTTCGCCTTCATTGCAGTTCTTCCTGCCGAAATTTTGGCAAATCGCGCCCGCCGTGCCTTCGCCCAATTAGGCTCTATTGACCAGCTATCGAGTTCCTCTTGAGTCGTTGCGCGCTGGTCACGAACGTCAACGGAACTTGGGGTTCGCTGGAATACATAGAGCGCCTCGACGACCTTTGCGAGTTCTGGCACAACCTGCACAGCAGTGGCACCAGTACCGATAATCCCGACGCGCTTGCCAGCCAAATCAAGATGGTAGTTCCAACGAGAAGTATGAAAAGAATCTCCTTGAAAGCGGGTCATTCCTTCGATTTTCGCAAGCTTCGGCGTGGTCAAAAGACCATTTGCCAGAACCACATGCCGAGCCTGCATCGCATCGCCACGGTCGGTGCTGACCACCCAGCGCTTTTGCGATTCTTGCCAAACCGTTTCCGTCACGGTCGTATGAAAAAGACAATGCTCATAAAACCCAAACCGCTCGGCCAGGCTTTGGCAATACTCCATGATTTCGAAACCACTGGCGAACTTCATCGATGGGATGTAACCCATCTCCTCGAGCAGCGGCAGATAGCTATAGGCCTCGACATCACAAGCGATGCCTGGATAGCGATTCCAATACCAGGTGCCACCCACATCGCCACCCTTTTCACAAAACCGAACATCGGTATAGCCGGCTTGCTGCAGCTTATGCCAAAGCAAAAGGCCGGCAAAGCCCGCACCAACAACCAGGATTTCGCACTCGTCGGTCAGCGCGTCGCGCGGTACGGGTTCATCGGAATATAAATCGGTCAGGTAGTGGCTGAACTCACCTTCCATGGCAATGTAATCGGCCGCGCCGCGGCGCGCTTCTTTAAAGTCCCGATATCGAGCTTGCTCTTCAGCGTTAAAGGCCGCACCAGGCGGCGCGTCGGGCAGAATTTTTAGCGCCTCATTGGACTCAACGCCATAGCCCTGGCCATCCATCGCAACCCTTGCTTTAGCCGCTCTTGTGTTGAACTCTTTTAAACCCGTGGCTGGATTAATCTGAATTGCCATATGCATTCTCTTTAGAAGCTTCTAACACCCCATAGAATGCGGATAAGAAAGGCCAAGATCAAGTCGAAAAACTGCCGTAAAAACCACCGTAGCCTCAGTGCTAACCCTCAATCCAATGAGCCATTGAGGGGCCTTTTACCGCTTACCTAGACCTAGGCGCCCGAAGCCGCCGAACCTTGGGGTGTCGGCCCTTAACTTTACCGTCAGCAAGAGCCGCCAGCACATCCGGCGCAGATCCACGCTCAATCGCCACAAACGAGGCACGGTCGGTGATATCAATTTTACCAACGATATTTCCAGCAAACCCTAAGGAACCCGTAATGGCGCCTAAAAGATCACCCGGGCGCAATTTATCCTTGCGACCAAGCGATACCTCGAGGGTGACAAAATCTGCAGGTGCCAGTACCGACTGCCCTGGCTGGTATGCAGGCGGGTTAATCGGGGTGATCATCATCGATAATCGTGACTCAATCGCAGGCAACCTAAACGTTTCTTTGTCGGTAAAAAGGCTAACCGCCGTTCCCGTCGCAGAGCCCCGGCCTGTACGACCGATGCGGTGAACATAGACTTCCGGATCCGCGGGCAAATCAAAATTCACCACCAACGGCAGACTGTCAATGTCTAAGCCGCGTGCCGCAACATCAGTTGCGACCAGCAACCTTAAACTCATCTGCTTAAACAACAACAACACTTGGTCGCGCTCCCGCTGCTCGAGATCGCCGTGCAACCCCGCGGCGTCTACCCCCCTTTCATTGAGGGTAACCACCAAGTCATGAACGGCGGCCTTGGTCTGACAAAAAACCACCGCCGCCGTTGGTTGATAGGATTGAATTAACCCCATCAAGGTATCTGCCTTGTCCTGACGCTGGGTCCGAATAAAAATCTGCGCAATTTGCGTCTGTGCAACTTGGGTTGAAACGGTTATTCGTTCTGGCGATCGTTGGTATTGCGCGCTGATCGAGGCGATGTCATCTGGAAAAGTCGCAGAAAACAGCAGTGTCTGACGATCCATAGGGGTTTGACCAATGATATCGGCCATATCGTCACTGAACCCCATGTCCAGCATCCGATCAGCTTCATCAAGTACCAAGGTCTTCAGGCGCGGTAACGTCAACGTTTGTTTTCGAAGATGATCTTTAATCCGACCAGGCGTGCCGACGACAACATGGGCGCCATGTTCCAAGGAACCAATTTGAGGTCCAATGGGTTGCCCTCCGCACAGCACAACCACCTTAATATTTGGCAAAGCGCGGGCAAGACGCCGGATCTCAGTTGCAACTTGCGCGGCCAATTCACGGGTCGGACACAAAATTAACGCTTGGGTGCCAAAATCTCGCGGATTAATGCGAGCAAGGCTTGGCAAACCAAAAGCGACCGTTTTACCACTGCCAGTTTGTGCCTGGACAACCATATCCTGACCCAAAAGCGCAGGCGGCAGCGCTTTCATTTGAACCGGCGTCATGGTGAGGTAGCCCAACGCTGTTAAATTATCAAGTTGTTCTTGGGGCAACGACAACACGCTAAAGGTTGACATGATTTAGGCCTTTGGGCAGCGCAATGGGCTGCGGTTTTGGGAATTCAAAACCCTCTGCTTGCTTCCAGCGCGGAGGTCATTGCTCGATGAACCGCAGCCTTGGGACGCGGCGACGTCTCGACCTTAACTAAGTCGAGCCGCACCCATTTCAATGGACTGGGCATCCAGGTATTCATCGAACGTCCCTTTAAAATCAAAGATACTTTGATCCTTAATTTCGATAATTCGGTCGGCCAAGGACGAGACGAACTCACGGTCGTGACTGACAAAAATCAAAGTCCCTTCGTAATTATCGAGCGCAAGGTTGAGCGACTCAATGGCCTCCATGTCTAAGTGATTAGTCGGCTCATCTAAGATCAAAACGTTATGATCCTGCATCATGAGCTTGCCAAAGATTAACCGATTTTTTTCGCCACCCGAGCAGACTTTCACCGATTTCGAGAAATCTTCGTTGGAGAACAAAAGGCGCCCTAGGGTCGCCCTAACAATTTGCTCATCATGGTTGGGCTTTCGCCATTGGCTCATCCAATCAAACAAATTCATATCGTCTTGAAAAACGTGGGTTGGGTCCTGCGGACAGTATCCAACAGATGCATTCTCTGACCATTTTATGCTGCCCTGTGATGGCGCCAACTCATTCATCAAGCATTTAAGGAAGGTCGTCTTGCCAACACCGTTCTCACCGATCACCGCCAGACGCGTACCCGCCTCGAGCATCAACTGACTATTGGCAAACAACTGCGGATCGCCCTCAAAGCCATGAGCCAAATCTTCAATCGTTAGCGCCAATCGATGCAACTTTTTATCCTGCCCAAAGCGAATATAGGGGCTTACCCGGCTTGAAGGTTTGATGGTCTCAAGCTCGATCTTATCGAGCTGGCGAGCCCTGGAAGTGGCTTGCTTCGCTTTTGACGCATTAGCTGAGAACCGACTCACAAAATGCTTCAACTCAGCGATTTGGACTTTCTTTTTGGCATTCTGTGACTGAACCCGTTCGCGAGCCTGGGTTGACGCAATCATAAAATCATCATAGTTACCGGGATAGACACTCAGCGCTTGATAATCAATATCCGCCATGTGCGTGCAGGTTGCGTTCAAGAAATATCGATCATGCGAAATAATGACCATGGTGCTGTTACGGGCATTCAAGATGTCCTCGAGCCAATGAATGGTATGGATGTCGAGGTTGTTGGTTGGCTCGTCCAGTAACAAGATATCTGGATCAGAAAACAAGGCTTGCGCTAACAACACCCTCAGTTTCCAGCCAGGTGCGACTTCGCTCATGGGACCGTAATGCAGCGCGAGGTCAATGCCAGCACCCAAAAGGATTTCACCCGCCCGACTCTCCGCGGTGTAACCATCCATCTCGGCGTACTCGCCTTCTAAATCCGCAACGCGCATCCCATCTTCTTCAGACATCTCGGGTAGGGCATATATCCGGTCACGTTCTTCTTTGACCTGCCATAAGGCTTTATGGCCCATGATCACGGTGTCAATTACGCTAAAACTCTCGAAGGCAAACTGATCCTGGCTCAACTCGCCAACCCTCAAGTTTCGATCGATCGAGATATTGCCACTGGTCGGCTTCAAAGACCCGTTGAGGATCTTCATAAAAGTTGACTTGCCACAACCGTTGGCTCCGATCAAACCGTACCTTCGACCTTCGCCAAATTTAACAGAGATGTTTTCAAAGAGCGGTTTGGAATCAAACTGCATGGTGATATTGGCACAGGTAATCAAAAGGAATCCTCGCGATGTCGGATTGAAGCGTTTAATGGCGACCGCACTATAATGGGTCGGGGATAAAAAATGAAGGTGTAGCGCCATCTCAGCTTAAAAAAGGCCGATATCCTGTCAGATTTGGCACTAAAGGGGGCTTTGAACCTCGACGCAGGGTCTTAACTCTAAACCCAGTACCGAGATTTGGCATATCTCGTTTGTGGCAACAACAAGGCCTTTTGCCTCGTTCTCGGCACAACCCCGCGGTAACTTTCATTTGAGCCAGTAAGGCGCTCACCACCTCACGTCAATTGCGTTATGTTTCAGGCCGCATCAAAAGCAGATTCACGCCCTAACCGATCCAGCTTAGGAGTCGATCTACTGCCCAGTAACCCGCGACAACCCCAACCGTATAGATGAGGCCCTTCCGCCCAATGCTGAACCAGGCTGGGTCAACCTTGGCGACTTGGTTGATCACCGCTCCAAAAGCCAAAATGATAAGGACGAATCCCACCTGTCCCAACTCCACACCCACATTAAAAGCCAGCAATGCCCAGACGACGTCTGTGTTGGGCAATCCAATTTGCGTCAGGGCTGCGGCAAAACCAAGACCATGAAGTAATCCAAAGAACGATGACACAAGGATGGGATATTGATGGGTGAGGGTTGGCCGAGGCCCTTTCGCAAGTTCAACCGCGAGCAACAAAACACTGACAGCAATGAGCACTTCGATCAGCGCAATAGGCGCTCGCAAAACCCCCAGCACCGCCAACCCAAGCGTCATGGAATGCGCAACCGTAAAACCAGTGACCATCACCAAGACCCGGCGCCAGGACGATGCCAATAACACCAAGCACCAGACAAATAGCAAATGATCATAGCCCATAAGGATATGATCGAAACCGAGAGTTAGATACTGAACAAAGCTGCCCTGATTGGGCGCAATGGCATTTAGCGTCTGTTGATGATCACCCGCCTTTAAGTAATACAAATCGACTTGACCAGACAATCGTTTGAATCGAATCAATGCTGGCGGACTCAACCCGTCTGCCGTACGCTTGATAACGAGCCCTTTGGATAAATCATTACATCGATAGAGCGTTGGTTGTCTGGGCATTACCAAGGCATCGCGTCGATTATTCGAGATCGTCGTACAAGGTGACATCAGCGTCGCTGTCTGATTGTCCTGACCCGGGGCGGTTTTAAAATCAAGTGTGAACGTCCCCTGCGGCGCCTCCACCAGCTCAATATAAAAAGGTTGCAACTCATCGGATAAAGCCAGCAAGGGCATTATCAGCACCACTAAAATGAGCCCAAACAGCCTATTCACACGCAGAGCAACCCAGCTTGGCGCCTCACTGAACAACGCCGAGACCCGGCTCGATTGCCACCGAATACTCTGCCAACAGTGCGTCCATAAAGGCGACGCGTCGCTTATCCTGTTCAGCAAGCCGCAGGGCCATAACGACCTTGGTTTTCACCTCCGAAAACCCCAAGACTCGCTCTGGCGTTACCGCCGCGATCAACACCAAATGAATACCATGACGAGACGGCACAGGCCCCTGCCATACATCCTGCGTCGCCGACAGCTGAAACACTCGGGCCGCAAAATCCGCCCCAAAATGGTCCACAATCAAGGGTTCGGCGCGGTCGACATAATTGCGGTGGTAGGCAAACCGCTGGCCGTACTGCCCGCCTTCTGAAAACGAAACCTTCGCGGCATTAAGCTGCTTTAGGTTTTCTGTGGCCAGTTCCAGTGCGGTTTTTTGTCCGCGCGCTTGCGATTCATAGTAAACGTGCGTGAATGTGATCTGAGCTGGCGTAGAAAATTGGGCTTGATGCGCCTTGTAATAATCCGTCATCGCAGACGCTGACGGCGTGAACTCAGTTTCCGTCAATCCGGCTGCGGCAAAATCCATTTTTTGGACCATCCGCCGACGAATTACATAATCTGCTTCATCCAAACCAAAGGTTTTGGCCTTGCGATACAGCGCTTCCTCTTCTACGAAATCCTTGACCACTTTTGATTGAGCAGATTGCGACAACCGTTGCCACTGTGCTAACGCATCCTCGGGCGAGCGATTCTGACGGTGCTGGATAAATTGAACCACTGCCGCCTGATCGACAACAATTGTTCCAGCGCCAACCTTGCTCGGCTGCTCAAAAAAAAGCTGATTCAAACCAAAGAGAATCAGCCCGGCGACGACAAAATGGATCAGCGGTTCACGCAGGAAGGCTCTCGCCATTAAGGCGTATACCAAATTGGTGAGGTGTAGGCGCGATCTTGGACCGAACGCGGCGCCTCATCCGGTAATGCGACGCCAAAATATGCAGCGTCCACCGTCGTCCATCGAGGACGCGGGATCTCCAGCACGCGCACATAGTAAAATGCCCGTTCCGACGCATCGAAATTAGGGTCTTGCCAGTAGGTCGCAAGGTCTGCCGCACCAATGGTATTGAGGTAAGTCGCGGTTTCAATATCAACCGTTGAGCCAACCGCTTCGAGCTTACCGGTCTTTGCGTCGATCATCCGTTCTGCTGACCAAGCCACATCGTAAACTTGTTCTTGCAGAGCGCCGCTTGCATCCTGCCAGCCTTTGATGACTTGCACCCGATCTAGGTTGGCGCCATCTGGATCTTTGGCAGCAGCGATCAAAAAGGTTGGCGCTGTTGACTCGGGCCCTTGGGTTATGTCGCCGCCCATCGGCACCCCTTTTTCATATCCCCTCGCGACATAATCAGGTTGGTGAATGTCGCTTGCGTCGAATGACCAGCCACCGAAGAAACGAACTTGGATGCGGGATCCGGTGGTTGCATAAACTTCTCGGCGTTTCATGGCATCAAACAGCGAAGCGCGGGTATTTTCCTTAGCCCAGACCGCAGCATAACCTGCAGCGACTAATCGCCAATTTTTCCAAAGCGCATCGTTCGCCATCGCATTGGTCATCCGTTCAGGCTTGGGCTCGGACTCTGGGAACTTCCCAAAAAAATTATCTTCTTCGGTCGTGCTAATCGTGTTGTGACCGTCTGTACTGCCGATCAAACCGAATTTAAACGGGTTTATGCCAAGCTCTGCCTCCTTGGCCAACCCAAGTTTAAGGGCGCTGCGAGCATATTCATGCTCAAGCATCCAATCTTCTTTTGCCTGCGTTCGTCCGATATTGTCAGCATCCCAATTTTCGAAATCGGCAAATTCATCATTCGGCGACAGGGTTGGATGCGCCTCACCATCGCCTTTAACCTGCGTCACCTCGTAGATCGGCTCCCACCGCGCTCGCAGCGCCGCATAATCCGCATCAATCGGTTGACCATCAACGGTCACACTGGGGAACATCATCCCGTTGGAAATATTGCCATTGTGTGCGATGGCCATCACCTGGCCGCCGGTAGTTGCCTCGTACTTGGCAAGCGCGCGCCAGAGATCCTGCGGATCACGACTCGTCTGAGAGGTGAAAGGTGGGAGCTGTGAGACCTCATCAAAGTCATCCCGGTACAATACCACTCGGTGCAAATTGTTACCGTCGATCATCGACGTCCATTCATAACCAGAGAATGCCGTAAACTGGCCGGGTTCATTAAAAGTATCGGCGGTGCGCACAACGTCATCCCATATCAGCCGCTGCGCCGCTTCTGGGAACGGGTAGTTATTGGCTGGATCCTGCATACTGTTGACAAACGAGGCCATCATCTTACCCGGGTCGCCATCCGCAATATAACCTGACCATTGCCCACCCGCGGTGGTTTCAGTCACGATAGGATCACCCACGTTGTACCGGTAGTAGCCGCCCAAATACTCAGCATGATCCGAGACCACCAGAAAATCCAGGGGCCGTTTGAGCTTCACAGTCATGCCATTGTGCGCAATCGTTTCCTGACCCCGAGCGAACCGGTAAGCATCCGCTGGCGTTAAGTTTTGATTTCCCAATGAGTACGCATCTGCCGAGTTACGGGTATGCAAATGGGTATCACCCCAATAGACATTCTGAGGATAGTCTTCCGTGGATGGCAGGGAGTAAGGTTTTTCGGTTTCCGCTAAGGCCTGCTGCCCAAGCAGCGCTGCCAGAATTAGGCAGCTTTGCGGCAGGACCGATTTAAGGCCTAACGGTGTTGATCGATTTATCTTCTGACTCACGATTATAATCCCCTCTTTAACCCTTGATTCAATTGACACGGTTGCCCAATCGCGGCCGGTGTCAATCTTTTGTGTTTTATCCCGACAACTCAGCGCGCTGCGAACGCCTCCATACTACCCGATTCTAGAGCCGCGCGACGGATCCCTGCTTGGACACTTTCCTTAACGCCAACGGCGCGCGTAGGGCAAACCTCAGCGCGGGCGCCGGGATGCACTGCAATTATGCCAACTCTGCGCGTTGCAGTTAGGCCTCCCATTGATCAAAACGAAGAATTTCTGATAACGGTTTCCGCGTGACCGGCCCGAATTTTCCCAGCGGGTAGCCAACCGGAATTAAGCAAAAAGCACCCATGGTTTCAGGTAGATTCAGAACCTTGGCAACCGCTGCTTGATCTTGCAGGGCCAGCGTCGTGGGCGCCGCGCCCAAGCCAAGCGCCCTTGCGGCGAGCAATAAATTTTGAATGCCCGGCCAGATTGACCCGCCCCCTCGCGCCATCATCGCCGCATCCGCTTTCACGCCAAAATCCATGCAGGCAATAATCAAGGCTGGAATTTCATGCAGGTGTTCCATCTGCCAAAGCACGCTCTTCATCATGCGCGTGCGTTTTTCTTGATCTTGATGTGGCAGGGATCCGGGGTTCTCGATCATCGGACCAATATAATCATTCACGCCAGCGCGATTGAGCTTGGCCAATTCCGCCTTCACGTCAGGATCCTGAACAATCATCCACCGACCGGATTGCATATTCGAACCCGACGGCGCTTGATTGGCAGCATCCACTAGCTTAACCAGCAGTTCCTGGGGAATCGGTTTGGTGTCGAGCTTTCGCATGGCCCGGCACTGGTAAATGGTATCAAACAGGCTCATAGCATCGCCTGACCCGCTATTGGTTTCGTTTATCGTCATGATTTACCCCTTTCTAACGCGATGACCTGGCTTATCCAGTCATCAAAAAAATGTTAAGCAACGACCGGCAGCGCCTTTTTGCCCCGCGACCGCAAAATGAATACTGCATTAAATCTGAAATCGCCTAGCGCGAAATTTTGCGCGGTAGCCGGACGACTCGTTCAAACCCAGCTAAGTCCAACCCCTGCCAACTCCTTATACAAAACTTTCTAACCCGTTCTAACCCCTTCCAACCCACACACAATCCGATGGACTAAAACCCTTGGCCCGGATGCTAGATCAGGCTCGCTCATTCAATCAGCTTTCAAAATAGTGTGCTGCGCCGAATTGCGCCCTGCTCAAATGATGACTGTTTTAGCGCTGGATCTCGAAAAGCACTATTAATCAGACTCAACCGGGCACCCAAGACGCATGAAACCCATGGGGCACGCGGCTTGGGATTTTAATGCGAGCAACCGCTGGGCCTTCGAAGTTTTGAGCATCGATAATGTGGCATTCGCAACTTCTGTCATGGATGTCGTTCACAAAACAAATGACGTAGCCGTCGTCCTCTGATTGCGCGTTACGCTTTGGCGCAAAGACCGCTTCGCCCGATTCCTTATCCAGACCAAATTCATGGACTTGAACCGCCCCCGTCTGATGATCATATTTTAGTTCAGCATCGAAGGTCGCTCCCTCATCCACTCGAAACCGGGCTGCGTAGGTGAACCGATTTTGATAGCCAACCAAGTCATCCTGAATCCGAGGAAAGTCGCAATAGTCATTCGCGAGTAGCAATTTCGAGCTAACCGCGCCGGTTTTCAGGTTCAACCGCCACTCGTGCAATCGGCCCAGTTGCTCCCGCACGTCCTGATCGGCACTCGTCTCAATCGCGCCGCGATCCGACCGGCAGGCCTGCAAAACAATCTCATCCCCATCCTCCCAAGCATTGGCAACATGAAACAAAAAACTTTCTTCAATTTCAAACCAATGAATGCTGTCATCGGAGCCAAATCGGGGCACCACGCCGATCCGGCAGCCGTTTTCAGGCTCCCAACCAATCATGGATTCACCCTTTAACAACTTGTCAAAATCAAATACCAAGGGCAGATCTGGAAAGATCGTGTAATGCGCAGTGATGGCGCAATCGTGCATCATAATCCCTTTCGGAATCGTAATTTCCTGAGTATGAACTGCACGGCCCTCGGCGCTGACCACTGAGTAAGTCAGGTACGGCGGAAACGGCGAGTACCCGAAAGTCATCATCTCCCCGGTTTTGGCGTCCACTTTTGGGTGGGCCGTAAAGTTATGATCGAGGGTGCCGTCAAAGTCATGTTCTCCGACGGTCGTCAAATCAGGCAAGGACACTTCGTAAGGCGTGCCGCCCTCCATCAAACCAAACAATTTGCCCTGATGAAAGACCATCGCAGTATTGCCAGTGTTTTTGCTCTTCGGCATCTCGCCTCTTGCGATGACATCGCCAAACAGATTCAGGCCAGGGTAGATCCACTCGCCTTTTTCACGCTCTTCTCGCAAGCCTTTTGAATCAATGAACTTATTACGGTAGGTGGCTTGTCCCCCCGAAAAAGTGACGCTATGGATCATGCCATCACCATCAAAAATGTGGTAACGGTCCATATCCGGAACGAAATAGGGGTTCGGTCCGATCCGAAGAAAGTGTCCGCTGAGATCGCTTGGGATTTCACCGATGACCTCAAGGTCTGCCGCCTCGACCTCATCAAAAACAGGTTCGTAATTTCCCGATAGATATCGGCTGGTATAGTCCACTGGTCTCGCTGACATATTGATCCCCTAGGTTGTTCAACACTCTGTTTAAAGGCCGGCCGAAAGGCCCGTCTCGCCGGCGCCAAACGACGCCCGCGCTCACCCAAAATAACCTGCACGGTCCGGATCAGCAAGCGCCCAAAAAACGACGTGCGTTTTCGGTAGCTCGCCCTGCATCCTATAGGCCCCTTGCTGACGGCCGTTTGATATCCCGATCCTCAACCAATCGTTCCCAGATTAGAAACGATCAACTCGATAATCCTTAAGGGGCACCTCGGGCAGTGTGTTTTGCACAAGCGCTGCCACGAGGCTCGCCGTCATCGGCGCAAGCGTGAGACCGATATGACCATGACCGAAAGCATAGATAATTTGACGGCCGATCCGGGACTCAGAGATCACCGGACGACTGTCCGGCATAGACGGACGAAACCCAAGCCAGCTTCTCGAGGCAGTCTTCAGTTCAGGAAAAATGTCACGCACCCGGTGAGACAAGAACGACAGACGATCCGCGGTTGGCGGCGCCTGCAGGCCGCCCAGTTCTACTGTGCCCGCGACCCGCAGTCGACCAGTCATGGGGCTCATGTAAAACCCAGATTCCGCTGCACAAACGGGTCGAAGCACTCGATCGCTTTCACCGTCATACTCCAAATGGTAGCCACGCTCGGTTTCTAGGGGCACAAGGTCCCCGACTTGATCTGCTAAGAACTTAGAATGGGCGCCTGCCGCAATGACAACTTGGCGAGCGTTCACCCGCAGGCCATTTCCCAGGTGTAGGACCACTTGGCGTTTTTGAGCCGACAAGCCAACAACCGACTCTGGCAGGATTCGCACGCCATCTGCTTCGGCCCTGCGGGCAATCAGACCAACGAGATGGCCAGGATCGGAAACCGACAACGCGTCCGGGAAAAAGGCACCGCCCCCCTCAACCTGCGGTAGGTGCGGCTCCAACTGGGCGATCTCACCCGGATTAAGCAGTTCAACGCTGACGCCAAAAGCCTGCCGGCGGCGCATATCTTGCCGGCCTGCTTGATAGCGAGCTTCATTATTAAACACGTACAAGCAGCCTTTGTTTTGGATGAGATGATCTGCCTGAAGGTCGTCTGCTAAACCCTGCCACCGGGTCCCAGCGTCAAGGGTAAGTGCCGCAATGGCTCGCATATTGTTCTCAGAGCGACCGGGAAATGACTGCCAAGCAAATTGAGCAAGCCATGGCAGCAAAGCCAACAAAGCGCCCTGACGGATACTAAACGGGCCCTGTCGATCAAACAGCAACCCTGGCAATCGCTTTAGTAATGCTGGAGACCCGACCGGTGCAATCGCAAAGTCCGCAATCGTGCCCGCATTGCCGAAAGATGCGCCAGATCCCGGTGGACTCGGATCTATGACAACAACAGATCGACCCAAGCGCTGCAACGTGAGCGCCGAGGTCAGACCCACAACCCCTGCCCCAATAACAACGACATCTTCCTCTATTGCTTGCAAATGCAACCTCCGCTGGTTTGGCGCGACTAACGCGCCGGTCTTGCACTTAATTCACACACGACGCAGGCAAATTGTCAAAGACCGACCTGTCAGGGCAGGCATTGCACCGAATCATTGTTGCATTCCCAAAACGTCAACCAACACCTTTGCAGACCTAGACGAGGAGGCGACTTCTGGTTAACCTCAAAGGCAAGCAAAAATAAGGAATTCCAATGACCTACGCGCCAGCCGAGCAACGGTATTTCGATGCAGACAGCCACATCATGGAACTGCCCAATTTTTTAAAAGCGTATGCGGATCCGAAGCTACGGGACGATATTCCAAACGTCAGCTACAGTGCCTCGCTCGTAACCGATGAAGAAGTTGCCATCATTATGGCCCAAGGTGGGCGCCACAGTGACGAGCACATCCAAGCGCAAATCGCCCTAGGGGATGACCTCATCGCACACTCCAAGGAAATCCAAGCCTTGGGGGCCTTTAACAAGCAAGACCGAACGCAAGCGCTGGATCTACTCGGCTTCGATAAACAACTCGTTTTTGCAACGCACAGTGTGGCCTTCCCGTTTCACCCTAGCTCGAAAAAAGACCCAACCCTTCGTTATGGCGCAACCCGCGCGCACAATCGGCATATGGCCGATTTCTGCGATACCGATGCGAGGCTTATGGGCGTTGGCATCGTGCCTCTGGATGACCCCAGCAGAGCGATGGCTGAACTGGAATTCGCGCTGGATTTGGGCTTGGAAGCGATTTGGGTACCCCATCGCGCTCCCATTGACCGATCGCCCGGACATGTCGATTTAGATCCCTTCTGGGCCCTACTGGCGGAATCCGGCACACCTTTCGTATTGCATGTGGGCGGCGCGCCCCTGCAAGCTCTCAAGGCCTGGAGCAACAACGGTCGTGCAGCCGTCAGAGATTGGATGGGGGGCGGCGAAAATGTTCGCACCAAAGATGCCGCCGTGATGCATCAACCACCCGAAACCTTTTTGTCGATGTTGATCCTCGATGGCGTGCTTGACCGAAACCCCGGTTTACGCGGCGCCGCCGTTGAACTCGGCGCCGGCTGGGTCCCTGAAATGGTTAGGCGGCTCGATTGGGTTACAAAAATTTATAGCCGAGTCGATGAGTCGGTTCGCTTCGAACGCGCGCCCAGCGAGCAGATTCGTCAACAACTGGCATTCACCCCTTTCCCAAATGAGAATGTCGCAGATCTGATCGACGACTCAAATGAAGATCTCTACCTTTTCTCGAGTGATTACCCACATGTAGAGGGCGGTCGCAATCCAATCGGCAAGTTTGAATCGTATCTCACGGATGCCAATCCTGCGGTAAAGGAAAAGTTTTATGCGGACAACTTTTTAAGACTGTGGCCACACGCCGCAGCATAATGCCCCCCAACGGCTAGGCCCACCTCGTGGGCCCAACCGCTTGCCAAAACCCTTTACGCCCGGCAGTGGTTTCGTGTCGGACGGCTCTGGTCACTGGCAACTATTCATTTTGGTGATTTTTCTATGACCCTACTGGGCAAGATATCGACAAAGACTTTCCTTGAAACCTATTGGCAGCAGCAACCCTTGCTCGTTCGGGACGCACTCCCGAATTGGCCGTCCCCCCTGTCCGGTGACGAACTCGCCGGACTCGCGATGGAACCGGATGTCGCGTCTCGAATGGTGCGAGGCTCCGAAGATCAAGACCAATGGTCGGTGGCCTTCGGCCCGTTTGAAGCCGCTGATTTCGCAACGCTGCCGACATCCAATTGGTCTTTATTGGTGCAGAGCACCGATCTGTGGGTTCCCGAAATTGCAGCCTTAAAAAATCAGTTCAACTTTCTGCCAAGCTGGCGACTCGACGACATTATGGTGAGCTTTGCGCCACCCGGCGGCAGCGTTGGTCCGCACTTTGATCAGTACGATGTGTTTTTGATTCAAGTTGAGGGTCGCAGACATTGGAAAATAGGCCAACGGTGTGATGAAAATGCGCCCTTATTACCGGGGGTGGATCTGAGTATTCTGGCGGATTTCCAAACGGAGACTGAGCACACGTTGTCCCCTGGCGATATGCTCTACTTGCCGCCAGGGGTCGCGCATCATGGTGTTGCGCTCGACAACTGCCTGACCTATTCGGTCGGCTTCCGCGCCCCAACGCTCGGCGAGATGATCTCGGACCTTGCCACCGACTTGGTCACGGAACCTGATCAATTGGTTTATCGCGATCCAGCCCCGTCGCTTTGGCAACATGATCAGATCACCGATGCACACATCGATCAAATACAAACTATGGTTCAAGCGTTAGCCAATGACCGCCGCCGCCTTGCCGACTGGTTTGCACGATATGTGACTCGACCAAAGTCTGAGCCTGGCACCACTCCCGTTATTGAGCACCGAACCGCTGAAACCCCGCGTGGTCAGTACCGAAATGGTGTGCAGGAAGCCTAACGGCTAACCCCCAGCTTACCTTTCGGTATTCCGATCTACGCACCCAATGGGTTTGATCCAAGGCGCTTCGCTGCGCGGTCTCGCATCGAAGCCTACCCGCCTTAGGAGAGATTTATCAAGAAACGTCACTTGATTGATGATCTGGCCCTCAAGGATCGTTCTGATTTCTTTGTAACCCTCGGTGAGGAGATAGGCGTCTTGCGTCAAACACAAGGTTTGTTTGACTTTGCGTGGGTCTTATTTTGATCTTTTTATTTACTGACCTTTTATTTACTGCCTCTATACTATCTGCCTCTTTACTTTCTGCCTCTGTACTTTCTGCCCTTATATTTGCTGCCTTTTTACTTGCAGCGCCTTTATTTTCAGCCCTTTTATCAGCGCTTAACCCCAATCAAGCGCCATGTTCCACCGCTCGACGTCGCCGGCGCGACCCCACTGCAGGACTGCGGCACCTCACGCCGCTCGGACGGCTCGGCGATGCAACTTGACCGGCAGATCAGCAATACCTCGGACAAAGTTCGATGCAACCCGGACGGGTTCGCCAACCACTTCCACGCGCTCAAAGCGGTTCAAGATTTCTTCCCAAAGGATGCGCAGCTGCATTTCCGCTAAGCGATTACCCATGCATCGATGGATCCCAAAGCCAAACGATAGATGATGCCGTGGATTCTGCCGGTCAATCCAAAACCGCTCAGGATCTTCAATCGCAGTCTCATCTCGATTGCCTGACACATACCACATGACGACCTTATCGCCGGCTTTAATCAATTGATCCTGAAACTGCACGTCGTGTTTTGCGATACGCCGCATATGGGTCAGCGGTGTCTGCCACCGAATAATTTCGGGAATCATGGAAGGAATCAACCCCGGGTTGGCAGTCAACTTTTGATATTCGGCTGGATACTGGTTCAGCCCCAAAACGCCACCGGAGATCGAGTTTCGGGTTGTGTCGTTCCCGCCGACAATCAACAAGATTAAGTTTCCCAGGTATTCCATCGGATCCATCTCCGAGGTTGCCGGGTCATTTGCCATCAACGTAATCAGGTCATTGTGCTCCCTTGGATCCCAATGCACGCGTTCGTTCCAGAGATCAGTGAATTCGCTCAGGCACTGCATTAAACCCTCGCGTCGGTCCTCATCCGGCAGCGTGCCCCCTGTGGCCACGCTTGATGTGACCAAGTCAGACCACTGCGTTAATTTTCTGCGCTGCTCAAACGGAAAATCAAATATTGTCGCCAGCATCTGAGTCGTGAGCTCAACCGACACATGCTCGACCCAGTTAAAAGACTCGCCCGTGGGTAGCTCATCCAATATCCAGCCAGCACGCTGACGAATCACCGGTTCAAGCTTTGCTAAATTCATGGGCGCCACAACGCCCGTCACCGCCTTGCGTTGCAAGTCGTGTTTGGGTGGGTCCATTGAGATAAAATTGGGCGCCTCAAAATCTGCACTGCGATTACCGATACTGACCCCACCCTGAGAGGAGAAATCGTGGTGATTTTTATCCACCGCCATAATGTCGTGGAAACGCGTAATAGACCAATAAGGTCCAAACGGACTCTCCTTGCAATAATGCACCGGCGCTTCTTTTCTGAGTCGCGCAAAGATTGGACGAAAAGCATCGTTCTTAAAAATCATCGGATCCGACACATCGATCCTGGACAAATCCTCCCCTACGCTCAATGGATCAAATGCTTCTTTCATCGCCGAGTATCCCGATTATTCTTTCCAAGAACTCTGACATTTAAACCCGATCCTTGCAATATCAACCCATCGGCCCGAGTCATTGACATCTTTATGCCCGCGACGTTGAATAAAACCTCTAGACAAACTGATAAGAAGAGCCGCCATGACCAACCAGCCAACCGACACGACCATCCCAAGGGGCATGGAACTCCCCGCGAAACTAGCTAACATTGATGCAGCTTTCCTAAGTCAATTGCTCACAGCCCGAGGACTGCTCGAAGCCGACAATGAGGTCACTGCCATTGAAGAGGCTGGCGTTGGCATGACCGCGGGCTATTTTTCAGACATCAAAAAAATCCATTGCCTCTTTAAATCACCGACCAACTGTCCCGCGCATTTTGTGGCTAAGGCTTGGCCAGACTTTGAGATGCTGCCGGGAGAGGCCATCAGTGACATGTTCATCAAAGACATCAAAGGCTACATGATTCCCGCCGAGCAATTCTTTCCGCGGCCGGTTGTTTATCTTGCTGACTTTGATCAAACGAACAACCGATGGGGCCTGATCATGGAGGACGTCGATCAATATGCTCAGCAAAAGGTTCATGAAACCGAATTAACGCTCGATGAAGTGCTGCAGATGATCCCGGGGCTCGTGGATTGCGCCGTCGCTTGGGAAGGTTGTGATTCCGGCGACCGCGCAGCCACGCTTGCTGAATTCGGGGTCGGTCACTGGAGTTCAGCTGAAAACCTTGCCTTGTATAAAGATGTGATGCCAGCAGGCGCCAAATTATTCGACAAAGTTGTCTCCATGCTCGAGTCTGACCTCAACGGCGGTGCCTCTTGGCAAACCTTGTTTGGCACTGGTGTTGCCGAGTTATTTACCAACAAGCTCGACGCCCATTTTTCGAAAATCGACCCGACGCTTGGCGCAACCTGCACGCTGAGTCATGGCGACCTGCGGGGTGATAATTTGTTTTTTTGCCCTAAGACCGCGACGAATTCACATGGATGGTTAACCATCGATTTTCAATTGATGTTCAAAGGACCTATCCCATCTGATCTGGCCTACTTGCTGAGCAGCGGCAGTGTCTTACCTGAAGTCTATGAAGCCGACAATCGTAACCGTATCCTCAGAACTTTTTTTGAGCTGTTTAAAACAAAAACCCAATGCTATCCGGATTATGAATTCGAGCAATTTGAAGCGGAATTTGCAGCGATGTGTACGGTTATGTATATCTACTATATTGGCATGGGCGGCGCAATCTGGCGGGCCGCGGCGTTCGAGAATGAACAGCCCGGTCGAATCGAACTGGGCAGCGAGCCCTTCACAACCGATGACCTTACGCCGGAAGAGCTTCGAAAACGCATGTGGTGGCGAAAAACCATTCGCAATAATCGGGTTTTATTCAACGATTTACAGCTGGTACCGCTTTGGCAATCGATGCCCGATAATGCCAGCGGCACTGGGGCGTGGGTTGAACTTCCGCCGCACTTGACCGCGCCCTGAAACAAGGCGAAGGGCACAAAGTGTGCCCAGTGCATCCGTGCGCTCGAGGCAATTGTTCGAACGCTGAATACCCGCAGATTTAAACCTCTGCGGGCATTGGCCTTCCAGCGCTTAACTACCGCCGTTGATCGTTATGGTCTGCCCCGTCATCCAACTTGAGGCTTCTGACGCAAGGTACACTACCGCTGGCGCGATATCTTCCGGGTCGCCCAAGCGACCCAGAGGGATATTCATACGCTCGCCCATCTGTGGGAGATCTTCCTCTTTTAAACCGAGAAATTCCATGAACACTTCGGTGGGAATAGGACCTGGTGAAACACCGTTGACCCGAATATTGTATCGAGCCAACTCGGCGCCCAAGGTCTGCGTTAGATTATTCACACCGCTTTTTGCAACCGCATAAGGCCCATTGAACGGCGAAGCGCGATTGGCTGCCTGGGACGAGATGTTAATAATAGTGCCGCCACCACTATCTTTCATAATGTCGGCCGCCGCCTGTGCACCGGTCCAGACTGCTTTTAAATTAAGGTTCATTTGGAAATCCCATTGCCGCTCTGGCAATTCGAGCAACGTGCGGGCAACCCGATCATCTGCACCTCCGGCATTGCTGACCCAGCAGGTTAACCCACCCATTTCATCCCGAGCGCGCGCCGCAAGCGCCTTAACTTGCTCGATATCCATTACGTCACAGGTGGCTGCCAGTGCGCGTCGGCCTTTGGCTCGGATCTTTTCGGCAACCGCCTCGACTTCCGCCGTTCGTCTTGCCGCCACCACCACGTCAGCACCAGCATCAGCCAAACCGAGCGCAATGGCCTCGCCGATACCACGACCACCACCGGTAACCACAGCAACCTGCCCACTGATCTGAAATCTGTCTAATATGCCCATACCCTACTCCTTGGTTCTGTCATGATCTGACGTTGATGAATCACTTTCACTCTGCGCAAACCTCAGCTGGTGCCACGTTCAGCGCACACACATTTAAACCCTTGTGTTTTCGCAATGTCCAGCGCCAATTACCCCGTCTTCGGTCACGCACCAAAAAAAACAGCGCCAAGGCTGACATAATTCGGTGTCAACCGGCTCATTCAAAGCATTTAACGACTGGCTCAGGGTCCGGACCCAAAAATACGCCAACGCACAACGCTTCAACGAACCGTCCTCAACTACATCTTCTTTTTGAGCTGACCCGTTATTAAGGCACACGGCGATTGAGCAAGACCGTCATAAGCTGCGCCAGCTTGGCCCACTTTCGCATGGCTTTAAAACATCGCCGAAGCGCGTATTGCGTCAGCGACGCTTACCGCAAGACTGACGGATGCGCGGCCCAATTATCCTCATACTTTAAAAAGGACGCGCGCGCCGACCGCGCGGAATCGCGCGCCCCGCGCCATTGCTTCGTAACTTTTACGACCCACGATCAGACCACCGGCATTTAGCGTTTAATTCGGGGTCTGAGCCCTTAAAAATTGCCGGACCCGTTCGGCAGTCGCTTCACCATCGTTCTTCCAATCCGTAATGAGCTCGGCATTCGGTGCCAAAGTGGCAATATCACGGGAAACCGACTCAGGATGATAAAGGTCTTGCCCCATCAGCACCAAAAGCGGGTTGTCACACTGGGCGACGTCTGCTCTGGACGCACTAAACACAAACTCAGCATCATATAAATTGGCCCGAAAGGAGGACAAGGTCTGCTCTGTCAACGTTGGGTCTAGCCGCCTCTGATCGACGGCCCAGCCATCAAACATGTCATAAAAAGCGGCTTGATTCTGATCGAGACCAATGGACTGCTGAATCACCGCCGCTACAACACGGGATGGCGCCACTCGCATCAAGCCAAAGCTGAACGCCCCACCAATACAACCGCCGAGGAGATGACATTGGTCAACCTGCAAGTAATCCAGCAATCTAAGGTGGTCCTGTGTATAAGTAGCCCAATTGTCTGCTGCTGTAATCGGTGCATGGGATCTACCAGCATTTCTTTGATCCATGGCGATCACCTTAAAGTCATGCTGCAATGCCTCGATTGGATTCCAAGGTCCGTGCGCCCAGAAATCAATCGCTGAACGCATACCGCCCGGTGCAAACAGCAACACCGGAAACCCATCCCCATAAATTTCATAATGCAGATCAACGTCTTGGTCTTGAAAATGGGCCATTTTGACTCCTTAAAAAGTGTGATTCCGAATCGGTCCGGGTGCGTTCTATTCACCGCAATTTGCTTGTTATACGGGTAGGCCTCGAACGTAATGAAGGCCTTTTACGCCGCAGCACGCATACGCTTTAGCCAATTGTAGCTTTCGGCTTAGGCACTACCGGAGCGCCGCGCTAGGTTATGAATCTGTATCTCGGTTGCCACTTTTTCCCCCTTGATAAGTCCTACCGCGCTTTGATCCGGCATCACGCCTACCCAAACGGATTCATCCCAAAAAATCGGTCGCCTGAAGTAAATCACAACGTCCATTTGATCAATCCCATCCTGCCACAGCGCGGCAGTGATTAAATGAACACCTTGTCCGCCGCCAATGATGGGCGCGCGAAACCCGCCGGCGCGGGCGGCTTCAACATTATAGTGAATCGCATTGCCTTCACTGCTGTAAGCTCTGGTCGCCTCCGGAGATAACGCATAGCGAGCAATCGGTTGCAGCGCACCCGCATCTACAATGACCGGTGCCGCCTGCTCGCCGGCGCCTCGCGTCCCAACCAGCTCGGGACTTGGCTTAAGCGATTCGCGCGTAACAGACAGCACCGGCGTGCCGTCGGTCAGAATGATTTCGACCTGGGTTCGAATTCGTCGCCCCCTGGGCACGGGTCTGACCCACTGTATCTGCCCCGTTAAGGTAAGATCTTCATCCAACGGCACTGGGCGATGCTGAATCAGTTCGGTCAACATATTCACGTTACCTTCAGCTGAAATTCCGGACTCCGCGCCCGCTTGAATACTCAACCCAATAAAGAAGGCAGGATCGCATTGACGGCCATAGATACTCGGATCGATACCAAGCGCGCCGAGTTTCTCGGCCTGATACTGCCACGTCACGGCGAAGGTTTTCGGTGTGATCTGTAAGCCTGCCTTAGGTTCGAGCCAATCCGGCATCATTGCCTCCTTGAAGATTTATTAGAGTGCCCGGCGGGCCGCGTATCAATCTGCCTCAACGGCCGCCCTCACCTGGCGTGCGAACAAATTTAAATTTTCAGACGCACTATGCTGGGTCGCAAGCGAGACCAATACCAAAACCGGCATACCCACCCCCCAGCCTAAATAAGCGGCGGTAAAGCCGTAAGGCTCCCCGACGGCCATCCAAATCACCGCGCTACCGCCCCCGCAAACCATACTTGCAAAGGCGCCTGTTGCGGTCGTCCGCTGCCAAAACAGCAAGCCTAACATCGGGAAGAATAAACCTGCCGCGCCGAAAGTATAGGCATATAAAATGAGGTCTAAGACATTGGGTACTAAATACGCCAAACCAATGGCCAGCACCCCCAAGACGATGGTTAGGATCCGCGCGCAACGCAGTAACTCAGTATCGCTGGCGTCAGGGCGCCACCACTTCTTATAGAAATCATTGGTAATAATCGCGACCGGCCCAATCAAACAAGAGTCTGCCGTCGACATGACCGCGGCAATGTACGCGGCAATCAC
>Ga0233426_10000655_pt1 | contig 35889 bp, 33 predicted proteins | sample SI_118_April2016_6_FD_179875 | JGI IMG/M metagenome (GOLD analysis project Ga0233426, IMG submission 179875) | Seawater microbial communities from Saanich Inlet, British Columbia, Canada - SI_118_April2016_10_MG | ecosystem: Environmental > Aquatic > Marine > Inlet | place: Canada: British... | reverse complement strand
TGAAAAATATATCAAATATTACAACGGAGAAAGGTTGCATACGACGTTAAATGACATGTCTCCGATTGAGTTTGAAAATGTAAGAGAAAAGTGTGCGGCTTAACTTGACCAGATCAAATAGGTGCAAAAATATCTAGAGGGTTAGGTGTTAATGCTGGTGCTACTGTTTCCAAACCTATTGCTGGATTTGTAATTGAGCAGGATAAGGGATTGATAAAAACGGGAGGGGATTTCTAATGTTATTGATACTAACGGCTGTTGTAATATTTGTTTCTATGAGTTGTTTATTTATAGGGCTTATTTTAGCTCCTCGTTCAATAAATAAGAATAGACTAGAAAAGTCTGGCTTTGAATCAAACCTTTATATTCTTCAAATTCCTCATTTATATATTAGCGATTGGTACGAACATGAAAAATATTGGGTTTGGAAACTAAATATATATAGTACTTTGGGGTGCATAGTAGGGTTCCTTTTATTGTATTTTTTGATTGAATAATATATTTTTGGAAAGCTTCCTTCGGGAAGCTTTTCTTTTACCTGAAATGGGCAATGTCACCAGCAGACTGAGCAGTGAATCGCGGTAGAATTGTTCAGCGGATAACAGCGAGGTGGGCAAGCTGATGCAGCGCCACTAAGCTTTCAAACCAGCGATGTTGCCTATGAAAACCGATATGGGTTGCCCAATTAAACCAGTGTCTAAACCTGCTGATCAGGGGCGGAATACTCGGCTGATTCAAATTAGATCTCATGCTAAGGTAGCTTAGAGTGATTGCTGAAGGTGCTTGGATTTTGCATTAAACTCACCCCAAGTCATTACTTCTGTTTTTTCAGGTAAAACCTGCGCATCTTTCATTCCATAAAAAAGTGCAACAGCGATAGGGTTAAGGTCAAATTGTGAAACGGTATTGGTTGTTGAATTGTTAGTTGTGTTTGTCATGATTGAATTCCTCAATATTAAAAAGAATTCGAGTGTACCTATCCATTTATCCTTTGAAAAAACGGGAGTAGTAGCGATTTGACAACATTCTAGAGATGTGTTTTGGTGTGATAGTTAGGATTGATTTGTTGCTTCAGTAACCCAACGTTTAAATGCAATTGGTTTTACATCGTTTAAAAACTCATCTTGGTCATTTAGTGAAATTTGTTTACTTTTATTAATCTCATTGATTTTTTTTCAAAAGGTTCCTTTATTAATTTAACCAAGTTTGTAATTGATGTTGATTTATCTCTGCTTAGTTCATCCTTTACTAAACCAAAAACAATTACTTTTTTAAGTTTATTCATTGGTTTCAAATCATGTTTAACATTTTTATCATCAACCTTACTTTGATCATAATTTCGTGTTGTTTCAAGAATCCATAAACAATTTAGTGCAACCATCATATAAATTTTGTCATAACACTCAATCAATCTGGTTACTCTAACCATCACTTCTGCATCAGGTGTTTTTTCCTTATATACACGTGTTAAATCCCTCATAGCCAGTAGTAATGGTATTACTCGGTAGTTATTGTAGATAACCGTGTGTTCATTAGCTTTAAACAGTGGCCTTTTCTTATAATGAAATAATGTTTTTGGTTGATACATTGTCATCATTACAGAACCCGACATTTCAAAAAATGAGTTGTTAATACTGGTAATAAATTCATCTGGTTTAATACCACTCAACTCTTCTTCTTTTTCATTTAACCCATCAAATACCCATTCATCAGGGCTGTTCCAACCATCGTTAAAACCAAACACAGTATGTATTTTTGATAAACATTCACCGATCAAGTATTCAACCTGTTCATTTTCAATTTCTTCCAGTTGATCTGTATTTAAAAATTCTGAAATTAACAATGTATTCCCTCATTTAAATCATTTTGTTGTTGGTTACTTGGGTATTTGTTGTGTTTGGTGGATAAAAATATACTGTTGATCTGAAATTCTTTATATCTCTATAGATCATTATTTAAATTAATATTTTTTATAATATTGATTATCTTTTTATCCATACTACATCAACACCACGTCAACCACGGTATACAACCAGATAAAACAATTATCCAATAGTATCTGAGTTATCCTGAATGTATTAAACAACACCACATCGGGTTAGGTTACACCACTACTACACCACCCAATTAAAATTATGAGGGTTGCATTTATAAAGGGATAGGGTGAAGTTAACACCGTAGTACCACGGATTGAACCGACTTGACCCTGCACCATTTATTACACCACTAATAACTCCATTTTAATGGGGTTAATTGTAATAAAAACAATATTATATGGGTTTAATAACCAATTAAGTTATTAGGTTGCACCACTTGATGAAGTTACACCACTGGTATTTTTCAAAATTGACGGGAATTTAACACTATGAATTACTTCAAGTTGAATTATTAATCTGGTAATAGGGCGCAGATACTGTGGTGTTTAGTGATTAAATGAATTTCTGTTATTTGGGTAACAATTTACCCTAGGAATAGATACAAAAAAGCCCCAACCGAAGTTGAGGCTTGAATGAATGGTGCCGACTGCCGGAGTCGAACTGGCGACCTACTGATTACAAGTCAGTTGCTCTACCAACTGAGCTAAGTCGGCACACAAATCTTTGTGTGCGATAAAACTATTCTAATGAATGATTTACCTTGGCACCGAATGAAGGTTTGTTGATTAACAGAACATTCATTCTAAATGATGGTGCCTCGACCCGGAATCGAACCAGGGACACGAGGATTTTCAATCCTCTGCTCTACCGACTGAGCTATCGAGGCACATTGATAATATTAAATACTATCTTTGTACTTATCTTTAATCAAATTCTTTAAAGATGTTGTCTTTTTGGCTTTGCCTTGAAGACGGGCGCTATTAGACTGTTTTTCTTTTTCCCCGTCAACCCTTTTTTTTAAAAAAAGTTTTGTTTGGCGTTTTTTTCGACTTATTGTCTCAATTAAATACTAATTGTTGAAAAAACTAACAGCGGTTTCGATTATTTCTTCTCAGGAACGTAACCTTCTATTTTAGGTTCGATATTATTAAAGAGGTAATCAACCATGTTTTTTTCTAATATGGCACGGTCATCAGGGTTCATCATATTCATTTTATGTTCGTTTATTAACATTGTTTGTCTTTTTTGCCAATCGGTCCATGCTTCTTGGCAAATGTTATCAAAAATTCGTTTGCCTATATCACCTGGATAAAGTTGAAATCTTAAACCTTCGGCTTCTTTTTGTAGTTTTTGACAAAATACTATGTGGCTCATCTTTTCTTCCGTTTAATAAATATGTTGTTGCTGAACTTGTTCAATTAATTTAGTGGTTGAAGCAGCTAAACCAACAGAAGCCTCAGTTGTTAAATCATACCACTTTTGTTGGTTAACATCGTGTATTTCTTTCGATAAAGCTTGATGGCAATCAACCAGAACAGGGGTAATGTCTAAATGGTAGTGACTAAATGTATGACGGAAACTTTCTAATTGCGTGCTGTTGTTCACAGTTAAGTGCTTTGCTGAAAGTAAAGCAGATATATCACTTTGCTTATCTACTTCAAAAAAACACCATAATCCGCCCCAAATACCTGCGGGAGGTCTTTTTTCCATTAACACTTTGTTGCCTAAGCGAGCAATGACCATAATAGTTGCTTTAACCGGTGTGTTTTTTTTTGGTTTTTTCTGAGGAAAGTTCGCCTGTTCATTGCCAGCAAAAGCGAAGCAACCTTCTTTTATAGGGCATTGTTCGCATAAGGGTTTAGTTCTTGTGCAAACAGTGGCGCCAATATCCATCATTGCTTGATTATATTTCTCTACGCCCTTGGCTGGTGTTAATTGCTCTGCAATTGGCCATAAGGCTTTTTCAAATTTACTTTGTCCGTTATGTCCTTCAATCGTATAACAACGAGCAAGAACGCGCTTAACGTTACCATCTAATATAGGGTGATGTTTTTTTAATGCTAGGCTGAGTATTGCTCCTGCGGTAGAGCGGCCAATACCTGCAAGTGCAATAATATCGTCTATATTTTGTGGAAACTCACCCTGATAATCATCTCGTATAATTTTTGCGGTTTTATGTAAGTTTCTTGCACGTGCGTAATAACCTAGACCTGTCCAATGATGAAGAACATTGTCTTCATCTGCATTGGCTAAATCAATGATCGTCGGGAAGCTTTCCATAAAGCGTTGATAGTATGGGATCACTGTAGCAACTTGAGTTTGTTGCAGCATTATTTCTGAAATCCAAACACGGTAGGGGGTTTTATTTTGTTGCCATGGAAAATGTTTTCTTCCTTGTTTATCATACCAAGAAAGTATTTGTTGACTGAATTTTTCTGCTGATTCAACAGATATTTGTGTAGTTTGATTCATAGTGGCGACAGTCTAGCGAAAAGCAATAATTGAAACAATCATTATCACCGTACTGACTACAATGCACTTAATTATGAGAAAGTATTGGCAAATTAGTCGTTTTATTACTATATTCTCGCCCAGATAACGAATCACTTTATTTATGAGAGCAATTATGAAATTTGAAGCCAAAAACAGAAGCCAACGTTTAAGAAAAAAATTACGCGTAGATGAATTTCAAGAGTTAGGCTTTGATGTCGCTTGGAAATTTGCTGATGAAACCGACTCTGAAGCTATTGATACTTTCTTGAATTGTTTTTTTGATGAAGTTATCGACCCTAACGAACTTGGTTTTGGCGGTGAAGGTGATTTAGTTTGGCATGGTTTAATTTGTACACAACAAATTGGTAAATGTACTGAAGAACATAGAACAATTGTTGAAAAGTGGTTGCAAGACAATGGCGCAACTACAGTAAGTGTTAGTGATTTATATGATGTATGGTGGGCTGAGTAAACCCGTTTCTTTCAACGTATTAGTATGTTGATAAAATGAATGAAAGCTAAGTAGTTTTTTACTTAGCTTTTTTTTTGCGCAACCTGTACAAGAATGTGTTTAAGAAAGCACTAAAAGTGATACTTCAATAATAAATTAACATTTTTCTCGTTAATATTATCAATGCCAAATTTGTTATGCCAATAAACGTATTCTACGCCTAGATATAATTTAGTTTTAATATTCAGCATGTTGGCAATATTATACTTTAGTTGTGATGTAAAATTATAGCTGGTGCTTTTGTTATCGTTTGAAGGGACGAAATCTATAAAACCATCATAAATTAATGTACCGATAGGTAATTTCCATGATGCAGTTATTTGTTGTCCGTTGTCACCAGAGTCATTGTTTCGGTGATAAATATTAAGTTTTACGAAGGTAAAACTAGGCACTTTTAAGTTTGTGCCTATGCCTAATAAATAATGAGTAAAACCATCACCAATTTCTGCTGTTGTAGCAAAGTAAATATTTTGAAATAAGCTATTTTCATATTGAGAGAGTTGCAATCGAGGTGCTATCTCTACATATGTATTTTTATCACCATTAGCTGAGTGCAAACGGTCAATAAACAAAAAACTATCGCCCCAACTATAACCCGCCGCATGTTCAAAAGTGAAAACGGTACGATTACTATCGCCCACCTGATAATTATTACCTTTGAGTAAAGTGGCACTAAAGTCAGACCAAACAGTTTCCGCTGAACAACTATATGTAGTTATTATAAATAGGAAAATTGTTAGTAATTTCAATTGATATTCCTTATTTTTATAGCTAAAGATTTGATGATTTTCTAACATTAATTTGCATGCACTATAACCGATAAAGTTAATAGCAGTATTTGAGCGCAACTATCTGAAGTATTGACTATTATTAATAAATATCCCAATTATTTAAATAAAAGTGGTGGTGTTATTTGAGTTTACAGTGTGAAACATAGATAATGTGCGCCCTTAATTTCCAGTAGAAAACGATTATGACTGAAAGAACTCACAAAACCGTCGAACAAGCCGAGCAAGAAGGCAAATATATTCGTAAAGTACGTAGTTTTGTTAAGCGTGAAGGGCGTTTAACCAATGCACAAGCACGTGCATTAGAATTACATTGGGAAACAATGGGACTGAATCACCAGAAAGATAATCAAATAAGTGTTATTAATTCGAATGATATATTCTCAAATGACAACCCTGTGGTACTTGAAATTGGTTTTGGTATGGGTAAATCGTTAGTTGAAATGGCGAAGAATGCGCCAGAATTAAATTTTATTGGTATCGAAGTACATAAGCCAGGTGTTGGAGCATGTATAGCTTTAGCCATGGAAGAAGGTGTTGAAAACCTGAGAGTATACGAGCATGACGCGATAGAGATTTTGGCAGATTGTATTCCTGACGGATCTATTACTACTGTGCAATTGTTTTTTCCTGATCCTTGGCATAAAAAGAAACACCATAAACGCCGTATTGTTTCGCCTGAGTTTGTTGAAACTATTCGCCAAAAGTTAAAAGTAGGTGGCGTATTTCATATGGCCACTGATTGGGAAAACTATGCTGAGTGCATGTTTGAAGATATGAGTTCTGCTCCAGGTTATAAAAACTTATCAGATAATAGCGATTATGTGCCTCGTCCTGATTCTCGTCCATTAACTAAATTTGAAAACCGTGGCCAACGTTTGGGTCATGGCGTTTGGGATTTACAGTTTGAGCGTGTTGATTAATCTATTGAGGTGAGTTTTTAAATAAAATCTCAATTATAAGGTGAACTTCATTAAATGCTGTTCACCTTTTTAATGCATGAATTGTTGTTCTATATGAAATAAATGCTGACAATTACGTGTGTTGTTAGTTTCTTCCAACCATTGTTTCGTTATAATTTCTTTTTCTAACGCAAACTGTACTATTCTTACTTTATATCTGCACCAATAATCAATACTTGCTTGAATATGACAGTCAGAGTTAGGAAATAAATCATTTCGCCCTTCAATTAATTCATTTTTTAAAAAATCAATAAGTTGTGGTTTCAATTCAATTTCAATTAAAAGCTTAAATTTATTAAATTGTTTAGCACGATATAATTGCCAAACCATCCACAGTAATAGCCCAACAGCAATAATAACAAATATTTCCACAGCAAACCTTTAAAAATAATTTGCGTTGATGGTAAAGGAATTTGCCAATATAGGATATTAATTTTTATTAACTTACAGGTTAAAACTATTCTTGGAACACCTAATAACAGCTTACAAAAAATTACATTGCCTGACGTTTTTATAAAAAACAATGGTAATCAGATGGTTATATTAAATATTACTCTTTGAATTCTAAATGTTATTTTAATGATTACATTGATTTATCAGCCAGTTACCTGAATTCGAAAGCTAGTGACAGTGATACTATTCATTTAACAATGACTTTGCAGTTATAGCTATAAAGTCATTGTTTATCGATGCATGAAAGTAACAAATTGTACTTAAATTTTAAACTGCGCTTTTTCATGCATCAATAGCTTTGCTTTTAATGCTAACCCGCCAGCGTAACCGGTTAACTTTCCATTACTGCCAATCACTCTATGGCAAGGAATGATCAACGCGATAGGGTTCGCACCATTTGCCGTTCCCACTGCTCTAACGGCTTTTTTGTTATTAATTCTTTCAGCAAGCCAAGCATAACTTTTAGTTTCGCTTTGTTTAATAGTGGTAAGCGCTTGCCAAACTTTTTGTTGAAATGGGGTACCTTGTGGTGCAAGGGCAATATCAAAACTTGTTCTTTCACCGGAAAAGTACTCTGTTAACTGCTGCTTTACTTCTGAAAATAATGTCTCATTTTTAAGAGGTTTATCAGGAAGAGCCAACGCTGCGGCGCCTGATTGAAAAGCTAAGGCTGTTAAGCCATTTTCATTCGCGCTTAATGCAATGTCACCATAAGGTGATGAATAAATACTGTAAAAGGTATCAGTAGACATAGTTTTCCTTAAATATAAATTTAGTGTCCAAGAGAATGCCATAAATAGATGCAGGCATAAGCACGCCAAGGACGCCATTGTTCAGCGAGTTGTAAAATTTCTTTATTGTTAGGCTTTTGCCCATCAATGGTTAAAGCTTTAATGATACCTAAGTCAGCACTCGGAAAAGCGTCAGGATCACTCAAACCTCGCATTGCCAGATAATTCACTGTCCAAGGACCTATGCCTTTGATCTCGCAAAGTTGTTTTTCTAATTGTTCTAAAGAAGGATAGTTATCGATGCTTTCATAATGTTCATGATAAAACTCAACCCAACGTTGTAACGTTGCGATACGAGTTTTAGTTAAGCCTATTGCTTCATATTTTGCACCTAGCAATGCATTAACTGAAGGAAAGGATAAAGAAATACCTTCTGGCAAATCTACTAATTGTTCTCCATATTTTTCAGTAATTCGTTTTGCTAATGTTGTTGCGCCTTTAACTGAAATTTGTTGGCCTAATATCGCCCGTATAGAAAATTCAAATATATCCCAACAACCAGGTAAGCGAAGCCCTTGGTGTTGTTGAATTGTTTTTTCTAATAATGGATGCTGCGATAGTTGACGATGGATCAAATCCATATCCGCATCTAAATCAAACATTCGTCTTACACGGGTAATGATATTATTAAGATAACTATAATCAGATAAGACTATTGTCATTTGTAAAGCAGGTTTGTTTTGATGGTGAGTAATTACTAACCAACCATTGCAGTTATCAATTGATATACTGCGTTGATAACTTGTATTTGTTACTTTCTCTAAACCATTGATCTGTCTATTTTGAAAAAATGTCAGCATTAACTGCCAGTCAAAAGGCGGTCGATATGGCAGGTTGATTGTTAAATGTGTGTTGTTGGCTGTATTTTTAGTTTTGCGTAATGACTTTGGAGAGCAAGCATATCTACTTTTAATCGCTTCATTGAAACGTCTAACACTATTAAAACCACTTGCGAAGCAAATATCACTAAAACTCAATTCTGTGGTTGAGATAAGTTTTCGTGCGAGTAGTAATCTTTGCTGTTGAAAGTATTCGCTAGGTGAAAGGCCATAATGTTGCTGAAATAACCGTTGTATTTGTCGGGTACTAATATCGAATCTATTTGCAATGGTGGTTAAGTTATCTGACTTATAATCAAAACTGTGAATTATTCTTTTCAATTTAACCGGTAAGCTCTTAACCGCAGCTTGTTCAGGAAAACAACGTTTACAAGGAATAAAGCCTGCATGTTGTGCTTGCTCAGCACTTAAATAATATTGCACATTTTCTGGTTTAGGCGGACGAGCAGGGCATATTGGCCGACAAAAAATACCTGTAGTGATCACTCCTGTGAAAAACTTTCCATCAAATCTAGCGTCTCTGCTGAGTCTAGCAGTTTCACAAATTTGTACATCGAGTGGTTGGATCATGATGATTCTTTTAGTTTTTGAATACTTTTTAGCTTAATAGAATTTACCTTATTTACTGGCGAAAATCAGACATCAATAGTAAATCTTTAATGAATTCATGAAAAAAAACACTAAATGGTATAAAAAATAACTTAACAATTATTTATGACACTTTCTAAAAAATATAAGTTAAATCATCTGGATAATTAATGTTTTTACGCTATTTTTAAGAATAACTTAGTCATTTTCAATATTTCGTCAGTATTTTTAAACTTTGCGTAAGCTTTAATTGGAATGCATCAATATAGTGTTTAATGAAAACAAATAATTAAAAAATTATACGAATAAAAAATAATCAAAAAATATAACGTTTGGGGAGAGCAAAATGTCGCAAGGCTATTATCACAGAAGTACTCATTTTCAGCGAAAAAAAAGTAAAGTTGCTCAAGCAATTATTTCATCTTTATTGATTACCCCTCTTTTAGTAAATGCAGCGCAAGAAAAAGCCGAAGACGAAATTGAAGTAATGACAGTTACCGCGCAAAAACGGGTGCAAAACATCATGAAAGTTCCGGTTACGGTTGACAGTGTTTCTGAAGAAACGATCAAGCAATCTGGATCGGTTATGCTTGACGATATTGATAAGTTTATTCCAGGATTTGACTTTAGTGGCGGAGATGTTACTCAAGCGGGTGTAACAATGCGCGGTGTTTCAAGTCCCAATATCAGTGTTGGTGGCGACCCTTCAACGGCAACGTTTTTTGATGGCGTATATATGCCAAGAGCTGCACAAAATGTGCTTTTCTCGGATATGGGACGTGTTGAAGTATTAAAAGGGCCACAAGGTACGTTATTTGGTAAAAATGCAGCTATGGGGGTAGTTAATATGATCCCTAATGCGCCTGAAGATGAAACCTACGGATTTATTAAAGGTACGTTTGGTACCGATAATATGCAACGTATTGAAGGCATGTTTAATGTTGCTATTTCAGATAGTCTTTATGTTCGCATGAATGCCTTATCAAATAAACAAGACGGCTACATTAAAAACGTTTCTCAATCGACACTTTCAAGCAAAAACTCTGGCGACGGTGGTGAAAAAGGTCATCAAGCTGCCAGGGTTGCCGTTAAGTGGGATGTATCAGATAGAACGAATGTTCAACTTTCTTATGACTGGGATAAGTTAGATCAAGCGCCTGGTGCAGCAATTGGCTTAAGTCCATATGCTGAAAATCCAACGAATCCTTTTGCCAGTACTTTTGCTAATGATGTTGTAAATGGTGGTGAAAGCAGAGATATGACTGCAACTACTTTTAAATTAAATCATGAGTTTAATGACAAATGGTCAATGATGTTTATTACCAGCTTTCGTGAATGGGAAACCAATAACCGCATTGATGAAGATGGTACTGCCGACATTACTCGTTATTTGGATACTGATAATCATGAAGATTCCAATATTTTCTATAACGAATTACAAGTAAATTATAATACCGATAATTTCAACTATGTTGGTGGTATTACTTATTCGAAAGAGGAGGTCCATCAAACTACATTCATAAATACCACTAGTGACACTGCGGCTCGTTTAATTTCAGGGCAATTAAATGATCAATTATCGGCAGGAGTTCGACAGCAGTTTGCGGGTGCTATTGGTGTAAGTCCTGATGATGTGCCACAAGAAACAGTTGACTTTTTATTGAGTCAGTATGGGTTACCGTTAGAGCATATGTGGGATCCTGACCAGTGGGCTGCAACATTAAATGTGATGGGTGCTGCTGATGATATTATGAATTATTTAGCTTATTTGGGAGTTGTACCTCCAGGAACCCCGCTTACTGCTGATATTGTTTCACTCACGGGTGATGCAACCTACGATATAGTGTCTCAACAAATGGGTATTGCAGAGATTTTTGGTCCAAGCTACTCAAATCAAATGTGGTCAGAAAATTTCATTAACAACGGTGAGTTTGTTAGTTATGGTATTTATTCTGATTTTGACTTTCAATTAACGGATAAATGGAATGTTTTTTTTGGTCTTCGTTATTCTGAAGATGAAAAAGACTTTTCTTGGCAAGTGTCTGAAACACAATTTGCTCAAGTTCGTCCAGGCGTTGGCAATATTTTATTTCCAGCACGTGATCAATTGTGGCAGTCAAAATCTTGGAGTAAAACAACAGGACGTTTGGGCGCTGGTTACATTATTAATGATGACCACATGATTTTTGCTTCGGTTGCAACCGGTTATAAAGCGGGCGGTTATGATTCGCTTAACTCTCCTCATAGCGAAGGTGATGGTTCAATTATTATTGATCCTAAAACCGGCGAACCGATTGATGTAGCGTTTGAACCTGAAGAGTCAGTGAATTATGAATTAGGTTATAAAGGAATAGTTTTAGAAAATATCGTGACAACATTCTCAATGTTTCACAATGTCTTAGATGATAGACAAGTAAGTATTAACTCTAAACCTCCAGGACAAAATCAAGCACTACCAACGATTGTGAATCAAGACATGACGATTGATGGCTTTGAGCTTTCAATGAACTGGCAAATGACTGATTCATTATCAACTGGGTTTGTCACTGAAGTGCGTAAAATTGACTCTTCAACCGAAGCGTTTTATAACTATTCTGGTACATTGATTGAGGAAGGTACTGCTGCTAATGATACCAATACTTCTTTCACATTAATGCTGGATTGGGAACCACAAATAAGTTCAGGTTATGCTGTGGTTCATGTCGATTATGTCTTTAGAGAAAATGCCAGAGGGTTGGAAATTGGTAATGATGAATGGGTAAATGACATTCCCAATTACTTTGATGACACACAATTACTGAATGCTCGTATCTCATGGTTAAATGAAGATGATACGATTGAAGTAGGTCTCTGGGGGAAAAATCTTTTGGATAACCGATATACTGGGTTTCCTGGCGGTAGAACAAAAGACATTCTCGGTACTGGTTATACAAGCGTCAACAAAGGTTTAGAAGCAGGTATAGACATTAAGTATTCATTTTAAGTAGACCTGTAAAAAATAGTTAAAAACCAACATTAAATGATGTCGGTTTTTTTTGTTAAAAATTTGAGCGTAGGGGCTACTATGAATTTTTATTTATTGTGTTTATTATGGGGTTAACTTTTTGACATCCGACCACAATGTTTTTCATGGCTGAATTTTTTTCTCATATTGCTTTCGCACAAATGTTGATGTGCATAATTCTGTTATTCCCACTAAGAAAACAAAACTCGTCTATCCCTCTTTATATTTTACTGATGCTGTGTGGTGCAGGGTATTTATTAAGCGCTTTATTCTCTGAAATAGAAGCCGGAACTGCGCTATGGTGGTTTGGACGAATTGGCGGTAATGCATTGCCTGGCGTATTTTGGTTAGTTAGTTTAAGTGTTTTTGGGGACCATATCGTACTGAAACGTTGGCAATATATTGTTGCTTCGTTAACGTTATTAGTGCCTTTAAGTGCGTCGCTTATTCAAATCATTTTTTCGGTGACGTTAAAAGATTATGAAGGGTTATACGGGTTGATCACTTATGGTGCATTATTATTAGAGTTGGTCCTAATTTCCCATGCATTAATTATCTCCATTAAACATTGGCGCGGAGACTTAGTACAAGAGCGCCGTTATATTCGCGGAGGTGTCATCGCGCTATCTTCCTTATATATTATTTTAGTGATGATCCTTGAACAGTTACTTAAAATTGACTGGCCTCTTTTAGATGTGATATCTAGCTTTTTATTAGCGGCTTTAGTTACAGGTGTTAATTTTTTCTTGTTTCAATTGCGAGAGTCAAGTTTATTTCAAGTTGTAGGGCAAACTCCTGCTGTAATAAAGCCAATTTCACCTGAATCGAAAGGCTCTCAAGAGTTAACAAAAATTATCGAGTCAATGGAAAGTGATAAATTATATCAACAAGACGGTATGACAATATCAGGCTTAGCGAAGCACTTAGCAATTCATGAATATAAATTGAGAAATTTGATCAATGGCGAATTAAATTATCGCAATTTTAATGATTTTTTAAATTTTTATCGCATTAAAGAAGTCACAGAAAGTTTGGTTTCTCCAACTTATAGCCACTTGCCTGTATTAACATTAGCACTAGAAAGTGGCTTTAGAAGTTTAAGTTCTTTTAATAAAGGCTTTAAAAATACTCATGGTATTACCCCTATAGAATATAGAAAGAAGAATTTATCTGATTAATATCGTCAAAAAATAATTTAATAAGATATTAATATTTATAGGTATATTGGTATGTTTCAGTGAATCCACCAGTCTTTTTTTATAATTCGTCAGCTTTTTTTTATAATTCGTCAGCAAATTTGATCGGGTCACACTATAGTGAAACTATCTATGGCTCGATGAAGTGGTTCCATGTTGAAAATCAGTTTTGCTTTAAATCATAAAATAAGTGCATTAATAACCACTAGTTTATTGTTTGTCTTTTCTTCTGTCGGCTATACCAATGAAGTACCGCCAATTTATAGTCAGTGTATTGCGTGTCATGGCGATAAAGGCCAAGGAAATACTCAATTAAAATCGCCGGCTTTGGCGGGACTGTCCGCTGCCTATGTTACTCGTCAATTACTTAATTTCAGTTCTGGTGTGCGTGGTTCTCATGAGAAAGACACACTCGGGCAGCAGATGTTTGCTATTAGCAAACCGTTAGATAAGAACAAGGATGTTCCCGTATTATCGGCATATATTGAATCTTTACCCGTTGTGAATGTTGATCAAGTGACTTCAGGGGATTTAATGAATGGTAGCCGATATTATCAAGGGAAATGTGGTGCTTGCCATGGCGGAAAAGCAGAAGGTAATCCTGCATTTAAAGCGCCAAAACTTACAGCACAAAACACTGATTACCTTCGTCGGCAAATGCAAAATTTTGTTAATGGTATCAGAGGAAACCACGTAGAAGATAAACTAGGCCGTCAAATGGCAATGATGGCTAAGACAACTTCAGGAAAAGAGCTTGAAGATATTTTATATTATATTGCTCAGCAAAAGTAAGTAGAGCTTTAATCAATGAAGAAGATTTTTATTTATTTACTCATGATTTTTTGTTGCGTCGCTCAGATGTCTGGACAAGTAATGGCAAGTGATTTTGTTTTGGCTAAAAATTGTCCTCCTAGTTTTGAATTAACCGAACGAGGAGTTTGCCAACTGTTAACGCAATACCAATTTTATAGCTCTGTTCAAAATAAAGGTTTGGGCGGAACACGCACAAACTTACCGGCACATCGTGATGGCTTTACACCTGCTCAAATAGATTTAGGACGCTTTCTATTTTTTGATCCTGCACTCTCAAAAGATGGTTCAATTTCATGTGCAAGTTGCCACCAACCTGACAAAGGGTTTAGTGATGATCTTGATCGAAGTATAGGGATTACGGGAGAAAAAGTTGCTCGCTCTGCTCCAGCGTTATGGAATGTCGCGTTTGTTGATAAGTTCTTTTGGGATGTAAGAGCTCAATCTTTAGAAGAGCAAGCTGTAGGCCCTTTATTTGATCCTCTTGAAATGGGTAATACACCTGAACATTTATTATCCACATTAAGCAATAATGATGATTATGTGACCATGTTTAAGCAGGCTTTTCCTAATAAAAAAGCTATCGCTTTAGACCAAGTTTATACTGCGCTCACCGCGTTTCAAACATCATTAATTTCTTTAAATAGTCGTTATGATCAATATGCTCATGGTTATCATAACGCTCTAACGAAAAATGAAATTGCCGGATTAAATGTATTTCGTTCATTTGTCGCGCGTTGTGCGGAATGCCATCAACCTCCTTTATTTACTAATAATGAAATAGCGGTGATAGGTTCACCCGAGCCAGAGGGAAGATCATTAGATATAGGTGCAGAAAAAACCTACAACGCTCCAAAATTAAGAGGTGCTTTCAAAGTGCCGACGTTAAGAAATATTACTAAGTCAGCGCCATATATGCACTCAGGGCGTTACGCTGATTTAAGAGAAGCGGTTAAGTTTTATAATGATGGTCGAGGTAATTCAGTGCCTAAAGATGAGGAAATGCTACTACATTGGCATATTTCAGAGCCTAATTTGACTGATGATGAACTTGATTTAATTGTCGAATTTTTAGGAACGTTAACAGATGAAAGTTTAACGCCAAGAACACCTGAAAACGTGCCATCAGGCTTACCCGTTATAGATGCAAAATTTCAGCAACAAAAAAGTAAATTATTAACAATAAATAAGAAAATTCAACTGAATCAAAATAAAAATAATACAGTCATGCAAAGTGGGGAATAATATGAGTTCAGGAAAAATATTAGGGGCGGTACTTGTTTTAGGAGCTTTTGCAGGGGGCATGTATTTTGGTAGTAATCAAAGTTCAGCGCCAATCATTACAAAAAGCTCCGGCGGCGCAAGCTATGGTGGAGGTTACGATAAAGCCAATGATAGTGATGCAACAGGAGCTAAAGCTTCAACTCAGGTGAAGTATAAAAGTGAAGTTGCTGACCGTAGCATTGCAGGTGAAACTCTTGTTGTAAACGACGGGGAGTCGATTATGACAGCGGTACAAAATGCTAAGCCAGGCGATACCATTCAAGTGATGCCTGGTACTTATCATGAAACAGTATATATCGACAAAGATAACATCAGTATTATTGGCGTTATTCAAGAAGGTAAACGTGCAACATTAGACGGTGAAAAGAAGCTTAATGACGCTATTTTATATTCTGGTAATAACTTTATTGTCGAAAACTTAGTGATTACTAATTATAAAGGCAATGCCATTATGGGACAGGCAGGTAATAACTTTGAAATCCGTAATAACATTATCGTTGATACGGGGGTTTATGGAATTTTCCCACAACTTGGTAAAAATGGTGTCGTTGAATACAACATTATTTCTGGCATTGAAGATGCGGCCATTTACGTGGGGATGAGTGACAATATTCATGTTGCTTACAATGATGTTTTTGATAGCGTTGCTGGTATTGAAATCGAAAACTCACGTCATGCAGTTGTTGAAGATAATTATGTTCATAATAATACCGGCGGTATTTTAGCGTTTATTACGCCGGGTTTACCGATTAAAACAACCTATGATGTGATCATTCGTAATAATTTTATTACTGACAACAATACTGCAAACTTTGGTGCACCGGGCTCGACAGTAGGTGGAATTCCTGCAGGTACCGGTATTTTGATTATGGCAGCGGATGATGTAGTTGTTGAAGGTAATATCATTACCAATAATAAAACAGCTGGAATATTAATTACTGATCATAACAATGCACCGAATACGACAATAGATCCTGAGTCTGATCCCGCGCCAGATCGTGTAATGATTTTAGATAACCTAATGATGAATAATGGTTATGATACGATTGATGAAATTAAAGGGTTAATGTTGACTGAATTTAAACAAGGTCAACCAGATATTATTCGTGTAGGTGCAACAAAAGACAGCTGTATTATCAATCGTCATCGTTATTTTTCTGTTGGTGTGAATAACTGGAAGGAATGTGACTTTACTAATACCGATTCTATCGTAAGCTATTTATTAGATGAGCCGGTTGCTCCTCGCGTTATTGATCCATCTGAACGCGGTAAAGTCGTTTACAATGGTATATGTGCAGGTTGTCATACTTATACTGGTCGCATGATTGGCCCTCCAGTACAAATTATTCAAGCGTTATATATGGAAAACCCACAAGGTATTGCTGACTATATTGCTAAGCCAACGAAAAAACGTGAAGATTACCCTGAAATGCCACCACAAAACTATTTAGATGAAGAAACACGTTTAGCGGCTGCTAAATATATGTTGAGTAGAAAAAATTAAGTTATCAATCTGAACCGTTGAACATAATAAAAAGGAGCTTAATAGCTCCTTTTTATTACATATATGTAATTGAAGTTAGGTCTTGTGTCTAGCAAAGTTTCGGAAACCCAGTCGTTTGCGAAGAAAATCAACACACATCCAGAAGAAATAATTCCAATCCTGTTATTTTAAATATGTATACAGTATGCAATAATTCGTAAAAATGAGTTAGTTAAATATAAAAGGTTCTATATGCTGTTTATCAATGCAGAAACAGTTCATCAAGCGTTAACTTTTCCTAAGCTTGTTAATGCTTTACAAGTGGCTTTTACCGAGAATATTCAAGTGCCACCTCGTTTACATTTCGATATAGAAAACCCAAAGGCAAGTAGAGAAACAACCTTATTAATGATGCCTGCATGGCAAGTAGGAAATGTGGCAGGCATTAAACTTGTCACTGTTGCGCCAGAAAATGGTCAAAAAAACCTCCCCACTATTCAAGGCACATATCTTCTTTTAGATGTTGATACGGGATCAATGAAAGCGATGATGGATGCGCCATCGTTAACGGCTAAAAGAACAGCAGCGGCTTCAGCGTTAGCTTCACGTTATCTGTCAAGGAAAGATAGTAATACCTTATTAGTGATTGGAACAGGAACGCTCGCACCACATTTAATAGCAGCGCATGCTAGTGTCAGGCCTATTAAGCAAATATTCGTATGGGGGCGAAACTTTAAAAAAGCTCAAGAAGTTTGCCAGCAAGTCGCTTATTTAAATATTTCTTGTACTGCTGTCGAAGATCTTGAGTGTTATGTGAAGCAGGCTGACATTATTTCATGTGCGACTATGAGTACAAAGCCATTGATATTCGGCAAGTGGCTTAAAGAAGGGCAGCATTTAGATATGGTAGGTGCTTATCGTCCTGATATGCGTGAGATGGATGATGAATGTTTAACGCGTTCTGCTATTTTTGTGGATAATTTTGAAAGCGCGGTCAGAGAAACTGGCGATATAGCTATTCCACTTGCTGAAAGCGTTATTACAAAGAACGATATAAATTCTGATTTATTTGCTCTGTGTAGAAATACATTTTCTTTTAATAGAGATAAAAGTGATATCACTGTTTTTAAATCAGTAGGTCATGCTTTAGAAGATCTTGCAGCGGCTAAATTAGTTTTTGAATTTGTTGAAAATAGCTAAATCATGAAAATTTTTCAGTATATTCAATCAATTTTACTTGTTTTTTGTTAACAGATTGTTATTCATCAGAGAATATATTGACATTAGTGGCTTTGACTATTTTAATTAAGCTTATTGGAACTTTAAGGATAAAATAGTCAATGCCAGCACCAGTCTCTTTTAATAATAAATTAAGTCGGCGCGTGCTCGTTTATATTTTATTATGTAGCTCCTTACTCTCTGTAGTTTCCACTTTCATTCAGCTTTATTCTGCTTATAATGAAAATTTAACTCGTTTAAATAATCAGTTTGATAATATTGAAACAAGTTATATTCAATCTATCTCTACTAGTTTATGGGATTTTAATGAGCCATTAGTTCAACAGCAAATTCAAGGTATTGTAAAGTTACCTGATATTCGGTTTGTAAAAATTACTACTGGCTTTGGTAAAGTCTATCAATTTGGAAATGAAGAGGCAGTCATTAAAAAGGATGCTAAATATCCTATTTTTTATGGTGATAGCGATATTGGTGATATATATATTGGTGCCGATTATGAAGATATTTATCAACGCTTATGGCAACAAGCTGGTTTTATAGTTACTACTGAATTTGTTAAAACGTTTATCGTCGCTTTTTTTATCATGTTTATAGTTCACTGGCTGATAACACGACAAATTTATCACATCACTTCATACTCTCAAAAAGTCACTACAGAAAATTTAGATGAAGCCCTTGTGCTGCAAAACAGAAGTGAAAATACTGATGAATTAGACGATTTAGCTGATGCCATTAATAGCATGCGATTAGCGATTAAAAATGACATTGTTAAGCTTGAAGAAGCTGAAAATGCGCTGATAAATCTAAACGGTGAATTAGAAGTTAAAGTTTATGACCGAACCGCTAAGCTAGCAGCCAGTAATCAGCAATTACAACAATCGCTTGATGATTTAACATTAGCAAAAGATCAGTTAGTGCAATCAGAAAAAATGGCTTCTCTTGGGCAATTAGTTGCAGGTGTAGCTCATGAAGTGAACACTCCATTAGGGATTTGTGTCACATCGATTACTGCATTAAAAGAAAAAGTCTTAGACTTAGCCAATTCTGTAGAGAGTGAAAACTTAACTAAGTCACAACTTACCTCAACATTATCGTTATTAATTGAATACCAAGAAATTATTGAGCGAAGCTTGAATAAAGCAGTAGACTTAATTCGTGGTTTTAAATCAGTGGCTGTTGAACAGCATACTGATCCAGAAATAAATATAAATTTACTTCAGCATGTGAATGACATTGTTAACACCGTTAAAACACTGTTTAAACGAAAAAATTATTCCATTAATGTTTCGGTGGATGAAAACCTAAACTTAGTCACTTACCCCAGCGCATGGAATCAAATTTTAACTAACTTTATGACGAACTCTCATATTCATGGCTTTGAAGGGCGAGAGAAAGGTGAAATTAATATTAGTTTTAATGAAAAAAATGGCTTTTTAACATTAATTTATAGTGATGATGGCAATGGTTTAGATAAAGGTATTCAATCACGTATCTTTGACCCTTTCGTTACCACTAAACGAGGTCAGGGTGGTACAGGGCTAGGAATGAATATCGTTTATAATTTAGTTGATGCTAAATTAGGCGGCACGGTTAAATGCTTAACAGTTGATAAAGGATGTAGTTTTCAAGTGAAAGTGCCAATTAGTCATCAAGAAAACAACGATTAACACTTAAAAATAGTCTTTTAAATCAATGGTGTTTACTCAGCTGTATCGAATACTACAAAGGTTAAACATCTCTGATTTAACCTTTGTTATTCACCTTCAGTAAAATGCGCTAAAACCATATCGGTATAATCAACCATCCCAACAATATTATTGTTTTCGATAACCGGAGCCGTGTGAACGCCAAAACGTTCAAATAACCTTGCGCAATACCTTACATCCATTGAAGAAGGTACACTCAATATCGGCTTAGCCATGATCTCATATAAATTTACACGTTCAGGTGATCTATCTTTTGCTATCACTTGTTTTGCAATATCAGCAAGCATAACAAGGCCATATTCATCGTTATCATGGCGTTTATTAATAATAATGGCTTTTGCATTATGTTCACGTGCCAGCTTAATTCCTTCTGCTACGGTCAACATACCTTCTGCAAATTGATACCCATTCTCAGTCATAGCATCTTTAACTTGGACTATTTTATGGCTCATAATTCTTCCTCTACTTTACCTTTTAATCGTTCTACTTGATGAGCAACACCTACGGCATCTTCAACGCCAATTTGAATTGCGATACCTTTACCAGGTTCTTTATCAAATCCACCAATCTTTTCAATACGCTCTAATACTTTTCGAGCTAAATGCTCTTCGACAACAAATAGCAAAACATCTCGTTGAGTTTCAAGTTGCATACCAAAAAAGGTACGTTGCCTTTTAATGCCTTCACCTCTTGCATTATTTATGATGGTTGCGCCTGTTGCTCCGGCTCGCCTTGCTTCTTTCATAACGGCTTCTGTTGTAGAGTCTTCTACAAAAGCAATCAGTAATTTAAATTGCATCATGTCCTCACTTTATATTTTGTTTCTTGTGGGTATTTATTTGTGTTAATTGTGCATATGCCATTACAGCAATTATGGGACACAAGCTAGCAAATGCTATTAAGCCAAAGCCATCAATGAGCGGGCTTCTTCCTGGAATAGTGCTTGCTAAGCCAAGTCCCAATGCCGCTACTAAAGGCACGGTTACAGTTGATGTCGTCACGCCGCCGGAATCATAGGCTAAAGGAATAATTAATTTTGGGCAAAACATCGTTTGTATAACCACAATTATGTAACCGGTAATAATGTAGTAATGTATAGGATGACCAGCAACAATTCTAAAGCTTCCTAAAGCAACACCAATCGCAACACCTATTGCTACAGAAATACGTAAACTGTTTGCGTTAATTGCACCAGCAGAAACTTCTTCAGCTTTTATTGCTACGGCAATTAATGACGGTTCTGCAATGGTCGTACTAAAGCCAATTGCAGCAGCAAATATATAAACCCAAGTATAATCAAGCCAAGAGGGTACAGCATTTATGGCTTGCTCTGCATAGATGAATTTGGGATCAGTTAATTGCTCAGCCATCATTTTTCCTAATGGAAATAGCGCTTTTTCTAAACCAAGTAAAAACAAGGCTAGACCTATAAGGACATAGAAAAAACCAAAACCTACTTGTTTTACTTTGGGAATAGGCTTTCTTATGACTAACAACTGAAAGACAAGAATAATCGATAAAATAGGTAATACATCGATTAATGTTGCTTTTAATGTATGAAAAAATTCGAATAACAGTGACATATTATCCGCCTATGACCATGCCGTACACCATGACAAATACCATTGGTGTTAAAGATGCGAATGCTATTAAACCGAAACCATCAACCATCGGATTTCGCCCTTTTATAGCAGATGCTAAACCAACCCCTAAGGCTGTTACTAACGGAACGGTTATTGTTGATGTTGTAACCCCCCCTGAGTCATAAGCGATTCCAATAATCCATTTAGGCGCAAAGGATGTCATAATTACAACCATAGCGTAGCCACCAATAATCAAATAATGAATCGGCCAACCCCTTATAATTCTTAACACACCAACGACAATTGCTAAACCAACGGAAAAGGCAACAGTAAACCTTAAACCGTTGGCATATTCAGCTTGAGCCGTCTTCGATAATTCAATAATGCCACCTTTGGCAGCAACATTGGCGGCTTCTTTTGCAACGGCAATGAGTGATGGTTCAGCCACTGTTGTGCCAAAGCCTAAGCAAAAAGCAAATGTAAGTAACCACCAAATACTGCCTTTTCTTGCGAAAGACTGTGCCATCGACTCGCCAATTGGAAATAAACCCATTTCAAGGCCGTAGATGAAAAAAGTTAATCCTAATACCACTAATATTAGACCAATAAATATGTCGCCTAAGTTAGGTAAAGGTTGCTGTAATACTACAAATTGAAAAAAAGCGATCACTAAGATAATAGGAAGAAGGTCTTTACAGCTTCCTATTAGTGATTTGAAAAAAATAATGAGTTGTTGTTGCATGAAGCCTTATCAAAGTAACTGTTGAACATTCTGTGACAGACTAATTTAGTTCGATAATGAAAACGGTTTGTTGATGGGGATCAATAAACCGAAGATAAATTATATATTAGTTAAATCTGGATATACAAAATGGAGTGATATCGATTATCTCTTTTTCATTCGATATTATTTGGCCAATTAATTTTCCTGTAATAGCACCTAAAGTTAAACCTAAATGCTGATGACCTAGGGCTAAGCTAATATTCGGATGATTAGGCGCTGAGCATATTACAGGTAAAGAATCAGGTAGCGATGGCCTAAATCCCAACCAACCTTGATCCCTATTTTTAGATAGTTCAGGGACTTTATCTAGAATATATTGGGCATTTTTATGCAGCATGGTTGCTCGTTTCATATTGGCTTTTTGTTTTAAACCAGCAAATTCAACAGTGCCTGCTAAACGCAAACCATCTGCCATTGGAGTAATAATAAATCGTCGCTCAGCTGAAGCAACTGGCCGATTTAGTTGGTTTTTAGTGTGTTCAGGTAGATCTAAACTGTAACCGCGTTCTGCTTCTAAAGGTAGTTTATAATTTAATTGTTTGAGTAAGGTTTCAGACCACGCCCCCGTAGCGATTACAATATGATCAAACGTTAAACATTTATCACCGTCAGATAATTCCACTTGGGAGCTTTGATGGTTAATGGTTTTAACATCAAAGTTTTTAAATTTGCAGCCTAACGATTGACCATATTCAGTGAGTTTTTGGCTCAACTTTAAGGGATTTACTGTATGGGCAACCTCAGTAAAATAGAGGGAATATTGAATGTTCTTATGTAAATTAGGCTCTAAAAGTAGCGTTTGACCTTGATCTAATAGTTTTACTTTAACACCTTGTTTTAGATAAGCTTGTTGTTGTTTTTTTATGATTGATAAAGGTGTTTTTTCATAGACTAATAAACTACCTTTTTCTACTAAAAGGTATTCAGCTTCGGCAGCTTCTAGCAATGTTTTATAATAACCAATGGCATGTTTGTTTATACTTTTTAACGCGTCAATATTTTTATTTCGCTTAGATTGAAACATATTCGCCATAAATTTAACAAACCAAGGCAATGCTTTCGGGAAGTATTTTGGCGAGAGAGTTAAAGGCCCTAGTGGATTAATGAGCATTTTTGGCAGCTGTAAAAGAATGCTTGCTTCGGCTAATGGGAACACTTGTTCAGTAGCAAAGTGACCGGCATTGGCTTTTGAGCAACCTTCGCCTATTGCACCTTTATCAATTAACGTCACTTGATAACCACGAGACTGAAGTTCAACAGCGCAATTAATACCTATGATACCTGCGCCAACCACAGCGATATGTTTTTTATTGTTTACTTCACTCATTTCACTGAATCCAAATCATGTAAGATCTTTACGATATTAAATTGCTTTATAAATTTTCATTTATGCTTAAATAGTTAATTTTCTTAGCGTAGAAAGAACCCGGTAGGAAAAATATCTTTTTCATCTAATAAAAATTGATGTACACCAGTAACAAATGCTCTGCCGCCAACTCTAGGAATAACCGCTTGTTTTCCTTTGTAACTACAATTTTTTTGGATGCAGACAGACATTCTTCCACCTACAATACTTTCAATATCAATAGGGGTATGTGCTTTTAAATTTTCTTTACTGCTTAATAAAGCGGCACGGGCAGAAACCCCTGTTCCTGTTGGTGAACGATCTACTTCTCCATCGGCAAATACGCAAACATGACGAGAGTGAGACGAAGCGCTGTCTGTTTTTTTAGACGTGAAAATAGTGCCATATAAAAAACTTAAATCACTCTCTTGTGGATGATTTATCTCAACACTTTGCATTATCGTTTTTTTTATTTTGCGACCTACACTGATTAACGTTTGCAAATTTTCTGGCGTACAATCAATTGATAATTCATCTGCATCAATAAAAGCATAGTAAGCACCGCCAAAGGCAATATCGTAAGTCACTTGACCAACACCTTCGACTAATATTTTTTGATTAAGCGCTTCAACAAAAGAAGGAACATTATCAAAACTGACTTCTAATTGATTATTATTCATGTGTGCATAGGATTTTATAAATCCAGCCAGCGAATCTATGCCTATATATTCACCTGATTTTGGTAAATTTACCGCTTGAGTTTCTATTAGGGCAGTAACAGCAGCAATAATGCCGTGACCACACATGGTGCTATAGCCTTCGTTGTGCATAAATAAAATGCCAAAACTTGCATTTATACTACAAGGTTCAGTGATCAGTGCGCCATACATATCAGCATGACCACGTGGTTCAAACATCAACAACTGACGCAAATGATCTAAATCTCCCTTAAGGTATTGGCGTTTTTCTAATAATGTTTTACCAATAATTTCAGGATAGCCTTCAGTAATGATACGAAGAGGTTCACCTTCGGTATGTGCATCAATAGTTTTAATTGATTGATAGTGCTTAAATTTATGGTAATTAAACTGCATATTTTGAACCTTGTTGATATTTTTCATACATAATACTTGTGTGAATGAAATAATTGTATACAATATGCGATGTTATTTCTACAAATACTTATCGGTATTTTTTACTTTAGCAATAGCGGTGCAAATAGATGATGAAAATCAATTGGCAAGGTGTTTATCCTGCGGTAACAACTCAATACTTCGATGTTTATTCAATTAACTTTGAAATAACTAAAAAAATGGTCGCCTCTCTTATTAAAGAAGGTGTTGATGACATCGCATTAGAAAGTTTAATGTTAGGTTGCACGGGTTGGATTTCAGGTTTGACTAATGTTTTCCCTCAAGAAGCTGTCGCTATGTATAAACTGGCTCAACAAGGCCGTTATCAAGAAGTATTAGATATTTTGCGTTGTTAGATACTATCCCAACGCTTGTTCCGTGTATAAAACTTTGTGAACAACTTGCGGGTCGATGCAGCAAAGTAACTCGTGCACCTCTTATGCTTCTTTCAAGTGAAGAGCGAAGTCGTGTTGAAAAACTTTATAACGATGCTGTCTCAACACGTATTGATTTATCTTAATTTAGATTAGGGTAATAAACAGCAAATTACTGGCATCAACAAATATTGAGCCTTTTTTGCCTATGTAATAATAAATTGACGAAAGGTAGTAAATGATTAAAGGGACATTTTTTTGCATTGATGCACATACCTGCGGTAACCCCGTCAGGTTAGTGACTAGTGGTCATCCTGATCTAAAAGGTGTGACAATGAGCGAAAAGCGACAAGATTTTTTAGAAAATCATGATTGGATTCGCCAGGGGCTTATGTTTGAACCGCGTGGTCATGACATGATGTCGGGTTCGTTTTTATATCCCCCTTGCCGTGAAAATGCGGATGCGTCAGTTTTATTTATTGAAACTTCTGGCTGCTTACCTATGTGTGGTCACGGTACTATTGGTACAGTCACTGCAGGACTTGAAGCGGGGATCATTAAACCGAAGCAGCCTGGTCAGTTGGTGTTAGATGTACCAGCAGGACAAATAAATATTGAATACCAGATGAGTGATGAAAAAGTTTCTTCCGTTAAGTTGTATAACGTAGCTGCTTATCTTGCTCACCAAGATGTTGAATTAACTATTCCAGCATTAGGAAAGTTAACGGTGGATGTTTCTTATGGCGGTAATTTTTACGTGATTGTTGAACCTCAAGAAAACTTCCCTGGTATTGACCAATGGAGTGCCGATGAAATTTTACGTTGGAGCCCTATCGTTCGTAAAGTCGCTAGCGAAGTCCTTGAGTGTATTCATCCTGAAGACCCAACCGTTAATGGCGTTAGTCATGTGTTATGGACGGGTAAGCCTCAAACTGCGGGTTCAGATGCTGCTAACGCGGTTTTTTATGGTGAAAAAGCAATAGATAGGTCGCCATGTGGCACAGGAACCAGTGCTCGTATGGCACAACTTTTCGCTAAAGGAGAGTTAAAGGTAGGAGACACATTTACGCATGAAAGCTATATCGGTAGTCAATTTATCGGCAAAGTAGAAGATGTTGTTGAGTTAGTTGGTAAAAACAAAAGCATTCAAGCGATAAAGCCAAGCATTCAAGGTTGGGCAAAAGTTTTTGGTAAAAACTGTATAACCATTGATGACGATGATCCTTATGCATTCGGTTTTAGCGTGAAGTAAATAACTGGTTTGGTATTTATAATTTCAAAATTATAGTTTTGTATATGTGGTTTGGTAATAAATTAATAAGAGAATGATTATGACAATTACAGGTAAAAATTTGATTGCGGGTGAATGGTCTGGTGATGCAAGCAATGGATTCTCAGCGATTAATGCAATTAAAAATGAAGCGATGAGTGAAACATTCGCAGACGCTACTACCCAAGAAATTGAACACGCGATTGTTCGCGCCAATGAAGCTTTTAATTCATATCAACAGCTTCCTGCTATCAAACGAGCACAATTTCTACGTACCATTGGTGAAGAAATTCTCGCAATAGGTGATGAATTAATTTCGATGGCATGCGCCGAAACGGGGTTGCCCGAGATGCGTATACAAGGAGAGCGAGGACGAACGATTGGTCAACTTGGATTATTTTCTCAGTTATTAGAAAGTGGAGAATACCAAGGTATTTTTGATGAAGCGGATGCCGATCGTCAACCACTTCCAAAACCAGACACTCGTTTAGGGTATCTACCGTTAGGTGTTGTCGGCGTATTTGCAGCAAGTAACTTTCCATTAGCATTTTCAACCGCAGGTGGTGATACTGCTTCTGCTTTAGCGGCAGGTTGTCCTGTGGTAATGAAAGCACATGCTGCACATCCTGGTACAGCTGAATTAGTCGCTAGGGCTATTTCATCGGCAATCAAAAAGTGTGAGCTTAATGAAGGTGTTTTTTCGCTTATTCAAGGAAAAAATTACGCTATTTCAAGCCAGATAGTAACTCATCCATTAATTAAAGCAGTAGGGTTTACCGGCTCAGAACGGGTTGGAATGATATTACAAAAGCAAATTAATGATCGAGCTGAACCTATCCCATTTTATGGCGAATTAGGCAGCGTAAACCCTCAATTTATAATGGCAGGTAAGTTTGCGGAGGACTCTGCAGGTATCGCACAAGCATTAGTTGCTTCATTAATGATGGGACAAGGGCAATTTTGTACTAGTCCGGGGGTTTGGGCTTATATTGAAGACGATAATATGGCAAATTTTGAGCGTGCGGCAAGTGAGGCTATTGCAGAAACCAAAGCTGGCGTTATGTTAACACCGGCTATTGCGGCAACGTATACTCGTGCTGTTGAACATTGGCAAACATTATCAGGTGTTAAGTTATTAGCTCAAGGTCAATCTGGCGTTGAACATTTTGGACGAGCGGCTTTATTCGCTACTGATTTAGAAACATTTAAAAGAACGCCTGCATTGCACGAAGAAGTGTTTGGTTCTTGCGCGTTAATCGTTCGTTTGAAAAACTTGACGGAAATGGCTGAATTTATTCGTTTGCTTAAAGGAAATTTAACAGCGAGTATTCATGCAACCGATAACGATATCAATGAGAGTAAAACCATTGCAGCCTTGATTGCGCATAAAGTAGGGCGCTTAATTTACAATCAAATGCCAACAGGTGTTGAAGTTTGTGCTTCTATGAATCATGGCGGGCCATTTCCAGCATCAACTGATCTAAGATCAACTTCCGTTGGAAGTGAGGCAATTAAACGTTTTCAAAGGCCAATTTGTTATCAAAACATGCCAAATGAATTATTACCAGAACTACTTAAACGTTAATTTTGCGGCTAAGTTTAATCGATTAAAAAGAGCTATTTTTATTAGCTCTTTTTTTTACGCATTAAATGCTTATAATGGTGGCCATTCAATTTAAGTAGTTATTTGGTAGGCGCATGAGCATAGTTTATAAAACACGCACGCAGTTGGTTGTTGAAACATTAAGAGAGAAAATTCTTAATGGCGCAATAAAGGCAGGCCAGCCATTACGTCAAGCCGCATTAGCTGAAGAGCTAAATGTCAGTCGAATTCCTGTTCGTGAAGCTTTATTGCAATTAGAGGCTGAAGGATTAGTTGCCTTTGAACCTCACAAGGGAGCAACGGCGACAGAACTTAACGTTAATCAAGTGGATGAACTTTTTGAGTTAAGGGCGATGCTTGAAGCTGATTTGCTTGCGGATTCAATTCCAAATTTATCGGATGCAAAGCTTGAAGAAGCAACGAATTTATTAGAAAAGCTAAACCAGTCTTTAGGTAAAGAGAATGCTGCGAATACTTGGAGTGAATTAAACTCTAATTATCATAACTGTCTTTATTCAGGGGCTTCTCGTCCACAAACACAAGATTTAGTGAATACTTTAAATAAAAATGCAGACCGTTATATTCGTATGCATTTATTATGGGCGGGTGGTATTTCAAAAGCAGAATCTGAACATAATGAATTACTCGCGCTTTGTAAAAGTAAAGATGTAGACAAAGCTGTCGTGGTCATGAAAAAGCATATTTTAGGCTCACGTGACGAAATAAAAGCGTTTTTAACTGAACGTGAAAATTCAACTGAAGCTTAAATTTATATAAATATTAATATAAAAATCAAATAGATAAATGCTTTCTTTTTTACCTTGAGAAAGAAGCATTTATTGACTTATCCTCTATAAATCTATAGTATTCCCGCGCTTTTTGTCACTTATAATTTTTCCTTTGTATTTTCTTCTATCATTAATAGATAAAAAGTATGCCCAATTTTAGCTGCTGTGAATGTATATATTATTTGCTTCAGTTCATTTAATTAACGTGAGATCGTGATGTTTGAATTACATGCCAGCAAAGTTGGCAATTTAAAAAATGATATTTTATCAGGGCTGACAGTTGCCTTAGCACTTGTACCCGAAGCGGTTGCTTTTGCATTTGTTGCTGGCGTAGAGCCATTAGTCGGCTTATATGCAGCATTTATGGTTGGTTTAATCACGTCTATTTTTGGTGGAAGACCGGGAATGATTTCTGGTGCAACCGGAGCAATGGCCGTTGTTATGGTGAGTCTTGTCGCCATTCATGGTGTCGAATATCTTTTTGCCTGTGTTGTGTTAACGGGGGTTTTACAAATTTTGGCGGGCGTCTTTAAGCTCGGAAAATTTATTCGCTTAGTTCCTCATCCTGTCATGTTAGGTTTTGTTAATGGTTTAGCTATTGTGATATTTTTAGCGCAATTAGGTCAATTCAAAGTCACTAATGCTGCAGGTGAATTAGAATGGATGATGGGCACTCAACTTTATACTATGGCGGGTTTAATTGCCTTAACGATGGCGATTATTCATTTTTTACCTAAATTAACAAAAGCTGTTCCCTCATCATTAGTCGCCATTGTGGTGGTGACGGTTTTAGTACAGAGCTTAGATTTAGATGCTCGTACAGTTGTTGATTTTGTTCGTGATATGACTAACGATCCTGCGGCATCTATCGCCGGCGGATTACCTCAATTTTCTATTCCTAATGTCCCATTTGATTTTGAAACACTTAAAGTTATATTCCCTTTCGCTATCGTATTAGCGGCTATAGGTTTAATTGAGTCATTATTAACGTTAACGTTAATTGATGAACTTACTGGTACTCGTGGTCGTGGTAACCGCGAATGTATCGCTCAAGGTGCATCAAATGCTGTTAATGGCTTTTTTGGCGGCATGGGGGGGTGTGCGATGATTGGTCAATCAATGATCAATGTTAATTCAGGTGGCCGTGGAAGAGCTTCAGGGATTACAGCTGCATTAGCATTGTTGGGCTTTATTTTATTTGCTTCAGGGTTGATTGAAATTATTCCATTAGCAGCGTTGGTTGGTGTGATGTTTATCGTTGTTATTGGTACTTTCGAGTGGTCAAGTTTCCGTATCTTAGGCAAAGTTCCTAAAGCAGATGCTTTTGTGATTGTTTTAGTTTCTGGTGTTACCGTTGCCACTGATTTAGCGGTAGCTGTAGTGGTAGGTGTTATAGTTTCAGCATTAGTTTTTGCTTGGGAACATGCTAAGCACGTTAATGTAAAACGCACTATCGATGAGAAAGGTTCAACTGTTTATGATGTGAATGGGCCATTATTTTTTGGTTCAATTTCTAACTTTTTAGAGCAGTTTGATATTGAGAATGACAGTGATGATGTCATCGTTGAATTTAAAAATTCTCGTGTGGCCGATCATTCTGCAATTGAAGCGATTGATACATTAGCTGAACGTTATATTTCCAGTGGTAAAACGATGCATTTAAGGCACTTAAATGTAGAGTGTAAGCAGCTGTTGACAAAAGCGGGTAGCTTAGTTGAGATTAATTTAATTGAAGATCCTGATTATCATATTGCAACGGATAAGTTAGCTTAATAGGGTTTAATTCGCCTATAGGTTATAGTTAGCTATAGGCGAATTTGTTTATCTTAGTTATGGTGAGTTACTTTTAGTGATAGTTTAATATGCAATTAGAATTTTTTGATGTTCCTAGCCCTTGTGTTGGAATTTGTCAGTCAGATGACAAAGGCCAATGTTTGGGATGTTTTAGAACCCGTGATGAACGTCAAAATTGGATAAATTTAGCTTCTATCGATAAGCAAAAAGTGATCAAACGTTGTATACAACGTAAAAAACGCAAAGACGGTAAAGTTCAAGTTAAAGAAATTGAACAAAATCTTGAAAGTCAGCAACCTTCCTTACTTGATCCTCCTAGTAAAAGTAAATTATCCACGTCCAATGATATAGATTTTGGGGATTTTGAGCTGTAATTTTATTTTCTAAAAATTTTATAATTCTACTATGCTTAAGTACATGATTAATATTTTGGACTTTTGTATTGGAATCCCCTATAAATCTTGATTATGTGGCTCAGCTTGAACAACGACTTGTTGATTTACAATATGCTGAAAAACTTCAACAAGCGCTTTTTAAAATATCCTCTTTATCGCATGATGAAATGGATCTTCAGCAGTTATATCACAAAGTCCATTTAATTATTGATGATGTACTAGAGGCTAAGAATTTTTTTATCGCATTATTGGATGATGAAAATCAAACTATAAGCCTTCCTTATTTTATCGATGAAAAAGATTTTGATGAGAAGGATATGACAGGCCAAACCCTTGATGTAGGAGAAGGTTTAAGCTCATATGTTATCCGCACTCGTACGCCTCAGCTGATTACTGCAAATATTGTAAAGAAACTGATAAAAAGTGGAGAAATACAAGAGGTATTAGGCTCTACAGAATTTACTTGTTGGATGGGAGCACCAATGATATCGGCAGAAACAATGCATGGCATCATAGTTGTTCAGTCCTATCAGAAAGATGCTCTATATAATCAAAATGATTTAAAGTTACTTGATTTTGTTGCCAATCAAGTGGCAAATGCAATTGAAATGAATGTTAATGAGAGCCAACGAAGAGAAGCCCAATTAAGACTCGCTGAACAGCATCGAACTTTGGAGCAAAAAAATATAACACTAACAAAAACAATTAAAGATTTAAAAAAAGCGCAAGAAGAGCTTGTTCAAAAAGAAAAAATGGCATCACTTGGTGGGCTTGTTGCTGGGATTGCTCATGAAATTAATACCCCGTTAGGTATTTGTGTAACCGCGACCAGCCACTTATTTGAAGAACATAATGAAATCAAAAAAGCATATGAATCAGGAGAATTAACTGAAGACAGTTTAAATGAATATTTCGACGAATTTTCACAAGGTTTAAAGATATTATCATCTAATACTAAGCGTGCGGCCGAATTAGTAAAAAGTTTTAAGCAAGTTGCCGTTGATCAGTCGTCAAATGAAATCAGAACCATCAATGTTTCACAATATATTCAAGAAATTATTTTATCTCTTAAGCCAAAACTGAAGCGGGTTAGCCATGAAATTATTATTGATTGCCCGGATCACATCAATGTTGAAATAAATGCAGGTGCTGTTTCACAAATTTTCAGTAATTTCATTATGAATTCTATTATTCATGGTTTTGAAGGCATAGAAAATGGCCGAATACATATCAAAGTAACAGTTAAAGCTAATCAATTAAAAATTCATTATGTTGATAATGGCAAAGGGATAGAGGCTCATTCACTAGCACAGTTATTTGAACCTTTTTTTACGACGAAGCGAGGAGAAGGCGGGAGTGGATTAGGGACTCATTTAATTTATAATTTGGTTCATTCTTCGCTAAATGGTTCGATTAAAGCTCAAAGTGAACCCAATAAAGGGCTCGCTTATCTCATAAAAGTTCCCCTTTAAAAATACTTAATAGTCAGTATATTTATTATTGATTGCCACGGCTAAATCAACATTATCAAGCAACATAGCAACGATATCTGGGTCTAAATGATTACCACTGGCTGTTTTAAATAAGTCGATAACGTCTGCAATAGCCCATGCATCTTTGTAACAGCGCTTATGTGTTAATGCATCGAAAACATCAGCGACGGCCACAATACGAGCATAGATATGAATTTTTTCACCTTTGAGTTTGTTTGGGTAACCCGTACCGTCAAATTTTTCATGATGCTGTTCAGAAATAATCGCTGCGGCTTTAAGTATTGGGCGTTCAGAACCTTTTAAAATATCAAAACCAATACTAGGGTGACGCTTCATTTCTTCCATTTCATCATCATCTAGTTTGCCGGGTTTTAGTAATATCTTATCTGGGGTCGCAATTTTTCCTATGTCGTGCATGGGGGCTGCTTGTTTTAATAATTCAGCTTCTTCATCAGACAGGCCTAGTTTTTGCGCTAACATATAAGACACTTCAGACATTCTTCTAATGTGATTGCCCGCTTCATTTGAGCGCGACTCAACAACGTCTCCTAATCGATATATAAGTTCTTCTTGGGTTTCAATTACTTCACGATTTAACAATAAGTTATCAAACGCTAAACTGACATTGCCTGAAAAAATTTCTAATAGTTTTGTGTCAATCGCTGAAAGGCTGGTGATTCCTTTTAGATACAATAGGCTTACTTTTTCTGATTGGCTGGGGAAATAGCCAACTAAGACATCATTTTCAAAAATACTTTCTTGTCTTTCAATTGCCATATTTAAGTATTTATAAGCTTCTTGATCGATGGAATCATCGCCATTGTCATCAGAAATTTGTGCGATTATTTTAAAGTCATTTTTAGAATATACAGCACCTAACCCTGTTATTTGTAAAAGTACACTTCGTTGTTCAATTCTCAATAAAGACATTATTTGTTGAAGTAGACCGCTAAAAAACTGAGTTAAAGAGCGTTGTTCTAACACGTTACTTGTCGATTCTATGACGCGTTCAAGTCCATTACGGTATTGCTCTTGATATTTCCTCGCTGTCTCTACTTCAATAATGTCACGATACGCACGAAGGGACGAATAAACTGTTGTAAAGAGCTTCTTTCTGTCTAATTCAGTTTTTTCTTTATAGTCATTGATGTCGTAATCAACAATGACCCGCTCTTCAGGTGCTTGCCCTGGTTGGCCTGTCCTTAGAACAATACGGGAGAACTTATTACCTAAATCTTGTCTGATCCATTTAGCTAACTGTAGACCTGCATCGTCGGTCTCCATAACTACATCAAGAAAGATTAAAGCGATATCTTTCTCATTCGATAGTATTTCTTTTGCTTCTCTGGCCGAATAAGCATTGAGGTATGAGATGCTCTTATCATCTAAAACAAAGTGCTTTAGGGCCATCTGGGTAATGTGATGAATATCTTCTTCATCATCAACAATCAGTACTTTCCATGGTGCTATTTTTGGCTTAGTTTTTTTTGCTAAAAATGATAATGGCATAATATTGTTTAATTATTTGCTTTAATATTAAGTATAGAACATGCCAGATTATTTTCATTATTCTTAGCCATAGTTTGATGACATTTTACCATTATCTTACAAATACCTTGTTTGCTTTATGCTTTTTATAAACACATTTGTAAAGTTTATAGTGCAACAATAAGTTGACACTTTTTTGGTTACATTTTTTTCAATTTATAGCGTTTCAAAGAGCCGCTGTTATAATGGCGATAATTATTTTCACTATGTTTTTTGTTCTATAATCTAATGACATAAAAACATTTTACATGCCATTTTCGGAGTATTATTGCCAATGTCGACTAATCATTTGCTGAATGAAACCCATGATCCTCAATTAACCAGTTGGGTTGAATCTGCAAACCAATCAGGTTGTGACTTTCCTATTCAAAATTTACCTTTTGCTGTCTTTAGAAAAATAGGTTCAAACGACGCTTTTCGTGGTGGTGTTGCCATTGGTGAACAGATTTTAGATTTGGCTGCCGCGAAAAACTCTGGTGTTTTCACTGGAATGGCATTACAGGCCTTAGAAGCCTGCTCTGAAAGTGAGTTGAACACATTTATGGGCATGGGAAAAAGTGTTTGGTCTGCGCTACGCTTAGCATTATCAAAAGCACTTGCTGATAACTCTCCTTCTCAAGATAAATTAGCTAACTGTTTGGTTGCTCAAGCAGATGCAGAATATGCACTGCCCTGTAATATTGGTGATTACACTGACTTTTATACCTCAATTCATCACGCAACGTCTGTTGGAAAAAAATTTCGTCCAGACAATCCATTATTACCAAACTATAAATGGGTACCAATTGGTTATCATGGTCGTTCATCTTCAATTGAAGTATCAGGAAGTGATTTTAAACGACCGAAAGGCCAAACCAAAGCACCTACAGCGACTGAACCATCTTTTGGTCCTTGTAAGCGTTTGGATTACGAGCTTGAAATCGGTATTTTTATTGGTAATGGTAACCCGTTGGGAGAGCCCATTACCATTGATAATGCCGAAGACCATGTTTTTGGTATTTGTATTTTTAATGACTGGTCTGCTCGTGATATTCAAGGTTGGGAATATCAACCATTAGGTCCATTTTTATCTAAAAACTTTGCATCAACGATTTCTCCTTGGATTGTTACAACAGAAGCACTTGCTCCTTATAAAGCTCAGTGGACTCGTGAAGAAGCAGATCCGCAGCCAATGCCTTATTTAGAATCCACAGAAAATAGAGCTTCAGGGTCTTTTGATATAAATTTACAAGTGTTACTAGAAACTGAAACAATGCGTGGAGCTGATCAACCACCGACGCCTTTATCTCAATCTAACTTTAAAGACTCATATTGGACTGTTGCTCAAATGGTTGCGCATCATACGGTTAACGGTTGTAATCTGCGTTCAGGTGATATGTTTGGCAGTGGTACTCAATCAGGTCCTAATCCTGAAGAAGCAGGTTCAATGCTTGAATTATCAAATGCTGGAACAGAGCCGGTAATTTTGCCAAATGGTGAGTCTCGAGCATTCTTAGAAGATGGTGATAATGTCATTATGACTGGCTGGTGTGAAAAAGCAGGAGCTGCTCGCATTGGCTTTGGTTTAGTGGAAGCGAAAATTTTACCTGCCAGTTAAAAGCCCAGTTATATATTTTAATTAATTTGCTTTTTAAGCTTGTTTCACTATTGTGAGACAAGCTTTTTTGTTTGCCCAGCGAAGCTGGCAAACCCGATAGGCTGAAAGATGCCTTATCACCCCGACTAAGGGGAAGATAATCTGAATGGCAAGGGCGT
>Ga0233426_10000653_pt1 | contig 35920 bp, 29 predicted proteins | sample SI_118_April2016_6_FD_179875 | JGI IMG/M metagenome (GOLD analysis project Ga0233426, IMG submission 179875) | Seawater microbial communities from Saanich Inlet, British Columbia, Canada - SI_118_April2016_10_MG | ecosystem: Environmental > Aquatic > Marine > Inlet | place: Canada: British... | reverse complement strand
GTGGCGGTTGCGCCGGGTTTGAGAACCACTACAGCTTTGACAGCTTCGCCCCATTTGTCATCTGGCACTCCAATAACGGCAACATCGCCCACCGCAACATGGTCAAAGAGCGCATTTTCAACTTCTGCGGGGTAGATATTTTCACCGCCTGAGACAATCATATCTTTAATCCTGTCATGAATATATAGATAACCTTCTTCGTCCATGTAGCCGGCATCACCTGTGAAAAACCATCCATTTTGTATCGTTTTGGCTGTAGCCTCGGGATTGTTCCAATAACCTTTCATCAGGCTTTTAGATCGATAAGTGATTTCACCCACCTGATTAGGCGCTAAAATGGATCCATCGCTATCAACAATACGAACCTCGGCAGTAGGTGCCGCCTTGCCGCAGGAGCGAAGTTTACCTCGTGCTGGATCATGATCTTCTGGAGGCAATATAGTGCCTGCTCCACAGGTTTCTGTAAGACCATAGACTTGACAGAAGTTACATTTAAAAATGTTTTTTGCTGTAAGTAGTACATCTTCTGAAATTGGACTTGCACCATACAACAAAAAATCTAGATTAGAGAAATCTCGATCACGCACTCCTGGAATGCTGTTTAGAAATAGAATTACTGCGGGGACAAAGAAAGCATACTTAACTCGATATTTTTCTAAAAGATCAAGAATAACGACTGGATCAACATCTTTAAGTACAACATTGACTAATCCTTGGGCAAGTCCCACAACGCCGACATTAACTCCAGCTACGTGAAAGATCGGCATAGCCACAATACTAGCCTCGCCCTCGTCCCAGTCACCCCATCCGCCGTTAGCGGCTTGGTCAAGAACATCCAGATAGTTGCCATTGGTCAGCTGAACACCTTTTGGATGACCAGTTGTACCACTTGTGTATAGTTGCAAAACGTCGTCTTCTAACGATATGGGTAACAGGGGGTCTTCAGTATTTTGACTATCGCGCCATTGGCAATAATCTACCCACTTATGATGGTTGCCGTCTATCGCGATGATTTGAGAGATTGCCGGTAAATTAGGTACTAACTGCATGACCATATCGTAGAATTCTGCTCCGACAAAAAGTATCTCTACACAGGCATCGTTTAGTATATATTCAACTTCGGGCACCGCTAGGCGCCAATTAACTCCAGCGATAACCACGTTGGCTTTTGCTGTACCGGACATAACCTCAAAATAGTAATCGCTATTTTTACCTAAATAGCCAACACGTGATCCTGGAGCACATCCTGCATTGATTAGCCCGTTAGCTACCTGACTTGCACGAGTGTCTAGTTGACTATAGGTTGTTTTTCTATCTTCAAAGATTTGAGCAACCCGGCTTCCATTTATTGTTGCTTGATGTCGGCTTATGTCCGCCACACAGTTCAGTTTATCCAGCGCAATCATATTGTATGTCCCTCTTTGAATCCTGTCTTGGCGACTTATTATTCTAGTAGTGTACTGACCAATTTGAGAGGTGCAACTAATTCTGCGTTTTAGAGAGGAAGCCCCTTATAGCAATATTTTCAATTTATAAACTGGAAAGAGATTATGCGGCTTTCCCAGAGATATTACTTGGGATCTTAAAAAGGCCCCAAAGTATACAAAATGTATCAATAAACCATATTGATCCGGAACTTGAATTAATCTGGTTTAGCGGATTAGTTTACATCTAGTGGTAGTGCGGTTGCTACTATTGTCAGAGCTCCAAAGGGTAGAGCATAGAAAAATAATTGACCATGTCATAAATTAAGACCTTGGGTTTTTATAGGGCCTAACAGTTTGATCAATCTTTCCAAAAATACTCTGTCCGAGAGTATTTTGCATTTCAATCTGAATATTGTCACCATACTGCATAAATGGGGTGATGGGATTGCCTGTGGCAATTACCTCTAACATTCGCACCTCTGCGAGACAGCAGGATCCCTTTGACTTATCAATGTTTGAGACTGTGCCTGATCCTATGATAGTGCCAGCACAGAGGGGTCTGGTTTTGGCCGCATGGGAGATTAATTGACCAAAATCAAAGGTCATATCAACACCTGCATTAGGTTGTCCAATCAACATTCCATTGAGTGTTGCTCTTAAAGGCAGGTGTAATTTTCCGCCATCCCAATGGTCTCCCAATGTCTTGGGACTAACTGCTAATGGAGAAAAAGAACTGCTTGGCTTGGCATGGTAAAAACCAAATCCCTTGCTTAATTCCTCGGGAATAAGATTTCGCAGAGATACATCATTTACTAGCATCACTAATTTGATGTGTTTTTTGGCCTTTTTTGCACTAATACCCATAGGGACATCGTCGACAATAACAGCCACCTCAGCTTCAAAATCTATGCCCCACGTCTCATCGGTTGCGATAATATCTTCTTGCGGACCTAAAAAGCAGTCAGAGCCGCCTTGATACATTAACGGATCTGTCCAAAATGACTCAGGCATCTCAGCGCTACGCGCTTTGCGGACTAATTCAATATGATTGACGTAGGCGCTGCCGTCGGCCCAATGAAACGCCCGAGGCAGGGGTGACATACAGGCGCTTTGACTAAACGGCAGGCCAGTAACAGCGCCTACTTCTAACTTCTCAGCTAGTGTTTCGAGTTCACTCTCACAGTCATTCCAATTGTCTAATGCTGATTGCAGTGTTGGGCTTATATGTTCCGCAGATATGTAGGTCTTAAGACTGTTGTTGACCACGACAAGAGTCCCGTCTCGCTGGTGATGAAGTGATGCAAGTTTCATCTATTAGTCCTTTTTAAGGCTGCCATCATGCAACCAAGCTGCGTGCTGAGGTGCGCATTTGGTTTCGTCCCATTCCTCAAGCATCGCGGGGGCGACGCTATGGAGTCTGTCTAAAACACCAGCTCCAAGAGTGTTAACCGCTAGCTCTAAACGATGGCCGTTGGGGTCAAAAAAGTAGATAGATTGAAAAAGTGTGTGGTCTATAGGACCAATCACCTCTATACCGGCATTTTCCACCCTTGACTTCGCTTCTATCAGATCATCCATCGAATCGACCTTGAAGGCGATATGCTGCACCCAACTTGGTGTGTTTGGATCTGGCTGCATGTCAGGAGAATTAGGTACCTCAAAAAATGCTAAAACATTATTATTACCTGCATCTAAAAAAACGTGCATGTAGGGATCAGGTTCACCGGTTGATGGCACTTTATTTTCAGCGATAGCTAACTGAAAATCCATATTCAGCAGCTGTTGATAAAAGGTTACTGTTTGCTTTGCATTGTTACAGCGATAGGCTACATGGTGAATACCTTGAATGTTCATGGCTATGCTTCCTGTGCTTTAGGTTTGTCAATAACGCCTCGATTTAATTGGTCGCGTTCTATAGACTCAAATAAAGCTTTGAAGTTGCCTTCACCAAATCCGTCATCTTTTTTACGTTGAATAAATTCGAAAAAAACCGGACCGACTAAAGCTTGAGAGAAAATTTGTAACAGTAATCTTGGATCATCATCTTGGGTAGACCCATCAAGTAAAATACCTCGGCACTGAAGTTCCTTTGTAGGTTCGCCATGACCGGGTAAACGATCAGCTAGCATATCGTAATAGGTATCTGGAGGAGCAGTCATAAAAGGTATGCCGCGGGATTTTAGTTGATCCCAGCTACCAATAATATCGTCAGTGGAAAAGGCAATATGTTGGATACCCTCTCCATTATAGGCCATTAAAAATTCCTCAATTTGACCGCCTTGAGTTGATTCTTCATTTAGTGGTATGCGTATTTTTCCATCAGGAGCAGACATAGCTTGCGACTTAAGGCCAGTATACTCTCCAGTAATATCGAAGTACCGAACTTCACGAAAGTTAAATATCCGCTCATAGAAATTGGCCCAGTGATTCATTCTACCTCGATATACATTATGGGTTAAGTGGTCAATAACGTTGAAACCACAGCCACTTGGGTGACGATTATCAGTGATAAAGTCAAAGTCTATATCGTAAATACTATTGCCTTCGCTATAGCGATCTATCAAGTAGAGAGGAGCGCCGCCAATGCCTTTTATTGCAGGTAAGCGCAGCTCCATGGGACCGGTGGGTATATTCATGGGTTGAGCACCTAGGGATAGTGCACGTGAGAATGCTTGTTGTGCGTTTTTTACACGAAATGCCATGCCGCATGCTGAGGGACCATGTTCATCTGCAAAGTAATGGGCATGACTTTCTGGTTCATAATTGATGATAAAATTAATGTCGCCCTGTCGATATAGTACTACGTCTTTTGATCGATGATTTGCGACATGTATAAAGCCCATCATCTCAAATACAGACTCCAATTGGCCGCGTTTTTCGCAGGCAAATTCTACAAATTCGAAGCCATCGAGGCCCATGGGATTACTAGTTAAATCGTTCACTGAAAGACCTTTGCAATTATTAGTTGTATATGCAACTAATATATGTTGAAAATACAATTGTTGTCAAGCATCATCTCCACATGGCCACTAAAACTCTGCAACATAAGATTCTTCAATTGGAACGCTATTTACCCTACCGATTGTCAATTCTATCCAATAGGATAAGTGCTAATATCGCGACGACTTACAGCGATAAGTTTGGATTGTCAGTTACTGAATGGCGTATTATGGCGGTTATTGGAGAGTATTCAGGTATCTCTGCTGACGAAGTGTCTGCGAAAACTCAAATTGAAAAATCAATGTTGAGTCGAGCTATCAGTAAATTATTACAGCGCAAATTATTGTCTAGGGATTTTGATCCGGCAGATAAACGCCGCTCAATGCTTAAACTTACAGTGACTGGCTGGTCTGTTTATGAAGAGGTAGTTCCCATATCCTACGCTTATGAAAAGGATTTATTAACCTGCTTTAGCGAGACTGAGAAGCAGCACTTCAGTATTCTCATCGACAAACTTTATGAGCAAGCTGATAAGTAGGTTGAGGTTTTTTAGCCATCACTGACAACTGGTTCATTAGGCTGCTACCGTCTATTGAACAATATTAAAAACTTGATACAAGTCTGTCTAACCTTGCGTAATAATGACATTAACGTTGTGATTACAATTACTGCCACGTTACCAGAGATTTCATCGGTGATAGTTGAGAATAGGACCGATTACTTTAGGATAAAGAGAGGAATACCATGTCAATAATAGTAAATCGACGAGATCTTGATTTCGTGCTTTATGAAACACTGGGTCTTGAAAAGATTCTTATGGCGGATCGCTATGCGGACTATGACCGTGAGTCTCTGGATGCCATGTTGGATCTTTGCCAATCGGTAGCCGAAGACAAATTTTTGTCTTGCGCATCCAAACTAGATGCCAATGAGCCAACCTTTGTAGATGGTCAAGTAGAGACTATTCCAGAACTTAAGGAAGCTATTAAAGCTTACCAAGAAGCTGGGCTTTGCGCCTCCGCCTATGATGCAGATGTAGGTGGCTTGCAATTGCCTTGGATGATGGATCAAGCACTTAATGGTATGTTCGTCTGTGCCAATAATCCGGCCCATATTTATCTATTTTTGACCCAAGGTGTAGCCAATATGCTAAATGCCTGTGGATCCAATGCGCTTAAAGACAAATATTTACCTAACTTAGTAAATGGTAATTGGTTTGGAACAATGTGTTTATCTGAACCACAAGCGGGGTCTTCGCTTGCTGATATTCGAACCAAAGCGGAGCTAAATACTGACGGCTCTTACTGTATCACTGGAACAAAGATGTGGATATCAGGTGGAGAGCAAGATATTACCGAAAACATCATTCATATGGTGTTAGCCAAAATACCTGGCTCACCGCCTGGAGTAAAAGGTATTTCTCTGTTTTTAGTGCCAAAAAATCGCGTTAACGACGATGGCAGTTTGGGAGAATACAATAATATCGCTCTAGCTGGTCTCAATCATAAGATGGGCTGTCGTGGGGCTACAAATTGTTTGTTAAATTTTGGTGAGTCCGGAGAATCTATTGGCTTTTTAGTGGGTGAGCCTAATCAGGGGTTAGCCAATATGTTTCATATGATGAACGAGGCACGGATCTCCGTAGGAATGTCTGCAGTTATGACCGCATTGGGCGGCTATCTGTATTCCTTGGACTATGCACGTAATAGGCCCCAAGGACGATCACTGGTGAATCGTAATCCAGAGGATTCACAGATTATGATTAGTGAGCATGCGGATATCAAACGTATGTTGATGGCTCAAAAAGCGTATGTAGAAGGGGCGCAAACGCTTATTTACTATTGTGCTGAGTTGATTGATACAAAGAAAATTAGTGACGATGAGATCGCTAATAAGCGTATAGACCTGCTGCTTGATTTACTCACTCCGATTTGTAAATCATGGCCTTCAGAATTTTGCTTGGAAGCAAACAAGCTTGCGATGCAAGTCCTGGGTGGTTATGGCTATACCAGAGAATACCCAGTAGAAAGACTGTATAGGGATAATCGACTCAATCACATTCATGAAGGTACCTGGGGTATACAAGGGCTTGATATTCTGGGCCGGAAAGTACGAATGCAGGGTGGAGCCGCGGTCGTTACTTTGCGCGAGGAGATAGAGGCTACGATTAATTCTGCTGGGAGTCAGCCTCAGTTGATGAGTTTTTGTCAGCAATTAATCGATGCCTTAAGTTTGACCGAAGGAACCATTGCTGCGGTTGATCAGGCTGAAGATCCATCGCTTGCACTAGCTAACGCTACCGTATTTTTGGATGCTATGGGTCATCTAGTGATAGCGTGGATGTGGCTAAAGCAAGGTGTTGCGGCAATAGAGGGCAAGACTAAGAAAGATGCGGCAGACACGGCCTTTTATGATGGAAAAATAGCAGCTATGAGATATTTTTTTCGCTATGAATTACCAAAAATACAATCAAGTATGCGCTTGGTCGCAGAGTTGGATAGCACTTGTTATGACCTAACCGCCGACCAATTTTTGGGGGTTTAATGGGTGTAGTTACACCGTTGCAGCTGGCGTTCTGAGGGAATAGACCTGTTGATGCCGTAAACTTTGATATCATTCTAGCTTTGAGATTATTCTATGTAGATATTGCTGATCTATTGTATCGCGGCAAGATTTTAAATGGATTTAGCGATAATTGATACTGATGAATCGACCCTTGAGTCATCAGTTTATGTTTACAGACGCTGCATGAAAGCTGAGAATTCATTGAAAGGCTATAATTACTATGTTGAGCCTTTTCAGATACCAATCTACTTTTCTGAGAGGGCTATTTATGTCTGGATACAAAGCACCTGTCCAAGAGTTCATGTTTATTCTGGATGAACTTGTTGGTTACGACGAACACAGTAAGCGGCCGGGTTATCAAGATGTCGGTAAGGATATGCTAGAGGCTATATTGCCCGAAGCAGCCAAGTTTTTTGAGCAAGTTGTAGCGCCAACAAATCTTATCGCCGACGGACAAAAGACTCATATTGAAGGTCGAGCCGTTGTTACAGCGCCCATTTTAGATGGCATCAATCAGCAAATGGTTGATGCAGGATGGAGTGGTCTTGGTGGTTCACCTGAATATGATGGCTCTGGATTTCCTGGGGTTGTTGATGTGGTGGTTCAAGAAATGCTGCAGTCAGCTAATATGGGATTTAGTCTATTACCAATGCTCACTAGGGGAGTGATACATGCTCTTCATCTTTACGGAACAAAAGCGCAAAAAGATACCTACCTGCCCAACCTCATCAGCGGTGTTTGGTCGGGCACTATGAATCTTACTGAGCCTCAGGCCGGTTCTGATTTGTCTGCTGTGCAATGTAAAGCGGTTCAGCGTGATGACCACTATCTAATTTCGGGACAAAAAATCTATATAACGTGGGGTGATCATCAGCAGGTAGACAACATTATTCATCTAGTGCTAGCACGTTTGCCCGATGCACCTGAGGGAAATCAGGGTATTTCGTTGTTTCTTGTACCTAAGTTTTTGGTTAACACTGATGGTACTTTGGGTCAACGGAATGATGTATATCCAGTTGGTGTCGAGCATAAGTTAGGAATTCACTGCAGTCCTACCTGCACCATGGCCTATGGTGATGACGAAGGCGCTGTGGGGTATTTGGTGGGGCCAGTCAACCAGGGCTTAATGTGTATGTTCAGTATGATGAACAACGCACGATTGTCGGTGGGCCATCAAGGCGTAGCCATTGGCGAACGAGCTTACCAGCAAGCCGTAAGCTATGCTGCGGATAGAGTGCAGGGCAAAGTTCAAGGGGTAAAAGGGCGAGCGTCCATTATCCATCATGGTGATGTCAAACGTATGTTATTACAAATGCGATCTCTCACTGAGGCCGGAAGAGCCATGTCTGTCTTCACCATTGCAGCGGAGGATCGTAGTCACCATAGTATTGATGAGCAGTCTTCAGTGATTGACAAAAATTTAGTTGAAATACTCACTCCTTTGGTAAAAGGGTGGTGTACCGAAGTGTCAATGGAGGTAACATCTCTGGGTGTGCAGGTTCATGGTGGCATGGGGTTTGTCGAAGAAACTGGTGCTGCACAACACATGCGAGATGCACGAATTTTACCTATTTATGAGGGTACTAATGGTATTCAGGCTCTTGACTTTATTGGTCGTAAATGTCTGCGTGATGGTGGTGAAGGAATACGTTATCTGCTGGAAAATATGAGGCATACGGCGGCTACAAGTTTTTCTGAATCTGTTAAAATCAATAAGCTAATAGAGGGTTTACAGCAGACTATTATTGAATGTGAAACAGCGCTTGAGGTAGTTCTAAGCGATGCAGCAAGAGCCCAATATTCGGCTTACAATTTCATGATGCTATATGGCAATTCAGTATCTTACTGGTTAATGGTTAGATTGGCAGTTGCATCCCAGGCCCATATTGAAGAGGGCAGCACAGATCGATTTTATGGGCAAAAAATTGCAACAACAGAATTTTTCGCCGCACAGATATTACCTCGTAATGCAGGGTTTCTGGGCGCTATTAAGGCTGATTCGCAGAGTATCAACGACTTTGAAGTAGAGGATTTTTATCGTCAATAGCGCTACTCATGGCTTTGGTTACCGGGAGAAATTGTTATTGTGCAGGTGACAACTTAAGGTTGGTTCTAATCATAGCTGGTTAGCCAGAGCTTTTACTCAGCACTAGACCAACGATCAAAGCAACAGATAGAATAAAAAGCAATGTGAATAAAAATCCTCCTAGAATAAATGCGAGGGGGCTACCTTGGTTAAAATCACGCTCACGATTTTTGTCGCTTTGTACACCAAAGCCGGCGGCAAGAATACTTAAAACAAGGGTGGTTAAGTTAGGTTTTTTGTTTGGCTGTTGATTTTTATTGTCAGGTTCTTTCACAGTGATTTCCGATACATAGGGGGATTAAGTCGTCGACCTTAACGGTAGTATGTTTGATCAAGTTACAGTCAAGTTTACCATTCTTCAAGGGTCCGTACACGTGCATTGATCATCGGTACTGTTTAGCGTTCGTATTGAACGTGGGTAAGATAGAGTTATATCAAAGGTAGAGTACTTAATAAGTTGGCCATTGACTTTGGATGGCGTAACATACACTGCAGAAACACTTCATGCCATCAGGATTTTTTATGTTAAACGTTACTATTACAGAATCGGCTCAAGAGTATCTGGCAGGCCTGTTAGACAAGCAGAATTGCGAGGGTATTGGAATAAGAATGTTTGTATCGGATCCTGGAACTCCAAAAGCAGAGACCTGTATTGCCTACAGTCGTCCAGGGGAGCACAATGATGAGGACATGATTGTAGAGTATGAAAAATTTAATGCCTACTATGAACAGCGCAGTATCCCTTTTCTGGATGATGCAAAAGTTGATTTCGCGGAAGATAAATTTGGCGGTCAGCTGACGATTCGCGCGCCAAACTCACGACTTCCTAATATTAATGATGACAGTCCATTGGAAGACAAGGTCAATTACTTGCTCTACAACGAAATTAATCCTGGTCTTGCCTCTCATGGTGGTGTGGTTTCTCTAGCTGAATTAGATAATGGATTTGCTGTTTTAGAATTTGGTGGTGGGTGTCAGGGTTGTTCTGCGGTAGATTTAACGCTAAAAGAGGGTGTTGAAAAGACCCTTATGAGCAAGATTCCTGAGTTAAAAGGGGTCAAAGATGTTACCGATCATTCGGATACTACAAATGCTTATATGTAAGGTATAGGCGACTGTTCTAGGATACTAGGCTTTCTACCATTTCTACCATTTCTCCGGTCGAACAAAGATGCCTTTTGGAACAAATTCTTTGAGTAGTGTTTGCAACGCAGTAAGGGCATTGCTCGCGGTACATAAATCACGTTCGTAGAGACGTTGCAGCGCGTCCCCTATGTTACGCTCTTGATCAATACTTTGAAGTCCCTCATTCTCTAAATCAGTCAGTTCCTGGCGATATACCTGCAACTTGTCACAGACATATAGGGTGTTTCCTGCAAGTTTAGTCATTGGTCCTAAACGTAACTTTAGGTTCAACAAATTTGCGGGCTCCATCTGAGCAATCATTTCTAAGGTGACAGTTTTAGTTTGTGGTTGATTGCGTAATTCACTGATCATTGCCTCGGTCTTTGCCATTTCTGCATGGGGAGATAATTGGTGCTTTAAAAAATCTGCGAAGCCCTGAATGTAAGGCTCTAAAGTGGCATATGTAGAGGGGGTGTGTTCTATGTAGGTTCTGATCAAAATATCAAATTCAGTACCGCCTGTTAGCTCTCGTGTTTGAGGATAATCCTCAACAATTGCGTCAAATAGCCGTTTGCGATACGCATATTGATAGACATTTAGTTGTTCTGCTGCTGAGAAGTTATCCTTGTCACTTACCCAGTCACCGGGATTTTTATTATCTAAAACACAAGACTGAAAGTTGTTCATTAGCTCTTTGAAGGAGGGTAAGTCATGTGCGCGGTCTGGGTTGTGGTTAGCCTCTAATACAGATTTTTCTCGAGAAAAATTAACCAATGGATACTTTTCACTTGAATCTCTTACTCGATCTAGTTCGGACAACATAGTTGAAAAGGCAGGTATATCACTGTCCCACTCAATCATAGTATTTTTACAGCCCTTGGTCGCCATAGTGTAGGCATAGAGGGCAAGTACATCTTCATTAATATGGGTGTTATGTGTGTCAATAATATGATTGCCATGATGTTCATGACCCGCCAAATGTACTTGACCGATTCGGGTGGCTGGTATGGCATCAATGTAGCACTTTGGATCTAGATTATGATTGAAGCAGGTTACATAAATATTGTTGATGTCCAACAGGAGCATACAGTCTGCTCGGGTAAGTAATTGTTTAATAAAATCCCATTCATTTAGGGTATTAGCAGAAAATTCCATATAATTTGACGGATTCTCGAGCAGAATTTTGCGACCTAAGTAATTTTGTACCTGATCTACCTTGTTAACCATATGCGCTAAAGAGGCCTCAGTGTAAGGTACGGGTAATAGATCATGACTGTTTATGCGATTTATACCTGTCCAACAGATATGGTCTGAGATCCAAGCAGGTTCTAGCCAGTCTGCTAGCTGTTTTAGGCTCTTTAAGTAGGCCATATCGATCGGATCATGACTGCCAATGGACAGAGATACGCCGTGCATTACTACGGGATATGAGGCTCGGACTTTTTTTAGTACCTCCTGGGGATAGCCATTAGTGAGCATGAAGTTTTCAGAAATTATCTCAAACCAGTCGACCCCACAGGGTTGGTTGTTTAGAACATCTTCCCAATGTTGGCTGCGTAATCCCAAGCCATAGCCGAGGTAAGGAATTGAATTCATGGATCATGTCCTTGGTAGGTTACTACGTCATGAAGACACCATAGATTAGTTTATTGGACTAATTTATTAACTATAGCGAGGAAAGCAGGGGGTCTTTGAGTATTCCCCCTGCAGCTAACCGGGCTCGTTTAGCTGGCACTGCCTGACAGTGAGCCATTAACTAGTTTACTACAGGTGCCCTTGGCTAAATAGATCCATTCCCCATTGTCACCGTCCATCTTGGACTGGCCGGCGCAGCTGTGCGTTTTGCTAACATTGGCACAGTCATTTTTTCCCGCTTTAGCTACGCCGTAACATTTTTCCATGCTTTTTTTTGCTGCAGTAGCCTCAGTACTAGATAGACTTATAACACCAACTACGGCAATTAAAGCTGCTGTTGGAATAATTAGTTTTGTTTTGTTGCTCATATCTTTCTCCAAAATAGTAATAGTTAAAATCAAGTGCGATGTTCTAGGATCTATTCGTTTTATTTTTAGTAAACATTACAATTTATCTGGAGCGCTACCACTTAAGCAGTTTTTGTCCGAACATCAGGCCTACCATGGTTAAAATGATTACAGGGGAATAACACCACACTAGCACATCGGCGAAGCTCTGGGCTTGTCCGACAATGCGCATCAAAAAGTGACCACAGGCGCTAGCAGATAGTAATGCCAAGGACCCAGCAAACTTTAGTTGGGTCGGTGATCCTTGACTCATTTGCCACATTAAAAAGCTGGCCGTGGGTATGGCACCTGCAATGACGCCAAATGAAATGTAAGAAAGCGACGGAGTTGTTACAGATACTATTAAGGCATTTAGGCTAACTCCGCCAAGCTGCCATATTACCATTCCTAGGACAACCACAAGAAAAGGCAAGACGACTGCAGGAGATCTCCCGATAGCTCTTGGGACTGAAAATCTTACGCTGGCAATACCTGCAAAAAAAATAAGTATTACAGACAGCGCCATTTCTATGGAATAACTCAGAAGAGTTACTTGATAATACCAGTCTGATCGAAGGCCCATGACGGCAATTACAAGACCTAGATAGACAGTTAAAAACAGTATTACCAAGCGGCTTCGCGACGCTATATCAAATACAGTAGGTTGTGTGTCTGCTGCATCTTCAACTAAAGACTTAATGAACTCATTTTCTTCATTCATGCTGTGTATTCACCTTTGATCTTATGCGCTTTATCGCACGATGGGCTGTGGTACGAACATTGGATACCGATATATTCAACGCAGTCGATACTTCCTGGGCCGAATTCCCATTTACGTACAGCATTTCAATGATTCTTCGTTGCTGGGGCACTAAATATGACAATAATTTTTGACCAAGATTTCGATATTCCCACTCTAAATGAGGGTCTGTGGCTAAATCTCTCTCATCAGAGTCATTCATATCTTGGGTAATATTCCTTCGTGTACGGTAGTAAGCTCGTAGGTAGTCTTGAAATCTATAGTTAAAAATAGCGTAAAGCCAGGGGAAAATCGGCTTTTTAAGATCGAAAGTATGTCTCGCATTATGCACCGAGATAAGTATTTCTTGAGTAAGATCGTCTAGATCGCTGGCGTTTTGCAGTCTATGGGAGAGGTATCCTCGTGCCATAGACTCAACCAAGATAAGCAGTTTTTGATAGTGTGATTGATCACCATTCTGAGCAAGAACCATCGCCTGGTGGGCTTCAGCTTCGCCGAGTAAGGTCGCCTTATCGTTTATCTTTGAGAGACTCAAGTCTAGTTGCTTACCAGTAAATTAAATATCAAAAGTGTAATCTAAAAAGAGAGTTTTGTAATGTTTTTGATAAAACTGGCGAAATACTTCGCTTACTAGACTCATTAAGGGGATTAAAATTGAATCAGGTTTATAGGATATACATTCAGACTAATGAATTACTCATACAATTTACCAACATAGCAGTACTGCTTATTAGATTTTGGGTGGCCAAGATATTTTTATTTGCCGGTCTTACTAAAATTGATAATTGGGACAGCACACTGATGTTATTTGAGTATGAATACGCAGTTCCATTTATACCTGTTGCGATGGCTGCGTTCTTGGCGACATTCTTTGAATTGGTTATGCCGATATTACTTTTCGCGGGGTTATTTACAAGACTGGCAACTGTCCCCCTGTTAGTGATCACCGCTGTGATTGAATTCACCTATGGTTCGTTCCCTGAACATGTCTACTGGGCACTGCTTTTGGGTCTTTTAGTGACCTTCGGCGCTGGACGATATTCTGCAGACCATTACGTTGTAGACCCTTGGTTATCTAGGCACTAGGTACTTTTTTCAAGACAAAAAAACCCACTGCTGATATCCAGAGTGGGTTTTTTCGTGACTGCATTGTCGATTTAGGCTACATCGACGATTTGTTCAGCAGCAATTAATTTACCTTGCTCGGCTGACTTTTGAAATGAAGCTATCTGATCAAAATTCATATATTTATATATCTCAGATGACATGGCGTCTATTTTTTCGGCATAACTCATGTATTCTGCAACCGTTGGTAACCGACCTAAAATACCACCCACAGATGCTAGCTCAGCACTGGCCAAATAGACATTTGCACCGTCACCTAGTCGGTTGGGAAAGTTTCTTGTTGACGTGGAAAGAACCGTAGCACCCGCTAGCACTCGAGCTTGGTTTCCCATACACAGAGAACATCCGGGCATCTCAGTGCGGGCACCAACTTTGCCGTAAATATTATAGTAACCTTCTTCCATAAGTGTGTGAGCATCCATCCTTGTTGGAGGGCAAATCCAAAATCGAGAGTCAACGGTACCTGCATCATCCAATAGTTTACCTGCTGCTCTAAAGTGTCCTATGTTGGTCATGCAAGAGCCAATAAAAATTTCATCAACGTTATTGCCAGAAACTTCGGAGAGTAATTTTGCATCATCAGGGTCATTAGGGCAGCACACTATTGGCTCAACAATATCGGCAAGATCAATTTCGATAACAGCGGCATATTCAGCATCGACATCGGCTTCCATTAAATGCGGATTGGCCACCCATTCTTCCATCTTACGCACGCGCCGCTCAAGGGTTCTGACATCGCCATAGCCCTCAGCAATCATCCACCGAAGCAAAGTCACATTAGAGTTAAGGTATTCAGTAACGGACGCTTCACTAAGTTTGATCGTACAGCCTGCGGCTGAACGTTCTGCCGAGGCATCTGATAACTCAAAAGCTTGTTCAACGGTGAGTTCGTCAATACCTTCAATTTCAAGAATCCGTCCAGAGAAAAAGTTTTTCTTGCCTTTCTTTTCAACCGTAAGTAGTCCTTCTTTAATGCCATAGTAAGGAATTGCATGAACCAGATCTCGTAGCGTTATGCCAGGCTGCATTTTGCCTTTAAATCGAACTAATACTGATTCTGGCATATCTAAAGGCATAACCCCGGTAGCAGCGGCAAAGGCTACAAGACCTGAACCGCCTGGGAACGAAATTCCCATGGGAAAACGAGTGTGCGAGTCTCCACCAGTACCAACGGTATCAGGCAGTAGCATACGATTTAACCAGCTATGAATAATGCCATCGCCGGGACGAAGAGAGACACCGCCACGGTTCATGATGAAATCCGGCAAAGAGTGTTGGGTGTCTATATCTACAGGTTTTGGATAGGCTGCAGTATGACAGAAAGACTGCATTACCAAATCTGTTGAGAATCCAAGACAGGCAAGATCTTTAAGTTCATCGCGTGTCATGGGTCCAGTGGTGTCCTGAGAGCCCACAGTAGTCATTTTCGGTTCGCAGTATGTACCTGGACGAATCCCCACTGTCCCACAGGCTTTACCGACCATCTTTTGCGCCAACGTGTAACCGGCATCAGATTTGATTGGTGTCGTCGGATGACGGAACGCATCGGAAGGGGGTAGGCCCATATGTTCTCTGGCGCGTTGTGTTAATCCACGACCGATAATGAGATTGATACGCCCATCAGCTTGAACCTCATCTAAAATGACCTCTGACTTATGCTCAAATTCACAAATTAACTTCCCGGATTCATCAAGAATTTTTCCCTCATAGGGAAGTATTTCAATGATATCGCCATTATCAATGTCATCCACCGGGGCTTCAAATACCAGTGCGCCAGCATCTTCCATGGTGTTAAAGAATATGGGTGCAACTTTACTTCCAAAACAAATGCCGCCAGAACGTTTGTTAGGGACACCAGGCATATCCTCACCGAAAAACCAAAGCACCGAGTTGGTCGCTGATTTTCGCGAGGAGCCAGTACCAACAACATCACCAATAAAGGCTACGGGTAAACCGCGCGCCTTCAATGCATCAATTTGTGACATTGGACCTGTAACGCCATGCTCTTCAGGGTGCATGCCATCGCGTGTCATTTTAAACATTGCACGGGCATGGAGTGGAATGTCCGGACGCGACCAAGCATCCTGCGCAGGGCTTAGATCATCAGTATTTATTTCGCCCGTGGCTTTAAACACAACTACTTTTGTGCTTTGAGGTACAGGGTCACTGGAGGTAAACCATTCTGCATCAGCCCAAGACTGCATAACGGCCTTTGCTGATATATTGCCCGCATCGGCCTTTTCAGCTACATCATGAAAGGCATCAAATACCAGTAGCGTAGTTTTTAGGACCTCAGCAGCTTGTTCAGCAAGCTCATCGTCTTCAAGCAGCGATACTAGTGTTGCGACATTGTAGCCACCGTGCATATTTCCCAGAAGGGTTACCGCAGCAGATCGATTAATTAGCGGCGATGAAATCTCTTGGTTGACAACAGCGCTTAAAAATCCAGCCTTTACATAAGCTGCTTCATCAACTCCAGGTGGCACACGATTTGTAATAAGATCCAGTAGAAAAGCTTCCTCACCTGCGGGAGGGTTCTTTAGTAACTCAACGAGTCCTGCTGTCCATTCTGCATCCAAGGCCTTGGGTGGTATATTTAGTAGTTGACGCTCAGCAACATGAGCGCGATAGGGTTCTAGCACGGTATGCTTCTCCTTTGAACTTAATGTTTAGATAGTTTTTGGCGTTGGATTGCCATTATTTTGCAGACGATTATACGGTAAATTGTAATTTTGTTACAGGTTTATACGGCATACCCAACATAAGCAAAAGTGGATAATATAATGTGGCCTGGTGGACTGTTGCAGTGTTTTTATCGAGCCTTCTCTCTGATAGACTGTTAGCCTAGTAACCTGGGTCTAAAAAAGTCGCAATAATGCTGTTCAATTCGCTCGCTTGCACCAGTCAAGTAGTAGATGCTACAAACTTAAACGGATAAAATACAACCTATGTTGAAGTCTAAGTTGCGGCTCAAGGCGCTAAACATGATGCTTATGCAGCGATACTCATTGATTTGGGATTGCTGTTGTGACCATGGTCTGCTCGGAATGTCTTTGCTGCAAAAGCATCAGGCAGAAAAAGTTATTTTTGTTGATATTTTAGCGCATCAGATGAACACTCTCGAGACGAAGCTGACTAAGTATTTTCCGTTAAATCAGTTTGACTGGGAGGTTAGATGTCAGGATGTTAAGACTGTTATTGTGCCTGATGTTGCACCTCAGTTGTTCATTATTGCTGGGGTTGGTGCCTTTCAAACCATTGAGTTTATAAAGAGTCTCTACGCGTCTGCACAAGGGGTAGAGTTTGATCTTCTGGTGTGCACTGTTCACGGCAGTCACGCCGTAAGACAAGCGTTGATTAGACTTGGATTTAAGTTAAAGTCTGAGCGTATTATTGTTGAAAATAATCGGTTTTATGAGGGGTTATATGTCTCTACGGTAGGTGATGAGAGAATTGTAAGTACCGGAAACACCATGTGGAATTGGTCAGACCCACTACATCAGAAATACTGGGAAAAACTGATAAATCACTATACAAAGAAAGCGGCCACTGATCCAGACCAATTTCAGCCAGTGCTAGCACAGTATACTTCGTTAACGCAAAAAGGTACTGATTGTTATCAACCGAATGCCAGCTTAGTTTAGAGGTGCTAGCAGCATCAGCAAAACTATTAATTGCTCAACTTAAAGATAAAAAACTATGACAGATATTACTCATATTGAAGCATTTCTAGCTTGCCCAACACCAGATTTGTGGCTTGAAAATGCCCTATGCAATCAAACCATTATGCTAATCGATCATGCGAACTGTGAAAAAAAAGCCGCTAGCACAGCACTTAATTTGATTTATCGCTATACCGATAATTTTGAACTTCTTAATAAAATGTCTCGCTTAGTGCGAGAGGAAATGCGCCATTTTGAGCAAGTCATCAAAATCATGAAGAAACGTAATATTTCCTATGAGCATGTTTCTGCTTCTCGTTATGCCACTGGTCTTCGCCAGACAGTTCGAAATGATGATCCAGCACGTCTAGTCGATATCCTCATTGTAGGCGCTTTTATAGAAGCTCGATCCTGCGAACGTTTTGCTAAACTTGCGCCTTATTTGGATCATGAATTAGAAGAATTTTATACATCATTATTAAAGTCTGAAGCTCGTCACTACCAGGATTATTTATATCTAGCGCAAAAAGCGGCAGGTAATGAATCTATTCAGGAACGCATAAACGTAATCTCCAGAGTAGAGCAGCATCTGGTTCAAACGTCTGACAGTGAATTTCGTTTTCATTCGGGACCGGTAGGCTGAAAGGTTCATTGAATAGCGCCATTAGTATTAGAATACAGGATTACCTATGAAAGTTAATAGCTGGACGATTGTTGCTGGAAGTTGTTTGTCGGTACTTTTAGCCCTCGGGGTCTTTAAATATAACCAAATTCAAGCTGCTATTGCGTTTGGAGCGTCTTTTCCTGAGCCTGCGGAGTCGGTAGAGTTTGCTATAGCGCAACCGGTTGAGTGGCAGAGTAGGGTTACAGCAACCGGTGAGGTGGTAGCCAAAAACGCGGTGAACTTAACCAATGAACTTGCGGGCCGAATTATCGAGGTAGGTTTTGACGGTGGTCAGCGGGTTAAAAAAGACCAAATATTGATACGCTTGGATGTCAGTGAGGAGTTGGCGCGGCGAGATGCCGCTCTTGCTGAGGTTACATTGGCGGGATTGTCATTACAGCGTAATATCAGTCTTGTAGACCAAGGGGTCGTATCCAATGAAGCACTAGACAATGTTCAGGCGCAATATAATGCTGCCTCTGCACAGGTTGCAGCATTGGACGCGGTGATTTTAAAGAAAACTATACGCGCACCCTTTGATGCTAGCACTGGATTACATGAGTTAAGACCTGGCCAATATCTTGCTCCGAGAACTATTATCACACGCCTTATCGGCGTAGATAAAAATGTTTGGATCGACTTTGATTTGCCTCAGCATCAGGCATCAATCGCTTTGGGCGATGTTATAGAGGTGATTGGGCATCCTAACCATAAAGCTGTGGTGGTGGCGAAAGATTCCTGGGTTGATTCCGTATCTCGCCACGTGCGCTACCGTGCTGAGGCACCCCTTAATGATGATTTTTTGCCCGGTTCTTTTACTCGCGTCAGGGTGCCATTTGGCAATTCCGTGAGTGCGGTGATGTTGCCTGCGTCTGCTATCCGTTACGATTCAACGGGCGCTAATGTCTATGTCTTAGTCGCTGCGGAGATTGGTGCTGACGCACCGGAACGGGCCTCAAAACGCTCTGTTGAGCTCGGTGCGGAAAATAATCAAGCTGTGATAATTTTGGATGGGGTAAAAGCAGGAGAAAGAGTTGCTGCTAATGGTTCATTTAAATTGAGAGAAAACCTTCTGGTAAATGCAATGATTTCTGCGCCTTCCCCAGTAATGACTGCACCCATAGTGAACCAGCTGCCATGACGACTAGAGCGCTACGGCAACCTACTGACTCTGAATTTGATGATTTAGAGATATCTAAGTGGTCCGACATTTTTGTTCATCGCCCAGTCTTGTCGATCTCTATTTGTGTTATTTTGATGTTGATGGGGCTAAAAGCCGCTACCAACCTCCCAGTATCACAATTTCCTCAAATCGAAAGTTCTTCCTTAGTGATCAGTACTCCCTATGTTGGCGCTGGAGCGGATGTGGTACAAGGGTTTGTAACAGATCCTATCGAGCGAGCTGCCTCGACAGTCCCTGGAATTGATTACATCGACTCTGTGACTACAGCTGGATTCAGTCAGGTCACCGTATGGCTAAACCTTAATGAAAACAGTACCAATGCTTTAGCTGAACTTTCCACCAGGTTAGATCAAATTCGTTTTGAATTACCTGCCGGTGCCGAAGATCCGGCGGTCGAGGTGTCTAGGGCCGATCGACCTAACGCAGGTTTTTACCTGGATGTTGAGTTTCAAGATATTAGCAGAGCTGATGCGACAGACTACCTCAGTCGCCGGGTGACCTCAATTTTGGCGGCTATTCCTGGCGTTCAACGGGTGGGTTTACCTGGAGGGCGGCTGCCTGCTATGCGCGTTTGGCTAGAGCCAGAAAAAATGGAGGCTTTTAATCTAAGTTCGACTCAGATTGAAACAGCATTGCGAACCAATAATGTCATCGCCACCATAGGGCGCACAGAGAATTCAGTTCAGCGTATCGATTTACTGGCTAATACTGGACTTCAAACGGTTAGCGATTTTAAGCGCTTGGTCATAAGTGAAGATAGCGGTGTTCAGATTCGCCTTGGGGATGTTGCACAAATCGCATTAGGTGAAGAAGAAAGTGATACCGATGCCCGAATCAATCAGCGACAAACTATATTTATTTCTTTATGGCCGCTGCCCGGAGCCAATGAAATAGCTATTGCTGATCGATTATATGTGGCCCTGGACGAAATAAACCCAACCCTTCCGGAGGGTATGAATATCGAGGTAGGTTACGACATTACAACCTACATGCGTGATGCTCTAAAGGAAATTTTTATCACTCTGATTGAGACTATTTTATTGGTTGGTATTGTGGTGGTTGCTTTTATGGGGTCTTTTCGGACTGCGCTCGTTCCCTTGGTAACCATTCCAATCTCTCTGTTGGGCGCGATTGCTGCAATGTCGTTAATGGGATTTTCTCTCAATCTTTTGACCGTGTTAGCTGTCGTTCTTTCAGTGGGGTTGGTGGTGGATGATGCGATTGTTGTAGTAGAAAACGTTGGCCGCTTCATGCGTCAAGGAATGAGCAGAACAGAAGCAGCCCTAAAAAGCTCTCGGCAGCTGTTATCACCAATAATAGGGATGACACTTACACTTGCGGTGGTTTACGCGCCCATTGGTTTTTTGTCAGGTTTAACTGGCGTATTGTTTAAAGAGTTTGCTTTTACATTGGCAATAGCAGTGCTTATTTCCGGTGTCGTGGCGATCACACTGTCACCTATTATGAGCGCCTATGTTTGCCCAGAGGGTGGTAAAGAGGGTCGTTATACTCAATGGATTAACGGGCGATTTGTTGCCCTGCAATATCATTACAGGAACGTTCTGGATACTACCTTGGCTAATAATGCTCAGGTCGCCGTGCTAGCGATATTTTTCACTCTGTTGATAGCACCGTTTTTTATACTCTCGAAGCAGGAGCTTGCACCTACCGAAGATCAGGGCTCAATATCTGTAATTACTAGGGGTCCAGCTGAGGCTTCTCTAGAGTATACAACCCGGTACATGCAGGATGTTGTGGATGCGATGGGTTCTCTTCCAGCAGCCACCGACATGTGGCAAATTGTTATGCCATCCAGTAGTTTTGGTGGGCAGAATTTTGTCGAATATAGCAAACGTGATGTCACCGTTCACGACCTTCGTTGGGAAACTTTTGCAAAGCTATCTGCAGTTACGGGGGTAAAAAGTCTTCCTATACTCAGTCCGGCGCTGCCTACAGCTGGTAATTTCGATATTGAGTTAGTTGTTCAGTCCACCGATAGTGCTAAAGATGCTCTACCTTATGCTGAGGCTATGGTCACGGCGGCCTATGCTAGCGGACTATTTTTATTTGCCGACACAGATTTACGTATTGATTTACCCCAGGCAAAATTTGATATCGATCGTGAAAAAGTAGCTGATTTAGGAATGAACCTAAACGATGTTAGCCGCCAAGTGAGTCTTTTAGTGTCCGGAAATTATGTCAATCGGTTTGATTATAACGGCAAGGCGTATCAGGTGATCCCTATGGTGAGTCAGGAGCTGCGCTCTGATCCAGATATGCTGATGCAGATCAAGATCCGTACCCCAGCAGGAGACCTTATTCCCCTTTCTGCAATCGCGAGCCTAAAGCGGACCGCGGCGCCTCGCTTTTTGGGGAAATTTGAGCAAAAAAATTCGTTTCGAGTTTTCGGCGGCGTGATTCCTGGAATAACCCGCGAACAAGCTTTAGGTGCTCTTGAGATGGCTGCTAAAGATTTGTTGCCTGTGCACTACACCCTGGACTATGCCGGGGAATCGAGGCAAATGCGTGCTGAGGGCAATACTTTGGCTGGTGTTTTAGGCATTGCAATGATCATTGTGTTTTTTGTACTCGCTGTGCAGTTTAATAGTTTTCGAGACCCACTCATTGTTATCATAGGGTCTGTGCCCTTAGCTTTTGCAGGAGCTTTGTTATTTACTTTTTTAGACTTAACAAGCATTAATATTTATTCACAGGTTGGGTTTATTACGCTGGCAGGTTTGATATCAAAAAATGCGATTTTAATTGTCGAATTTGCCAATCAAATGCAAGCCAGTGGTCTTGATAAAGTAGAGGCAATTAAGCAGGGTGCAGCCACTCGATTGCGTCCAGTATTGATGACCACCGGTGCCACAGTACTGGGTCACTTTCCTCTTGTGTTAGTGGATGGGTCTGGAGCCGAAGCGCGCAACAGTATAGGTATTATTTTGGTCGCTGGTATGCTCGTAGGTACCCTGTTCACCTTGTTTGTGTTGCCAACTGTGTATCTTTGGTTGTCTTCTGGCCATCATAACAAACAAAAGCCGTCGTCCTTGCCAGATACTCAGTTAGCTTAAAGAGTGTGCTCTAACTAGGGTGCAAGAAAAGGATCTGTTCGGTTTTTTGCTTATAGTCTATGGATGTATGATTCTATTGATGCTGTGCCAGAATGAGGCTGATGATCTATTTGAGGATACTATTGATGTTTTGTGTCGGTTGTAGAAAAAGATCGCCCACAAAATCGAGCCTCTGCAAAGCACTCTCATTCCTCTTTATCAGCGGTTAAATAGTAATGCTACACGGTTATCATCAGCCAAGGCGACAGGGGCCAAGTCTGCAAGGCACCATTAGGTCGATTAATAATAATTAATGGCTGATGATAAAAATACGAGAAACAAAAAAGGCGGCTTGACTGCCTTTTTTGTTTCTGTCACTTACGCTAGTGTAGGGATAACTAACGCTGTTCTATGGGCGTGTAATCCCTTGCGTCAGCGCCAGTATAAAGCTGACGAGGACGACCAATTCGGTATGGGTTGGTAATCATCTCGTTCCAGTGAGAAATCCAACCTACCGTCCTGCCAGTAGCAAAAATCACAGTGAACATTTCTTCTGGAATACCCATAGCCTTTAAAATGATTCCTGAGTAAAAATCTACATTGGGATACAGTTTTTTACTAACAAAATACTCGTCTTCTAGAGCTATTTTCTCTAGCTTTTTAGCTAATCTAAACAGGGGATCATTTTCCACACCAAGTACCTCGAGAACCTCATCACAGGTTTGGCGCATAACAGTTGCGCGTGGGTCATAATTCTTGTACACACGATGTCCAAATCCCATTAAGCGGAAAGGATCATTTTTATCCTTAGCCTTACTTATATACTCTTCAATGTTGTCTTCGTGCCCAATCTCATCAAGCATACTCAATACAGCTTCATTTGCACCACCATGAGCAGGACCCCACAGAGCGGCAATGCCTGCTGCGATACAGGCAAATGGGTTAGCCCCAGATGAGCCTGCAAGCCTTACAGTAGAGGTTGATGCGTTCTGTTCATGATCTGCATGAAGTAAGAAGATTCTATCCATCGCCTTAGCAAGAGCAGGGTGACAAACATATTTCTCGCAGGGCGTGCCGAACATCATGTGCAGGAAATTTTCAGAATACGACAACGTGTTGTCGGGATAGATATAGGGCTGCCCAACAAAATGCTTGTAGCACATGGCGGCGATCGTGGGCATCTTAGCTATCAGACGATGCGCAGATATTGATCGATGCTCCTGGTCAGTGATGTCCAATGAGTCATGATAAAAGGACGACATCGCTCCAACTAGGCTGCAGAGCATAGCCATAGGATGGGCATCATATCTGAAGCCGCTAATAAAGTGCTCGATTGATCGGTTCACCATGGTGTGGTATTTGATTGTGTTTTCAAACTCAGCTTTTTGCTCGGCATTGGGTAGAGCCCCCTCGAGCAGAAGATAGCAGGATTCAATGTAGTCTGATTTTTCCGCAAGCACCTCGATAGGATAGCCACGATGTAACAAGATTCCTTTGTCCCCGTCTATGTAGGTTATGTCTGATTGACAGGCTGCTGTTGCTGAAAAGCCTGGGTCATAGGTAAAAAACCCATGATTACCCAAAGATCCTATGTCAATAACATCCTGACCCCTAGTACCTTTTAAAACCGGCAGCTCAATTGGGTCTGCACCATCAACGGTGAGTGTGGCTTTGCGCTCAGTCATGCTTAATCCTTAAAAATCAGTTTGTCGTGGGCAAAAATATCGTCCACAACTATAGTTGTTAAGTAGCAATTGTCAACTAGTGGACACTTTTAAACCATCGCCAGGGTGGATATTTGGCTATATTCAGTCTATTTTAAATAGTCACTATTACTTCTTCGAATGGGCCGTTGGCCACCTTGTGCAGTAAACAGGGTATAGAGATCTAGTAGTAGAGGAAAAAGGTGCGCAAGCGAAAGTAAAGCGGTTATCCTGTCTGAAAAGACAGCAGATTTCGTGTATTGATAATTGAATTTGCAGGTCTATTTGGCTATACTAAGTGGGCTAAAAAGGGCACTTTGCATTACCAGACGAAGGCCAAATAATTTTCATTTTAAACAGCATTTTTAACAACGCGTTTCTGACTTGTCAAAGCGCCATAAGGACTATGTGTGGTGAATAAAAAAAGACCTGTTAATTTAGATTTTTCAACCATGAGCTTGCCTGTAACCTCAATTGTATCTATCACCCATAGACTCTCAGGCGTAATTTTGTTTTTTGCGGTAGGCGTGATGCTTTGGGTGTTAGACACTAGCCTTGCCTCGAAGGAGAGTTTTTTCAATTTGAAAGCTATCCTTGGACATCCCGTTTCTCAACTTGTTATTTGGGCCAGTTTGGCCGCTCTGGCATATCACATGATCGCGGGGATTAGGCATTTAATCATGGATTTTGGTGTCGGTGAAGATAGCTTTAATAGTGGCCGTGTAAGTGCGTGGGGGGCTGCGGGAGTTGCGGCAATTGTTATAACCTTTATTACAGTTTGGATTTTCCTATGGTAACTTCAGTTACAAGTTTTGGGCGCAGTGGGCTGTCTGATTGGTTGGTGCAGCGAGTGACAGCAATCGTCATGGCGCTGTATGTTTTTTTTATAGTCGCTTTCTTACTGGTTAATCCTGATCTGGATTATAACCAGTGGGCAGCGCTTCATGAATCCTTGCCTATGCGGATGTTTAGTTTGCTGACTATGATTTCTATCGCGGCACATGCCTGGATTGGAATGTGGTGTGTCTTGACAGATTATATTACCGTCCGAATGATTGGCCCAAAAGCCACTGCGATTCGTATCTTTTTTCAGCTGGGCATGATTTCCATGACTCTGCTGTATTTATTGTGGGCTATTGATATTCTCTGGGGAATTTAAGTACATGGCTAATATTAGAACAATGAGTTTTGACGCAGTTATTGTAGGCGGCGGCGGCTCAGGCATGCGCGCGGCACTTCAGTTGGCGCAATCAGGTTACAAAACAGCGGTAATCACCAAAGTTTTTCCAACGCGTTCGCATACTGTGTCCGCTCAAGGCGGCATTACCTGCGCGATTGCCAGTGATGATCCAAATGATCAGTGGCAGTGGCACATGTACGACACAATCAAGGGGTCTGATTATATTGGTGACCAAGAGGCGATCGAGTATATGTGTCAAACGGGTCCTGAGGCTATATTTGAGCTAGAGCATATGGGATTGCCGTTTTCACGCACTAAAGAAGGGCGAATATATCAGCGCCCTTTTGGTGGGCAATCAAAAGACTTTGGAGCAGGTGGTCAGGCGGCTAGAACCTGTGCGGCTGCGGATCGTACTGGGCACGCATTACTTCATACGCTTTATCAGGGTAATCTAAAAAATAAAACGGTATTTTTGAATGAATGGTTCGCTGTAGACATAGTCAAAAACGCTGATGGTGCGGTAGTTGGTGTAGTTGCAATTAATATTGAATCTGGCGAATCAGTATATGTAAAATCTAAAGCAACAGTATTTGCGACTGGTGGTGCCGGACGAATATATGCGTCAACTACCAACGCTCATATTTGTACTGGTGATGGTGTAGGGATGGCACTCAGGGCAGGCTTTCCAGTTCAAGATATTGAGATGTGGCAGTTTCACCCTACCGGTATTCATGGGGCAGGGACTCTGGTCACAGAGGGTTGTCGGGGTGAGGGTGGTTACCTGATAAATAAAGATGGTGAGCGTTTTATGGAGCGCTATGCTCCCAATGCTAAAGATCTCGCGGGTAGAGATGTAGTGGCGCGCTCTATGGTCTTGGAAATTCTCGAAGGAAGAGGATGTGGGCCAGAGGGTGATCATGTATATCTAAAGCTTGACCATTTAGGGGAAGAAGCACTAAACGCTAAATTGCCGGGTATTTTGGAGTTGTCTCGAACCTTTGCTCATGCAGATCCCGTCAAGGAGCCTATTCCGGTAGTGCCAACCTGCCATTATATGATGGGTGGGATACCAACAAATGTAGACGGCCAGGCTTTAACAGTGGATCGTGAAGGAAATGACCAGGTGATCGAAGGCTTCTATGCGTGTGGTGAGGCTGCCTGCGTTTCCGTGCATGGCGCCAACCGATTGGGTGGTAATTCATTGCTAGATTTAGTGGTGTTTGGCCGTGCTTCAGGTATTTTTATCGAGAAGCAGCTTCGAGAGGGCATTACCTTGAAGGACGCAACTGATGAAGATATTCAGCGAGCTATGGTCAACTTAGATCGTATTAACCAATCTGCTGACGGTGAGAATGCGTCAGTATTGCGCGCCGAGTTGCAGTCTATTATGCAGAATTACTTTGGTGTTTTCCGTCGGGGTGATTATATGAAGTTGGGTGTTGAAAAGCTTGATAAGTTGCGGGTACGAGTTGAGAACGTCTATCTTGATGATAAGAGTAATGCGTTTAATACAGCAAGAATTGAAGCGTTAGAGTTGCTTAACCTGTTTGAGACTGCCTATGCCACTGCCATTGCTGCAGAGGGGCGAACTGAAAGTCGTGGTGCCCATGCGCGAGAGGATTTCCAAGACCGTGATGATGAAAACTGGCTGTGTCACTCAATATATTTCCCAGGAAGTAAAGAAATAGGTAAGCGGCCGGTGAACTTTACCTTGAAGACGCGTGAACCCTTCGAACCTAAAATACGTACCTATTAACAATATTTGAATAGATTGAGATTTTTATGCTGAATGTAAGTATTTACCGCTACAACCCAGAAGTTGACGCTGAACCATTTATGCAAGACTTTAAGTTTGATGCCCAAGGCAAAGATCTTATGGTGCTGGATGTGTTGGAAAAATTAAAGGTCGAAGATCCTTCATTGGTCTTCCGTCGGTCATGTCGAGAGGGCGTCTGCGGCTCAGATGGAGTTAACATTTCAGGTAAGAATGGCTTGGCCTGCATAACTCCATTGTCAGAAGCGGTAAAAGGCAACAGACTTGTTATTCGACCTCTGCCAGGATTGCCTGTAATACGAGATCTTGTCATCGATATGACGCAATTTTATGCTCAGTATGAGAAGATTCAGCCCTACATGATTAATAATTCGCCAGCACCTGCTATAGAACGGCTTCAGAGCCCGCAAGAGAGAGCTAAGCTGGATGGGCTTTATGAGTGTATTCTCTGTGCCTGTTGTTCCACCGCCTGTCCTTCATTTTGGTGGAACCCAGAAAAGTTTATTGGCCCGTCGGGGTTGCTTCAGGCTTATCGCTTTCTTGCTGATAGCAGGGACACGGCAACAGAAGAACGTTTGTCTAAATTAGATGATCCTTTCAGTGTATTTCGCTGTCACGGTATCATGAATTGTGTGCAGGTATGCCCTAAAGGTCTTAATCCGACTAAAGCTATTGGCCATATTCGCAATATGTTGATTCGTAGCGCAACATAATTGACTGTGTGTAGCATAAAAGTACTATTTTGCTGATATTTTACTAGCCGTGGAGCTCGAACGCCTTTAAAATGGCGGCAAAATTTGCACTCAAAAGGACATATCATTAATGCCTGAGGGCTTGATGGAGCAATTTTTAAGCTCCTCCCACTTTTCCGGTGGAAACGCTGCCTACATCGAAGGGCTCTACGAGACCTATTTGCATGATCCCAATGGTGTTCCTGCAGAATGGGGTCAGTTTTTCGACTCTCTTCCTCGCACTAATGGGTCCATTGCACCAGATGTATCCCATGACACAATAATTCAACACTTTGAATTGCTTGGGAAGAGACAGGCTCGACCAACTCCTGCGCCTGGCTCTGGTGGAATTCATCTTGAGTTTGAGCGAAAGCAAGTCAAAATTGTTCAGCTTATTAGTTCCTATCGGTTTCGCGGTCATCAAAAGGCTCGACTAGATCCTTTGGGAATTATGATCAGAGAAGATGTGCCTGATTTGGATCTGCATTTTCATGGTTTAACCGAAGCTGATCTTGACACTACATTTCAGACAAGCCCGCTCTATATAGGCAAACAAGAAGCACCACTGCGTGAGATTATTGCTACCCTAGAGGAGACCTATTGTGGTGATCTTGGGCCAGAATTTATGCATATTACATCCTTTGCTGAGAAGCAGTGGTTAGCACAAAGATTTGAAAGTGTTCGATCCAAGCCAACCTATGGTAGTGACGCAAGAATTGATGTACTTGGCCGTCTGACCGCGGCAGAGGGGTTAGAAAAGCATTTAGATTCAAAATATCCCGGCACTAAGCGTTTTGGTCTTGAAGGTGGCGAGAGCTTAATACCCCTTTTAGATTGCTTGGTTCGACGCTCTGGTGAATATGGTGCTAAAGAAATTGTCATGGCTATGGCTCATCGTGGGCGCTTGAATGTACTAGTAAATATCCTAGGTAAGAACCCAGCGGAGATGTTTGAAGAGTTTGAGGGCAAGCGTCTTGTAAATACCTCAGGGGATGTTAAGTACCACCAAGGTTTTTCATCGAATGTTATGACCCCTGGCGGAGAAGTTCACATGGCCCTGGGTTTTAACCCATCGCATCTTGAGATTTCTTGCCCTGTGGTGGTCGGTTCTGCTCGAGCTAGACAGGATCGGCGTGATGATCCTACTGGCCAAAAAGTGGTCCCTATCTTGATGCATGGTGACGCCGCATTTGCCGGTCAGGGCGTGGTAATGGAAACTTTCCAGTTATCTCAGACTAGAGCTTACCGCACCGGTGGTACCATCCATATTGTTATAAATAATCAGGTCGGTTTTACCACTAGCAGGCAAGATGATGCGCGGTCTACAGAATACTGCACTGATATAGCCAAGATGGTTGGTGCCCCAATTTTGCACGTCAACGGAGATAACCCTGATGCGGTTATGTTTGCGGCAATGTTAGCAACAGACTACCGCTATGAATTTGGTAAAGACGTAGTCATTGATCTAGTGTGTTATCGTCGGCGTGGGCACAATGAAACTGATGAGCCATCATCTACTCAGCCACTAATGTACGATATCATTAAAAAACACTCTACAACGCGCTCTCTTTATGCTCAAAAGTTAATAAACGAAGGCGTGATACAAGAAAATCAAGCCAATGACATGGCAAACGTCTACCGATCTAGTCTAGATAAGGGCGAATTTGTAGTACATAACTTAGTGCGTGAACCAGACACTACATTGTTCGTTGATTGGATACCATATTTAGACCACGATTGGCGAATTGACGGCACAACAGGAATTGAGTTGAGTCAACTTAAAGAGGTTGCTGCAAAAATAACCACCATTCCAGATGGTATTGTGGTTCAGCGGCAAGTAGCAAAAATATACGATGATCGTCGCAAGATGGCTGGTGGTGCATTGCCTCTTAATTGGGGTATGGCAGAGTTACTTGCTTATGGTTCTCTTCTTAAGGAAGGCTACCCAATTCGCTTTACAGGCCAAGATGTTCGACGTGGTACTTTTTCCCATCGTCATGCGGTGATTTTTAACCAGAGGGACGGAGAGGCCTATCTTCCGCTGGTTAATATGTATGAAGATCAGCCTAGATTTGACATTTATGATTCGGTGCTTTCGGAAGAGGCGGTTCTAGCGTTTGAGTATGGCTATGCTACTACAGCTCCCAAAGGGCTTATTATTTGGGAAGCTCAGTTTGGCGACTTTGCAAATGGCGCTCAGGTGGTTATAGACCAGTTTATTGCCAGTGGAGAGCATAAGTGGGGGCGACTATGTGGACTCACAATGATGTTACCCCATGGCTTTGAGGGGCAGGGTCCGGAGCATTCATCTGCGCGCCTTGAAAGATTTTTGCAGCTTTGTGCTGAACATAATATGCAGATTTGTAACCCTACAACACCTGCACAAATTTTTCATTTGTTGCGGCGTCAAGCGATACGGCCAATGCGACGCCCTTTAGTTATTATGAGTCCCAAGTGGATACTTCGTCACAAGTTAGCGACATCGAGTCTAGAAGACTTGTCTGCGGGCGAATTTAACAATGTTATTGATGATGCTACTGTCGATCCGGCGTTGGTAAAGCGCGTTATACTGTGTTCAGGCAAGGTGTATTATCATTTGCTAGAAGAGCGAGACAGTCGTGGTATCACCGATATAGCAATTATTCGTCTGGAGCAGTTATATCCTTTCCCTGATACAGAGCTTGATGCGATTCTAGGTAACTATAACCATTTGCAAAGTGCGGTGTGGTGTCAGGAAGAGCCGATGAATCAGGGTGCCTGGTACAGTAGCCAGCATCATATGCGAAGCGCTTTTAATCGTATTGATCCAAAATTATACTTAGCCTATGCAGGTCGCCCAGGCTCAGCTGCTCCTGCGAGCGGTTATATGTCTGTTCATCTTGATGAGCAGAAAAAATTCATTGATGAAGCGTTAACATTCAACAATTAAACTAGGAATAGATTAATGGCCATAGAAATTAAGGCACCCACATACCCAGAATCAGTACAAGAAGGTACATTAGCGACTTGGCATAAGCAGGCGGGTGATACCGTCAGTCGTGACGAGCTTATTGTTGATATAGAGACCGATAAGGTAGTGCTTGAAGTCGTGGCGCCTGCATCTGGGGTGCTAGCGGAAGTATTAAAAGCAGAAGGAGATATTGTTCTTAGTAACGAGATTCTTGCGCGAATTGAGGAGGGTACTGTTGTTGCGGCATCTCCTGCAGCCTCGAAGGCTGAGCCGGACACTGACGTGGGTGGTGTAATGGTTAATCCTGCAGCTAAGAAGCTTGCTGATGAGCGTAACATCGATCTTTCTGAAATTACAGGTACCGGCAAGGGTGGACGTATTACTAAAGAAGACGTAGTTAACTATTCGCCTGCTGCACCCTCTGCGCCAGCAGCTGCTAAGTCTGTATCTGCAGATACAGATACAACAATGCCAGTTGGTGAGAGAGTTGAGCGCCGTGTGGCTATGACACGCATGCGCTCAAGGATCTCTGAGCGTTTGATGAGTGTAACGCAGTCTACGGCTATGCTAACAACCTTTAATGAGGTAGATATGTCTGCCATGATGGGTTTACGTAAGCAGTATCAAGATGAATTTACGAAGATGCATAATGGTACTCGCCTTGGATTTATGGGTATGTTTGTGAAGGCAGCGGTAGAGGCTTTGAAGCGCTTTCCCCTCGTTAATGCTTCAATTGATGGTACGGACATTGTTTATCATGGTTATCAGGATATCGGTGTTGCAGTGTCTACTGATCGTGGATTAGTAGTGCCAGTTTTGCGTAATGCTGAGAATATGAGTATTGCTAAAGTAGAGAATGAAATTAGCAGCTATGCTGGTAAAGCTAGAGACGGAAAACTTACTATCGAAGAGATGAGTGGTGGTACCTTTACTATCACAAATGGTGGTGTTTATGGATCGTTGCTTTCCACCCCTATTTTGAACCCACCACAATCGGCAATTCTAGGGATGCACAAAATTCAGCAGAGGCCTATGGCAGTTGATGGGCAGGTGGTAATTCGGCCAATGATGTATTTGGCCCTGTCTTATGACCATCGGTTAATTGATGGAAAAGATGCGGTTCAGTTCTTGGTTGCTATAAAGCAGCTGATTGAAGACCCTGCTAAGATACTTCTTGAAATATAACATATAAGCTATTGATATAAAGGAATTTTAATGTCTGAAAAGTATGATGTGGTGGTAATTGGTAGTGGCCCTGCTGGCTATGTTGCAGCAATTAGATCTGCGCAGTTGGGTTTAAAGACTGCTTGTATCGAAAAGTGGAAGGATGCGAAAGGTAAAGGTGTCAATGGTGGCACCTGTCTAAACGTGGGTTGTATCCCCTCTAAGGCGTTGCTTGATAGCTCTTATAAATATCACGAAGCTGCAGAAGAACTTGCTGTTCACGGTATAAGTACCAAGGGTGTTACTATAGACATTCCCGCCATGTTGGCGCGTAAAAACAAAATAATCAATCAGTTAACGGGCGGTATCTCCGGTCTGTTTAAAGCCAATGGTGTAACGGCTCTCTACGGTACAGGAAGATTACTTGCCGGTAAAAAAGTAGAACTGACTGACAATGATGGTGCGGTGTCAGTGATAGAGGCATCCAATATTATTTTGGCCTCAGGGTCAGTACCTATTGCGATACCCGTAGCGCCAGTAGATAACGATATCATTGTAGATTCCACTGGGGCTTTAGAGATCAGTGAAGTTCCCAAGCGACTCGGTGTTATAGGCGCTGGTGTTATTGGGCTAGAATTGGGCTCAGTGTGGGGTCGGTTAGGTTCTAAAGTTGTACTTTTAGAGGCTTTAGATGACTTTTTGGCGGTTATGGATAAAGCTGTAGCCAAAGAATCCAAGAAAATTTTTACCAAGCAAGGACTTGATATTCGCTTAGGTGCCCGTGTTACAGGCACTGAGGTTAAAGGGAAGGAAGTTGAGGTTACCTATCAAACCGCCGATGGTGGTGAACTAACAGAAACCTTCGACAAACTCATTGTCTGTGTGGGCCGTCGCGCCTTCACTGAAGGATTACTGGCTGCAGATAGCGGTGTAGAAGTAGATGAAAGGGGTTCTATCTTTGTCAATGATTTCTGTGCAACCAATGTGCCGGGAATTTTTGCGGTGGGTGACTTGGTGCGTGGACCAATGCTTGCGCACAAGGGTTCTGAGGAAGGCGTTATGGTGGCAGAGCGTATCGCTGGACACAAGGCGCAGATGAACTATGATATTGTGCCAAATGTTATCTATACTCATCCTGAAGTGGCGTCGGTAGGGCAAACCGAAGAGCAAGTTAAGGCGTCTGGAGAATCCTACAATGTCGGTGTATTTCCTTTCGCTGCAAGTGGAAGAGCGATGGCAGCTAATGACACCGATGGTATGGTGAAAATTATTGCACACAAAGATACCGATCGTATTTTGGGCTGCCACATCGTCGGACCTAGTGCTGCAGATTTAACGCAGCAAGTGGCTATTGCTATGGAATTTGGTTCAAGTGCCGAAGATCTTGGTATGACTGTGTTTGGTCACCCGACCTTATCAGAAGCGGTGCATGAAGCAGCTTTAGCCGTCAACGGTAGTGCCATCCATATCGCAAACCGTAAGCGTCGATAATACACTAATTTCTCTCAGGGTCTCTGCTACTGATGTGGTGGTAGGGATCTCTAATAAACCTAAAAACCAACAGGAATCGAAGTATGAACCTGCACGAATATCAAGGTAAGCAGTTATTTGCCGAATATGGATTACCAGTATCCAAAGGCATAGCCGCAGAAACTGTTCAAGAAGCCATAGCCGCCGCCGATGTTATTGGCGGTGAACGCTGGGTGGTTAAAGCACAGGTCCACGCTGGTGGTCGAGGCAAGGCAGGTGGGGTAAAATTGGTGAGCTCCAAAGCTGAGATTGAAGCCTTTTCGCGTCAGTGGCTAGGTCAAAATCTTGTTACTTATCAAACAGATGCCGGAGGCCAACCAGTAAGTCGTATTTTGGTGGAAACCTGCACTGACATTGATCAAGAATTGTATCTTGGTGCAGTGGTTGATCGTGGAACACGCCGTATTATCTTCATGGCATCAACTGAAGGTGGTGTAGAGATTGAAAAGGTTGCAGAAGAAACTCCCGAAAAGATTCTTAAGGCTATTATCGATCCAGTGACGGGTGCGCAGCCGTACCAGGGTCGTGATCTTGCGTTTAAGTTAGGCCTTAAAGGTGTGCAGATTAAACAGTTTGTTAGCATCTTTATGGGTCTTGCTAAATTATTCAAAGAAAAAGACCTTGAGCTACTGGAAGTCAATCCACTGGTTGTTACCGATGAAGGTAATCTGCACTGTCTAGATGCCAAGGTGATTATTGATGGCAATGCTATGTACCGTCAATCACAAATCAAAGAAATGCACGACCCGTCGCAAGAGGACGCCCGTGAAGCCCATGCCTCTGCTTGGGATCTTAACTATGTGGCCCTTGATGGAGACATTGGTTGCATGGTCAATGGTGCTGGACTGGCTATGGGTACTATGGATATAGTTAATCTGCACGGCGGTTCGCCAGCTAACTTTCTTGATGTTGGGGGCGGCGCTACTAAAGAGCGTGTTGTTGAAGCTTTCAAAATAATTCTTTCAGATACTAATGTTAAAGCCGTACTTATCAATATTTTTGGTGGTATTGTTCGCTGTGATTTAATCGCCGAGGGTGTCATTGGTGCTGTTGAAGAAGTGGGTGTAACTATTCCTGTAGTTGTTCGTTTGGAAGGTAACAACGCAGACCTTGGTACTAAAAAACTGGCCGAATCCGGTCTTGCTATTATTGCTGCGACCAGTCTCACTGATGCAGCACAACAGGTTGTTAAAGCCGCGGGAGGTAACTAAACATGTCTATCTTAATCAACAGTGACACCAAAGTTATCTGTCAGGGTTTTACCGGCGGGCAGGGCACTTTTCACTCGGAACAAGCTATTGAATACGGCACGAAAATGGTCGGCGGTGTAACTCCTGGTAAAGGCGGTACCACGCACCTTGGACTACCGGTATTCAATACAGTCGCCGACGCGGTTGCAGAGACTGGGGCAGAAGCCTCAGTTATTTATGTGCCGGCACCATTTTGTAAGGACTCCATTCTTGAAGCCGCTTATTCAGGCCTCAAGTTGGTAGTTTGTATTACTGAGGGTATACCCACCCAAGACATGCTTGAGTGTAAAGTGGTTTGTGACACCTTAGGCGTGCGCCTTATAGGGCCAAATTGTCCAGGTGTAATTACCCCTGGCGAATGCAAAATCGGTATTATGCCAGGTCATATTCATTTACCTGGGAAAGTTGGTATTGTGTCTCGTTCTGGTACATTGACCTACGAGGCTGTCAAGCAGACTACAGACTTTGGTTTTGGTCAGTCTACCTGTGTGGGCATTGGTGGGGATCCAATTCCTGGTTCAAGCTTTATTGATATTTTAGAGCTATTTGAAAAAGACCCAGCTACCGAAGCTATTGTTATGATTGGTGAAATCGGCGGCACCGCAGAAGAAGAAGCGGCGGCCTACATAAAAGCTAATGTTACTAAGCCTGTAGTCTCGTATATTGCTGGCGTAACTGCTCCAGCAGGCAAGCGTATGGGCCACGCTGGTGCTATTGTGTCTGGTGGTAAGGGCACAGCAGATGAGAAGTTTGCTGCCTTGGAAGATGCTGGCGTTAAAACGGTGCGCAGCCTTGCAGAAATTGGCAACGGTCTAAAAGAGATTACTGGTTGGTGAGGTTGTTTAACCATTAAGCAGTTAAAAAAGCGGCCTTTAGGTCGCTTTTTTACTTTTACACTACGTAACTATAACTATAACTATAACTATAACTATAACCTTGGATGAATTCGCCTGATTAGGCTTGATCTGGATTTACTACTTCATTTAGTTGTTCTTACGTCAAACGATTGAAAAGAATAAATTCACCA
>Ga0233426_10000652_pt1 | contig 35943 bp, 30 predicted proteins | sample SI_118_April2016_6_FD_179875 | JGI IMG/M metagenome (GOLD analysis project Ga0233426, IMG submission 179875) | Seawater microbial communities from Saanich Inlet, British Columbia, Canada - SI_118_April2016_10_MG | ecosystem: Environmental > Aquatic > Marine > Inlet | place: Canada: British... | reverse complement strand
GATGGTTGAACAGCCAAGGCGTTTGTTGTATAGTTAACCGAAACAGGCATTTCAACATCGAATAGATCTGCACCATTTACCAACTGAAAGCTAACAAGCTCATTGGCCGCTGCTCCGTCGGACTCAGGAGTTTGAGAATCATCTCCCCAAACAGCTATTGTAGTTTGACTTACACCAAACATGGGTTGAGATCCGATTACAACACCTTCGGTAGAAAGCGCCACCAAATAGGCGTTTTCATCTGTAGCGTTTAAGGAAACTATGAGAGCTGGCGTAAGCATTACAGTCATGTTTGAACCTGTGTTGCCTAAAAAAGGATCAGGCACAGTACATTGAGCCGAAGTTTGTAATGAAATACAAAAGATGGAAATAAACAGTGAATAAAGAAGTGCGTTTTTCATATCTGTGGGGAATTATAGATGCCTAATTTATTTTTTGAGGGGCAATAGCGGAGTCAAGGTTTCGCTTTTAGAAAGCCTCATCCCTAAAACGGCTGAAGCACCGTCCTTTATGTAAATTGCCATTAATGGTTTTTGGTAAGAACATTCAATTTCATAAATTAAATTGTCCTTTTTTTGTGCGAGCCAAATCATGCGTTCACCCATCTCCATTCCATTATCGGCTTCGGGAGGGTAATTGCCCCAAACGGGCAACATATTAAAATCGTTAGATTTCCAAGAAACAGAGCTTGCACATTTGTAATTACCAGCTTTGTCGGTATAAAAAATACCCACCAAATCTCCTGATTCGAGCGAATCAGATTGAAATCCAAGGAATACTCCCTCTGGTATAGACCCTTGTTCTTGCATTTGTTTAATCACGGGATGCCAAATAGGCAAAGCCAAGACAGAATGGTTTGGCCCTGTACGATTAAAAGAAAAGTCGATTGAATTTTGTGCATAAATAACTGAATCTAAGCTATTAGCATAGAAAGCAATTAAAAAAAGCACTCGTATGTAATTAATCTTATTCATAACTCTGGGGAGTAAAAAGTAAACAATAGCCTGCTAATATACGTATATTATAGAAGATATAATGCAATTTAAACCCACCAAATACAGCTTTTAACATTAACAACACAGAACAAAAATTCAGAAACTAAAAAACAGACCGATAAAAAGACTAAAAATCTATTAAAATCTCTAATTTAGCAGACCATAAATTAAGCTTTTGAAAGTTACCGTTTACATACTTGTTTCAGCATTACTTATTATACCTAAAGTAGCAAACTCTCAGGGTGTTGAGCTGATAAAATCCTTTGTTGGAAACAGTGAAAAATCTGAAGTTATTAGCTTTACTCCTCAGGATGAAATTCTTTTAAGTGGAGACTTCTCTGGATACATCAATTATTGGGATGTTCCAAACCAAGCTTTAATCAGTTCAATTAAAGCGCACAATGGCAAAATAAATAGGATAGAATTTAGCCAAGATGGAGCCTTCTTTTTAACCTTTTCTGAAGAAGACAAACACGTTAAAGTTTGGAGCTTTTCAGGGCAGGATACACTGATAGACTACAGCTTAGATTCTAGTCCACATTTTGCCATTTTTCACGACCAAAACTCCGTACTCATTGGCGATGATTTTGGAGCTATATATCACCGACACTTTTACAGTCCAGAAAAAGATTCCCTTATTTTCAAAAACCCAATAACAGTATACGATGCACTATACGATATCTCTAAAAATGAACTGGTAATAACAGACAAATATTCTATTAAAATAATAGACATAAGTAATGCAAATAAGATCGATTTTGAAATCAAGAATCCCTACTCGAGTTACTTTGTAAAATCGAGGTATTATTCACCGGAAATTTTAATGACTTGGAGTAAAAATGGAATTATTAGTTTTTGGGATTTAAACAAGAAAAAAATGATTCGTGAATTGCGTTCTAAAAACGATTTTTACGAACTCTCCATTAACCAATACAGTAAAGTTTTGCTAACAGGTTATTACAAAGACAAAGCGCTTTTATTTGACCTAACAAACTTAGATTTGGAGCGCGAGCTCGACGAAAACATACAACTTGTAAACACCTATCTTACAAATGAATATAATCAATTTATGGTAAGCTCCAGCGAAGAAGGCCGCCATAGATTAATGCAAGTAAAAGGTGGAAATGGAATAAAACCCTTGTCGCTCCAAAAAAGAGACATCGAAATCCAAAAAGTAATTACTGTTGATGCTAAAACTCTTAAACTTTCTGTTTGGGACAATGAACGCGTAGATGGTGATAAAATATCGCTTAGTTTAAATGGCCGATGGATTTTAAGAAACTATGAAATTGTGAAAGAAAAACACGAATTCGAAATTAAACTAATTCCAAACCAAATAAATCAACTTGTATTTTTTGCTGAAAACTTAGGTACAATTCCTCCCAATACTTCTGCAATAAACATACAGTACGATGGGTACAATAAGACACACATTATGCGCTCTAACTTAGACAAAAGTGGCTGTATTAACTTCTTTTTGGAAGAATAACATGGAATACCCCAGAAATAAAAACAAAAATATTGGGCAATGAAACGAGTCGTTGTAGGCCTTTCGGGCGGAGTAGATTCTAGTGTTGCTGCCTATTTACTTCAGCAGCAAGGATACGAAGTTATTGGCTTGTTTATGAAAAACTGGCACGACACCTCCGTTACCATCTCTAAGGAATGCCCTTGGGTAGAAGACAGCAATGATGCGATGGCTGTTGCAGAAACCCTAGGTATTCCCTACCAAACCATAGACCTTAGTAAAGAATACAAAGACCGAATTGTAGATTACATGTTTGAGGAATACAAACGAGGAAGAACTCCAAATCCTGATGTGCTGTGCAACCGAGAAATAAAATTCGACATTTTTCTGAAGGCTGCGATGAAACTAAAAGCAGATTTTGTTGCTACAGGACATTATTGCATAAAAGACATAATAGACCTAAATGGAGAGCGCGTTTATCAACTTAAGGCTGGAAGAGATAAAAATAAGGATCAAAGCTATTTTTTATGCCAGTTAAACCAAATGCAACTTTCTAAAGCCCTCTTCCCTATTGGGAATTTAGAAAAATCTGAGGTTAGAAAAATTGCAGCAGATGCAGGCCTATCTACCGCAAATAAGAAAGATTCTCAAGGGCTGTGTTTTATTGGGAAAGTAAAACTTCCCGAATTTTTACAGCAGCAACTCCAACCAAAAAAAGGAGCGATTATAGAAATTAGTAAAGAGCATAAACTGTTTACTACAAACAAAAATTACGACAAAGAGAACTCAAAACTTTCAGCATTACAGGGCTTGAGTCAAGATTATATTTACACTCCTGAACAAGGCGAGGAAGTAGGCATACATAATGGAGCACATTATTTTACCATTGGACAAAGAAAAGGTATAAATGTAGGAGGAAAGGTAGAACCTCTTTTTGTAATCGATACAGACACAAAATCAAATACTATATACGTAGGCCAAGGAACAAACCATCCTGGACTGTACCGACCTGGTCTTAAAGTTTTAAATAATGACATTCATTGGGTTCGCGAAGACCTTAAGCTTAAAATTGGAGATTCTCTAAAAGTGCTCGCGCGTATTCGATACAGACAAGCACTTGAGCAAGCAGTTCTTCATCAAAAAGAAGATGGTTTGTACGTTGTTTTCAAAAAGGAGCAAAGAGGCATAGCGCCCGGACAATTTATTGCTTGGTATAAAGAGAACGAACTTTTAGGCTCTGGGGTTATATCTTAAAAAGCTACACCCACTATTTATTTGAGTGTAAACACTTTCTTTTTTATTCAAGTAAATAGTTCGATTTTTATCGCCGCTCTGTTCAATCTCTAGGATTCCAATCAAAATTTGAGTGATATTACCTATTGTACATACAAAACCTTATAAGTATGTTTGTGCAACAATTCATCCTGGGGGGGATTAATAGTTCAGAAGAGGTCTACAGTTTACCGTAGACCTCTTTTTAGTTTGACAAACTAGGCCTTCAAAAAATAAAAACACATTTTCCGATTATTTATTTGAACACCTCTACTTAAAACAAAATTTGAGTGATATTACCTATTGTATATACTAAACCTTATAAGTATGTTTGTGTAACGATTCATCCTGGGGGGGGATTAATAGTTCAGAAGAGGTCTACAGTTTACCGTAGACCTCTTTTTAGTTTGACTCAAATTAAAAATACATCCATGAAAAATTGAACTGTTTGACTTGATAAGTCAAATGCTAAAAAGCGCGTTTAAATGAGGAATATTATCTACTTAGCTTGTCTAGTTTTCTGTTACGCCTGAAACACTTCGAGTAATGAATTTGATTTATGTTCTGGAAAGCTACATCCCTACTATTACCCGGAATTAAAGTACAAAGGAGATTTTTATGCTGTTAAGCAACATTATTACGACAACTACAAACAAGTAAATTCGATTCAAAATAGTGGGATTGTTAGAATTCAATTCCATGTAAATTGCAAAGGAGAAACAGGGAATTATAAAGTAGAAACGTATAGCTTTGATTACCTCAAAACAGAATTAGACCTGAGAATTTCAAAACAATTAGTTCAATTAACAAAGTCTTTAACCAACTGGATTCCAGCCGAAAATGAAGATGGAGAAACAGTAAACAGTCACAAATTTTTTGCTTTTAAGATTAAAAAAGGACACCTAATAGATGTTCTCCCAAAATAGACTCCAGCATGAGAAAAAGAAGATGGCTTAAATATTTATCCGGTTCAATAGTTAGCCTAGTGGTAGTTTTAATTGTATTAACAATTATATACAGTCAACTATTCTTTAGAGTATTATTAGGATTTGGTTCTTTGGATACCTATTACGGGAACAATGAACGCGGAAATAAAATAATGAATTATGCCATTTCTAGAATTGAAGATAAAGAGGAGGAAATTTACCATCACTTATCTATTCAAAACACTAAAAACGGTAATTACAATATTGCCATAGCTGCTTTAGAGAAAGCGTTTGGCATAAACCCTAAAGAGGTTGCAGCGTATTATGGTTGGGTTTTGCTTTATTATTACCACGACTACGAAAAGGCTTTAGTTATACTGGACTATTGCGATGCATTAACACCAAATTTTTCTGATGCTCCAATGGCAGAAGACATTCATAAATTAAAGGGATTAGCACATATGCAACTTGAGAATTATGAGAAAGCTATTGAAGAGTTTGATTTGAATATTAGCGAAATTACCGAAACCATTGGAGAGGAATGGGTTGATGTATATACGTTTGTAAACAAAGGTAGATGCTTGAGTGCTCAAAACAAGCATAGGAAATCTATAGAAGCCTATCAAACCGCTTTAAACAACTACCAGGAATGTACCGAAGCTTATTATTATATGGCACTAGATCAATTAAAAATAAAAGAAGAAGAGTTGGCTTGTAAAAATTTAAATACAGCTTATACACTGATAAAAAAAGGCTACAAAAGCGCAGACAATTACATCGAATACTTTCATGAAGTGTACGAACAAGAAATTGAAAGCAGTATTCTTACATACTGCACAAACACACCTAAATAGTTTATTCATAAAAAAAGGCTGCACAATGTGCAGCCTTTTTTATTTGAAGAAAAAAATTTTAAACTAAATCGTTGTAACGATTTTTAATAAATGAAGTGAGTTCTTCTCCTTTTAACAAGCCTTGAGAAAGCTTGGCAAGATCAGTAGCTGCTTTTAACATGGATTTTTGGTTTTCAGCATCCTTTTCTGCTAATACCTTAGAAACAAGTGGATGGTTACCATTTACGACCAAATTATACATTTCAGGCATATTTTCCATACCGAACATACCTCCACCACCAGAGGCACTCATCTCTTTCATACGTCTCATAAATTCTGAGCGCGTAATTACAAAGGGCGAAGAAGAAGGACTTAGGCTTTCGAATTGGACTGTATACTGCTCTTTAGCTACAACACTCTCAATCGTCTCTTTTAGCGATTTTTCGTCAGCCTCAGACAATACCGAAGGAATGTCGTCGCCAGTTTTTATTAACTTATCAATAGAGTCTGCGTCTACACGAACAAAAGACACGTTTTCTTTCTCAGCTTCTAATTTCTGAATTAGGTGGCTTATTATTGGACCATCTAAAACCAAAACATCGTAAAGTTTCTCTTTAGCTTCTGCAATATAACTGTGTTGAGCTTCCTTATCGTTAGTATAAAGAATGACTGTTTTACCGTCTTTATCAACCTGATTTACTTTAATCTTTTCTATATACTCATTCCAAGTTGCAAAATCGCCGTCTACATTTTGATACAGTGCAAACTTCTCTGCTTTGTCAAAAAATTTCTTTTCAGAAAGCATACCGTATTCAACAATTACCTTCATGTCTTCCCACTTTTGCTCAAAAGCCTTGCGGTCCGATTTAAACATATCGTTTAATTTATCGGCAACTTTTTTGGTAATATGCGAAGAGATCTTCTTTACATTTGCATCGGATTGCAAGTAAGAGCGCGATACGTTTAAGGGAATGTCTGGAGAGTCTAACACTCCTTGTAACATGGTTAAGAATTCTGGAACAATTCCTTCTACAGAATCGGTAACGTAAACTTGGTTGCAGTATAATTGAATACGATTTTTATTCATATCCATATTCTGCTTTAACTTAGGGAAATATAATACACCTGTTAAGTTAAAAGGATAATCTACATTTAAGTGAATGTGAAAAAGAGGTTCCTCAAAGTTCATAGGATACAACTCTCTATGGAATGCTTTATAATCCTCGTCTTCTAAATCAGATGGAGACTTTGTCCAAGCTGGCTTTGGGTTGTTAATGATGTTGTCAACAGTTGTTTTCACCTCTTTTGCATCATCGCCCTCGCCTTCTTTAGTGGTAAGCTCTTTAGTTCCGTATTTAATTTCTACAGGTAAAAACTTACAGTACTTGTTTAGCAACTCAGTAATACGAGTGTCTTCTAAAAACTCCAAAGAGTCTTCTGCAATATGAAGGACAATATCTGTACCTCTTTCTTTTTTTTCAGTTTCTTCTAAAGTAAATTCTGGAGAGCCATCGCATTCCCAGCGCATTGCAGGAGAGTCTTGATGAGATTTTGTAAAAATCTCTACTCTTTCTGCAACCATAAAAGCCGAGTAAAAACCTAAACCAAAATGCCCAATAATTCCAGCACCATCGGCTTTATCTTCGTACTTACTTAAAAATTCTTCTGCACCAGAAAAAGCCAATTGGTTGATGTATTTCTCAACCTCGTCAGAGGTCATACCAATACCATTGTCAGAAATAGTAAGTGTTTTTGCTTCCTTATCTAACTTTACCTCTACACGAAGAGCATCAACCGACCCTTTTACTTCGCCTAACGAAGACATTGTTTTTAACTTTGAACTTGCATCTACAGCATTCGAAACCAACTCTCGCAAGAATATTTCGTGATCTGAATACAAGAATTTCTTGATAATAGGGAATATATTATCCGCCGTTACATTAATTTTTCCAGTAGCCATAAGCTTATATAATTTAGTTTTTTTCTAGACTTTGATTAGTCAATTCTTATGCCATCTCAAAATACATGTCAGAATGTCAAAAAACACGACAAATCCTTGAAATATGTCAGAAACAAAAATATGTAGAATTTAGAGTCAGACACTCAGAGAGAACTAAATTTTGAATTAAAATTTAGCTTGTATTTTTAAATTTAGCAACCTAGAAGTTAAATAATTGGGTACAGCATACTGATTTTGAACCACATCTGTTACCCATAAATAGGAAAGCGTGTTTCGAATACCTAATAAATTAAAAACTTCAGCGCTTATAATCAAAGACTCAAAATATTTTAAATACTTTGATTTAGAACCCACATCCCCATGCTTCAAAACTTTGGAGAAGCCAATATCGACTCTTTTATAGGATGGGATACGGAAAATCTGTTCGTGTCTTTTAGAATTTAGTGCACCCGTTGGCAAGCCGCTACTGTAATGCAATTTTAAATTCATTTTATACGAAGGACGGTTGGGTAAGTAATCTTGAAAAAACAAAGAAAAACTAAAGCGCTGATCCGTTGGTCTTGCGATATAACCGTGCCCATCGTTTTCTATATCTTCTCTTGAGGATAATAAAGACATACTAGCCCAAGACTCCACGCCAGGAACAAACTCACCGTTTACTCGAAGATCAATACCTGTAGTATACCCGATGGCAGATAATTCAGGCAAATATCGAATGCGCAAATTTTCTATTTCATAGGGTATAATGTCTTTTAGATGCTTGTAATAAAGCTCTCCAACAAACTTAAAGGGCCTGCCCCAAGAACTAAAATTATAATCGGTAGAGAGGACAAAATGAATTGACTTTTGAGCTTTTAAATTGGGATACAAAACGCCCTTTTTATTCCTTAACTCTCTATAAAAAGGAGATTGGTTGTACGAACCAATAGAAGCTCTAAAGAGCACATCTCTTTTCCAATTGGGTAAGTAACTTACCGATACTCTTGGTGATACAAAGACCTCTTCATTTAAAGTCCAGTATTGAGAGCGCAAACCTAAAGAATACGTAAAACGGACACTGTCTGAAATTAAGATTCCATTTTGTTGAATAAAAGCACTTAATCTGTTTGAATTTAATTCATTATCCGCCTGTACAAATTCAAAAAGCTCGAGCAAAGTATCCAAACCTTGAGGCGTAGAAAAACCAGAGGAATCTACTAATTGCCATTCTCTTAAACGATCGTCTATTAATTCATGTTGGTATTTAGCACCCCACTCAAAACTCGATTTTTCTTTAAAAAACTTACCCTTGTAAGAAGCGTTGTAAACCTGAGCAAAAAGATCATTTCTGGCATGGCGTAAGTAGCCCCCAACTCCTCTATTGTCAACCACTTCACCAAAATTATCAGAGCTTAAGCTATTGTCCAAAGCACCCAACCAATATTGTGCTTCTACATCGTAATACTCCTCTTCTCTGGTTTGAAAAATGGAGGCAGCTAAACTCATTTTCAAACTATCGTGAATTTGATAATCAAACCTTAGGGCACCCATACCACTCTCGTAAGCATCTTTTTCTTGACCTTCAAAATAAATATTAAGTCGCAAAGGCTTATCAACAGTTCCAAAATCACTTTGTCTGGTTACTGGATTTGACTGATATGTATTGGCCGAATAATGGCCTAACAAACTCAACTTCATAGAAGAGTTAAAATGGTAAATATTTAGAGATTGAAAATCCTTAAAATCTGGTCTGTAATTAGATTCGGTATCTAAACTATTTAATAGAAATTGATTTGTTTTTTGACGGTAACTTGTAATATGAGACCAACGTTTAGATTTATTAACACCCTCTACAGTTGCGTTTACCCCTAAAAAACTTAGCGTTAAATGACTCTTCCACTCTTTAGGATCTTTATATTTTATGTCTAATACAGACGATAATTTATCTCCGTACTTAGCATCAAAACCACCTGTAGAAAATGTAATATTTTCTACCATGTCTGAATTCACAAAGCTCAAACCTTCTTGTTCGCCACTGCGAACCAAAAAGGGTCTGTAAATTTCAAAACCATTTACGTAAACTAAATTTTCGTCAAAATTACCGCCTCTTACAGAGTACTGCGAGCTCATCTCATTTTTAGTGCTTACTCCAGCTAGGGTAGAAATCAACCCCTCTACTCCTCCAGTAGGCCCTGTGATTATGTTAATATTCTTTTTATCGAGCGTAGTAACATTTTGATCTCTTAAAACTTCATCAATCAATTCAATTTCGGAAATTAGTGTTACCTCTTTCTTTAAAACTAGGTCAAAACGTTTTTGTTCGTTCGCAGAAAGCAAAAAATTATGTACTTTATTTTCGTAGGATAAATGAGTAAAAATTACATTTGACTTTTTACCGCTGGGTATATTTATAGAATAAAAGCCTTTGGCATCGGTAATGGCACCTTTTCTTTTATACTCAATGCTTACACCTTCTATAACTTCGTTATTTTGGTTGGTTATATAACCATAAACAACGGTTGTTTGAGCCAATAAAACTTGGCTAAGCAACAAGAAAATCGAAAGAAGAACTACTCTTAAAACAACTCTATTCATAAGGGACGAAGATAAAAATATTTTTAGCGAACAAATTCTAAACGCAAACGATTTTCATTTTTCACATTATCTAATACTACAATTTCGACAAAATGTACTCCAGAGGTAATTTTACCATCAAAAAAATGAGTTAAACATTCGTTCTTAGGGTCGTATTCTAATAAAAGCCATTGACCATCTACATAAGCATCGTATGAGTTTAATCCGCTTAAAGCATCGGTTACGGTAAAGCTAAAACTACTTGCTTTTGACAAATCGTGGGCAAACGATTTAATTTTCAGTTCTGGTTTAACCGTATCTACAATGGCACTAAAATTTCCAAAAACTTTTGACTTAGCTAGAAGGGTATCCCCTTTCCAGGAGCTCGATAAGCACGAAATAGTGCCTTTGGAATCTATGCGACACATCTGAGTTTTTGATTTAAGTTTTTTTGGAATATTTTCTAAGTTAATGCCAATAGAAAAAGCAGTATGAATAGGTGTTTCTGAATTGTGAATTGAATGAATTTCTGAAACGAACTCATCCCGAGCTACGGAAACCTTGTAAGAAAAATCAATGTCGGTATACAAACTATTTTTAGCAATTAGTACAGTTGCATTATTTTGAGTGAATTTATTTTCTTGGGTATGAAGAAACAATCGAGAATATTTCTTCTGCTTAGAACTTATCCCAGTACTATCGCTCGAAAAACTAAAGGCTAAAGTTGACGAATTACCATCGGTGTCTTTAACCAAATAATAAGCCTTGTGTCTGCCTGAAAACTCAAAATTAATCCGCCCATCGTTTTCTAAAAACTTATAGATACTGAGTTTGTTGTTAGGGTCTTTAAAAGATTTTTGGCTTCGTAAAAAATAATTTTTCTTGGCATGATAATCCATAAAAGAATTAATGTACCGAGTTTCGGAAAAAGAGAAACGCTCCATCTCATGCTTGTAAACCAAAGCGGAATCGATGAAAAGTTCGATACTGTAAACACCATTTTTATTTGGTGCATTATCGAGCCTATCAAAAACATCTACACCAAAACCAACGAGTCCATTTAAAACCAAATCATCAGAATCAATCTTGTATTCTCTACTCGAAACTTTACGAATTGGAATTCGGAGTGTATCGTTTAAGCCATTAATCCTGGATTGAGAATTTAATGGATAAATATGAAGATTATTAATTGAGGGAGGTGTGGTATCCTTAACGTCAAAACCAAAAAGAAGTGGATTGATGGTTTCTTGACTTAAAGCATCTCTAATTTCGAAATGTAAATGCGGTGCGCTAGAACTTCCGGAGTTTCCAGACCAGGCAATAGTATCGCCTTTGTAAAACTTAAATTGTGCTACATCGGGAAATAAATCAACAGAAAATTTCTGCTTTCGGTATTGATTTTCTAACAAAAAAGCAGCAACAGATTTCTCAAAACTTTGTAAATGCGCATATACAGAAACATAGCCGTTGTAATGAGTTAAGTACAGCGCTTTTCCGTATCCGACAGGACGCGTTTTTAACCTAGACACATAACCACTGTCTATGGCCAAAACAGGAAAACCTTCAAGCCCCTTGGTTTTAATATCTATACCAGCATGAAAATGGTTCGATCTTAACTCGCCAAAGGTACCTGCCAAGACAAGAGGGATATCTAAGGGAGGACCAAAACTTGTTTGAGCGTAGGGCGTTTGAGCAGAAAGCACAAGACAGTTTAATACAAAGGTAAAACTTACAATAAGGAATTTGGTTAAGCAATTCATTCTATCTCACACATTTATATTTAATGCAAAAGTAAATTATTAGTCGATTTAATAAAACTTTTTGCTAAAACGAAGCAAAGAAATTTTTAGTGTTCTATTAATCGGTAAATTAAAATGGTATTAACTATATTTGTGTCATTGATGTTGCCTTAATTAATGAATCAATTAACAAAAAAACTAAGTCATTTACGTTCTCAAGTCCAAGAGCTGAATACCGTATTCAAGCAACTTAAACTTAAAAACGAAAATTTACGCTTAGAAAATCAGGAGCTCGAGCAAAAGCTTGAGTTAAAAATGAGTCGAATTAAGGCACTCAAAGAAGAAAGGGAGTTGATTATTAATGCTAAATCGTTAAAAGAAGTTGGAATGAGTAGTAATGAAGCGAGGCATAAAATTAACGAACTTGTACGGGGAATAGACAAGTGTATAGCACAGCTAAATCAGTGATATAGCGAAAATGGATAAACTCAAAATCAAAATTTCTATAGCCGGTAGGGTTTACCCACTTACTATAGATAGAAAAGAAGAAGAGGGTATTCGTAAAGCAGCTTCAAAAATTGAAGATATCCTAAAACAATTTGAGTCTAATTACGCCGTTAAAGACAAGCAAGACTTGTTGGCAATGTGCGCATTACAAGTATCGACTAAGCTAGAAACTATTCAGGGTAAAACCATGGTAGATGCTCCAGAGCTCGAAACAGAAATAGACCAAATTGAGGCAGATATAACAGCCTTGCTAAACAGTTCTTTAACATAAAAACTAATCTTTAGTTACCCGTATTAATTCAACAAGTTGTTAAACTCAACATTTATATTATTGAATTTGATTCGTTATCTAAAAAACAAGCCTCAACCTTCGGGTCCTTCGGGTGTCAGTGGACGTTTGCTATTTAATGGTCGGTTCATCCGTGCTTTACAGGAGTTTAATAAACAGGATTAGTACGGGTTTCTTTTTTTCATAAATAAAAACAAACATGACTGAAATACTTCCAATCGCAGTAGGAATAGTTGCCCTAGTATTAGGGTACTTACTCGCTTCTACACTCATGCGAAAATCTATAGAAAGCAAATCGAAATTAATAGTTGAGGATGCTAAAAAAACTGCTGAACAGCTTAAAAAAGATAAAATCTTACAAGCAAAAGAGAAGTTCTTAGAACTAAAAAGTGAACACGAAAAAACTATAAACGACCGCAATCGAAAAATAGTTGAACTGGAATCTAAGGGGAAAGAGAAAGACAGCAAACTAAACCAAAGACTCGAAGATTCTAAAAGAAAAGCAAAAGAACTAGAAAATAAGCGAGAAAATCTTGACAATAAATTAGAGCTTATTGAACGTAAAGAGTTAGAACTAGAGAAAGCACACTCGCGCCAAGTAAAGGCTTTAGAAACCATCTCTGGCATGAGTGCCGAAGATGCAAAATCGCAATTAGTAGATGCACTTAAAGCCGAAGCAAAAACCGAGGCTATGTCTTTAATTCAAAACACTATTGAAGAAGCTAAACTTACCGCAAACAACGAAGCTAAGAAAATTGTAATTCAAACCATACAAAGAGTTGCTACAGAGCATTCTGTTGAAAATGCAGTTTCCGTTTTCAACATCGAAAGCGACGACATTAAAGGTAGAATTATTGGTAGAGAAGGAAGGAATATTAGAGCACTAGAATCTGCAACAGGCGTAGAAATTGTTGTAGACGATACGCCAGAAGCTATCATACTATCGTGTTTCGACCCAATTCGTAGAGAAATTGCACGATTAGCATTACATAAACTAGTTACCGATGGTCGTATTCATCCGGCTCGTATTGAAGAGATCGTTGCAAAAACTAAAAAGCAACTCGAGGAAGAAATTGTTGAAACAGGAAAACGTACCTGTATCGATTTAGGAATTCATGGCTTACACCCCGAACTACTTAGGATGGTTGGACGCATGCGCTATAGATCATCCTACGGGCAAAACTTATTACAGCATAGTAGAGAAACAGCAAACTTGTGTGCCACTATGGCATCAGAGCTTGGATTAAATCCAAAAGCAGCAAAAAGAGCAGGTTTACTTCACGATATTGGAAAAGTACCGGATGATGAACCCGAATTACCACACGCTATTTTGGGGATGAAAATTGCAGAAAAATATGGTGAAAAACCCGAAATATGTAATGCGATTGGAGCTCACCACGACGAAATAGAAATGACAAGTCTTTACTCGCCTATTGTACAGGTTTGTGATGCCATATCTGGGGCACGACCTGGAGCGCGTAGAGAAATTGTTGAATCTTACATTCAGCGTTTAAAAGAACTAGAAAGTCTTGCCTTAGCACACCCTGGTGTTCTTAAATCTTATGCCATACAAGCAGGTAGAGAACTTCGCGTTATCGTAGAAAGTGAAAAAGTTAACGATGAAAAGGCCGCAGCTATTTCTTTTGAGATATCTCAGAAAATACAAAACGAGATGACTTACCCAGGACAAGTAAAAGTTACAGTTATTAGAGAAACTAGAGCGGTAAATTACGCTAAATAAAACTTCATTACAAAACTAAAAAACCTCCAAAATTGGAGGTTTTTTTTCTCAAACAAACAACGAATCAAACCAATCACTAAATTAAATTATTTAAAATAGTCTACATAACTATATAATATAAGTAAGCTTGACAAAGCAATCGAAACAGGAGAGATTCGTATTCTACAAAAGACCATAAAAAGTATTGTTAAATTTAATAGAGAGCGAAATATCATTTACTTTTGCACAGTAAAATTTACAAAATGAAAAATACAGCATTAAGTCATATACATAAAGCATTAGGTGCTAAAATGGTTCCCTTTGCAGGTTACAATATGCCCGTTCAGTATGAGGGAGTTACCGCAGAACATATTAATGTAAGAGAAAACGTAGGTATTTTTGATGTTTCTCATATGGGCGAGTTTATAATTCGTGGAGAGGGCGCATTTGAGCTGGTTCAAAAACTTACCTCAAACGATGTGACTAAACTGATAGACGGTAAGGTGCAATATACTTGTTTGCCAAATGGTAAAGGCGGAATTGTGGATGATCTTTTAGTGTATCGAATGAATGAAAGTACCTACTTCCTTGTAGTAAATGCCTCTAATATTTCTAAAGATTGGGATTGGATTTCTAAACACAATACAGCAGGAGTAGAAATGATTAACATCTCTGAAGACACTTCTCTCTTAGCCGTGCAAGGACCTAAGGCAAGCCAAGCACTGCAAAGTCTTACCAAAATGAATATTTCCGAGATGAAATACTACACATTTCAAAAAGGAGTGTTTGCCGGAAAAGAAAATATTTTAATTTCTACAACAGGTTATACGGGTGCTGGTGGGTTTGAAATTTATATTAAAAACGAAGATGCCGAAGCTGTTTGGAACGCAATATTTGAAGCGGGAAAAGATTGTAACATTTCACCAGTAGGACTGGCTGCAAGAGATACACTCCGTTTGGAAATGGGCTTTTGCTTGTACGGAAACGATATTGATGACAGTACATCTCCTTTAGAAGCCGGTTTGGGTTGGATTACAAAATTCACCAACAACTTTGTAGATGCAGCCTATTTAAAAAGCCAAAAAGAAGCCGGAATAAAAAAGCGTTTGGTTGGCTTTGAGCTTATTGATCGAGGCGTCCCAAGACAAGGCTATGAGGTGCTTAACATAGAGGGCCATCCTATAGGAAGAGTAACTTCAGGAACCATGGCTCCGAGTTTAAAAAAAGCAATTGGACTAGCTTATGTTCCCTCAGACATGACAACAGTAGGAACAGAAATTTACATTGCGGTGCGAAAAAAACAACTAAAAGCTAAAATAGTTTCACTTCCATTTTACAAATCTTAAAATGACAAAAAGGAACCTTCAAGTATGTATGAGTCCGGCATTGTTTGACTTGTACGCAGATCGAACAAGTATTGTAGTTGTTGTGGATGTACTAAGAGCAACCTCTACCATGTGCATTGCTTTTGAAATGGGCGTAAAAAAAATGATTCCTGTTAGCACCGTTGACCAAGCACTTGAGTACAAAGTTTCGAACCCAGATTATATTTTAGCGGCCGAAAGGAATGGCGCTCCTGTAACAGGTTTCGATTTTGGAAATTCGCCGCAGGCTTACCTCAAACCAGATATGAAAGGTAAAACTGTAGTGATGACTACCACCAATGGCACTAAATCTATTAGTATTGCAAAAAAAGACCACGAGGTAGTTATAGGCTCTTTTCTTAACTTAGATGCACTTGCTAAATGGCTCGTAGGACAGGAAAGAGATGTACTGATTTTTTGTGCTGGATGGAAAGACAAATTCAATCTTGAAGACACGTTATTTGCCGGTGCCCTATCAGAAAAGCTTGTCAATAGTGATTTGTATAGCAACACCTGCGATGCCAGTCAAGCTGCGCAGATTCTATGGAAAAAAGGAAAAGACAATTTATTTGCATTTTTAGAGAACTCTTCTCATAGAAAACGTCTGGAAAAATTAAACATAGATTCCGACATACACTTTTGTTTAAACATGAATCAAACAACCAAAATCCCTATATTAAAAAACAACTGCTTACTCGTATTAGATGAGGCTTAAACTAAAGGCATATGGTTTTCTTATTATAGTAATTCTTAGTATATGTTCCTGGGGTTTCCATGCACACAAAACAATACATAAGCATGCAATACACACACTCCCTATAGAAATGATTTCATTTTTTCAGTTTCATGCCCAAGAAATTGAAGACAAATCTGTATTGGCAGATAAAAGACGTTACACAGATACAACTGAGGCCTGCAAACATTATATAGATATAGATCTTTATGGTGTAGACCCTTTCGACTCTGTCCCAAAAACATGGTTTCGTGCAAAAACAAAATTCACAGAAGACACTCTAAAAAGTAGAGGAATATTACCCTGGGTAATTAATTGGGAATACAAAAAATTAGTTTGGGCAATGGACAGCGGAAGTATAGAACAGGTTATTAAGCATGCGGCAGATATTGGACATTATATTTCTGACGCCTGTGTCCCACTACATACTACTTATAATTACAACGGTCAGTTTACCAATCAAAAAGGAATTCACGCACTTTGGGAAAGTAGAATTCCAGAGTCCTTTTCTTCCAATTACAACTTCTATACAGGCAAAGCAAAGTACATAGAAAAACCATTAGATTATGCTTGGAATATGATTTTTGAAAGCAACTTACTATTAGGTGCTACATTAAATCTAGAAAAAGAAATTACACAGAAATACCTTCACAACACAAAATTTAAGATGGCTTCCACTAATGGTAAAATTCATGCCCAATACACCTCAGAATTTATTTCAGATTATAATTCTGCTTTAAACGGCATGGTGGAACGAAGATTGCAGCAATCTGTACTTTCGGTTGGTTCTTTTTGGTATTCTGCTTGGGTAGATGCAGGACAACCAAACTTAGAGCTGCTAAGATCTCTTACTGACACAGCATATATAATAACAAAACCGAAACATACTCCACATAGAATTCATGAATAAAGCAGCCAACTACAAAAAAGTAATTACAAAAGAAGACATTAACTTACTTGAACTGGATAAGTACAATGGAGAAATTATTTTAATTGACACGGACGATGCGCTCGCAAAAGCATGTAATGAAATAGCAAAAAGTGCTATTATTGGAATAGATACAGAAACCAAACCCTCTTTTAAAAAAGGAATTATAAATACAGTTGCTCTGCTGCAAATTGCTACAGACAAAAAAGCCTATATTATTCGTTTAAAGAAAGTGAAAATGAGTGCGCAATTAGCAGCAATTTTTTCGAATAAAGAAATTAAAAAAATTGGTATTGCCGTTTTCGACGACCTTAAAGACCTCAAAAAATTACATCCTTTTAAAGATGAAAGTGTAGTAGATTTAAATTTACTCGCCCCAAAGCTAGGTTTTGAAAGCATTGGAGCAAAAAAATTATCGGCTTTAGTATTGGGAATTCGAATTTCAAAAAGACAACAAGTATCTAACTGGGAAGCACAAAAACTGAGTCAAGCACAAATAGATTACGCAGCAACGGATGCCTGGATTTGTAGAGAAATTTACCTGAAATTGGTTTAGTACTATTCCTGAAAATGCACCCTCCTATTTCCAAGGATAAAAAAGCTTGAAATTGTTTCTAATTCCGAGACAATAAATCTTCCAATTCTTGTCTCTCGATCTTAAAAGAATCTTTTAAGTTTTTAATTTCTAAGTCAATCTTTTTTACATCGCCACTTCTCGATAATTTTCTACCTACTAGCATTATGTTTTTGCGAGTATGTTCATTAGAAATAAACTCAAAGGCCTTTGTATTGTATCCCTCTCGCTCCATTAATAAGGATCTAATGGCATCTGTAAGCATCTCGGCTTGTCGTTCTTCAAATATTCCATGCTTAGTTATAGCGCTAAAAGAAGTGTTGGAGCCCATGTCTTTTCTAACCTGTTTATGGCAACAAGGAGCACAAACTATTAATTCTGCCTTAGCTTTTAATCCCTTATAAATTGCTAAATCTGTTGCAGTATCGCATGCATGTAAGGCTATAATAACATCTATTTCAGCGGAGGAAAAATCATTGATGTCTTTAGAAATAAATTGAAGCTTCTCGAAGCCACAATCTGTACGAATAGAATTACACAGATCGACTAAATTTTCGCGCAACTCTACACCAGTTATACTTACGTTTAATTTAAGATGATTGTGAAGATAATCGTATAAAGCAAAGGTAAGGTACCCTTTCCCAGAACCCATATCTACAATTTTTAACTCTTTGGAATGGTCAATTTTCTCAAACCAAACACTCATCAACTCAACGTATTTATTGATTTGACGGTATTTATCTTGTTGCTTATCCTTTACCCTTCCCATAGAATCGCAAACACCTAAAAGCTGCAGGTAGGTATTGTTTTTACTTGGAATAAAATACTTCTTTTCTAGATCGTGAGTTAAGGATCTTGCGCTAGAAATTTTAGCCTTTTGAATAAGTTTGTATTTCCCCTTCTTACTAATCAATAGTTGACATTCGTTTTCCTCACTCATAAGTAGCGCTTGTAAAAAAGAAACGCCTACTAAATCAGATACTAAAGCGATAGATTCTTCAAGAGGGTAATTCTTTACTTGATCTTGTGTTTTGGAGCGGTAAGTAAAAGAGAGCATCTTATGTCCCTTAATTAAAATTGGAACAACATAGATATTCTTCAAATCTTTTTGTGCCTGATGCACCTTACTTAGCGAAAGCTTTATGAATTTATTTTGGTTGTTCATTTCTTGAAACAAATCAAGAAATGCTCTTTTCTGTGGGTTAATTTCCATAGCTCAAATATATTAAATTAGGGCTTATAAGTTCCTGTAGCAAAAAAAAGCACCCAAGGGGTGCTTTAATAAGTGCAAAATTTCTGTCCTACGATGCTATACCACACATTGGATAAAGACGTTTCTTTTCGGACACCAATAAAGTAATATTGATGACCAATAAAACAATACTCATACCTACTTGTGCTGGATCTAAAAAAGCATGAAGAAAGAAGATATTTACAGTTATAGGCATCATTAATACAGCACCTAAAGCCGTAAATCTTTTGGTCAACAAAAGAACCCCAGCTACCATCTCTACTAAACCAATTAACGGAAACATATACTCCGCGTTGCCAAAGGCAGTTAATAAATCCATGGCTGGTTGAGCCATTGCTGGCATTTCCATATAATGTAGGAATTTATTCAATCCCGAATTTGCCATCATCAATCCTAATATAAACCGAATTACTGTAATTACTTTTTCTTTCATAAGTTTTAATTTTAAGTTAAACAAAACTTCAGGCTAGCAGAACTTAAAACAAGACATTTTTTAAGAATCCTAGCCTGAAATGGTCTCAAATATATGTAAATTCAGTAAATGTATGAGTTTGTATTTGATACATTTGTAAATCAATAAAAATAGAAACAGATGGCACTTCAAGTAATTAAAAAGAGCGATCAAGCTTATGGGAGTTTCAATAATGGAGATATTTTTGAGAATAAGCCCATAGGATTCCCTCAAGATGGAGGTAAAACAAAACCCTACTCAAACTTATTTTATTGGGCACATGCTTCGGCAAAAACTAACAGTACTATAGGCTTACACCCACACCGAGGATTTGAAATTGTAAGCTATGTTCTTAAAGGAACGGTTAGGCATTACGATACCAAGACAGATAAATGGTGGGATTTAAACCAAGGTGATCTTCAGGTAATTAAATCTGGAAGTGGGCTATCTCATTCCGAAGAATTAAAAAAAAATTCGGTAATTTTTCAAATTTGGTTTGATCCTAATATGAATGAAAGCCTTTACATAGAACCAAACTATAAAGATTATAAATCTGATTGTTTTCCTGTAAACAACAAGAAGAATTTGAGTTTAAAAACCATTGTTGGGCAAAACAGCCCAGTTAACCTTGATTCTGAGGGAATAGAAATGGAAGAAATAAGTATTATAGAAAATATAGAATGGAGTATTGACCTAAATAAAGTCTACTCTATTTATATCCTGGAGGGTAAGTGTATGTTGAATAATAAACAAGTATGTGTAGATGATTTTATTACAGTAAACGAATTGAAAAAGCTAAGCTTTAAAGTAAAAGAACCCTTAAAAATCTTTGCAATTACTTCACCAAAAAAAACATCGTATAAAAGCTATTACAATTCTTAAACCAGAGCGGAGCCCAACTCTAAAAACAGTTTTAATGCTTTTCTTTTTTCTGTATCCAATACATAAGAGATGTCTTTATTCAAATAGCTCTTTACGTCTACAGTACTGTTCACTTTTTGCTCAAAACAAGCGATAGCTTTCTTTTTTTCTTCTACTCCAAACTTAAGAGCACTACTAAACTGATGTTTAAAACGCTCAGAAAGAGGTTTATTAGCTACCCAACAAGCAAATACAAAAGGAAGCTTGGTCAACTTAAACCACTCTTCAGAAAGGTCGTATTGGTAAGGAAATTTGCCATTTAAATCAAACGCCCTGTCTCCAATAACTAACCCGGCATCCTTACCCTTAATAGCGTTTATATAGCCTTCGTTCGTTTCTTTAAAAGAAACCTTTATTTTCCAGTAATTTACCACCAGTATTTTAGTTAACATAACCGAAGTTCTCGATTGATAGTCTAGTGCAATAGAATTTATTTCGTTTAACGGACAATGACTGTAAAGCATTACTGTATTTACTTTGCCATTTGCTCCAATACAAAAATCGCTAATAATTTCGGCATGCGGAATTTGCGGAATTTCCGCTACAGGTATTAAACTAAGATCTACCAGGCCAGTCTTTAATAAGTCTGCACACTTTGAAGGATATTCTAAACGAAGAGCAACCTGAGACAACAAGTTTTGATCCGCTTGTATGCCGTAAATAAAAGGAATGGTATTTAAATACGATACCGCTGATATCTTGATTTTTTGATCCATTAAAACCAAATATAATAAATAGAATAAGACAAAAGAGCTATACTAACACTAAGCTTTAGCAATGTACCAGAAGCAAGGCCAACAAAGGAACCTACAGCTACTTTAAAAGCTCTTGTCCGGTCTCCTTTAACCTCGCTTAAGGCTCCAAAAAATGCACCTATAAAAGGACCAACTAACAAACCTACGGGTGGGAAAAACAAACCTAAAAACAAGCCCACAAAAGTTCCAATTGTTGATTTTTTACCACCACCAAATTTACTTACTCCCCAAGCTTGAAGCGTATAATCTAACACAAATACGATTACCACTATAAAAGCCCAAGTCCATAAAAAAGAAGCACTAAATTGAGTATTGGTAAAAAAGTGAATTAATAAAACCGCCAAATAAGAAATTGGAGGACCAGGAATACCAGGCACTATACTACCAAACAAACCTATACTAAATAAGGCGAAAGCTAAAATTAAAACAAATAAGGTCATCTAAAATTAAGCTGAAATGAAACTCTGTAAAAGGTTTGCTAATTTAATCGTTCTTTTATAATATCAAACCTAAATAGGTACTGAAAAGTAACTAATTAGACAAAACTAAATTAAAATGAACAATAATAAAACAAGGGTTTTGTTACCTTTACAGCTTAATTTCCAATAAAAAATTATGAATTTAAATGCACTTACGGCCATTTCTCCTGTAGACGGTAGATACCGAAGAGCGGGTAAGGAATTAGCTGCATACTTTTCTGAATATGCCTTAATTCGGTACCGAGTAAGAGTAGAAATTGAATACTTTATTGCGCTTTGCGAAATACCACTTCCTCAGTTAAAGAACATTGACAAAGCTATTTTCACTCAGTTAAGACTTATATACCAAGACTTTACAGAACAGGACGCACAAGCAATTAAAAACATTGAGAAGGTAACCAACCACGATGTAAAAGCGGTTGAATATTTTATAAAAGAACGATTTGACACGCTAAATCTTAAAGCGTACAAAGAATTCATTCATTTCGGACTCACGTCTCAGGACATTAACAATACCTCTGTGCCGCTTTCTTTAAAAGAAGCTGTGCTAGAACAATACTTGCCTCAACTAGATGCAGTGGTAAAAAAACTGGAGGAATTGGCTTTGGAATGGGCCCAAATACCTTTATTGGCGCGCACACACGGCCAACCAGCTTCTCCTACGAGAATGGGAAAAGAAATAGAGGTTTTTATTGCACGAATACACCGACAAGTGGCTCAGTTAAAAGAAATCCCTTTTTCGGCTAAATTTGGAGGAGCTACTGGTAATTTTAATGCACACTTAGTGGCATACCCTAATCATGATTGGCTGACTTTTGGAAATGAATTTGTAAATAACACTTTGGGCTTAGACCGATCTCACCCTACTACTCAAATTGAACACTACGATAACTTAGCTGCACTTTTTGATGCTATGAAACGTATAAACAACATCCTTTTAGATTTAGACCGCGATATGTGGACCTACATTTCTATGGATTATTTTAAACAAAAAATTAAGGAAGGTGAAGTTGGTTCTTCGGCGATGCCACATAAGGTAAATCCAATCGATTTTGAAAACTCCGAAGGGAATATCGGAATTGCAAATGCCTTATTTGAACATTTATCGGCCAAGCTTCCCGTTTCTCGTTTACAAAGAGATTTAACCGACTCTACTGTACTAAGAAATATTGGAGTACCCCTGGCACATACAAGTATTGCTTTTGGATCTTTACTTAGAGGTTTAAATAAATTAATTATAAGGGAGGACAATATTCAAAAAGACTTAGAGAAAAACTGGGCCGTAGTTTCCGAAGCTATTCAAACGATACTTCGTAGAGAAGGTTACCCAAAACCCTATGAAGCTTTAAAGGGTTTAACGCGAACTAATGCAGCAATAACTCAAGCGAGCATTTCGGAATTTATTGACACCTTAAGTATTAGCGACGCTTTAAAAGAGGAATTAAAAGCAATTTCGCCACAAAACTACACAGGTATTTAAGTTAAAATAGCGCATAAAAAAGGCTGATCTTCGATCAGCCTTTTTTTTTTAACAGAACAGTAGCTTAAGAAAGGTACTCGTTTATATTTTGCTCTACTCTTTTTAGAACATCGGTAACATCTGCCTTTACAAAGGCATCGCCAGTAATTTGTTCGTAAAGCTCTATATAGCGCTCAGAAACCGAATCGATAAAAGCGGCATCCATTTCTGGAATACGCTGTCCGTCTAAACCTTGAAAACCGTTTCCGATTAACCATTGACGAACAAATTCCTTGGACAATTGTTTTTGAGATTCGTTAGTATCTTGACGTTTTTGGTAGCCAGATTTATAAAAATAACGTGAAGAGTCTGGCGTATGAATTTCATCAATTAAAAGGATTGATCCCTCTTTATCTTTACCAAACTCATACTTAGTATCTACTAAAATTAAGCCCATATCTGCAGCGATCTCAGTACCTCTTTGAAACACCTGTCTTGTGTATTTTTCCAACAACAAATAATCTGCTTCAGAAACCAGACCTTGTGCCAAAATTTCTTCTCTAGAAATATCCTCATCATGGCCAACATCTGCTTTTGTTGTAGGTGTAAGAAGTGGAGTCGGAAACTTATCGTTCTCTTTCATTCCATCGGGCATGGTAACACCACAAATAGTTCTTTTACCTGCCTTATACTCTCTCCATGCATGACCAGAAAGGTATCCACGAATTACCATTTCTACCTTAAACGGTTCGCAGTATTTACCAATGGTAACCATAGGATCGGGCATCGCAATTTTCCAGTTGTCAACAATGTCTGTTGTTGCATCTAAAAACTTTGCTGCAATTTGATTTAATACCTGTCCTTTAAATGGAATTCCTTTTGGTAGCACCACATCGAAAGCAGAGATACGATCAGACACGATCATTACCAATAAATCGTTGTTAATTGTGTACACTTCGCGTACTTTACCGTGGTAAACTTTTGTTTGACCAGGAAAGTTAAAATCAGTTTTTAGAATTGTGTTTCCCACTTTCTTTTTCCTTTATTTGTTCTTGTTTGTAAGCTAGTATAATCTGCATCACTAATTGATGACGAATTACATCTTTTTCATTTAAATAAACAATTCCTATATCATTTACTTTAGATAAAAGCTCTAGAGAATGACGCAATCCAGATTTTTGTCTATTTGGCAAATCAATTTGAGTTAAATCGCCGGTCACTACAAATTTTGCAGAGCGTCCCATTCGTGTAAGGAACATTTTCATTTGTTGGACGGTGGTATTCTGAGCCTCATCTAAAATCACAAAAGCGTTGTCCAAAGTCCTTCCTCTCATAAAAGCTAAAGGGGCAATCTGAATAACACGTTCTTCGATCAAAGCCTTCAATTTTTCCGAGGGAATCATGTCGTTCAAAGCGTCGTATAAGGGTTGCATATACGGATCCAGCTTGTCCTTCATATCTCCGGGTAAAAAACCTAAATTTTCCCCTGCTTCAACAGCCGGTCGTGTTAAAATAATTCGTTTAACCTCTTTATTTTTTAAAGCCCGAACTGCTAAAGCAACCGCAGTGTATGTTTTACCTGTTCCGGCTGGGCCAATAGCAAAAATCATGTCTTTGGACAATGCTAAGGCAACAAGCTTTCGCTGGTTTGCAGTTCTTGCCTTAATTACTTTACCATGATTACCGTGCACAACCACATCATCTTCAAGTGCTAAAACCGCATGATGGTCTTCCATAATAATACGATCAATATTACTATCTGTAAGTCTATTGTACTTATTAAAATGCGCTATTAAAACCTCTAGTTTCAGTTCAAACTGATCGATAACCTCTTCTTCACCTAAAACGATAATAGTGCTACCGCGTGTAATTATCTTAAGTTTTGGATAATACGATTTAATTAAATCCAATTTGGTATTTCTGGCACCGTAAATCTCTACGGGATCTATGCCGGATAGTTCAATCTTTTTTTCTGCCAAATAGCTGGTATTTATTTAGTTAAATGAAATTAAGTAAATTTCTTTACAACTTAGATTATTTGCTTAATTTTAGACTCACAAAATAACACATTTCATTCTTTTATTTCAAGCAAAATTAGCTGTTTTTCAGCAACATGGCAATTATTACACTTACAAGCGATTACGGAACCAAAGATTATTTTACAGCTGCTATTAAAGGAGCGCTACTTTCAGAGGCTCCAGAGGTTAATATCATAGACATTTCTCATGAAATATCGGCATTTAACATTGAGGAAGCCGCTTATATATTAAAAAATGCTTACCACCATTTCCCACAAGGAACCATTCACATGATTGGTATTGATGCAGAATCAACTGCTACAAAAGCTCATATTGTTTGTAAAGTAGACGGTCATTATTTTATTGGTGCAGATACCGGTATATTCTCCTTGATGTTTCCGCGTTTTAAACCCGAACAAATTATTGCGCTCAACATTGCTCAAGAAGACGACAGCATTCCTTTTCCAATGAAAGATGTATTCGTTAAAGCAGCCTGCCACATTAACCGCGGTGGCACACTTCAAGTTATTGGACGTCAGATTAATAAACTAAAAGACTTGATCGACTTTCAGCCTACATTATCTGCCGATAGGAAAACACTAAATGGACAAGTTATTTATATAGATCATTACGGAAATGTGATTAGTAATATTACAGAAAAAGTGTTTAAAGAATCTTTTGCAGGCGCAGAATTCGAAATAAAATTACCTAGAAAACATAGTATTAAAACACTGCATAAATCTTACAGCCAAGTTAGCGAAGGAGATATGCTAGCGCTGTTTAATTCTGCAGGTCATTTAGAAGTTGCCATCAATAAGGGCGACTCGAACTCTGCTAACGGAGCAAGTGGTTTGTTAGGAATAAAAATAAAAGACCGTATAAGCATCGAATTTTTATGATTACACGAATTGTAAAACTAAACTTTAAACCAGAACACCTGGAGGAGTTTAAATCTATTTTTGAAAAGAGTAAAGAAAAAATACTTTCTCAAAAAGGCTGTAAAAAAGTAGAAATGCTTCAGGATGTGAATACGAAAAACATTTTCTTTACATACTCGTTATGGGAGACTGAAGTAGACCTAAATAATTACAGAAACTCTGAACTCTTTGCTGGAGTTTGGGCTAAAACAAAACTATTATTTAACGACAAGCCCTTAGCTTGGAGTACAAAAAAATTAAATGAAGCCTAATGATTAGTATTCTTAAAAAGGAATTCAATAGCTTTTTTAGCTCGATATCGGGTTATGTGGTGGTGGTGGTTTTTTTACTTTTAAATGGTTTATTTCTGTGGATCTTCCCAGGGTCTTTTAATCTATTAGACGCAGGATATGCAGGCTTAAATGGTTTGTTTTTTTTAGCACCATGGGTATTTTTATTTCTAATTCCAGCTTTAACCATGCGGTTTTTTGCAGATGAAATAAAAACAGGAACCATAGAGTTGCTTCTTACAAAACCCATTAGTGAGTTAAACCTTGTATTTGGTAAGTTTTTAGCAGGACTATCTGTATGTTTAATTGCACTTTGCCCAACCTTAATTTACTTAGCTAGCATATACTTTTTAGGGCAACCTGTAGGTAATTTAGACTGGGCTGTAACCATCGGATCCTACTTAGGACTTATCTTACTCTCCGGGGTATACGTATCCATAGGCGTATTTGCATCTTCTTTAACAGAAAATCAAATTGTTTCCTTTTTACTAGCACTTTTGTTTTGCTTTTTTTGTTTTGCAGGTTTTGAGCAAGTAGCAAAATTACTTAGCCATACTGGCCTAGAACTCAGCATAGAAAAACTAGGCATTAGTTACCATTACGATGCCATAAGCAGAGGGGTTATAGACACAAGAGATGTCCTTTATTTTATGAGCGTAATAAGCCTTTTCGTTTACGGCAGTAAACTTTCACTACAAAGCAGAAAATGGTAATGAAAAACAAAAAACAAGACCTTGCTCAATTTCTGGGTATCGTACTCATACTAGTATTCATTAACTTTATTGGCTCGTTAAAACACGAGCGATTTGACCTCAGTAAAGAAGGCCGTTATTCACTTTCAAATGCAACAAAAAGTCTGCTTGCAAGCTTAGACGACTACATTTATATTGAAGTTTTTTTAGAAGGAGATTTTCCTGCTGGAATAGAACGATTAAGCCTAGAAACTCGTCAAATACTATCCGAATTTAAAACCCATAATAACCTGGTGCAATTCACCTTTATAAATCCTACGGAAAATAAAGACGAAAAAACCAGAAACGAAATCATCAAACAACTTTACGAGAAAGGATTGAATCCAACAAACCTTCAAGTTAAAGAGGGAGATGGTTATTCTGAGAAAATCATTATTCCAGGAGCTATTGTAAAACTTGGAGGTAAGGAAGTAACTGTTCAATTACTAAAAAATCAAATTGCTTCTAGTTCAGATCAAAACCTCGAGCAATCTATCCGAGAACTGGAATATGAATTTACCAATGCCATTAAGCAACTACGCAAGCCTTTTAAGCCAAGCATTGCATTTGTAACAGGCCACGGAGAACTTGAAGACAGAGAAATAGAAGACCTTAATACAAGTCTTTCCGCTCAATATTCCGTTGGCAAAATAGACTTAAGAGCGTTTGAATTAGACAGCCTAGGGCAAGCAGACTTAACAAAAAAACTAGAAGAACTTAAGAGCAAAAAACTCCTGCTCATTGCCAAACCTACACAAACCTTTCAAAAGCTAGACAAGTATTTTATTGATCAGTATATTATGAACGGTGGGAAAATTGTTTGGATGTTAGATGCAACTAACGCAGATATGGATTCGCTTGCAAATAGAGGTTCTTTCTTAGCAGTTCCGCTTAGAGATTTAAACCTAGGAGACCAACTATTTAAGTATGGAATTCGAGTTAATAGTGATTTAATTGAAGACATTTCATCCTCAAAAATACCCGTTCCTGTTAATTTTATAAACGATGCTCCAAAATGGGAACTCAGGCCGTGGCGCTATTTCCCTGTTTGTATTCCAACTTCGAAACACCCTATTACAAGCAATTTGAATGCGGTAAAATTTGATTTTGTTAGCTCTATAGACACCGTAAATACCAGCACTAAAATTAAGAAAACCATACTATTAAACTCATCACCCTACACAAAAGTAGTGAACACTCCTTATGAGGTGAGTTTACAAAACGCCTTAGATCAGCCGGTTCAAGAGGAGTTTTTAAACGGATCAAAAGCTACTGCTATTTTATTAGAGGGTGTTTTCGAGTCCACTTACAAAAACAGAATAAATGCGCTAAGCAATAAACTAAGCTTTAAAGAGCTAAGTAAACCAACAAAAATGCTGGTAATTTCAGATGGTGATATCGCACAAAATCAAATTGTAAGAGGAGCTGTAATGCCTTTAGGTTATGATAATTACGAAAAGCGACAATACGGAAATAAAGATTTTTTATTAAACGCCATTGACTATCTTTTAGAAGACGATGCTTTAATTGAGGTAAGAACCAGAGAGTTGAAAATGAGACTACTAGATATACAAAAAATAAATAAAGAACGTAACTTTTGGCAAGTTATTAACTTAGTAATTCCCCTTATACTTCTTCTGTTATTTGGATTGATTAAACACTATTTAAGAAAGAAAAAGTTTGCACATGAAAACTAACAACATAATTTACATAACTGCATTGGCCTGTTTAGGCTTACTAAGCTACAAGCTACTTAACAGCGAAAAAGCCATAAGTAGAACCGACAGAAGAGATTTTTCTGTTGCCGACACAAGCGCCGTTGTAAAAGTTATTTTAAGCTCCAAACTACCCGAAACAGCCGTTTTAGAAAGAGTAAACGAAAATTACTGGACGGTAAATGAAAATTACAAAGCTAGAAAATCGGCAATTTTCTACCTTTTAAAAACGCTACAGCGGATGGAAATAGCCCATCCAGTTCCGCTCGCCATGCGCGAAAATGTATTGGGAAACTTAGCAATTCGTGGAATAAAAGTACAGGTATTTTTAAACGATGGTACCGAAAAGGTTTTTTATGTTGGGGGCGAAAACCAAGAATTATCTGCAAGTTTTATGATGCTTCAAGGAGCTACAGATCCCTACGCAGTTCACATACCTGGATTTAAAGGCTATTTATCTTCCCGGTTTTTTACTCAAGAATTTATTTGGAGAGACAAAACAGTACTCAACTACGATAACTTAGCTATTAAATCAATAAGCTTACGTTATTACGAACCAAGATTAGAAAAGGAATCTTTTATTTTGACAGAGAATAATAAGCAGTTTTCTTTATCAAATATTGACGGAACATCAAACGAAGAGATAGACCCTAAGAAATTACAACTTTACTTAGGTTCTTTTAGAAAACTAAACTCCGAAGGTTTTATTTCTGGCTCGCTTAATGTAGATTCTATTTTAAATGTAACTCCAATATTCGACTTAAAAGTGCGCAATAAAAACGGAGAACAAACAGAAGTTACGGCGTATTATAAAAAAGCAAAAGACGACGCTAGAGTAGATGGTGAAACCACTATGAGAGACCCCGAAAGAATGTATGCACTGGTTAATAACACAGATTGGGTATTAATTCAAACCAATACATTTAACAAAGTAATGAAGACCAGGAGCGAGCTAAAAATTAAGTAAGTATACAGTTCTATTTGTTCAAAAGTCCTTTGGAATTGTGAATAAACGAAGCTAAAGAATGCATATTCAATTTACGCTATGCGCTATATTTGATTATTGAAATTAAACAAAACTGACAATGAAGTTTATTGTATCCAGCTCAAAGCTTTTAAAGCAATTACAGACCATTAGTGGTGTAATTAACTCCAGTAATACCTTGCCAATTCTCGACAATATTTTATTTGAGATTGAAAACAACAACCTACACATTTCTGCATCAGACCTAGAAACTACTATGTCTACAGCCTTAGATGTAGAGGCAGACATGAATGGAAGTGCCGCTATTCCTGCAAAGCTTCTGCTGGACACTTTAAAAACCTTTCCTGAGCAACCTCTTACCTTCCTAATTGATCAGAACAAAAACAATATAGAGATCAGTTCTGATCAAGGGAAATACGCCTTAGCATTTCAAAATGGAGACGAATTTCCTAAAGCACCAGGAATTGAAGCTGCTAGTACTGCACTTATTCATTCTGATATTATTGCAACGGGAATTAACAAAACTATTTTTGCCACCGGAAACGATGATTTACGCCCAGTAATGTCGGGAGTGTTTTGCCAATTTAGCGATACCGGCCTAACCCTAGTTGCCACAGATGCGCACAAACTAGTTCGCTATACAAGACATGACGTTACAAGTGAGCAAAGCGCAGAATTTATTTTACCAAAAAAGCCCTTAAACATTCTTAAAGGCATTTTAGCTGCAACAAACGAAGATGTTAAGATTGAATACAATGAAACCAACGCAAAGTTTAGCTTCGGATCCATTGTTCTTACCTGTCGTTTAATAGACGGTAAATACCCTAATTACAATGCAGTTATACCTCAAGAAAACCCAAATAAACTAACCGTAGATCGCTTATCTTTCTTAAATTCTGTAAAAAGAGTTTCGATTTTTTCGAACAAAACTACACATCAAGTTCGTTTAAAAATTGCGGGTAACGAAATGCATATTTCTGCAGAAGATTTAGACTTCTCTAATAAAGCAGACGAGCGTCTTTCCTGTCAGTATGAAGGCTCCGACATAGAAATTGGCTTTAACTCTCGCTTCTTAATGGAAATGATTTCTAACTTAGAAACAGACCAAGTTCACCTAGAAATGTCGGCACCAAACCGCGCAGGAATTCTTCTTCCTGAAGGGAACTCTAATGAGGGGGAAAACATATTAATGTTGGTGATGCCGGTTATGCTAAACAACTAATTGAACATTGAGCAAAAAAACCACGCATAGCGTGGTTTTTTTTTGCTCAGTATTATTCGTATTGCACATCGTTTGCTAAATATAAAAGTGTGCATTGTTCTGTAACCTTTAATTGGTAACCTCTGCCCGCCTCTAACTCTCCAATACCATTAAACCCCCAGTTTGGAAGAAAAGCATTACCCAAATAATCTTTCACAATAACTAATTGATCAGAGGCTACGAGTGTTGCAAAAACAAGATCGGCTAAGGCAGGATCTACTCTGAGGTAGGCAATCAAATTCCAACCATCCAAGAAGCTTAATAAGACGTTTTGGGCTTGAACTTGAACACCGTAAACATCAAACACAGAAGCAACACTTGTTTTTATTTGATATCCTTGACCTACAGACAAATCACCTATTCCATTAAAGTTCCATTCTGGCAAGTAAGCATTTCCTTCAAAATCTTTTGCAATGATAACACTCGATTGTACGGGAGAAACGAAAGAGGAAAAATTTGCATTTGCTGGAATAATGTACGTTGATATGATTGACCAGCCCATGGGCATTGCTATTGTTTGAAAAGCATCCATGGGCGTGTCGCAATCGGAACTAAAGGTAAAATTACTGCCATAAGACCAAGAATTTGGTGGCCAAGGGTATTCTTGAATATACAACCTATACTGTTCTCCATTTGTAGAAACAGCGCCATCTACCAACCAAGAATATGCGCCAGTATTGGCTACCACATCAATTTGAAAAACAGTTGTATTTGTTTCTATATTTAACAAACTAATTTGAACAAGTCCATTAGGATCTCCTCCATTCCATGTAATTAGAACGGGCTCATCAAGACAGATTACTTCAGCAATTGGGAATAAAGCAAGATTCGAATACACACAAGATCCATCCTCATAAGTAGCCTCAAAATTATAATTTTCCGCATTTTCATTCATGCAGCCTAAAATATCGAAATCAAAGAAACAAGAGCCGTCATCAAAACTTGCTAAGGAATCGAAATTAGTAGCCAATTCTGACGTGCAACCACAGTTTCCGTTTATAAAAAAGGTTCCAGTACTCGAACCTGTAGCGCCAGCCAGCAGCTCACCATCTTGGAATAATTGCCAAGAAACTTCGTTTTGATAGGTACCCCCATCTAAGCTGAAGGTGTAGCAGCCATCGGACAAACAAAATTCTGCAAAACCCTGTGTTCCATCATTTAAAGTGTTGTTGAAGATAGACTCTTGCTCAAAATTTAAAACCTCTAAATAATTTTGATTCCAACCATCTCCATACGAGTCGTACATATGTAAAACTACTAAGATATCCTCACCACAATCTAAAGGATAGTTACATGTTCCGTCATCGTCAATTGCATTAGGATTAAAGTTTAAAGCCAACGAATCGGTACAGCCGTAATTGGCAAACTGCTGGCCAGCACTTATCTCTTCTCCAGGCTTTGTATTGTATGCATATTCCAAGAGTCGAACAAAATCCCCATTTTCTCCTACTTCAAATTGCATCCAACCGTAATGAAACTCCTCAGCTATGGTAAATTTAATTCCAGCATAAGCTGTTTGACCGTTCCATTCGGTATACTCAGGCGAAGAAATAACCAATTGAGTTTCGAGTTCTGTAAAGTAGTCCCAATAACTGTTTTCGCTAATTACATCACCAGCCTCAAGTACTTTTAAATCTGTGGTACCTACATTGCAAACACCCGATTTAGAATAGGTTTCAAATCTTAAAACCTGCTCTATGTACCACAAACCATAATCGGCATCGCCTACTTCTAAACTAAACCATTTCCAGTCGTTTCCGGAACTGGACACGCTAAGATCCTCATCAGCACTAACATTTAAGTATTCTATACGATAATCGTCTTTAAAATCAACAGCTAAATTACTGTACAATTCCATTTGATTAGCGGAACCAAGAATTAAAGAATCTTCTATTTGAAGGTACATATTATCTGTGTCAGAGTTGCCAGAATGCGCAAGTGATGTTCCGTTAAAACTAAGTAAAGCTCTAGTTTCCGATAGCTTTTCAAGCTGCCCAACTAAACCATCTGGTACTCCAGAAATCGTAAAGCCATTGTTTTGGTCTAGCACCTCAAATTCAGCCCATTTTGCACCAAACAAATCAAGTACTCTTTCAGAATTTACAGTTCCATCGTTTAATACAGATTCGTAAAATGTTGTTTTAGAATATGCCAAAACTGGACGTTCAACTTCACCGGTATAAATAGAGGTATTTGGAGCCTGGTTGTATGCCATGTCCAATGCGAAATAGTGCCTTCCGTCAGCACTTACTTTTAATCTAAGCCAACCGTAATGATTGTTTCCATTTTTTTGAAATTCGATACCTACATAGGCTGTTAAACCATTCCAAGCAGTATACGTTGGGTTAGATACATCCAATTGATCCGGATACCAGTCGCCGGGCTCAGTTAGTATACTCATTGGACCCACTTCTGTTCCTATTGCTAAAGGACTAATATTAAAAGTACCAGCCTCGCATACAGCTCCGTTTCCATAAGTTTCAAGTTTAATATTTACTAAATCGTAAGCAAACAAGCCAAAATTTGCGCCGCCTGCGCCCATACTAAACCACTTCCAACTCTGGCCCTCAAAAAAATTATGAACATCGTCTACTAAATCTACAAACACAATTTCATAAGGATTCATAAAGCTTAAACCCAAATTAGTTTTGGAAGGATTAAAAATGGCTTCTAAAGCAACTCCATCAAATGCAGATGCACTAAAGTGAAGTTCTAAATTTAGCAATACATCACTTTCTAAATGATTCTCAACAGAACCCGACAAGGTCACTTCTGCATGAGTACTGTCTGTAACAAACACAGTTAACGAAGTTCCATTTGGTAAGTTTGAAGCAGAAAAATGCATTCCATCTGTTAAAGGTCCTAAGGATGAAAAGCTCAAATCAATAAGCGATATACCAATGCTGCTATTTACATTACCATTGTTCTCGGTAGATTCAAAGAAATATTGATTATTGTATACCAACCTCGGCAAATAAGACTCCTGTATGAAAACTAAATCATGATTCTCGGGAGTCCACAAGTTCGAACGACCACCCACTTCAGAATTTAAAGAAGCGAGCATTCTTGTTTTCTGTCCGTTGGTAAACATGTTTGAACAGTTGGAATAATCCATGTAATTTTGAACATTGTCTTGAGAATCACATGAAGATGATTCTAAGTCGCAGCCTGAGTTACCAATAGTATTGGGTGTATCATCTACCCCATCGTCAAAAGAACAACCCTGGTAAGATTGATTTCCCGACTGGTCTCCCCAGGTATGTTTTAGGTTAGCCCAATGCCCTATTTCGTGAGTTAATATTTTATAATGCGACCAAACGGCTGTTTCTGTTCGACCAACTGCCCAATAAGAACTTACAACTCCGTCGTATATGGAGCCAGATCCCTCTACATCGGCTGGATAATAGGCAAATGCAGAGCCGTTTCCGCCATCGGAAGAATACACTACCCAAATATTTAAATACATGGTCGGATCCCATTGAATTAATTGCTTTAAAGCTAAGTCACTTCCATTGTATGTTAAATCAGATTGAATTCGATTTATTCCAGTAGTAGGCTCTCCTGTTGGGTCGAGCTCAGCTAATTTAAACTCAAATCCTACATCAGCTATAAAACTTGTGAAATTTGGATGCACATCAGAAAGTTCTGGGTTAAGTGCAGCAAAATCCTCATTTAACTGAAGGATAGATTCATGAATTTGAGCGTCAGATATATTTTCTTCGCCATTATTATGCACCACATGAAAGACAATTGGTATGAGAATATTCTCATTAGATTTGTTTGAATATTCTTGGCTAAATTTAGTCGTAAATTTTTCGAGCAATTCGTGGCTCGAGTTTAAGTTTGGGCTTAGTTCGGGATGAATACTGTATAATTTTGCTCTTTCAGAAAAATGATTGCATGAATTTTGTGCGTTTACTGAAGCTAAAAGAAACAAACTAGTTACTAGAAAAAATATTGACTTCATAATTTGAGGGGATTCAACAAATGACTGTTAAGAACAAATAATTTGTTTAAACTTACAACAAATAAAATGAGACCCCTAAAATTAAGAACCTTGCTTTAACTAAGTAAACAAGTGAAAAAAGAATTTAATTTTTCTTAATCCAAGTATCTACCCCTTTTGACTCGAGCTTTGAGAATTCCTTAAACGCTTCTGTATAAGAATTGAAGCTGGAAAAGGAAACTAAATACAAGTCTTTAGATTTCCCTATTAAGGAAGCATCGTAACCATCCTTAGTGAGCTTTACAACATATTCTTTTGCGTTTTTAGAACTAGAGAAACAGCCGGCAACCAAATGGTAAGTAAGCTCTTTTGGCACAGCTACTTCATGCTTTTTTTTATTTAAAATATCGTTTAAAGAACGAGGAGATTTTTTTACCTCTGCTTCCTTTTTAACAATCATCTGAGGGTTTGTGCTTGCTAAATTTAGCATCTTAGCATTAAACCCTAAATCTAGCAAGGCATAAGACTTGTTCTCTTGAGCATTACTCTGAGTGTTAAGGGAAGATAAAATAAGAAACAAAACAGATACTAATAAGTGCTTTTTCATCGGGGGAGATGTTTAGTTGACATTCTCAAATGTATCAATAAAAAAAGGTGTGTCTTAAAAAAAGAAGAGATAGTTCTCAACTAAAAATTGTTAAAAACCACTTGAATTTAACCCTAAAGCGAACTATTTGATGCAATTGTAAGAGAAAAGTTGCTTTATTCAATAAAATGAGCTTAAAAGAAAAAAATCTCCTCATAAAATATGAGAAGATTTATAAATTGTAGCGAGAACGAGAGTTGAACTCGTGACCTCCGGGTTATGAATCCGACGCTCTAACCAACTGAGCTACCTCGCC
>Ga0233426_10000650_pt1 | contig 36013 bp, 32 predicted proteins | sample SI_118_April2016_6_FD_179875 | JGI IMG/M metagenome (GOLD analysis project Ga0233426, IMG submission 179875) | Seawater microbial communities from Saanich Inlet, British Columbia, Canada - SI_118_April2016_10_MG | ecosystem: Environmental > Aquatic > Marine > Inlet | place: Canada: British... | reverse complement strand
ATAACAACTTTGCTTATCCTATGATTATTGAATATAATCCAAATATTCAAAGTACACCACCTCCATTATTTGAAAATAAATCTGAACAATAAAAAAAGAAAGCCGATTGGCTTTCTTTTTTTATTTAGAAATTTATGATCAAAATTAGAAGAATCTAATTTTATCTGCATTTGGATGTTCTTTTAATTTTTCTAGTGTTTTAGCTTCAATTTGTCTGATTCTTTCTCTTGTTACTCAGAATTCTTTTCATACTTCTTCAAGAGTATGAACATCACCTCAGTTCAGACCAAATCTCATGATAATAATTTTTCTTTCTCTAGGTGTAAGAAAATCTAACATTTCATATAAATTATCTTTAAGAAGATTCATATTAGTTTGATTATCTGGAGTTGGATTTTTATCATCTTCGATAAAATCTCAAAGTGAAGTATCTTCTTCTGAACCAACTGGAGCATCAAGTGATAAGATATCTTGAGATATTCTCATAATTTGTCTGACTTTTCTGATATCCATATCTAGTTCTGTAGCAAGTTCTTCCATTAATGGTTCACGAGTTAACTCTTGAGTAAGTCTTCTGTATGTATGAGTAAATTTATTAATAGTTTCAATCATATGAACTGGAACTCTAATAGTTCTTGCTTGATCAGCAATTGCTCTAGTTACTCACTGACGTATCCACCATGTTGCATAAGTAGAGAATTTGAACCCTTTATCTGGATCAAATTTATCTACTGCTCTAAAGAGTCCTACATTACCTTCTTGTATTAGATCTAGTAAACCTAAACCTCTTCACATATATTTTTTTGCAATAGATACAACCAATCTAAGGTTAGCTGCGGCTAATTTTTTTCTTGATTCTTGATCTCAGGCTCTAATTCTTTTTCAAAGAGTAATTTCTTCTTCACTTGAAAGTAGATCTACTCTCCCAATTTCGTTTAGATACATTCTAATAGAATCATCCGAAATTTCTGAAAGTGATACAGATGCTTTTTTATCTTTTTTATCTGTTTTCTTTTCTGATTCAAATAAATTATCTTTATCCATTGTATCGATAATATCGATAGATAAGGTTAAGAATCTAGTATACACTTCATCTAATAAATCTAAATCTTCTTCTACATTAGGTATTGCTGACATTACTTCATCTTGAGTAACGCTTCCTTCTTTTTTCCCTTTCTTCATGAGTTCTTGAATTTCTTCAGGCATCCCATCAAGAAGTTTTTCATCAACTTTTATATCTAAAAATTGTTTTAAACCTTTACCAGCTCTTCTTTTATCATCATCTCTATCTTTCATTCCAGATTCTCATGAAGAATCTTTTTTTAACGCATTAATGACTGTTTCATCAACTATTTCTTCAGCAGATTCTTCTTTTATTTCTTTTTCCTCCATAAAGAGTTCTTCAGCTGTCGGTTCTTCAAAATCAACTTTTCCAAGTTCATCTTTTGATAGTACTTCTAATCCTAATTCATCTAAGTTTATTTCTTGAACACCTTTATTATTTCTTTTCGGATCAATTTTTGGAGACATTTATATGTTCGTTATGGAGTATATACGCAAAAAAACCTCGACAACTTTGGTCGAAGAAAACACCAAGTTTCAATATCTTTTCCTCAAGTACAAAGGCTTTATCCTATGTTTAATATTTTATATTGAGGTTATATTGGACTTGTTACGGATCTATTATATGAAAAAAATGCTTTTTTCAAAGCATTTTTTATTTTATTCCATGTGATTTAGCTGTTTTTACAAGCTGAGAATATTCTTGTAAAGCTGATGCATCTCATGCAGATATTTTAGTTTTTAATATTTCCACACGATTTTTATAGATTTCTCTATTAATTCATAAAACTAATTTAGAAATTTCTTCTGCATTATGTTCTTCTGTTTTATGTTTTGTATCCATTTCTATTTTCAGAGCAATCCCTTTATATCTTTCTTTTTCTGATAATTCTAACTCATTTAAATAGTTTATTCATTTTGTTAAAATATTTTGTAATGATTTTCATATAGCATCAGGGAATATAATTTCTTTTTTAAGAATTTCTAAATATTCAGGTTTGTTAATGATATATCAAATAGCCGTATCTTCACTTGAAACATTTACTGTTTTAGCCATGTTCTCTTCATGAGTTTTATTTGAAATTCTTGCTCTGTTAAATAAATCATAAACTATTTTAGTATTGAGATCTAATAAATTAGCAATCTCTTTGAGATAATAATCTCTTTCAATATTATCTGAATAACTCTTAACTATTCAAATAAGTTCGGCTAATAGTTTTTTCTTTTCATCTAGATTTGTAGGGTCAAATTTAGCTTTTTTTATATAGTAACCAATCGGAGTAAGTGATTTTTCTATGTATGGATTAAAATCAACTCAAGATTTTAATATTTCATCAGGGTCTTTTCAACCTGTGAGGGAAATAATTTTTACTTCGAATCATTTATTCTTCATATTTTCCAAAGATAACTTTGTTGCATTATCTCATGCTTTATCATTATCAAAACATAAATAAATTCTATGAGTAAGTCTTTTTAATAGTACTAAATGTTTTTCTGTGAGAGCTGTTCATGAAACTGCTACTGTATTTAAAAAACCATATTGTTGCATAGCAATAACATCAGGATTTCATTCTGTCACTATTACATAATCGAGTTTTGTAATAGTATGACGTGCTGTAAATAAACCATATAATATATTTGATTTATCATAGTAATCACTCGCTGGAGAATTGAGATATTTAGGTTCTCAATCTCAGATTATTCTTCATGTAAATGCTACAAAGTCTCAACGAGCATTTTGTATAGGGAATACAATTCTATTGATAAATTTATCTTTTTTTCTTGAAATATCGATAAATATTTTTGAATCTTCTATGAGTTGGTTATCGTATCATTTTCACTTTAAATAGTTAAATAATTCAACTCAACTATCAGCATAACCTAAGTGGAATGTTTGCATTGATTCATCATTGAAACCTCTTTCCATCAGGTATTTTTTCATTGCTGGACTACGTGATAATGCACCTTGATAATATGTAGTTGCATCTTTATACAGAGAATATATGTTTTTTTGTGCTTTATGTTTTTCAGCATCAAAGTTATTATTAATAACTTTTCCTGTAATATTTGAAAGAATATCAAGTGATTCTTTAAATTCACAATTTTCAATATCCATTACAAACTTCACAGCACCACCACCACGATGACAACCAAAACAATATGCAATTTGTTTCGCAGGACTTACCATAAATGAAGGTGTTTTTTCTGTATGACCAGGAAAAGGGCAGAGACCTTTATAGTTAGTTCATGCTTTCTTTATTTTCGAATATTTTCATACCAAATCAACGATGTCTATAGCTCATTCTAAATCCTCAACTACTCCCACAAAAGTATATGTTTAATTATTATTTTATTTATTATAAAATTTTAGAAATTTTTGTAAAGAAAAAAGCACAATTGTGCTTTTATTTATTGAAAATATAATTGTAGTATTAAGTTTTTTACTCAATTTTCTGATATTTGATTTTTATCTAATTTAATTATTTCTGAATTCCCTCTATGATAAATAGTTCATTGGTTTCTATCAATTTTCCTTTCGTTTTTATGATCAATTCTCGATAATTTTCATCATTCATTATTACTCATTTTTCAATCATTATTTCTATCATTAAAAAATATTAATCTATATCAATCATATGAAAAATTAACTGTGATTTTTTGATCTCATCTTAATGATGATTTAGAATTCCTAGTCATAACTAATGTTAAGCTATATAAATTATTTCATAATTGTTTCATTTCGGGGATATGTCTCTGATTTAAAACATATTCTTTATTAGATGATCACATATGTTTGATTGTAGCTGTCGCATTTTGAATAGAAAAATCTATATTAGATAAAACTTCATTATTTTCTAGTGAATTATTTTGATTTAGTTGAGTAGGTATACTTTCTTTTTTATTTTTAGAAATAGTATTTATTATTCATGCAGCTAATTCGTAATAAGAACCTTTTAATTTTCATTTTGCATTAATAGCTTTTTTTTGATATTCTCATTTATAATCTTTTTGTTTACTTAAAGGGAGTTGCTTTATCGTATCTAATATATTTTGTTTAATATTATTACGTATTTCTTGAGAGAGAGTTAAATTTTTGTAATCGTTTTCCAATCATATAATTTTAGATTCTATATCTTCATGTTCTAATCAATTACTATAAGTATCAAATCATTTAGCTTGAGTCATAATTATTTTTTATATTTATATTTACTATATTTTAACATATTTACTTATTTAAAACAAAAAAATAGCATTATTTAACATAACAAAAAATACAGCTTTGACATTTATTGGATATAAAATATAATACTTGTATATAAATAATATAAAAGGAGTCAGATTTAACTATTAATTTGAATATTATGGAAAATAGGTTAATACATAATCCAACAGAAAAGGATATAGATATCAACGCAGTAAATTTTGAATTACCAGAATTTCAAGAAATTGCACAAATGGCAAGAGATTTTTGTGATAAACCATGACTGTGAGAAGGTCAAAATAAGTTTGAGCAAGAACTTTCTAAGATGAAAGGAGTAGATTTATATGAACTATATACTACTAGGTTGCATTTAGAACCTTGAAAAGACAAAGACACTGTAAATCTAAGGTCAAAACAGATTGAAAAAGCATTATGGAATTATCTTGTAAATATATGACTCACAGAAGAAGAATTCATTAAATTAAATATAAATTTTGATGAAATGAATAATACTTATGAGTTATTAAAATCTGAATATTCACATTAAAAGAGAGCGTTGTTGCTTTCTTTTTTTATTTATGATAAAATATAAAAAACTAAATAAAAATAAATATCTATTATGACTATTATAGCAAAAACATTAGAAGGATTACCGAAAGATAAAAACTCTTTATGAGAAATAACTGAGTATTCAAATTCTGAACTATGAGTAAGAATTGAAGAATTAAGATATCTATGAAAAACAAAAGTATCTGAAATTCTAGATATGGAAGGGAATTGAGGAGTTGCAAGTTTAGCTCATGATCTTGGAGTAGATAAAAAAGAATCAATTGAATCAATTGAAAATTGTTTTGAAGTTGAAGAATATATGAGAAATGTTAAAATATCATTAGAGAAACGTTTTCCTAGTATGAATATTTCTAATATAATACATCGTAAATGAAACGGAGTACTTAGTTGTATTGATACAAAGAAATATAAAGCTGGAGAAAGAGTTAATACAAGTGTAAATAAAATCAATCCTATACTTTCATTTGAAAATTTAAATTTTTCTGAAAATATTGATAATGTACAACAATGAGAAGTTATTGGAAGTTATAGTTTTAAAATTCCATGATTACAAGAAGAATCAATCTATATAGAATTTAGTAGAAAATCGAAAAAAAATATTGATTTAAAATTAAAATCAGAAGTTATAGAATTACGTAATTATATTGAAAATAAGAATATTTGAGAATTAATATCAGAAAGATCTAGAACACTCAAAGAAAGGTATACTGATGGTATGACAGGTTTATTTAATGATGAGTACGTAAAAGAAAAACTCAATCAGAAAAATCATAATTATTCTGTAATCTTTATTGATATTGCCCGTTTCAAAGGGATTAATGATAATTATGGTCAAAATTTTGGAGATGACTGTATAAAAGCAGTTGCTCAATTTTTAGAAGAACATGCAAAAATTGATGACAAAGTATGTAGAAATGGTTGAGATGAATTTATGATTTTAGTTGATAATAGACATCATACTGATTTTAATAAAATTACAGAAAATCTTAATACAATTATTGATGATAGTTATAAAGCTTATATGGATAAACTCGGACTTATAAATGATGAGTCATTTAATAATGAAATGCCTCATGATTCAGTACCAATTGAAATTGTTTTAGCTCCAGCGGTAAGTGTAAAAGAAAATGCATTAGTTGCAAAAGTATTAATTTGAAATGCAAATGCATTATTAAATGATTTAAAATGACCAGAAGGTGCTGCGGATAGAGCATTAGGGACATTTAAATCATTAAAAAGTAAAGCTAGAAAACTGGCTATGCAAATGTATATGCAGGATGAAGATTTTCAAAGAGATTTTTTTGTATCATTACCAGAAAATCAAAAATTATTTTCAGATATCATTATTCAGTTCCGTTATTTAATCAATCAAAATATCTCTGCCTTTATACAGGATGGATATGAGTTAGAAGAAATTCAAGGATTACAAGATTACATTAATATGATTGAATCTACAAAAAATATCATGGAAAAAATAAATGCATCACAAAAAAAATAAAAAGAATTAATTCTTTTTATTTTTTTTCTGTTTAAAATTTATTATACTAAATATAAATAATTTTTAAACATTTTTTCATGTTTATAGTAATAGATGGAATTGACGGAAGTGGGAAGTGAACACAAATAGAGTTAGTTGCAAAAGAGTTAGGAAAAAAGTGAAAAAAAGTGAAAGTGTTAGACTTTCCAAGATATTGAGAAACATCAGCTTTTATGGTTGAAAAATATCTTAATTGAGATTATGGAAAAGATATTTCAGCAAAACAAGCCAGTATTTTTTACGCAATTGATAGATTCCAATCGTATCAAGATAATAAACTCGATTTAGCAAAATATGATTATATTTTATCAAATCGTTATGTATCAGCAAACATGATTCATCAAGCTGGGAAAATTTCAGATAAAAAAGAAAAAGAAGAATTTTTAGAATGGATTGCAGATTTAGAATATAATATTTTTTGAATTCCAAAACCAGATAAAACAATCTTTCTCAACGTGAGTCCTCAAATGAGTCAAAAGCTTGTATTAAAAAAAGCAGAAAGAGAATATCTCAAATGAGGTAAAAAAATGGATTTACACGAAGAGGATACTAATCATCTCATAAATGCACATGCTTCAGCAATGTCTATAGTGAGTCAAAATCCTGACTGGGTAAAAATAGATTGTGAAGAAAATCTAGAAATGAGGAGTATAGAAGATATAACAAAAAATATATTGGATGAAATAATATAAAATAAGCAAATTACTTTGCTTATTTTTTTGATTAATAGCTGAGAAAATATATACTAAAAATTAGGAAATATTTTATTATAAATAATATGCAAACTACAAAACAAAAGGGGGATTTGTGAGAAGTTATTGCAATTAAGTATTTACAAAAACACGAATACAGAATAATTGAAACAAACTATAAATTTGGGAGATTTTGAGAAATAGATGTTATTGCTGAAAAAAATGGATTTTATTTCTTTATTGAGGTAAAATATCGTAGTAATGAAAAATATGGAACTGCCGAAGAAAGTATTACGAAATCAAAATTATTTAAACTAGAAAAATCTATTTATTCATACTGTATGAAAAATAGAATAAATTTAGAAAATATAAAATTTAATGTTATTACTATAATAAAGGGTACTAAGAGTTATAAAGTAACACATTATAAAAATATAGAATTAACTTAATATCTTAAGGCAGATTTAAGGTTCATAAATATTCTAGGAATATACTATTTGTTAATGAAAAATAAAATGTTAGAACAAAATATGAATGATGCATTTGAAAATGCGAGAAAACAAATGAGGCAAGCATGTGATTTATACGATGGATGTCGTTTAGATACAAATAAATATGAATTAATTTCACAACCAAAAAGAATTATTGAAGTGAATATTCCAGTGAAAATGGATGATGGTAAGGTTAAAACATTTACTGGTTTTAGATCTCAACATAATGATGCAAGAGGACCATTTAAAGGTGGAATACGTTTTCATCAAGATGTTTCTAGATCAGAAGTAAAAGCACTTTCTATGTGGATGACTATTAAATGTGCTGTAGTTGATATTCCACTTGGATGAGGAAAATGAGGTATTATTGTAAACCCAAAAGAATTATCAGAAGGTGAGTTAGAAAGACTATCAAGAGGTTATGTGAGAGCGTTATATAAATATATTGGACCTGAAACTGATGTACCTGCTCCAGATGTTAATACTAATCCAAAAATAATGTCTTGGATGATGGATGAATATTCATTATTAGTATGAAAATACTCTCCAGGTTCATTTACTTGAAAACCTCTTACAAGTGGTGGGTCACTAGGAAGATGAGCTGCTACAGCTCAAGGTTGAGTTTATGTACTACAAGAAATACTAAAGCTTAATAAGAATATCTTAGAAGGAAAAAGTATCGCGATTCAAGGAGCATGAAATGCAGGTTTAACTGCAGCGAGAATTTTAGAAAAATTATGAGCTGTTATTGTATGAATATCTGATTCAAAATGATGAATCTATGATGCAAGTTGATTAAATATTAATGAAATATCAGAATTAAAAGCGAATAGAAAATCAGTAATAGACTACGAAGGATGAAAAATTTTAGCAGAAAAAGAAGTCCTCGAGTTAAATGTAGATATTCTGATACCAGCAGCTTTAGAAAACCAAATCACAGATAAAAATGCTGATAAAATACAAGCTCCAATTATTTTAGAATTAGCAAATGGTCCTATAACTCCAGAAGCAGATAAAATATTAGAAGAAAAAAATATTATGATTATTCCTGATATTCTTGCAAATGCATGAGGAGTAATGGTAAGTTATTTTGAACAAGTTCAAAATAATATGAATTTCTACTGGGAAGAAGAAGAAATAGATAAAAAATTACATAAAAAAATTACTTTTGCTGCAAATTCAGTGTTCTATAAAGCAGATGAATATAAAACATCACTGAGAAAAGGAGCATATATTATAGCTATGCAAAGAGTCTTTGATGCTATGAAAGATAGATGAGAAGTAGAATAATCTACTTCTTTTCAAACTAAATTAAACAAATATATATACCTATGAAATATTTCAAAAATCTGACGACATCAAGAAGAACATCAATAATATTTGCTCTCGTAAATCTATTTTTTATGATAGTTCTTTTATTGACGATAAATATCAGTTATTTCTTTATGTGGTATGAAGATCAAAAAGCTGAAAGTTTATATGATATGAATAGAAACTATATCCAATATAGTAATTCTAACTCTTGAAGTAATATTGAAGCATTTAAAGAGTATATTCTCACAAAGGATACAATTATAATAACTGATGGACACTTAGATGAAACATTGGAATGTTCCGACTGAGTAGCTGGTAAAATTCATAATTCTGAAACATCATTAGAAAAATTAAAAGATTCAAATTTTTATACGGATGAGAGTACCTGAAAAATATTTTTTGTTTTCTCTCAAGTGTATGATGAAATAGGGACGGTAAAAGTATTATTTGATACTACTCCATATATTAAATCTCAAATTCTTATTATTAAGATTAGTTTAGTAATTATATTAATATCACTCCTGATATCTTATTTTGTTTGAAAAATATTTACAAGATATACATTAAGAGATCTGCGTAAGATATCTCAAGAAGCTAAAAATATTTCTTTAGATTCTTATCATGAAATACAATGTGAAGGGTGTCATGATGATGAAGTAAAAATATTGGCTAATACTATAAATCAATCAATTCTAAAAATTAGAAAACAAACACAGAACCTAAAACAATTTATTACTGATGTATCTCATGAATTTAAAACACCACTCATGGTGATAAATTCTAAAATAGATCTGTATAAAAAGTTAGTAGAAAAAGGAAAATCTAAACCTGGGGATTTAGATATATTACTATGAACTATCAAAAATAGAACAAAAAAGTTGAACAACATTCTTGAAACTCTCTTTTTATTAAGTAGAAAAAGTGAATGAATTGAAGATTTAGATTATGAAGAAGTAGATTTAAAAAAATATTTACCTATCTATATAGATGAATTTATAGCCAATTCAGAAAAAAATATAAAAATTTCTTATCATTTTAAGGGTGATGTTATTCAGAAAATTGATAAAAATATTTTTAACATTATAATAGATAATCTAGTATCAAATGCAGTGAAATTTTCACATGATAATTCTAGTATAGAAATTGGTTGAAGTAAAAAAGAAATTTGGATAAAAGATCATTGAAAATGAATGAGAAAAGATGTTTTAGATAACATCTGGGATAAATTTTATAGGGAAGATATAAACCAGGAATGATTTTGAGTTGGACTATTTATTGTTTCTAGGATTGTACAATTATTCAAATGGGAAATAGATGTAGAATCTCAGAAAGATAAAGGATCAAAATTTATTATAAAATTTTAGTTCTAATACCAAGAATTATGAAAAAAATATTACTCATAGAAGATAATAGAGATATCTCTGATAGTATTAAAGAATACTTAGAACTCGAAGATTTTGAAATAGATAGTTGCTATAGTGGTGACGAATGATTAGACCAAGCTATGAACAAAACGTATGATATGTTATTATTAGATGTTATGTTGCCTAAAGTTGATGGTTTTACTATCGCTGCAAAACTCAAAGAAAAATCAGATGTACCAATTGTTATGATTACTGCAAAAGATGCAATAGACGATAAATTATTAGGGTTTGATAATGGTGTACAAGACTATATTGTGAAACCTTTTGACCTGAGAGAATTAGAAGCAAGAATTAATTCAATTTTTAGAAGAAATGAAAAGGTAACTGCTTATGACTTTTGAGAGGTTCACATAGATTTAGAAAGAAGAGTATTTTCAAAAGCTTGAGTTCCTGTTACATTAACACAAAAAGAATATTTAATTTTAGAAGTACTTCTAAAGAATAAAGAAAAACCAGTTTCTAGAACTGATATTATAGAATTTGCATGGGGATGAGGTGATGCCTTATTTGATTCAGATGCTAAATTAGATGTTTATATATCTAATCTAAGAAATAAACTCTGTAAAGAATTTATAAGTACTATAAAATGATTTGGTTATAAAATAGATTAATAAAAAAAGAAAGCAGTTATGCTTTCTTTTTTTGTTAACGATGTTTTTTCTTTATAAACCATAATGTATTTCCTGTATTTTTTGGTAAAAAATATTCTACATATTTCACACCTGCATAGTTCTGATAATTAAAAAATCATGTTACTTTCGCATGACCATATGCAAAGAATATATGTCATCTTCATTGGTCTGACTTACCATTTATCATTAATTTTTCTTCTGAGAGCTCTAATTTTTCAAAAGATTTAATTTTTATATTACTACTACTAGATGAGTTTAAATCCAAGCTTGTATTCACACATAGAGCTGGTAATAATGTTCCTATTGTCTCATTTGGTCATTCTACACTTCCATTTCCAGATCAATCTCCATGGTAGAAATAATTATTATCAATTACCACTCAATATGAATTTTTCATAAATCTAGAAGGATTTCATAGGTTCACATTATAGACTTCAAATTTTTCTTTTTGAGATATTGTCTTTATATCTTCTAAACTCATTTTATTTACAGTTTGTTCATTCCATTTATCCCATGTTCTAAAAGGAATTGTTATTTTATCACTTTTCGCTTCTTGAGGGTAATATTTATCCAAGTTTTTTTCCACATATTTTCATAATATTGTTGCATAGTAAGGATTATATCTTATTTTTGGGCTTCAAATCATTCTGTTTTTTTGAAGTTCATATCAAATAGGACATACTGATTTATTTGTATAAATTTGATTTCAATAATATTTTTTTTGTGTGATTGCAAATCAATCATCTATGAAAACAAAATCATTAGTAATTCTTATTTTTGATAAGATTTCTTTCTCTAAAGATTGCATATATTGTTCTATTTCCTTAGGAGTCGCTGAGGTTAATATATCTTTATAATTTTCGTTTACATTATTATAAATATCTTCTACACAAGCTATATTATTAGTTGAGTTAACTATAGAACTTACAGATTTTTGTCAATTCCAAACTTTTCCTCATTCAATCCATGTGTAAACTTTGTATTTTGAATATAACATAAGATTTGCATCAATACTTTCAATATTTCTTTTCCAATCTCTTCCATATTCAACTTTACAATAATCAAAATCACTTCCATATGCTTCTTTATAACTATATTGATTTACTGTCGTTTTATATAGACCTTGTACAACTGGAGTAATATCTATTGTTGTATTTTTTTCTTTTTCACAGACAAAATGTTGATTATTTTTTTTAGATTCTAATTTTTTTTCAATATTGTAACTACAGCTATTTACTTGTCTATTAGTGTTATCTATTTTATGAACTGTACCATTCCAGCTATTATTTGAATGATGTCATCCACAATCATTATCACCATCGTTAGGGTATAATACCCATGCTAACAAATTAGGATATGTTTTTGAATGTTCAGCAAATGAATTGGTATATGCGATTTTTTCTTTAGAAACTTTCCAATCGTTTCAATATTCTCATTTACAAATATCTCATTCACGAAGAATATTTCATCTATATTTTCATTGTGTAATTCTATATTTACCATCAACTATTGTATCAAGAGTGTTTTTTACACATGCTTTATGTAATAGTTTATCTTTTGGAGTAGTAATTAACTTTTTTCAATCCCAATATTGTGTATAACCAGAAGTTTCAATTAAGTACTTGTTATATAACATAATATATGCATCTACATTTTTTTCTTTTGATTCTTGCCAAGCAACTCAAAATTCTTTTACACACACATCAATTCAAGTATATCTAGATGTTTGAGTATCAGCATATTGATTTTTAGTTGCTCTATATAAATCTTGAATAGGTTGAGTTATATCTATTTCTTTTATTTCTGTATTTATATGATTTTGACTATTTTCTAGACTAACTATTTCGTTATTGATTAATGTTTGAGCTGTGTATGAATTCTGTTGACAAGAAGCAACAGGATAAGAAGGATTATTAGGAGAGAATTGATCTATATATGTTTTTGAAGTTGTTGAACAAGAATATTTTTCTAAATTTGATTTCCAAATCATATATGCACATCTATCTTTGATAGTTCTTTCTGTAGCAACACTAGTATTATAGAGCAGTTTAGCACTGATATTATCAGTTTTTTTTCAAATTCTATCTAACCAATCCATACAAGATTCTCAGTATTGACCTTGGAGATTATCAATTGGATTAATTGGAGCCGGTTTATTTTCTACAATAGCATTATCTATTCTAGGAAGCTTATTAATGATAGCAGGAGCTACATATTTATCGATTTTTGGCTCGTTATATTCACAAGCTAATGTATGTTTTTTATTTCATTCTATCCATGTAATCATATTATCAGATTCAAAGAAGAAACTTGCTTCTTTCCAACCTATTCAATATTGATTTTTACATAAATCATTTTCTTCTTGTTGCTTCTTTATAACTATAGCAATTTGTTTCTGTATTCCATCAATAAGTGCTAAATTTTTTTCATTATTTATTGATTTTTCAGCTAATTTTTCTACTACACTTGCAAAATTTTCATTCCATTTTTCTAAATCTGCTTCAGACATTTTTTGAAATCTTGACTCTAAACCTTCAGCTAGACTCTTTAATTTTTCACTTGTAGCATCATCGATCTTATAATCACTAGATGCAACTGTCATACTAGAATTATCATATTGATACACTTCTTTTTCTTTGTTTTCTATCAATTTTGATGCATCTGATGATGCAACACAGTAATTTGTGTCACAAATATTATAATAGAAATCTCAGTTTTTTGATTCAACACAATCAGAACGATAAAAATTTGTATATAATTTATCATTTTTATCTTTTTGTGAATTACACTCTCAAATAGAATTAAAAATTTCAGATGTATATGAATTAGCAAGTGCTCAGTTTATTATAGAGAATGATAATATAATACTCAAAGTTATAACACTAATAAAATTGCGTAGAGTCATAGAAATATATTAATATATAAATTACTTTTCAGTATAAAATAATTTATACTTTTTCCAAAATATATTAGTGTTTTTAATTTTAAAGTTCTTTACATCTATAGAAAAATATTTTTTATATAATTAATAATCTATATATAGATATAAATTATTAAGAAAATTTAGGATTTATTAAGATTCGTATATAATCTTATATGTATTATTTCATGACTAAAAAATATGAAAACCTCAGATTTGATTGTAAAAATATTAGAAAATAAATGAGTGAAAACTATTTATTGAGTTCCTTGAGAAGAAAATCTAGATTTACTAGATTCAATAGGAAAATCTTCATTAGAATTAGTCCTGACTCGTAATGAACAAACAGCAGTATTTATGGCAGCTACATATGGTAGGTTTACCTGAAAACCTGGTGTAGCTCTTGCTACACTCTGACCTGGTGCAACAAATATGATGACATGAGTTGCATATGCTCAATTAGGCTGAATGCCATTAATTGTTATTACCGGGCAAAAACCACAAAATAAATCAAAACAATGAGCTTTTCAAATCATAGATGCAGTTTCTATGATGAAACCTATTACTAAATATGCTACATCAATTGTAAATGGAGCAAGAGTTCCATATATATTAGAAAATGCTTTTAAAATAGCAGAATCAGAAAAACCAGGAGCCGTTCATTTAGAACTCGCAGAAGATATAGCAGCAGAAGAAGTAGAAGAAAAATATGCTATTGTTGATCTGTGAACACATAAACAAAGAAGACCGGTTATTGATAGGAAATGAGTATCATTATTAATTAAAGAAATCACAACAGCAAAATCACCGATTATACTTATATGATCAGGTGCAAATAGAAAAAGAGTTTCTAAATATTTAACTCAGTTTATTAAACAATATAATATTCCATTTTTCTCATCACAAATGGGGAAGTGAGTAGTAAATGAAACTTTAGATCAATATATAGGTACAGCTGCATTAACATCTTGAGATTATATTCATGATGCTATAAATAAATCAGATTTAATTGTATCAGTTTGATATGATAATGTTGAGAAACCTACTGATATACTATGAATTAATGGAAAAAAAGTTATTAATATAAATTTTGTGGAATCAAATTATGACTTTGTATATAGTCCATATTTAGATCTAATTTGAGATATTTGAAATTTATTCTGGCATTTATGTGAAGAAAAAATAGAACAAAAATGGGATTTTGATGAAATTTATTCTATAAATAGAAAGAATCAAAAAATGATTCTTGATAATTGAGAATTAGAAAATGATATACCATATATGATGCCAAGAAAACTAGTATCAGATTTACAAGCAATTTTATCTGCTGATGATATACTCGCATTAGATAATGGTTTATACAAAGTCTGGGTTGCACGTAATTTCAAAGCACAAAAATGAAATACTGTATTATTAGATAATGCTCTTGCTACAATGTGAGCATGATATGCAACTGCTATGGAAGCAAAACGTTTAAATCCAGATTCTAATGTAGTTTGTGTAACATGAGATGGATGACTTGTTATGAACTTATGAGATTTAGAAACAATTATTAGATTAAAGTTAGATTTAACAATAGTTGTATTAAATAATGCAAGCTACTGAATGATTAAATGGAAACAAGCAGGAGCTCACTTATGAAACTTTGGTTTAGATTTCTGAAATCCTGATTTTGTGAAACTCGCAGAAAGTTTCTGAGCAAAATGATATAAAGTCGAAAAAAAAGAAGATTTCAAAGAAATCCTCTCACAAACACTTACGAAAAAATGATTAAAAATCATAGATCTTGATTTTGATTATCCAGTTGATGGAATTATTAAATAACTATTTTTTCAATTCATCTTCTTTCCATAATATCTGCCCAGCTTTCTCTCATATTATCTCTTTGTTCTTTCACTTCTTCAGATGAATAGTGTTTTCAGAGACCTAATTGTGCATATTCTTCTGAAGTTTTATGATGTTTTGTAGGATTTAATTTTTCCATAATGATTTATTATTATTATTTAGTATAAATTATTTGTACATAATATTTTATTATAATACATGTTATATGCTATAGTCTAATATTGAAGAAGTATCTTCTTTAGTATGAGATTCTATTTTATTGATTTTACTAGGTAAAGCCCTTATCTTTCATAAAAAATCTTCCATAAATTCATCTTTTTCACTAGATGATAACTCATTAAATACTCTATTTTTTGGATGAAGATATTTAGAAATATCTAATCAATTATTATACATATTTTTATAATTATAGATATAATATAACTCTATTATACTCACAGGGTATTAACAGAACATTAATTTTTCAGACTTTTTTTTATTTTAATTTTTCAGATTTTAGAATAGAATAATTTTATATACTTTAACACACATTTATTATGCCAAAAATACAATCAATAAATCCATATAATCAAGAAATAAATTGAGAATTTGAATTACTAACGAGAGATGAATTATCTAATAAAATTGATATAGCAAATACAGCTTTCAAATCTTGGAAAAATACTAATTTTGCAGAAAAAAAAGCTTTATTCTTAAAATTGGCAGAAGTTTTTGAAAAAAACCAAGAAGAAATGGCTAAAATACAAACTATTGAAATGGGTATGTTATATTCTGAATCATTTGCTTGATTAAAAAATACAGCAGTTTTAACTCGTTGGTTTGCTAATAATTTTGAAGAAATATTAGCCGATGAAGAATTTGATACTGAAGGATTACAAGGGTATACAAGCTATGATCCTATTGGTGTTTTATATGGAGTTGCTCCATGGAATTTTCCATTTAATCAAGTTTTAAGAGCTGCAATTCCTAATATATTAGCAGGAAATACAGTTGTATATAAACATGCATCTAACGTACCAATGGCTTGAGTTATGATTGAAAAATTATTCTTAGAAGCTGGTTTCCCAGTTTGAGTCTATCAAAATATAATTATATCTTCTCGTGAATCGGAATATATATTATCGAGAGATGAAGTGAAAGGTATGAACTTAACTGGTTGAGAATTTGCTGGACAAGTTCTTTGATCACTAGCAGGGAAAAATTTAAAACCTTCAGTTTTAGAATTAGGATGAAATGATGCATTTATAGTTTGTGATAGTGAAGATTTAGATGCTGTAGCACTTGCAGCTGTAAAAGCTAGAAATTCAAACTGAGGTCAAAAATGTAATTCATCTAAAAGAATCATAGTTACACAAAATAATTATGAAGAATTTAAAACTCATTTTGTGAAACATATGGAAGCTCAAAAAATATGAGATCCTATGTTAGCAGATACTCAAATGCCTCCATTATCATCAAAAAAATTAGTGGAAGAAATTCATGATCAAGTAACTAGAACTGTAGATGATTGAGGGAAAATATTAGTGTGAGGAAAAAAAATAGAATGAATTTGAAATTTTTATACTCCAACTATATTAGAAGTAGATGAAACAATGACTTCATTTAAAGAAGAAGTATTTGGACCAGTAGCTTCACTTATAAAAGCAATAGATTTAGATGATGCAGTAAGAATAGCAAATAATTCTGACTTTGGTTTGTGTGGTTGTGTCTTTGGTGATAAACCAGAACAAACAAGAGCTGTAGCGAGACAAATAGATACAGGTATGGTATTTATAAATAAACCAGCTTGATCAAAGGCTTCACTTCCGTTTGGATGAATAAAAAAATCAGGTTTCTGAAAAGAAAATGGTCCTGAAGGATTAAAAGCATTCACGAATAAAAAAGTTATTATTTATTAATAAGTTTTTATGCAAAAAAAGTATCTTATGTCTAGATACTTTTTTTGTTTGTTTATATCAGGTCTGTTATACTATATTTGTATAATAATAATTATAAATATATGATTCAAAGTTCTGATATATTAGAATATGATAAGCCTGGTTTTGATTGAGAAAAATATATTCAAATTCAAACTGAGGAAATACAGGATAGAATTGATAAATTTTCTTGAAAACTCTATTTAGAAATAGGATGAAAATTTCTTTATGATCCTCATGCTGCAAGAGTATTACCTGGATTTTACCCAGATTCTAAAAAACGTATTTTCAAATCATTAGCAAAGAATGCAGATGTTATTTTTTGTGTGAATGCCAAAGATATTAAAAAAAATCGTATGTTAGGAACTCAAGGAGAACCATATATTGATTATTGTTTGGTTATGATTAATCAAATCATTAAAAAACTTTGAATTACTCCTTATGTATCAATCAATAGAATAAAGAAAAAAAATATAGAACAAGTACAAGATTTTCAAAAAATACTCACTGAAAAGAGTATAAAAAGTTATTTACGTTATGAAATAGATGGTTATCCTGAAGATGTAGATACAGTTTTATCAGAAAGTTGATATTGAATTGATGAATATATACCTTGTGAAAATGATTTAGTATTAGTAGTTTGAGCTGCATCAAGTAGTGGTAAAATGTCTACATGTTTAGGTCAAATTTATATGGAACATAATAAAAAAATAGAATCTGGTTATGCTAAATATGAAACTTTCCCAGTTTGGAATTTACATTTGGAACATCCAGTTAATCTTGCATATGAAGCAGCAACTGCTGATATCTGAGATTATAATGTATTAGATATTTATCATGCTGAAGCTTATAATGAAGAATCTATAAATTATAATAGAGACATTGAAGCATTTGAAATTGTTCAACAATTAGCAGAAAATTTCCTCCCAAAGAATAATTTTACAAGACAATATAAGTCTCCAACAGATATGTGAATTTCTAATGCCTGAGAATGTATTATAGATGAGGATATTGTGATCCAAGCTTCTATAGATGAAATAAATAGAAGACTCAACTGGTATAAAGATAATAAGGATGAAAAAGCTGAAAAAATTTGTAAAAAGATATTAAAAAAAATACACTCTTAATTGAGTGTATTTTTTAATATTTGAATTTGATTACTAAGTTTATCTAATTTTTTATATTCATCATCTAAATTCCTAGTAGAGTTTTCTAGGTAAGATAATCATATATAATTTTTTCTTGTTATATTTTTTAATTGTAGTATTACATCTGTATGATCTATATTTTCAGATTTAAGATATTCTATATAAACAGCAGTATTAAATACTTCTGATTTATCTATAATTAAAGGTACATTATATAGTTGAGAAATTTTTGATAGACGTTCATTAAATTCTTGTTTGAGAGCCTGTTTCCATATTGTTTTTGTATCAATATCATCAAGGTTTGATAATGTAGTTTCTAACTGGTCTTCATTTAAAACAAGAAGATAATATTTAATATTATTAACAATATCTTGATGTAAATCTAAATAACTAATAAAATCAATAAAACTTGTATTTAATTCTCTAATATTTTTATTTATTTTTAAAATATTATTCATAATAATTATACCTTCATCATAATTTTTATGAAGCATTTCATATTCATATTTTAATAAGTTTACTTTTTGTAAACTTATTAAATGACTAAAAGTATAGTTAATATTTTTATTAAATTCAGCTAATTCTAAACTTGTATTATAAACAAAATTAATTTCATCTAATGTAGTTTGTGGAAAATTGTAAATAATAACACTATAATCTGCACTTTCATCTGATTTTAAAGCAATATTTTTTAAATATTTACTAACTTGTATTTTTCAAAATAATTCTGTTTTATTATCATCTGATTTATTTTGATATAAACTTACATTAAAGTAATCTTGTGGAACTTCTATACTTTGCTGAGGTCTTGTATAAACAGCAATAAAAAGAATTAGAATTATTCAGTAGATAGAGATATTCTTAAAGAAATCTTTAATTTTAACTTTTCAAGAATATTGTTTATGTTTTACATTAGCATAATAGTAAATATTCTTAAACGCTAACAATATAGATATTCAAACTCAAACTAATAAATAATTATATCATAATGCTACAAAATAAAGAAGCATGAGAGCTATCGATCCATAGAATATGGAAACAAGTAAAAATAGTAATTTCAATGATTTTTTAACCTTTTTACATCAAAATAACAATCTATTTTGAAAGATAAAGAATACTCAAAAATATAAAAATAATGTTATTGGAAGAAGCCATCAAACAAAATTAGGAATACCATTAGATGTTAATATGTTTTGTGTATTGAAAAACATATCTAAGTTTCCAAAAAACAATAATCAGAAAAATAACATTCCAATAAAAGTACCAACATAATTACGTGTAAAGAGTGAAAACATTTGTATATTATTTATAAATATATATTTATGAATTTAGTATAAAAAAATATGAACATAAAGCAAAAATAGAGAGATTTATATATATTTACTTTTATATATAATATTTTATAAAATATTATTATATTATAAGGTCAAGACTCAATAATATTTTTGTTATGTTTTTATAAGTTTTTTTATATGATATATCAAATATTACTTTATATAACAAAGATGATAAGAATAATATTTACAATAATATTAAATATTACAATAACTCTAGGTTTATTTTATATATTTATATTCTCAAAAGTTTCGTTGATAGAAGAGTGAGTACACACGAAAAAAAATATAAGCTCTAATCAGTCAAAAATAATTCTTTCATATAATTCTCAATTGGAAGGGAATATAGAAATAAATATATGAGAAATAATATTAAAAGAAAATTCAAAACTTATCTGAGATATTTATTTAAACACAGGGAATATTCGTTTAGATAAAAAAGCAGAAATTATATGAAATATATATTTTAATGGTGAAATAATTCTAGGAGAAAATGCGAAAATTAGCTGAAATATTTCTAAAGATTCTAGTTTACAAAAACATTCTACTTCACAAATTTCAGGAGAAAAACCAAATTTATTTGTGACAACAGATTATCCAGAATTTTTAAAATATTTTGATGTACTTCCAGAAAAACATAAACTCGCATTTTGATATATCTTTCTCACATCAGCAAATATGGATATTCGTTGAGAAAATATGGAACCAGAAGAATATTTCGAAAAAATATTTGTCTATAAAAATAATAAATTAGCAGAAATAAATAAAACAAAAAATCCAGAATTGTTAGAAAAATTATACAAAAAATCTTCAGAATATATTAATATTATTCCAGAGAGAAATGTAGGGAGGTTTTGAGTTGCATTTGTAACAAAAAACTATGCTCAGGATAAAAAATTTGCTGACATGTATATATCATCTAATTCTGCAGAGTCACTCCTATTTATGCACGAAACAGGTCATGTTTTAGATTATAAATATGCGTATATAGATTATCATAATCCAGCATACCCTTATCCAGACAAAGAGTCAGCTATTACTGAATATGGAAAATTCCACAAATGAGAAGATTTTGCCGAAGCCTATAGATATTATGTTTTACATCATGATTCATTTCAAAAAAAATCTCTAGAAAATGCTATACTACAAAAAAAATACGATTATTTAAGACAATATGTTTTTAATGGAAAAGAATATAATTAATAATGAAAACCTATACTATAATAAATAATATTAAAAATATTTTATGAGAAGAAATTTTTTAAAAACGATATATTTTGATAATTCAAAACTTTGAAATAAAGATAATATTGAAAAACTTTATGAAGAAGATGATAATGAAGATTATGATCAAGAAGATACAGGAATAAGCATTTCTGAATATATTTCAACAGGGGATGAATATATAAAAAATATTCCTATTTTTCAAAATACCGAAGAATTAGAATTACAAGAATTAATAACATATTTTGTTTGAGAGAACGGTTCTGGGAAATCTACACTTATGGAACATATTGCTACAACTATAGGTTTTAATAAAGAATGATGAACAAAAAATACACTTTATAATACCAATAAAATAGACAATTTAGAGAATAATTGGCTGACACTTTCTTGGCAACCAAGTAAATTTTTATCTGGTTATTTCTTTCGTGCAGAAGGTATTTATAACTTTGTAAATTATCTACAAGATATAGAGGATGGATTTGCTCCATACTGATGAGAAAACTTACATAAAATGTCTCATGGTCAACAATTTATGAGAATATTTGAATCTCAAATGGATACAGTTTGAATTTATATATTGGATGAAATTGAGTCAGCACTTTCTCCTGTAAATCAGTTAAAAGTAGTGGAAATGATAAAATATATGGTTTCAAAATGATCTCAATTCCTCATTGCTAGTCATTCTCCAATTATTTTGAGTATCAAAGAAAATTCTCAAATATTATCATGTGATGATGAAAAAATTCATGAAATAAATTATGATAATATACCATGTGTTGATATGTATAGACGTATCTTAAAAAAATAATTTTTTAAATTATTTTTTTTTTACTTTTTTCATATAATTATTTTAATAATTACTTTTTGAAAAATAAGAATGCAAAAACAAAAATTTGAACAAAATATACAAATATTTTTAAACTTTTATAAAGCAAAACAAGCCGAATTAAATAATTTAAAAATTTGATTAAATGAAGAATGAGAAGAAAGAATTATTTTAGATTCATTCTTAACATTTTTAGATTTAGAAATAAATGATGAAACTCGTTATGCTGCATATATGCGTTTAGGACAACTCAAAGAGGATGCTTTAAAATTGTGTCTTGAAAAAAATGGAAAATCATCAGAAGAAATACCAGATATATTATATGAAGCATATATTTTTGTAAAAAATTATCATAACGATATATTTTCTGAAATTATATCATTTGCACAAGATGAACAATTATTTACAGAATTTTATTTAGAAATACTTAAATGAGTTCAAAAAGTAGGGGAAGCATTTACAGATTTTTATCTTGCTTGGCATTCACATATTATTGAAACAGTAAATAAAAATTTAGAAGCACAATTTGATAATAATGCTGAAAATATTCTCAATTATCTATCAGAAAATAATTTATGAGCTGATAAAATAGATTGAGTATCAGTAGATAGAAGTTATTCTGCACTTATAGAAACTGAATCTGGTCATGAAGTTGCAACATATGCTCAAGCATTTCCAATTGAAATAAATGATATTGTATCAGAATTTGAAAATTTTATCTCAAAATTAGATAATTTAGAAGACGATATTTATAATAGAAAAAATGAATATATAGATTATTTAAATGCACTCAAAAATGCTTTTTCTGAAAAAGATGCAGATAAAGTTGTAGCAAAATGGAGAATAGTAGAACAAGTTTGGATGAAAATAGATACACCATTCCAAATAGGACATCCTTTAGAATTTTATGAAGACTTATACAGAAAAGCTGTTGCACCAGAATGGGATATTAGAATCGTTGACACTTCAGTCTTGGATTCAGTAGTTGAATCTGATATGAAAGAGATGTATGAGACTCTCTATGATGATATTGGGAGATGTAAGTACGAATCAAGCTACAATTATTCAAAAGAAAATATGGCTAGAGTACAACTCTATGTTTCAACTCCTGTTTTATATTTTGGTTCAGAATTTTGTGGATTATTTTCAGCACAAGTTGTACCTAATGATGAAGTGGTGAGTCAAGCTCATGGGAAAAAAATATTTGCCTTTCCTGGTTTTGTATTAGAAAGCCAAAGATCATTACCAAAGATGCAAATAACACAAAATATATTTGAAGTAGATTTTATTAAAAAACATCACGATTTCATTCAAAATGATGCTAAAAAATATTTTGAAATATATGATATAGAAACAATCTGACATGAGTTTGGTCATACTTTATGGCTCGATTTAGATACGGAAAATATGATGAATGAAACATGAAATTTTAAAAATATTGAAGAATTTAAAGCTACAGCTGGAGGTTTAGTTGCATATTTTATGAAATGATGAGATAGCAATCTGAATGAAGTTGCTGTTATGACACATATTTATAGAAGTATTGGACTGATGAAGTATAGAAAAATAGAAGATATTGTTCCATATTACTGTGAAGCACTTATTCATTTAGATATATTATTTGAATCAGGAATAATTAGTTTTAACGGAGAAAAAATCATTGTTGATTATTCTCAAGCAAAATTTGATAGATTATCAGAACTCTATATCTCTACATATAAAAAATTAATCTACACATATTTAGAAAAACAATCGTCAGATGTATTTTTATATGACTATAGTGTAAAAGAATGAAAATATTTTTATCCTAAAAATAAAGATATTAGAATATTTGTAGAATATTATTATGATATGTACGAAAAAATAGGGAATCAAACAGCAAAATAAAAAATACAGAATCCTAAGATTCTGTATTTTTTATTTTAGTATTTTAATGGTGTACATTCAGTTGTATGCACGGCATTATTTTTAATATTTTCTATTCTTGATTCACTACTTGGATGTGTTGAGAGTAATCTTGTAAACATAGGGTTAATTGAATCATCTCATTCAAAAAATCAAGTAGAACAATTGAGATTTAAACCAAGTGAATTGATAAGTTCTATTCATCATTTATCAGCATTTTTTTCCTTTTCTTGTGATAGATAATTTCATGTGATGTTTGAAAACGAAATTCATTCTAATACACTATCAAATCATAATGAAGCTAATGTAAAACGAAAAGGTATATCACGAGAATACATTTTTATGATATCTCTATTATTTATATGAGCTATTTCATGACCGAGAATAAATATAAGTTCTTCTTCGTAGTTTAATTTTTCTAGTAATTGAGTTGTAATATAAATCATTGTACCAGGAAGTGCATAAGCATTTGCTTCATATTCATCATCTAATACATAAATATCATATGGTGATTCAAAACTATGTTTTAGTTTTGTCATATCAAATTGTTCTTCGGTTTTTAAAAAATCTCAAAATATTGTCTTCTCTTCTTCAAGAGTAAGTGATGATATAAATAGACTACTTATCCACATGAGTAAAAGTTGTATAATAATTATTATAGCTATAACAATTCATAACATTCTTCATAACCGTTTCCAATCAGGTTTCATAGGAGATATGTTGTCTTCTGCTATAGGAAGTTCTATTTTTTCCATATTTTATAATTATAGGTAATTATTTGTGTTTGTGAACTATTTTTAGTATACTCAAATATATATATATTTATAAATTATTTTTTATGAAAATTACAAGTCATTGTTCGCATTGTGAAGAAAAGTATCAATTAGACTTTGCTCTGATATGAAGAAAAGCAAAATGTAGAAATTGTAGTGAAGAATTTATTATAAAAGAGTTCGAAGAAAAAGGACTAAAAACTCCAGAAGTGAAACAAGTAGAAAAATCTCCTGATCTAGTTATAAAACCTCATCAAAGAAGTTTTTTATTACTCAATTGAGGATTTATATTTATGTTAATATTAGGCCTGTTTTCTTTATTAATATTTCCTATTGCTAGTCTAATATTTTTCGTACTTGCTTTCATTATTTTATGATTTCAAACAGTTGTATATAAAAAATCACTTTATACACTCACAGATAGAAAACTTATTTATAAAACAGGTTCTATTATTTCTGATAATACAGTAGAAGTTAATCTAGATAAAATAACACTTGTGAGATCTAGATTGGGATTTATTCAAAATAAATTATTTAAAACAGGGAATCTATATGTAAAAACTGCTGGTTCAAGTAGTTCTAAAATAAAATTTATTCATATAGAAAATACTCTAGAAGTATACGAAGAGTTACAAATAAGAATGAAAAAAAATTGATTTAGTTTAGAAAAAGATAAATTAGTTCAAACAGCAAAACCTCATCCACTATGAGTATTTTGAGAAATTTGAGGAAAACTATTATCATTTTGAATTGTTATTATCTACTTTTTCATAGGAGTAATTGAAGCATTAAAAGAAATACCTGGAGATGTAAATCTATGATTATTATCTGGAGGATTTATATTCCTTATATATCTTTTAATCACATGAACAATACTTACTTTGTCTTACTTAGATTTAAGAAAAAGAAAATATGAAGTATTTACAGATAGTATCTATTATTCAGAAGGATTTTTAACTAAAAATTATTTTTTCATCCCAATGGAAAATATTTCTGATACTGAAAATGAACAAAGTTTCTTATCAAAGGTTTTAGGACTTCACGACGTTGTGATTAGTTCTCAAGGTGCCAGTAATAAAGTTTTGTTTAAAAACATGGTATGAGGTCAAAAAATGATGGAATCTATCAAGTATCTCAAAGATAAAACTATCATGGGTACAAAAGATATCATTGATTGAGAAGTAAAGACAGAATCTCTTATTTGATTTAAAGATCAAATAGAAGAACCATTAGATTATGATAAAGAATTTACAGGTGAATATAGAATGGATATAGTAAAAACTATGGCTTCGACTATATTCATGACTATTATATTGTTGCCATTGTTAATGTTCCAGTCAGAAGCAATTATTATAATAATTGCAGTTATATTACCTTGAGTTATTAAAGTTTGAATTTCAATATTTGCTACCAAATTTATAGTATCAAATTCTAGTATTGAATATAATTATGATTTTTTCTCACATAAACATAATTCATTCTCTGTAGAGAAAATAACAAAAGTAATAGTAACAGAATCACTGATAGATAAATTATTTAATACATGTAGTGTTCAATTTTATTCTATTGGTTCTTCATCAGCTATCACATTTAAAAATATTAAGAAAACTTCTGATATCTGTGATAAATTATTATCAAAAGTATGAATTTATAAAAAAGAAGATCTTAAATCTATTCCTACAAACTTCAATCTTGTAGAATTTGCAAAAGCTCATGTTTTCTCAAATATTTTCTTGATTATACTTTTGATAGGAACTATAATAGCTGGTACTATGAGTAGTATATTCTTTGGAATATCTATTCTAATATTAGTTATAGTAGGATTAAAATATCTTTATTTAACATTTTATTATTCAAAAAGATTTTATACGAATAACTTGTATAAACACTTCATTGAATCTAAAAAATGAATCATTATTCAAAAAACACATTATGCTTTGTTTAGACATATAAAGACAACTCACTCAACAAAAAATATTTGAACAACTGTATGAAATATTTCACTCAATGTTTCATGAGAACAAAAAGCAGAAGCTAAAGGTAAAAATAATGTGAACCTCACTTCAGTGTTCACATCAAATTCAATAAATATAAATTATATTAAAAACTCGCATATAGTGGTAAATCTATTTGATTCTATTTACCTAGATAGAGAACTAGATAATTTAGAAATATTATCAGCAAAACCTGTTGTTAAAAATTCTATTTTCTGGATTTGAGTAATTGTATCTATAATTATTCTTAGTTCATTAATTATAACTTTTGCTGTAACTTGAACTTTATTGAGTATAGAATTACTTAGTGCATTATGAGTTCTTGTATTAATACTTATACCAATTATTGGACCAATTATTTGGAGTATAAAAGTAATGAATTATAGTCTTCAAAAAGATAGGGTAGTATATTCTTCTGGAATATTTTATAAAAAAATATTATCAATTCCATATATTAGATTCAATTTTATTGAAAATGATACATGATTTGTTAATAAAATATTTGGAAACTGAAATGTGTGAATATTTACTATTTGAAGTGGAAAAAAAGAATTAAATATTAAAAATATTAAAAATTATTCAGAAGTCTATAACTTATTAAAAAAAGACTAAAAAATAAAAGCACCCAATTAGCGGGTGCTTTTTATTATGTTTTGAATTTTATCGATTATTTTTTATGTTTTGTTTCTTTTGTTCTTTCAGAGAACGAGGTATAACATAAAATATAAAAAAAATTAAAATCGATACAAATAGTATTCCAGACAATGTAGGTTCTATATTATCCCATGACATATATAATCTCCTTTATTTAACTATATAGATTGAACGAGATTACTCGAACGGTTAAAATCAATATAATGAATTTTTAGTCGGTTTTTTATAAAAGTATTTAGTTCGTTTATTTTATAAGATTCTCCCTTATTTTCTATTAGAAAAAAGTGAGATTCATTAAAATGTAAATGTACATTATTGTTATTAATTTTTAATATTACCTTCAAATAATTATTATCTGAAATAATAGGAACAATTTTAGCAATGGTTATACTTCTGTATTGAGTACATATTTCTTCTATATTTTTTGTTAAATTTGTTCTGATAGAAGATATACGTGATTTATTTTGTTTTTGTTTAAATTGCTTATTCGATTCGTTTACTAAAAAGTAAATGAAACCAACTAAACAAAGAATAGTTAATTTAAAAATTTTATTATACCTTTGTTGTTTATTTTAGCGAGCATTAATATAATTATATTTAATTATCTGTCAATGAATTTTTCAAGCAGAAAATAAAAGAGCCTAGCGCATGCTAGACTCTTTTTTCTATATAATAATAGAAGCTATATTTAATTTTTTTATATTAGCAATTTGATAATTACTTTTTCTATAAGTAAAAATATTTGGTAAATTTAAATTAAATATGACTGTAAGTGGTTCAGAAAATTTTGGGATTTTATAGTATATATGAACAACTAAAGAATCTTTATTTTTTTGAACAACTTTTATTTCTCTAGTTACAACTCCTTTTTTACTCTTATATTTTTCCCTTAACGAATCCAAAATAAGACTATCACAATATTCAACTGTATTACTCATAAACCAACGTTGAGACTTTGTATAAAGTGGGTATTTTTCTTTTAGTCTTTTATTTTCACTATAGCAATGAAGAATTAAGCCAAATATAATCACTAATACTATACCAGCGAACAGATACAACCACAATTCATTAATAGAATTTATTTCCATGTTGATGTCCTTTAAAGTTTTGAGTTATTGTATAATAGTATTTATTGAGAGATTGTCAAAATAAAAAAAATTCCTTCATACTATGAAGAAATTTTTATTCATTTACATGATTTACAGTAACCATATCGCTAGTTATTTTTGATGAAAATAGCGAGGTTTGAGGGGATTACTTGATGTAATAAATTTATCTTTTTTGTTATTACTAAAAGTAATACTTGATCTTCTGAACTCATGTATGAATAATAGAATTGTGACTAACATTCCTATTAAATACCACATTAACCATACTGGCATAATTATATTCCTATAATATATTCAGGAGATATATTATATTCTCTTAAAAAAATCCGTCAATGAAGAAAACTGTTGACTGTTATATAAAAAAAGATTCTAATATTAGAATCTTTTTTTGATTTTTATGAAAATATACTTTGAGTTGTATATGGAGAACCTTCTACACAGAAGAATACACCAGTATAGAAACGGTAGTCTAGGTTCAGTGATTGTATTTTTTCAATATCTTTTTGATCGAGAGTTATATTTATAGCTGTCAGATTTTCTTCGATTCTACTTGGTGTAGTAGATTTAGGAATTAAACAGATACCTCTAGATAATCCCCAAGCTAATAACACTCCTGCAGGAGTTATATTATGTTTTTTAGCAATATCTAAAACTAAAGGATTTTTTATAAGTATAGGTTCATCTTTCATCTTCATAATATCAGGACGGTCAAATGATCCAAGAGGAGCGTAAGCTGTAACCATGATATCTTGTGATTTACAGAAATCTATTAATTCATCTTGTTGTAAAAACGGATGAACTTCTACTTGATTCATTGCAGGTTTAATATCTGAAACTTTTAAAATACTTTGAAGTTTTGCAATTGAGAAATTTGAAGTACCAATACTTTTCACTAAACCATTTGTTACTAATTTTTCCATTCCTTTCCAAGTATTTTCTAGAGGCATTTCTTCTAATGCTATAAATTCTGATTTTAATTCTTTTGAAGCAACTGGCCAGTGAATAAGATATAGATCTAAATAATCTAGTTGTAGATTTTTAAGTGATTCGTTACATGCAGCTTCTACTTTATCTGCTTCATGAGCATTATTCCATAATTTTCCTGTAATAAATAGTTCTTCTCTTGTTACAAGACCATCTTTTATTGCAGCAGAGATTGCATCACCTACTATTGGCTCATTTCCATAAATCCAAGCACAATCTATATGTCTATATCCAACTTTTATCGCATGATAAATAGCATAATATAGTTCCTCAGGATTAGATTTCCAAGTACCAATACCTATAGCAGGAATATTATTTCCATTATTTAGTGTAATCATTATTTTATAGTCAAAAATTATTGCTCATATAATAGAGATAAACTATTTTTTTGCAAAGATAAAAAGCTGTTAATAAAGGTTAATTTATTGAAAATAATTTCCTAAATCTTGATTTATCACTAAAATAAAACTAATAAAATATATCCTCCTAATAACAAAGCATGGCAAAAACATTTAAAGAATCTTATGAAAGATTATCAGAAATTTCTGAATTATTAGATGCTCAAGAAATCATCGATGTAGATGAGTTAATAAAATTACAAGATGAAGCTAAAAAACTCTATATATTTTGTAATACAAAGTTAAAAAAACTCGATAAACAATTAGATGATAACAAAAATGACTAATGGAAACTCAAAAAATGAGTCTATCTACATTTTTGGACATTATTAAAAGTCAGTTTGATGATATAATAGGTTACCATGACTATCTAATAGAGGTAGAAATCAAAGCAATCAAACGTAATAGACAGTTTTATTATATAGACTTAGTAGAAACCAAAAACGGTAAGATAATAGATTCAACACGTGCAAACATATTTAATTCTGAGGTGATGAGAAGTTTCTTAATGGAAGCTGATATTTCTGATAGCCAAGAATTGGTATGAAAGAAATTATTAATCAATGTGAGACCAACTTTTCATAAAACTTATAATTTTTCACTCAATATTCTTAAAATCCATGCAGATTATTTTGTAGGAGCTCTAGAACAAAAAAAGAAAGAAAATATAGAAGAACTCAAAAAAACAGGATTATTTTATAATAATCAATCTCAAAATATTGGTTTCCCAGAATATAATATTGCCGTAATTACCGGAGATAAAAGTGAATGATTTAGAGATTTTGAAACTATTCTCAAACAGAGTGGATTCAATTATAAAATAACAGTTTTTAAGTCACTCGTTCATGGTGAAAAGGCTAGTTGAGAAGTTCTTACACAGCTAGAAAAAATAGAACTACAAGCTGATAAATTCAATCTCGTAGCAATTATGAGAGGTGGATGAGGAAGTGAGTGAATGAACTGGACAAATGACCTAAACTTAAGTATGCAGGTATGTAACTTTCCCATACCAGTTATGTCTGCTGTTGGACATACAGTTGACCAAAGTATCGTTGATATGGTGAGTAAATATCCATGTAAAACTCCGAGTGAAGCAGCACAAATATTGATAGATATCTATCAAGAATTTCAAGATAATCTAGACTCAGATTATGAGTATATTAATAATTGTGTACAGGATTTTTCAGATAAATATAAACAAGAACTCAAGTTTATTTCAAAGAATTTACCACTCCAAGTTAGCAATAAAATAAGAATCTATAAACAAAGATTAGAGACCTTTTCTATCGATAGAAAAATCTCTTACAATCTCAGAATTATTTCAAATAATTTAGAAATACTTCATCATAATATTCTCGCAAACAACCCAGACAAGATATTATCAAAATGATTTAATCTCGTCTATGATACAAAAGGGAAAGTAGCAAAAGACTTCCAAGTCTGACAAGAGTATGTCATGAAAACCAAGGACAACGAATATGTTATAAATATCAAATCTAAGAAATCAGATGATTGAGATACTTTGTCTCTTTTCTAAAAAAACCGTTAAATAACGGTTTTTTTGTGCTTAAAAACTATCGAATATTCCTATTGTTATCTACTTCCATACTTTATTAAAAAAAGTCTGAAAAATTAATGTTGTGTTAATACCTCATGAGTATAATAGTTAGGTAGATAAGAAAAAAAGGAGGCTTTTGTAGGAAACTATGGAAGTTGTTTTTGGTTATGTAAGAAATTAATTATTTATATTATACACTTTATATGGTAGCTGTAATAAACATTTTAGAAGACGATTTTAAAACAAAATTTTGAATTTCTGAAGTTCTTAGAAATTTTGAATGATGACAAAAAAAGGTATTTGTTGTAAAAATTAGAGAAAAAATTCAAATTGTAAAAATTTTTAAAAATTATTCAAAACGTGATATTAGGGAATTAGAAATTTATGAAAAATATAAAAATAATAATTTTCTTCCGAAAATAATCAATATTACTGAATATAAATGAGATACTATTGTATTTGAGGAATTAATTGAGTGACAAACTTTAGAAGAATGTAAAAATGAGTACAAATGAAATCAAAAAAAAATAATAAAACTAGTAAAAGATATAATTGATGTATTAGAAGAATTATGGGATGATGAAATTGTACATAGAGATATAAAACCAAGTAATATTATTATATCTAATGGGAAGCCATATGTTATAGATTTTTGAATTGCAAAAAACTTGAACCTTAGCTCTATAACTGAAGCATGATTTCAGCCATGAACAAGAAGTTTTATGTCACCTGAACAACTATTGTGAAAAAATAAACTGATATCATATAGAAGTGATTTTTTTAGTATAGGAGTGTTAACTTATTACCTATATTATTGAAACTATCCTTTTTGAACAGATATAGAAAATATTTCAGAAATGTTTACAAGTTGAAATGTTGATTATAATATAGATGAGAACTGCCCATTAACTATTTTTTTAGAATGAATTCTTCATATAAAACCTCACTTAAGGCCAAGAAACACAAATATTTTATTAAAATTATTACCTTAATTTAAAAATTATGAAATTATTACATCAAGTAGGACATTTTGGAAAATGGAATTTAGATTCATATTTTGATAATCAAATATGAAATTGATTTATTTTTAATGCATTTTCATTTGAAGAAGAAAAGATATGAAAAAAAATCAGTAATCATAATTTTAATGACTTTAAAAATTTATCTTTTTTAGATTTACAATTTTTTTGATGAAATTCGTCTATTGATAAATGAAAATTAGATACTTATAGTTTCCATCCTACTCATTCTGATCAAACAATGACCAGTAAAACAGACTTAATTTTTCAATGAATTGAATATCAAATAAGTAAAGGATTTAAACAAATAATTATACCAAATGCATATTATAAAATAGAAGAAACTGAAAAAATTATTGATATAATAAAAGCTGTTAATATAAAATTAAAACATATTAAAACAGAAGAAATTAAATATTATATGACTCTACCTATTAGTAATGAATTAATAAATAATAAAGATTTAGTAGAAGAGTTACTTTTATCTTTAACTAATATAGATATAGTTTTTGATTGATATTACATTGCATGTGAAGCAAAACCACAGACAAGAAAAAAAATTAATGATTCTATTGTTTATTATCAAAATCTATACGAAATTTTTAGGACATTGAAAAAACAAGAATTTGAAATAATATACGCTTATGCAAATTTTGATTCATTAATATTCTATTCATTGGTAGAGATTGACTTTATTACATTTTGAACTTATGAAAATTTAAGAAATTTTGATATATTAAGGTTTAAGGAAGATGCTAAAGGATTTTGACGTTCAAAATGATGGTATTTTTCTGAAAAATTATTAAATATGATTAAGGCTGATTATATTGAATTGATAAGGAATAATCAAGGATTAGATTTAGTAAGCAACCAAAATAATATTTTTTCTGATGAAATATTAACTGATTGATATCCATGGGATAATAACAGATCTCAAATTCATAAGAATTATTTATTATCAATATTTAACTTATTTCAAGAATTATCAAAGTTATCTTTACATGAAAGAAAAGATAATATGATCGCTAAAGTTGAACATGCAAAACAATTATATATTGATTTAGAAAATAAAAATATTAATCTATTCGATGAAAGCTCTGATTATCATTTAAATATATGGCTGTCATTTTTAAAATCTATAAAATAAGTTGATGCAAACAATAAAGTATATTTATGATTCTTTAAAATGAATCAAAAGAGATCAGAATAAAGATGATATTCTTATTATAAGTAATAATAACACTCTATTGTTTGTTTTATTTGATTGAGTAAGTTCGTCTATTAGTGCAAAAAAATGAATAAAATTTATTAAAAGTTTTATTTGAAAAAACATGAATAGTTATATAATAGATGGAGAAATAAAATTAAAAGATTTGATTTTTGATTCAAACGCAGCATTATTAAAAAGTAATATTATTGATAGTTATTCTACTTGTTCTGCATTTTCATTCTCTGAACAAAAACAAGAATATAAATTCATAAATATTTGAGATTCAAGAATATATTGAATATTTATGAATTATAAAAAACAATTTAGTAGTGATGATAATGAGAAATATAACAAAAATATCCTTACTAAATATATATGAAGGAGTCTAGATTATAAATCTTTTGAAGAAATATCGTTACAAAAAGACGAAATATGAAAATGAAATATATTAATTTGTAGTGATGGTTTTTATAATATTTTAGAAAAAAATAAATTATTATTTCATGAAATATTACATTATAAAAGGTTATGAAATATAAGAAATAGATTAAATAAAGAACTTTATAAAAAAAATATAGATGATGCATCATATATTTATATATTAACTAATACAGATGTATAAAACAGAAGAATTTTTAGTTCAATCTATTCTTGATAGATTTGAAAAAAAATGAATATGAATCAAAAAATATCATAAAAATAAAGTTAAAGTATTAACAGAGGTAAATTTATGATATTGAATTCCTGACATTGTTGTAATACATAAAAAAAATACTCTTACTAAAATTAGAGATAATGCGTTAAATATGTTTGATATAAACATTCTAGATATCATAAAGAATAAGAAAGAAATAAATATAGATTGACTATTAGATGTAACAAAATCTTCAAAGACAAGAATAAATCAGAGTTTATCAATACTAGTTAATGAAAAAATTATTTCACAAACATGAAAAGATAATTTCATATATACTGACTATAATACTGACATCTCTGACTGTATTGCAATAGAAGTGAAGCTCAAAAATTGGAAAAGAGCATTACATCAAGCGCACAGATACCAATGGTTTGCTAATCAATCTTATGTACTTTTACCTGAATCTAATATACAACCTGCCTTAAAAAAAATTGAACTATTTAAAAATTTTAATGTATGATTGTTATGATTTGAAAAAGATAAAATAATTAAACATTTTATTCCAAGTAAAGAGAAGCCTATTTCAAGTAAGATGAATTATTTACTTAACGAAGAAATGATTCTAAGAAAGAGTTTAAAATATAGTCACTGATAATATTTACATCCCACACTTTTTCCATAGAATCATCCTCAAACGATGATTCTATTTTTTTATAAGAAAATTACACATGAAAATACTATTCCTCCTCCCACCATCAGAATGAAAAACAGCAAACGGGGTTGTTTGAGAAGAGGCTTTGAGCTTTAGTTTTGAGAAGCCACATGCAATTGCAACGAAGGTAACAGAGAAAGATCTAAAATGTACGGGGAAGCGTTATGAGGAAGGACTGAGTTTGAATAAGCAGTTGGTGAGCATAACTCAATTGGAAGTGAAACCAGCCATAGAACGTTATTCAGGGGTGATGTACAATGCAATTGACCATGTTGGGATGAATGATGCGGGGAAAGATTTCTTTAATGAAAAATTTTTGATATTTTCTGGGATGTATGGGAAAGTAAAACCTATGGATATGATCGGGAATTATAAACTCCCGATTGAAACAAAAACTCTCGCGAAGTATTGGCAAGCAAATATTACGCAGGCTCTTAATGAAAGTTGAGCAGAGTATATTGTAAATCTCCTTCCTCTGTCATATATGAAAATGATAGACTTCAAAACTCTCACACCAAAAGTGGTAAATATCAATTTCCAAGTAGAAAAAGCAGGGAAGATAGTAAAAATGGCTCACGGAGTGAAAAAAATCAAAGGTGAATGGATAAAACAAGTCTGTGAGAAACTCGGTTCAGATAAAAATACAGATGTATTCAAAGTGTTTGGATGAGAAAAAATAGAAACTGATAAATCAATCGAAGTAAATATTTTGCACAAGTAAAAAAGCGAGGATAACCTCGCTTTTTTGTTGAAAAAAAATACTGCATTTACTTCATGTTCCTCAATCTAGCCATCCAATGACAAATCCTAAAAACTTGTATGACTTTAGTTAAGTGATGAACTGTTATCATAAATATTTCCTCCAGTTTTATGTGTAATAAGAAGATTAATTTCTTTTACTAAGTGTGGATCAAATTCTC
>Ga0233426_10000648_pt1 | contig 36020 bp, 33 predicted proteins | sample SI_118_April2016_6_FD_179875 | JGI IMG/M metagenome (GOLD analysis project Ga0233426, IMG submission 179875) | Seawater microbial communities from Saanich Inlet, British Columbia, Canada - SI_118_April2016_10_MG | ecosystem: Environmental > Aquatic > Marine > Inlet | place: Canada: British... | reverse complement strand
CTTACTCTTAAAGATGAATATCCTATTCCAGCTCCTGCATCCGAAGTTGTAACAACAGATGGCATATAGTTTAATAATGTTGGGATATCTTGTCCTAAATTTCTTTTTGCCAATTCTTTTTTGTCAATATTTGAATGTGTAACAGGTGCATTCTTTTCTACACGTATTGCGGATACTAAAACCTCTTCTAAAATATTGTCAGATTCAGTTAGTTGGAATGTAATTTCTTGATTTCCTGAAAGACTAACTTTTTTTGTTAAGGAATTATACCCCACATAAGTAATAGAAATCGTATAATCTCCAGAATTTAAATCGACGTTGAACTCTCCATTAAAATTAGTAGTAGTTCCTTTGTTGAGTTCTTTGACAAGAATTGTGGCTCCCACCAATGGATTTTCATTTGAGTCAATTACTTTACCAGAAAGTTTTGTTGTTTGTGCGTTTCCTACAAGTGTTATAAAAAGTAAGATTAAAAAAGGTACTAGCGTCTTCGCTTTTTTAAGAGTGTTAGGTTTTTTCATTTTTTTACAAATGAATAAAAAGAGGTAATTATTCTTAATTTTAAATTAATAATAATTAGCATGTATGCGCATACATTGTTAAATAATAAATCAGACATAAGTCTGTCCCTTGGCAGCATTACCTGCCCAGGTTCTTTGGGTATGATCTCAGCCTCACGGCACCCCTTTATGAGAACGGTGCAAAATTAGTTTAAAAACGGAAATAAAAAAACAATTTATATTACTTTTTTAAATCTTTTAAAAACAATCTCAGAACTTCTCCTTTTTACTTAAAAGTGTGTCGATAGTTTTTTTAGCTTCTTCTAACCGAGTTTCCAAAGTGCCAGAAAGTATTTGGTAGTTGCATTGATGTTTTTCAAGTCCATTTTTAAAGAGATCAAACATTTCTTGACGTTGGTTCGGACGATCTCTTAAATCGTCTTCTTCAAAGGGTACATCTATATCGGTAAGAAAATATAATGTATACTGCAGTCTATTTACAGCTTCATTAAGTTCTTTATTTGAATAGTCTTTGTAATAGGCTTCAGCGTATATTTTAGTTTCTAGAATATTCGTATCGCAGAATAAGACCTTGTTTGCTTTCAAAAGCTGTTCGTTTTCCAGTTTTGTTTGACCTATTGCGATAGGGATTATATCTTCTACGGCACAAATGGTAGCGGCATCATTCCATTTTTTTTGCAAATATTCTCGTGCAAATTCCGGAGCCCAAACGGTATTATAGCGTTTGGCGAGTTCTTTAGAAAGCGTTGTTTTTCCTGTAGATTCTGGCCCGAATAAAACAATTTTTAGGATATGTGATTCCTGTTGTTTAAGATTTTTTTCCATGCAATAATACCTTGGTAGGCTAAAATTAAGAAAATGATAAATTGTATTCCAGAAAACCCTAATCCTTTTATAAAATACAAGGGAACAGAAATTAAATTTCCGACGATCCAAAACCACCAATGTTCTATTTTTTTATTAGCCATGAGCCACATTCCTGAAAAAAAAATCCCTGTGGTTATGGTGTCAAAATAATCCGTTGCTTGGTGAAATCTACCCGAGTAAAGATATATTGAAATGGTAAAAACACATGTTAATCCAAAGATGGCAGCTACTTTAAACCAATCCTTAGAAATGGATTTCGTAATAGGAATCTGATGACTGTCTATCCCGTTGGTCCAAATATACCATCCATAAATACTCATTAAAGTGTAATATATGTTAATGATTAAATCGCCATACAAGGTATATTGATAGCAAATAAAGGTATAGATACAAGTGCTTACCAGCCCTGTTGGGTATACAAGTATATGCTCCCTTTTTGCAAATATTACGCTGATCACACCAAATAATGCGGCGGTGATTTCTAGAGCAATATCAAAGATGGTTGCAGTTACGTATGGTGCTAAAAAAAAATCAAAAATTTGGTTCATAATCGCCTCTGTTTCCTTGGATTATTTTTAAAATGAAGACACAATTTTTTTCCTCCAAAAAAGAAGCGTGTATGTTGTTGTTAATCCACGCCATTACTTCTAGATAATCTCCGTAAACTTGAGTGCTTAGAGGGTTTTCTGAAATTAAGAAGTGTGTAGCACGTAGTTTTTTTATAAACTCCTGAATAGGTAGTTCATACTCTTTGTGCAATGGATACATGCTTATATCTACAGAAACATTCATATTGTTTTTTTTGCAAATATAAATGAAATCACTTCATGCTACCTTAGAAAGTTAGATTTGTTGAAATAGAAAACTTTCTAATAATCCGGCTTACGACGGTTGGCTTTTTTCTTACTCTGAAATTTCTTCGTGTCTAGCCTTTTTAGCACAGAACTTCTAGTTGGGTGTGAGCGTTTTCTTGATTTAGGTCTTTTTAACCCTTCATGGAATATTTTTTTTAACCTGTTTATTACAATGCTTTTGTTTTTAAATTGACTTCTGCTTTCGTCACATTGTAATACTAGAATATTATCTTTGGTGAGTCTGCCTTTAATCGAAGTCTTTAGACTGTTTTTTTCATGTTCAGAAAGTGCAGAGGAATTTTCTAGGTCGAAAGATAACTCAATTTTAGTTGCGACCTTATTCACATTTTGACCTCCTGGACCACTGCTTTTTACTCCTTTTAGCGTTAATTCTTTTCGTATAATTTCGAAATTCATGATATTTTAGTGGCCTTTTAGCGTGTTTGTAAAAAAGCGGTAGTATTTGAAATCTCGATTTCTTCCTCAAAAGCAGCTGCAATGGCAATAAGGTTAGCACTATTTTTAGATGCTTGGTTTATTGTTTTTCTAGTTTGAAAAACTTTCCCAATGCTTGTGGGAATAGTACATTTTTCTAAAATAGTTATAGCAATCTCATTAGAGATGAGTTTTTTTGGGCATTTTTCTGTCAAATCAGTGATCTTTATTAGGGCCATTTTTTTCAGTGAAATATGTTTTTTACACATTATTTGGAAGATGTAATATGTCAGAACTTAACACAACGGCTAGGAAGTTTCCCTTATAGTAATGGCATTCCTGATTTGAGCTAAGATTTTATTCTTCATAGACTTGATTTGACGGTATTGCAAACACAAGGGTGAAATCTTCGAGAAACTCAAAAAATAGGCGATACGATTCGTTCCATGGGTCTTTCTTTATCCAACCAATGGTGTTTTTGTCTTCTAGTGTGAACGGATTTATCGGTAGATGTTCAATAAATAGCAATCCTCCATTAGGATGAATTTTGTATAGGCTTTCTTTCGCTCCCCATAGGACTGTTAATTGTTTTATGAGGTTTTCTGCTTTTAAAAAAACACTTTCTTTTCCAACAAATTTATGCGCTATTTTTTTAATTTTCTCTCTGTTTTTCTCGATGTCAATGCCAACGGATTTATTGCTTATGATGATGGTAGAAAATTGATAGGAATGACTGATGGAAATTTCTTTTCCATCTTTTAAGTGTGGTTTTCCGTCGTCGCTGTAGTATAAATCTCTATCTGAATATCCCGCTTCTTTTAGTAAATGTCGTACACTTATAAAGCCTTTTTGATGTGTTTCAGAGCGCATGTTTTTTAGACGATTAAGACTGTTTTTACATAAAAAAATAGATTCTAGCTCTTTTTTTGTTTCTGTTATTTTCCAAACAAAAACTTTAGTGTTTTCGTTTACGTTAATTGTTTTTGCTAAAGGCATTTATTTTATCAAAGGTATTTCGTAATTTTGCATCCTAATTTCACAAATATAAGAACTATGAGTTCAGAAACGTCAACATACACAAAATTTAAAGTAAAAGACATCAGTCTAGCGGATTGGGGTCGCAAAGAGATTCATTTAGCGGAAGCAGAAATGCCAGGTTTGATGAGTTTAAGAGAAGAATATAAAGGTCAGAAACCTTTGGCAGGAGCGCGTATCGCGGGATGTTTGCATATGACCATTCAAACAGCTGTGTTAATTGAAACTTTAGTAGATTTGGGTGCTGAGGTAACTTGGAGTTCTTGTAATATTTTTTCTACGCAAGATCAAGCTGCTGCTGCGATTGCTGCTGCAGGTGTTTCTGTGTATGCTTGGAAAGGATTGAATGAAGAAGAGTTTGATTGGTGTATCGAACAGACTTTATTCTTTGGAGAAGAGAAAAAACCATTGAACTTAATTTTAGATGATGGTGGAGATTTGACAAATATGGTGTTAGATCGTTACCCAGAGTTGGTTCCTGGTATCAAGGGATTGTCAGAAGAAACTACAACAGGTGTGCATAGGTTGTATGATAGAGTAAAGGCAGGAACATTGCCAATGCCTGCAATCAATGTGAATGACTCGGTTACTAAATCTAAGTTTGATAACAAATATGGTTGTAAAGAATCTGCAGTAGATGCAATTCGTAGAGCAACAGATGTAATGATGGCAGGTAAAGTAGCTGTTGTTGCTGGTTATGGTGATGTTGGTAAAGGTACTGCCGCTTCTTTAGTAGGTGCAGGAGCAAGAGTTATTGTAACTGAAATTGATCCAATTTGTGCGTTACAAGCTGCAATGGATGGGTTTGAGGTGCGTAAAATGGACAATGCTATTTCTCGTGCAGATATTGTAATTACAACTACGGGTAATAAAGATATCATTGTGAGTCGTCATTTCGAGGCCTTAAAAGACAAAGCTATCGTTTGTAATATTGGTCATTTTGATAATGAAATTGATATGGCATGGTTGAATGGAAATCATGGTGCTTCTAAAGTTGAAATCAAACCTCAGGTAGATCAATATACAATTGATGGTAAGGAGTTTTTAGTTTTGGCTGAAGGTCGTTTGGTAAACTTAGGTTGTGCAACGGGTCATCCAAGTTTTGTAATGAGTAATTCATTTACAAATCAAACATTAGCACAATTAGAATTGTGGTTGAATGGAGAAAGCTACAAAAATGATGTTTATATGTTGCCAAAGCACTTAGATGAAAAAGTAGCACGTTTACATTTGTCTAAAATAGGGGTAGAATTGGATGAGTTAAGCCAAGATCAAGCAGAATATATCGATGTAAAAGTAGAAGGTCCTTTCAAGCCTGAGTATTACAGATATTAAAATGAAAAATTGAACCAGCCTTTTTTAAAATAAGTCTTGTTTTGAAATAAAAAACCTTCTAAATTTCTTAGAAGGTTTTTCTTTTTTATAGACAGATGTAATTTTTGTTTAGATATCAACCCGTTCAAAATAGCTTTCTAAAAAGTTGTCCACTTTTTCTTTTAAGATATTTATTGAAACGTTTTCATCTCTATAGATAGTAAGATTTTCTTCAGCTCTGTTTCTACTCAAGCTTTCTTGTACTTCTACAATTCTGATACCTTGTATTTTTTCTAACAAAACTTTAAGCTGTTGGTCTAAGGAAATATCGCTTAAATATATTTTTATCGTCTGTTCTTTCGGAGAATTCCTTATTTCGGATCTGTATGGTAGCATAGGCAAATAAATTTAAGTGTTGTGAGTTTCATGACGCTTTTGAAGCAGTACTCCCAAGTTAATATTTTAGATTAAATTTTACAAGATTTGCGCTAATAATTCCTATGTAAAATGACAAGCCTGTTAATTTGTTTAACTTATTATTTGTTTTATTAAACATTTTGTATCTTTATGCTTCAATTTTATTGATAAATATGTTTAAAAGGCAGAAAAAACGAATTTTTACAGAAAGAGAATTGGATAGGATAATAGAAATGGCGTGGGAAGATCGTACGCCTTTTGAAGCGATAGAATTTCAGTTTTCATTGCCAGAAAAAGAGGTAATTAAGATGATGCGAACGAATTTAAAACAAAATAGTTTTAAACGTTGGAGAAAGCGTGTACACAGTGGAGTGAGTTTAAAACATCTGAAAAAAAGGAGTAATGAAGTAACTCGTTTTAAATGCTCTAGGCAGAATGCAATATCGGGAAATAAAATAAGTAAACGTTAATGATAGAAAATTTAGAATTAAGATTAGATTTTACAACAGACTATCAACAAATTTTAGATAAGGTATCTTCTATCAATCCAATGGAATATGAGGCTACAAGAAATTACTTGAATGGAGCTGTAAGTTATTTATCTCCTTATATTTCGAGAGGAGTTATTTCTACGAAATTTATTTACTTGGAGCTTTTAAAAAGAGGATACCCCACATATAAAATTTTAAAGTTTGTTCAAGAGTTAGCTTGGCGAGATTATTGGCAGCAAGTGTGGATAAAGAAAGAAGATGAAATTAATACTGATTTAAAGCACTTGCAGAAAAATGTTGAAACTTTTGGTTTGTCTACTGCCATACATACGGCAAAAACGGGAATCAATGTTGTAGACAAGGCAATAGATAAATTTTACAAAACGGGTTACCTCCATAATCACATGCGTATGTACATTGCATCAATAGCTTGTAATATTGGTAGAAATTATTGGAGGGAGCCTGCAAAATGGATGTATTATCATTTGTTGGATGCGGATTGGGCAAGTAATGCGTTAAGTTGGCAATGGGTTGCCGGGACGAATAGCCAAAAGAAATATTATGCCAACCAAGAAAACATAAATAAATTTTGTTTTGACAACCAAAAACATAGTTTCTTGGATGTGTCTTATGATGCTTTTGAAGATTTTTCAATACCAGAAGTACTTCTTACTTCTACGATGTTACATTTGAAAACTCCGTTGCCTAAAAAACAAGATATTACGCTAAATCCGAAGCTAACAACCCTAATTTATAACTTTTATAATTTAGATCCTCAATGGAAAAAAGAACTGACATTGAATAGAGTTCTATTACTTGAACCCTCTGTTTTTAAAAAATATCCGATCTCTAAAAAGACGTTAGACTTTGTATTGTCTCTTTCAAAAAATATTGACGGAATTCAAGTGTATGTTGGTGAATTTGAGTCGCTTGTTTCAGAGTATTCTTTAGGGGTAATTCGTTTTAAAGAACATCCTTTGAATAAACATTATCGAGGCATTCAAGAAGAACGAGATTGGATGTTTTCGGTGAAAGGCTATTATCCGTCGTTTTTTTCATTCTGGAAAAAATGTAAAAAGGAAATCAAATTTTGAGTAAAGAGAGCATTAATATTGTTTGGTTAAAACGTGATCTTCGGTTGCAAGACCATGCTGCTTTGCATGCAGCGGAAAAACGGAAAATACATTATCTAATAATTTATTTATTTGAACCAAGTATTATAACATATCCAGATACGAGCACTAGACACTTGCAGTTTGTATATCATTCTATAAGATCATTAAATGATCGTCTAAAAGCTTACAAAAGACGTGTGGATGTTTTTTATGCGGAGGCAATAGATGTTTTCACCTTTCTATCTAAAAAATATCATATTCATTCTGTTTTTAGTTATCAAGAGAGTGGAATCAATACTACGTGGAAAAGAGATATTAGGCTAAACTGTTTTTTTAAAAAAGAAAAAATAAATTGGTTCGAATTTCAACGAGATGGAATTGTGAGAGGCCTTAAAAATAGAAATACTTGGCGTAAGCGTTGGCATGTGAAAATGCATACACCAGTTGTTATTAATACCTACTCTGTTTCTATGATAAATCCGGTGAGACACGATTTTATGCTTCCAGAGGAACTAAAGGATGCTCTTAAACACTACCCCGATTATTTCCAACCAGCGGGAGAGGAATACGCTTGGCGTTATATTCACTCTTTTGTACAAAAAAGAGGTTTTGAATATCATAGAAATATTTCCAAACCAAAGGAAAGTAGAATGTCCTGTAGCCGGTTGTCACCATATTTGGCATGGGGGAATATTAGTATAAAACAAGTCTTTCAATTTGTAGGAACTCATCCTAATGGCACTGCGAATGATAGAGCATTCTCTGGAATGTTAACTCGTTTGCACTGGCATTGTCATTTTATTCAAAAATTTGAAGTAGAATGTAGCTATGAATCACAGTGTATTAATATAGGCTATGAATTATTAGAACACACAAAAAACGAGCATTTTTTAAAGGCCTGGAAACTTGGTAACACAGGCTATCCTCTCATCGATGCCTGTATGCGTGCCGTGTCACATACAGGTTGGATTAATTTTAGAATGCGAGCCATGCTTGTTTCATTTTTAACCCTAAATTTAGATCAAGACTGGAGGGATGGTGCATACCACCTAGCAAGAGTGTTTTTAGATTACGAACCAGGTATACATTATCCACAATTTCAGATGCAGGCAGGGACAACAGGAATCAATACAGTTCGTATGTATAATCCAGTGAAAAACTCAATAGAACATGACCCAAGAGGAGAGTTTATAAAAAAATGGGTGCCTGAGTTAGCAAATGTTCCTGTGGCATACATTCACGAACCTTGGAAAATGAGTTTGATGGAACAAACATTTTGCGGAGTTGTGATAGGGCTAAATTATCCGGAACCAATTATCGATCTAAAATTAAGTGCTAAAAAGGCAAGAGATAAAATTTGGAGTCATAAAAACCATCCTGCCGTGAAAGCGGATAAGGTGCGAATTTTAGAAACACATGTAAACAAAAGATAATGAAAAAAGAATATTTACCTAGAAAAATATGTGTTGTTTGCGAACGTCCTTTCTCATGGCGCAAAAAATGGCAGAAAGATTGGCAACAGGTTAAGTATTGCAGTGAGCGTTGTAAAAGAAATAAATGTTAGTATGAAAACAGTAAATTTAATTTTTCCACATCAGTTGTTTGATAGCAGCGCTTTGTTAGAAAATGGTTGTCCTATCTATTTAGTTGAGGAGTATCTGTTTTTCAAACAATATAATTTTCATAAACAAAAACTGACATTCCATAGAGCTTCAATGAAACAATATGAGATGTTTTTAGATTCAAAAGATTGCAAAGTACAGTATATAGAGTCAAAGGAGAAAATTTCTGATGTTAGAGAGTTGCTCTTATTTTTAAAGAGTAAAGGGATTCAAAAAGTGAACTATATAGATCCGGTAGATAATTGGCTTCAGAAAAGATTAGACGAGCAGTGCCAACTGTATTCTATAAAACAAGAAGTTTTTGACTCCCCATTATTCCTAAATACAAAAGAAGAGTTAGCATCATTTTTTAAAAAAGATAAAAAGAAATACCATCAAACTTCATTTTATACTTCTCAAAGAAAAAAGATGAATATTTTAATGGATTCCTTAGGGAAACCAGTCGGTGGTAAATGGACATATGACTCTGAAAACAGAAAAAAATATCCAGCCAAGAAGACACCTCCAACCGTTTTATATCCAGATGTAAATACATTTTATTCGGAGGCGTGTAGCTATGTTGAGGATAATTTTTCTGAAAATTTAGGTGAGTTAACAGATTATGTAGCCTACCCAAATAATTTTAAAGATGCAGCTATTTGGTTACGTCAATTTTTGGAAAATAGATTTAGGGAGTTTGGACCTTATGAAGATGCGATTGTATCAGGCCACTCTATTTTAAATCATAGTGTGTTGAGTCCAATGTTAAATGTAGGCTTAATTACACCTCAAAAAATAATAGAGGAGAGTTTAGAATTTGCTTTGGAAAATAATATTCCAATCAATTCAATAGAGGGATTTGTGAGGCAAATAATTGGTTGGAGAGAATTTATTAGGGGAATGTATGAATGTCGTGGTACTGATGAAAGGACAAGAAATTTCTGGAGTTTTCAAAAAAAAATACCACCGTCTTTTTATACAGGCGATACGGGTATTGAACCTATTGACCAAACGATTAAAAAATTATTAAAAACCGGATATTGTAATCATATAGAACGTTTGATGGTTTTAGGGAATTTTATGATGCTTTGTGAGTTTGATCCAGATGAGGTGTATAAGTGGTTTATGGAATTGTTTATTGATAGCTACGATTGGGTAATGGTTCCTAATATTTATGGAATGAGTCAGTTTTCAGATGGAGGCCTCATGGCTTCAAAGCCTTATATAAGTGGTAGCAATTATTTGATGAAAATGAGCAATTATAATAAAGGTGATTGGAAAGAGACTTGGGATGGCCTTTTTTGGCGATTTATGGATACCCATCGTTCTTTTTTTACCAAGAACCCAAGATTAGGGATGCTCGTTTCCATGTTTGATAAAATGCCACAAGAAAAGAAAATTGCACATATTAAAAATGCAGAAAAGTATTTAGAAAGTTTAACCCTTAAATGATTGCATTATGGTATTTGATACAACGTATAAAAATGATGAATTTGATGAAGAAAGTGCGAATTTAGTTGGGAGATCATTTCGGTTTTTTGAGAGAATAAAACTGAAGGGAATTGGCTCAGCAAGGTTTATTATTTGTTCACTCAGCCCTAATTTAGATTTAGGGAAACTGAAGTTTTCTGAGACGGATTATGGTAATATTGAATTGCGGCCGAAAGGAATTATTGTTCATTATAGTAGGAAACTAGAACGTTTTTCTTGGGTTATTCCATATTATAGATTAGTCGTTTATAGTAGTGATTTTTTTAGCATCCATGCAGACGGAAAATTTATTAAGTTTTTAAAGAATAATAACTACAAAGGAAATAAAAAGTTTATTTCTAAAATGATGAATTTAAAAAATATTGCAACAGATATTGAGTATCATGGCTAGAGATTTAATAAGCCTAAAGGTGGTTCTTTTTGTCTAAGAATTTGTAACTTAATTATAATAATGAAGAAGAAAATTCACATAATTGGAGCAGGGATAAGTGGACTTGTTGCCGCCTTAGTTTTGGAAAACCATGGATACGACCCAGTTATTATCGAGTCTAGTGATAGAGAAGGGGGGCGTGTTAAGACAGATGTGTTTAAAGGTTATCAGTTAGATAGAGGGTTTCAGGTGTTGTTAACAGCCTATCCTGCAGCTAAAAAATACCTAAATTACAAAGAGTTAGATTTGCAATTATTTTTGCCAGGGTCTGTGATTTTTAAAAACAGATTTAAAAAAATTTTTGGAGATCCAATTAGAAGTTTTTCTCTCTTGATACCGACGTTGTTTTCAGGTGTAGGGACTTGGTCTGATAGGTTAAATATCTTAAAATTAAATAGAATATTAAAAGAGACTTCAGTCAGAGATATTTTTTCGAAAGCAGAAACATCTACCATGCAATATTTGCTAGATTTTGGTTTCACTAAAGAAATTATTTCCGATTTTTTTCGACCTTTTTTTAGTGGGGTTTTTTTAGAAACAGAATTGAGTACTTCAAGTAGAATGTTTGAGTTTGTTTTTAAAATGTTCGGAGAAGGTCATGCGGCATTGCCAAAAGCGGGAATTGAAGCAATTCCAAAACAACTATCATCAAAATTGAAAAGGACGAAGTTCTACTTTCGAACAAAGGTAGATACCATAGAAAACACGAGAATTATTCTTTCAAATGGGGTCGTCTTAGATACAGATTTTATCATCGTGGCAGCTGATGTTGGTAAAATAATTCCTGGAATGAATAAACAACCCAAAAAGTGGAAATCATGTGATACGCTTTATTTTGAGGCGGACGAAAGATTGATGCATAAAGCCATGATTGGTTTGATATCGAATGAAGACACTCTTATAAATAATATATTTTACCATTCAAGTCAGTCTCAAATTAGAACCGGAGAGAAAGAGTTATTGTCGGTAACTGTTGTGAGAAAACATAATCTTTCTATTTCAGATTTGGTTGCAGAAGTTATCAAAGAATTGGAAGAATACTGTAAAATAAGAAAGGTTACTTTTTTAAAGCATTATGGTATTGAAAATGCTTTGCCGTATTTAAAAAGTATTAAATACTCAATCAGTCCAGTTAGTACCAAATTAAATGATACTATATTTTTAGCAGGTGACACCTTGTTAAATGGTTCTTTAAATGCGGCTATGATTTCTGGTGAAAAAGCGGCATTGGGAGTGGTTGAAGAGATGCAGAAAAATATATAAATAGATGTAAAGAATATAGTAATTATAGCCTAAAACTCTTTAGGTAACTATTCTTTATAATTACTTCTTTTGCTTAAATTGTTTTGTTCGATTGGGTTTATGCCTCGCCTGAAATTGTACTCGCTGAGCTTTTTTTACTATCATTGGTAATTTATTGTTTATGTTGGGCAAGTGTATCTAAAAAATATATATGTCTGACAAGATACCAGATTGAGGTTACTTTTAAATTCGCTAGAATTAGGTAAAAGATATTAATCTATGTCTTCGTGTGATGTTGTTTATATCATTTGACTTTCCTTATGGTTGAGTGAAAATGAGTGCATCTTGATTTATACTGTTTAATTAAGAAAAAAAGACTTACCCCAACCAACCTTCTCTATCCAAGCTTCTGTATTGAATAGCCTCCGAAATATGGTGTGGTAGTATGTTGTCAATACCTTCTAGATCTGCAATTGTTCTGCTTACTTTTAATATCCTGTCATAGGCTCTAGCAGAAAGGTTAAGCTTTTCCATCGCGTGTTTGAGCATATTTTTAGAGGTTATGTCTAATTTACAATACTCATGAATTTGTTTTACGGACATTTGAGCGTTGTAATGCGTGTTTACAATAGTTTTGAATCTGTTTGTTTGCTTTTTTCTTGCCGCTATTACTCGCTGTCTTATTGTTTTGCTTCGTTCACCAGTTCTAGCTTCGGATAATTTTTCAAAGGGTACTGGTGTCACTTCTACATGAATATCTATTCTGTCTAATAGTGGCCCTGATATTTTTCCCAAGTATCGTTGCATCTCATAAGGAGAAGTACTCATAGGGCTATCGGGGTCGTTAAAGAATCCATTTGGACTCGGGTTCATGCTCGCGACTAGCATGAAGCTGCTAGGATAAGTTACTGTAAAACGAGCTCTTGAAATCGTTATTTCTCTATCTTCTAAGGGCTGGCGCATAACCTCTAAAACACTTCGCTTAAATTCTGGTAGTTCATCTAAGAATAAGACACCATTATGCGACATGGATATTTCGCCAGGCTGAGGATATTGACCTCCACCTACTAAAGCAATATCGGAAATTGTATGATGAGGAGCGCGAAAAGGACGTTCGTTCATTATTCCAAAATTATCTTTTGTTTTCCCCGTAACGGAATGAATTTTTGTGGTTTCCAAAGCTTCGTTTATAGTCATTGGAGGTAAGATACTTGGCAATCTTTTTGCTAACATTGTTTTTCCCGACCCAGGAGGACCGATTAAAATGATATTATGTCCCCCGGCTGCGGATATTTCCATGCATCTTTTTATCGATTCTTGTCCTTTAACATCTGAAAAGTCGAATTCAGTGTTTTCTAAGGTTTTTTGTATCTCTTGCTCAAGGCTTATTGTTGTTTTATTCAGTGCTGATTTTCCGTTAAAGAATAAGATGAGTTCCTTTATGTTTTCAATACCATATACGTCAAGAGTATCTACAATAGCCGCCTCTTTTGCATTTTGTTTGGGGAGTATAAATCCTTTAAAGCCCTCTTTTTTAGCTTGAATAGCAATTGATAATGCTCCTTTTATCGGTTGTAAACTTCCGTCTAGGGACAGTTCTCCCATAATGACATATTCTTCTATTCTATTTGAGAGGATTTGTTTAGAAGCTGCTAAAATTCCGGTAGCTAATGTTAAATCATAAGAAGAACCTTCTTTGCGCAAATCTGCAGGCGCCATATTGATTGTGATTTTTTTACCCGGTAATTTGTAGTCAATGTTGTTGAGTGCAGCAGATATTCTGTAGCTGCTTTCTCTAACGGCATCGTCTGGTAATCCTACTAGATGATATCCAATTCCCTTATCGATATTGACTTCTACAGTAATAGTGGTGGCTTCAATACCGAATACGGCTGAGCCAAATACTTTCGTTAGCATAGCAAGATTTTTTTAGCAGTTTTTCACCTTAACCAATCATGATTGATTGTTGGAAGGCTCCTTTCTACTAAAGATAGCGATTTTTTATTAGAAACATGGGTCTAATCAGTTGCTTACTATGTGGTTAGTGTTTTTTGAGAAGGCTTTGTGATGTTTAAAAAGGCCTTTTTCAGAAGGGACTTGTTTTAAATAAGAATTTTAGTAAATTGAGATTTTGGTGCGTCACAAACATTGCATGTATAATTCTCTGGTAAATCTAAAAACCTTGTGTTTACAGCAATGTTTTTGGATTCATCTCCGTAATAACTGTCGTAAATAGTCATACAATCAATGCACTGATGTACTTCTTTTTTTGTGTTGGTTTCTTTTTTTGCTTTTTTATCTACTATTTCTTGTGGGGTGTCACCAAGTTGTTCGAAATACATTTTGCTCAACTCCATGAGTAGCCCAGGTAATTCAACTTTATCTACATCTTGTGCATATACGATGTAATCTTGAGTGTTTGGATCAAAATTTTTAGAATATAAGACATTGAAAGTCGGTCTTACTTGGAATGATTTAACAATATCTGGAGTTTTGTTTTTCTCAACCATTGCTGTTGTAAAGTAGGTTTTGTTATCCCCGAAATTACTAATTCCAAAAGTCATCCCGTAGGTGCTAATATCATTTTGGTCAAAGCTTTTTACGATAAATTCTTTTAGGCTCAAAGCAGCATTGTCGTCAACGGGAATATGCCAATTCATTTCCAAAGAAGAATGTCTAACATTGATACCACGTTTTCCTAAAAATTTTTCAAGGGTTAGTTTATCTTCCTGATAGATCCCTTTAACGATAAATGATTTCCATGAGGTGATGCATATTTTTCCGACTTTATGGTCTAGACAAAAGTTAGAAAAATCTTTTAAAAATTTTGTGTCGTATTTATTGTTTCTCCAGTACAGACCAAGCCAATATCGATTGTTAGCCATTTTGTTCATCCCTTCATAATATGGGAAGGGTTCGTAGGGAATATTCAAATGCTTTTCGATGGTTTTGTTGTTTGTTTCTAGATTTGCATTTACCAAATCAAATAATTCTTCTATGTCATCGGCATCGGTATTGATTGTTTCGATTTCCTTTGAGATCTTATGGATATCATAAGTAAATATTAATACAGGATAGAAAACGGCTTCCTCCCAATGAGGAAGTTTTAAATTTAAATACCAATAATCTTCGTGCTCAGAGGCAATAAAGTTCAATTCACCACTGTATAAAGGAACCAATTGTTGCTTTGGGTCAGTGATATTTATTTTTAATGTAGGATTGTATCTAAAGTTTTCTAAAATATATAAATATTTAACACCATTTAGCCAAGGTGTGTTCGTGAATATATCTGAAGAAACATAAGAACAAACTATGTTTTGATTTTTTGCATCAGATACGGAGGCGATAGTTAGATCAGAAAATTGATCTAATATGGATTTGTTCGCTTGCGTTACGGGAAAATTAATGTCTTGGCGGGAACCAAAAGATATGTCGTTTAAGCCAAGTGCTTCTGCAAGTTCAATTACTCTTTTCAATTCACCTGGTGACAAAACACCTCCTTTAATGAAAATACGTTGTAATTCGTTTGTCATGATTTTATCTTTTAAGTTTACTTATGCCAATTGTGTTTGTGTTATTTCTTTTAAAATGTCTCTAACTTCAGGTTTACAACTACCGCATCCTAATCCGGCACCAGTTGATTTACATAAGGCTTTAAACTCTGTACAACCACCTTTAATAGCCTCTTCTAAATTTCCTTCCCCAACTTGACTACAAGAACAGATTAGTTTTCCAATCACAGGAACAGAGTTACTTTGACCTCTTAATAATTCTTCTCTTTTGTCAGATAGTTCAGTACGATCCTCAATTAAACTTTTGAATTCAGCAAATTCACTTTTATCACCCATCATTACTGCGCCTACAAGCTTATCATCTTTTACGATACATCTTTTGTAGAAGCTTTTACTCAGATCCATCAATAAGATTTCTTGATAGGAGGAGTCGTTTTCTGGGTATTGTATGTTTCCAATACTACATAAATCTAGGTCTTCAAATTTTAAAATATTCATCAAAACAGAGCCTTTGTATGTACTGCTTAAATCACCTAAAATATATTTTGCCGCAATATCTGCCTGCTGTTCAGCCGCAGAGGTTATTCCGAATAAATTGTTGTTAAATTGTGCAATTTCACCCATGGCAAATATTTCGGGGTTGCTGGTTTGTAGGTATTGATTTACAACAACACCTCTTTGTGTTTCTAATTTACAAGAACGCGCCAATTCAATATTTGGAATTGTACCGATAGCATATACTATCGCGTTGGCAGTAATTGTTTTACCTGTTTTTAAATTAATAGACAATGAGTTTATTTCATCATCTTCAAAGATGGTGTTTACCTCATTGTCAAAATATATTTGTATGCCTCTTTCTTGCACGTCTTTGGCCAATAATCGGCTTGCAACATTATCTAGTTGACGTTCCATTAATCGTGATGCTCTTTGAACAATGGTGATATTAACGCTACGTTTGTTGAGGGCAGCAGCTAATTCTAAACCAAGTAGTCCACCACCAACAATGACGACATGCTGCTGGTTTAGAGGTAGTCCAGTTTCTTCAAGATAGGATTTAAGATTGTCAGCGTCTGCTTTATTCCGCATAGTGAAACGACCGGGGAGTGTGATTTGAGCATCCTTTGGGACAAAAGCCCTACTTCCAGTTGCCATAATGATAAGATCGTATGAGTGAATGTTACCATTGCTATCCGTAATCGTTTTGTTTTCACTGTTTATGGATATTATCGCGGTGTTAGCGTGTAAGGTTATTTTTAGTTTTTCTAATTCTCCTTTTTTTATTTTTTGTAGTTCTTCCCATGTCATTTCTTCGCTTACATACTCGGGCAGTAATACCCTATTGTAAAAAGGAGTTGGTTCCATTGAGAATACCTCCAATAGATCTGTTTCGTTGTTTTCTCTATAGGTTTGTACAAATCTATATGCAGCAGCGCCACCTCCGATAACACAAATTTTTTGTTTTTTCTTAATGTATTTTGTAACCTGTACTGCACAATATTTAAAATCTGGTTCTTTTGAGATAGGGTCTATAAGGTTGTTTGTTAGGTTATTGGCTCTTCCGTGGTCACTTCCAAGAACTTTCCCAAAATGCATCGGCATAAATACAACTCCTGTTCGTGTATCAAAGTTTATGTGAACGGTAACTCTAGATTCTCCACGTTTGCTTTTTACGACTACAATATCCCCTTCTTTTAGATTACGGTTGTGAGCATCCACACCGTTCATCTCTAAATAGGGTTTTTCAATATGTGTTAACAAGCGTTGTACTTTGCCTGTTTTGGTTCTTGTATGCCATTGGTCTCTTATTCTACCTGTATTAAGAATTAGTGGGTATCTAGAATTAGTTTGTTCTGATTTATTTTCAGTATTTGTAGGGATGTTAAATGCAGCTCTTTCGGTAAGAGTGTCAAATTTAAGATCGGTATATAAACGCGGTGTTCCTTTGTGTGTTTTTTCTGGAACTGGCCATTGCATTGATCCTTCATCAATAAGCCTCGCATGTGAAAGCCCAGACACATCAATGTTCGTTCCTTTTGTTAAAAGACAATGTTCGTCGTAAACTTCACTTACTGTTTTGTAATTGAAACCTGGGAAGCTCATTTTTTGAGCAAACCTCCATAATATTTCTGCATCTGGTAGTGCTTCTCCCGGTGCTTCAATTCCTTTTGGTAAATAACTAACACGTCTTTCCGAATTAGTCATTGTTCCTTCTTTTTCTAACCAACCCGCGGCTGGTAAAAGAAGGTCTGCAAATTTTGAAGTTTCAGAGTTATGTGAAATATCTTGAACAACTACAAATTTTGCTTTTTTCAAAGCACGTTCGATTTTGTTTGAGTCAGGTAAGCTCACAACAGGATTTGTACAGATGATCCAAATCGCTTTTAGTTTTCCGCTATCCAGAGCATCAAACATTTCGGTTGCTGTCAATCCTGGTTTTTCAGAAATTGGTTTTGAACCCCAAAATTCAGCAACATCCTGTCTGTCCTTTGCATTGGCTAAATTTTTATGAGCAGCAAGTAAGTTTGCCATACCGCCAACTTCTCTACCTCCCATTGCATTCGGTTGCCCTGTCAATGAAAAAGGGCCAGATCCTGGTTTTCCTATATGTCCAGTTAAAAGTGAAATATTTAAAAGTGATACATTTTTATCGACACCAATAACACTTTGATTCAATCCCATGGTCCACATAGAAATAAAGCCTTTTGCATTTCCAATATATTGAGCAGCTAACTTTATATCAGATGAGGAAATACCACAAATTTTTGCGGCATCTGCTAAAGAAGTTTTTGAAACGGCTTTTTTAAGTGCTTCATAATTGTTCGTATGTTCTTTTATAAATTTTACGTCAACTCTCTTTTTGTCGATTAATCTTTTTGCGATAGCGTTGTTTAAAACGACATCTGTACCTGGTAATATTTGTAGATGTAAATCAGCGATAGCACAAGTTTGTGTTTTTCTCGGATCTACAACTATAATTTTTGTCTTAGGATTTTCCTCTTTGTGTTTTTCCAACCTTCTGAAAAGAATTGGATGGCACCAAGCTGGATTTGCACCTGTAATTAAAAAAGTATCTGCAATTTCAATATCATCATAAGCGATAGGTACATTGTCGTCTCCAATTGTTTTTTTATACCCTACCACAGCAGAACTCATGCATAGACGGGAGTTAGTGTCTATGTTGTTTGTACCAATAAATCCTTTTGTTAATTTGTTGACTAGATAATACTCTTCAGTCAGACATTGTCCTGAAACATAAAAACCAACACTATTTGGTCCGTGTTTTTTAATAATGCTTTTAAAAACGGAAGCTGCTCTATCAAGCCCTGTGTCCCAGCTAACTTTTTCCATCGGATGGTTTTTACTCCATCTCATTTCTGGGTACTTAATTCTGTCTGACATGTCCTGTGCAACATAGTGTAAATTCATTCCCTTAGAACAAAGCATTCCTTTGTTGGTTGGGTGGTCAGGGTCTCCTTTTACTTTTAAGGTTCCATCATGATTTTTATCTACAATGATACCACAGCCTACACCACAATAAGAACAGGTAGTTTTATAGGATTTTGATATTGACATATTTATGATTTTTGTCAGTTTATAACATTCTAAAAAGTAGAATTTTAATCAGTGTCTGGCAGAATTTTTTAATTGTCTAGCAAGCAACTTATGCAAACTTACAAAATTACGTATAAATACGTATAATTATACGTAAGTTTTATCCATATATGAATATCTGATTAAATCCTTGCTAATTTTATGATAATTGGCAGGTATATTAAGAAAAGCCTAATTCTTTAGCTTTGGAAGATAATTCTATCAAGTTTTTTACATTCAATTTCTTCATTAAATTGAATCTGTGCGTCTCGATAGTTCGTTTGCTTTTTCCTAAGCTGTCAGATATTTCAGTATTGGTTCTTCCTGATAAAATAAGTTGTAAAATTTCAACTTCTTTTTTTGTTAATCCGTGGCTATTAGAATGTGCATCGGGTTTTTTAGGAGCGCTGCTTGAGTTTTGTAAAAAGTTAGAAACAATTACATTTGAGATGTCCCCACTAAAGTATTTTCCTCCTTTTGAAATAGTGTTAATTGCCTTTATAAATTCGGGTTTACCTGTGTCTTTCAGTAGGTATCCACTTGCTCCTGCTTTTATTGATTTTAAAATGTATTCCTCTGAATCATGCATTGAAAGGACAATGGCTTTGGTATCAGGTGCGTATTTATAGAGGTGGCCAACTGCTTCAATCCCATCCATTATGGGCATCCTAACATCTATTATCAATAAATCTGGTTTTAATTCTTTTGCTAGGTCTAAAGCTTCTTGGCCATTCGCTGCTTCGCCAATTACCTTAAGAGAATCTTCTTCTTCTAGCAAAGATTTTATACCATTTCTAACTAATAAATGATCATCTGCTAATAGGATTTTGATAGATTTTACCACGTCATACGATTTTATTTCTGCTACAAATATACGTCAAGTTCTGAGTAATTTAAAATATAATACGTATAAATTTAAGTAGTTAACGCAGTGGCGTTGTTGGTTTGCATAGTCTTGCAATTTGGTTTTGTGTTTGAAAATAATATTTTGGTCCTTTTTATTATATGATTAAGGGAGTTGCAGGATATGAGTTGAAACTTTTTTGACTGTTTTTTTGAATTTTACCAGTTTTTAAGATGATATTTTTGAAGTTTAAAATATGACAAATACTAGAATTAAATACGTATTTATACTTAGTTTTATGTGCTATTACGTATGTTTTCATCTCTTAAATTAAAAACCTTTCGTAATATGGAACAAACATTCAGTTTTAAAAAAGTCGAATATGGTGCTTGTTATGAATACTTTTGCGTTTACTATCTGTTTTGCAATTTGGATGCTAAATGCAGTATTAGTTACCTTTTTGATGTATAACCAAATTTTCGAATGCACGTATGTCAAAATTGGTTGTTTGAAGGGGTACCGTTATTAACGGGAGCCGTTATGCGTTTGCCAGCCGGAATTTTAACAGATAAATTTGAGGGAAACCAATATTTACTGTTTTGTTGATTTTATGTGCGATTCCAATGTTTCAATTGTGTGATGTTGTTTAAGTAAGAAACCGTAATTGAAAAGATAGATATAAAATTCACACCAAATTATTGAATCAACTCCTTGCAATTTTAAAAATAAAGTCCTTTTTATTCAAGTTAAATCAGGATCATGTTTTTTTGTAATTTTTTGATAAACAAAATTTTGCTTTTGAGTATGTTACAAATGTACTTTGATTCCAAAATTATTTATTCAAACAATGAAAAGAAAAGGTTTTGACAGAAGTATTTTGCTTGTGGTGAGATATCTTTTCCTATTTATTTAGATGAATAACGTAAATTGTATTGCTATTTAGAAGTGTTAGGCACATTGCATTGGTTGTTAATTGATACACTAGTTTTTTTAGGTCTTAAGGCAATTCAATAAAAAACCGCTTTGAAAAGCGGTTTTTTATTGTTTGATTTCTATTTGTTTTTTCTTACAAAAACTTTGGTTGTATAATTAACATTAACCAAGCCCAGTTCTGAGTGTCTTTTCCAACAACTTCACTAGGTTCGAAGAACAGAGAGTATCCTCCAACTAATTTAAATTCTTTGAATTTTTTAGCTAATACTAAGTCTAATTCAGAGCCTAGATCTTTCCCTGCTAGTCCAACTGCTCCTGTGTTGATTCCTGGTGCGCTAGCAACATCTTCAACCTCTGTAAAGTAGTGACCTGTTAATGTAACCGCGATACCAGAAACTTTGGTAGAAAGTGATACTTGTAAATCATTTAAACCACCAGCATTTCCATGGTTTCCTACATAAAATCTATCCATCAAACCATTGAAAGCATGATTTGTTCCATATAGAGGGAAGAAAGCTGCCGAATCGTCAGTTCTACCAGATATAGTTTCATAACCAGCACCTAAAGTTAACTTGTCTGAGAATTTGTATTTAGCAAGTAAGCTAGCTAGGTATGCTCCTTTCACATCCAAAACTGCTCCCGTTGGAGGGGCTAATCTTTGACCTTCTTGAAGGTATAAGTTTGCTGTTAAACTTAAAGCACCAGTATTATATCCTGCGTGAAAACCACCTGTGAATAATGTAGCTTTTGGGTGTCCATCTATTCTACCGTCTTGATACGTGTTTACTAAAGCTAAAGCAGAAATATTTAACTTACCATATTTTTTGTTAGCTCTTAATAATCCCATATCTCTATATGTGAAAAGAGTAGAGTTGTTGTAAACTGGTCCTGTCGATGCATTTGTGTTCAAAGCTCCACCTAAATCTAAACTGTATCCATTGTTTAGGTATTTTAGAATCGCAGCATCGTGCGTTCTTGCTTGCTGAGCCCATCCTAGACCACCTAAGATTCTTTGATCATCGTAAGAAATTGGTTGACGTCCAACTTTTAAACTAGTAGATTCTCCTAGTTTTATGTCAGCCCAAGCTTCTTGAATTCTTAAGTTTCCGTTACCAGCAGCAGAAATTTGCTGACGATCACCAAATAAAAATACTTCTTGTAAGCTAGTGTACAAAGTGTAAGTTTCGGCTTTGTAAGTTGCTTTTATAGCAGCTCTAACTGAAGTAGATATAAATCCTTCGTTACCTTCAACTGCAGTAGTGGAAGGAAGGGTTCCCGGCGCTACTGTAAAGTTTCCTCCGTTTCCAAAGTATTCTGTTCTAGGTCTAAACTCTCCACCTAAAGAAAATTGGGCCATTATAGATGATGTCGCTAACATCAAAAAAGCTACTAGTGTAAATTTAATTTTCATCATTTTTAATTTTTTGATTATTTCTATTTTTTTTTCGTTGTATTTACAAGGCAAATCTATGTGTTTGATACTTTTTAAAACATGATTTATAACAGTTTATAACCTTTTTTTGTGTTGTTAATATACAGAAACCTACTTAGTGTTCTAAAAAGTCAATCATGTGTTTACGGTATTTGTAGTAGTGGTCATGAGTCAGTACGGCTTTTCTTGATCTTGGACGCTCAAACTCAATAGGTAGAATGTCTCCAATTTTTGCTTTGGGTCCACTGGTCATCATTACAACTCTATCCGATAAGAAAATTGCTTCGTCTACATCATGAGTAATCATGATAGCGGTAATTTTTTCTTTATTCCAAATTTCAATCAATACATCTTGCAATTCTCCCCTCGTAAGAGAATCTAGCATTCCAAAAGGTTCGTCCAATAATAAAACTTTTGGTTTGATTGCAAAGGCACGTGCGATGCCCACTCTTTGCTGCATTCCTTGGGATAACTCAGAAGCTCTTTTATGAAAGGAACCATCCAATCCAACTTTACTTAAGTAGTATTTGCAGATGTCTTCTTTTTCTTTTTTACTTCCGTGAGGAAATACTTTTTTAACACCAAGCATTACATTTTCCATTGCGGTCATCCAAGGCATTAAACTCGGAGCTTGAAAAATGACACCTCTATCTGGTCCTGGACCTTTGATGGAAGATCCCAATACTGATATTTTTCCTCCAGATATTTCGTTTAAACCAGCAATCATTGAAAGCATGGTAGTCTTACCGCAACCAGAGTGTCCAATGATGGTAATAAATTCTTCTTTTTTTACTTGTAAATTTAAATCTTCCAAAACTACATAGTCACCCTTTGGAGTAGGATACACCTTTTTCAAGTCTTTTAGATTTAGCATTACATCCTTGCTAGCAAATTTTTCTTGTAATATCGTTTTTGTTTCCATCGTTAAAGTGCTTAGTGTTTATTTTGGAGCTCTAAAATCCCATCTTAAATCTTTCGGTTGTAAGTCGGGTAATTCATAATTTAATTCAGAACTACCAGATCTTTCATTTCCGATGTCCATTAGATATTCAATAATGGAATTTCTTGTTTTTTTGTATTCTGGATTGTCATTCAAATCAGTCTTATCTCTAGGTCTGTCAATGTTAATTTTAAACTCCGGTCCTAAAGTCGCTTTCGGACCTGGTCTAAGTGGAATAATTCTATCTGCCATATAAATACCTTCGTCAACATCGTTGGTAATTAATAGGGCTGTTCTTTTGTTTTTATTCCAGATATTTAAAATCTCATCTTGAAGATTTCCTCTAGTCAAAGCATCTAATGCTCCTAAAGGTTCGTCCATGATAATCATTTCAGGATCCATCGCCAATGCTCTGGCAACCGAAACTCTTTGACGCATTCCTCCGGATAACTCTTTAGGTCTTTTATGCGTTGCATGACTTAAGCTTACCATGTCAATATATTCCTTGATGCGTTTGTCTAAAAATGAATTATTTTCTTTTGGAAACGCTTCTTTTACTGCCATTTCAATGTTTTGATAAACAGTAAGCCAAGGTAAAAGAGAATAGTTTTGGAAGATAACACCACGTTCATGACTAGTATCTTCTATTGGTTTCCCATTAAATAGTACTTCTCCTGAAGTTGGTTTGTCTAATCCATTGATTAGGTTAACCAAAGTTGTTTTACCACTTCCGGTAAACCCTACAATTGCTACAAATTCACCCTCTTCAATATGTAAATTTATGTTGTCTAAAACCTCGGTAACATTTTCGTTGCTTCCGTAAGATTTTGATATGTTGTTTAGCTCTAAATAGGCCATTTGCTTTATTTTAAAGTTTGAATGTTTGTTTAATCAAATCAACTTTTACGCATTCTTAAATTCCTTCGTTTTTATCGAATGAAATAAATTTTTGAATGGTTAACATTATTTTGTCTAATAAGAAACCAATGAAACCAATGACGAACATGGCAACAATAATTTTTGAATTTGAATCCATCGCTCCGTTTTGGAATTCTTCCCAAACGAAAGAACCAAGTCCTGGACTCTGTGCTAATAATTCGATTGCAATTAATACCATCCATGCTACAGAAAGCGTAATCCTTAATCCTGTGAATATTAATGGTAAAGAGGCTGGTAAAATAACTTTAAATATTTTTTGAAAAGTTCCAAGTTTTAAAACTTTTGCCACATTTAAATAGTCTTGGTCTACAGTAGATACTCCCATGGCAGTGTTTACCAAGGTAGCCCACATAGAACACAATCCTACACTAATAAATGATATCACAAATGATGTATCTCCGGTGGAATCTTTTGTAAGTGTCTTTACAATCATAAAAACAAGTAATAACCAAACTACTGGTGATACAGGTTTTAAGATTTGAATCAACCAGTTGAAAGAAGTTCTCAACGTGTCGCTAAGTCCAATTATAATTCCAATTGGTGTTGCAATCAATAAGGCTAATAAAAAACCGGCAAAAACAGTTTTGATACTTGTTTTAATTTGATCAACAAATGAAGGTCTACCAGTATAGGTTATAGGGTCTTTTCCTTGAGCAATTCTTTTTTCATTCAAAGTCGCTGTTTTTTCTTTAAAAGCAGCTTTGTCTTTACTGATTTCTCTATGGTCTTCCAGTAAAACTAAGAAAGAGGCCCAAACTTGAGAAGGAGAAGGAAGTGTATTTGGCTGACAAGAAAGATCGCCAGATTCAATACATGCTTTCACTTTATCTGCTTCTGCTTGTCCTTGGTCTTTTAATGTTTTTTCAATTTTATAGTTTGCTTCTGTATTATATAATGACTTAGAACCAGTATACCATACCCCTATAAATAATAAAACCGATGCAATCGGTGCAATTATTTTTTTCAGTACTTCTATGGTGTGTTTTTTAGAATCTTCTCCACTAGCAAGACGCACTAGAGGCTCAAGAAACCCAAGACCTATGAATCTGAATACTTTTATGATAGGATCTTTCATTTTGTTGTCGTTTAATTTGTTGAAACTTCGTTTCAAATGATTTTTTTAAAACGAATACCTGAAACAACAGTTCTTTCAAGTATTCGTTTTACATATTGTATTATATTATTTGCTGTCTTTATTTCCAATTTTAAAACTATTGATGTATCCAATAGGGTCTTTTGCATCGTATGTTTTTCCATCAATAAAGTCAGTGGTTGCAGGCTTGTATCCGTCCGTTTTAGGAATATCTGTTGCTGGGATTTTACCTTCTTTAGTTAATAAGTTAGCAGCTTTCAACCAGATATCTGGACGGTAGATGTCTTTTGCTTTCTCGGCGTACCAAGCAGCTGGTTTTTCCGTTGGGATTTGTCCCCATCTTCTCATTTGAGTTAAGAACCATACAGCATCAGAATAGAAAGGGTATGTTGCATTGTATCTGTAGAATACGTTAAAGTCCGGCATTTCTCTTTTGTCTCCCTTTTCAAATTCAAATGTACCTGTCATTGAGTTCGCTAATACTGCTTCATCAGCACCAACGTATTGAGACATTGCAAGAATTTTTACAGCTTCTTTTCTGTTTCCTGGAGTATCTAACCATTTTCCAGCTCTAATTAAAGCTTTTGTCACAGCGACCGCAGTGTTAGGGTATTTAGCTACAAACTCTTTAGTCATTACAAATACTTTTTCTGGGTTGTTTTTCCAGATGTCGTAGTTTGTAGTTACTGGAATACCAATTCCTTTAAATACAGCTTGTTGGTTCCATGGTTCTCCAACACAGTATCCGTAAATAGTTCCTGCCTCTAAAGTCGCTGGCATTTGTGGTGGTGGCGTTACAGATAGTAATACCTCTGCGTCAATTTGTCCTTGAATGTTGTTAGCAGAATACATTCCAGGGTGGATTCCTGCAGCTGCCAACCAGTATCTAATTTCATAGTTGTGCGTTGATACAGGGAATACCATTCCCATTTTAAATGCTTTACCGTTGTTTTTGTAATCAGTAATTACAGGTTTTAAAGATTCCGCGCTAATTGGGTGTACGGGTTTACCGTCAGCTCCTTTTTTGACATGTGGCTTCATTCCTTCCCATACATTATTAGATACTGTAATTCCATTTCCGTTTAAGTCCATAGAGAAAGGAGTTACCAATTCAGCTTGACGACCAAATCCAGCTCCCGCTGCAATAGGTTGACCTGCTAACATATGAGAACCGTCTAATTGTCCGTCAATAACTCGATCTAAAATGTTTTTCCAGTTTGATTGTGCCTCGACAGAAACAAATAATCCCTCATCTTCAAAAAATCCTTTTTCTTTGGCGATGGCTAAAGGTGCCATATCCGTTAATTTGATAAAACCAAAAGTCAATTGTGGTTTTTCAATTTCTAAGGTTGCGGTTTTTGCTTGTGGTTGAGCAGTTGTTTCCTTTTTTTTTGAGTCTTTGCCTCCACATGAGATCGCAAGAAGCATACTCGCAAAGGCTGTAATTTTAATGGCTGTTTTTTTCATGTCTTCGATTTAATGAATGATTATTTTAATCTGTGTTTGTGTATGTTTGAATACATCACAAAGATAGGTTCATGACTTAATTCAAATTGTGGGAATATACAGTGGTGAACAATCTTTTGTACGTAATATTATCGGTGTAAACACAAAACTTAAACTGCTTTATGGTAGTTTTAAAACGTTTTTTTATGTGTTTTATATAAAAAAATGCGCATTCTTTTAGTTAGAAAGCGCATTTTTTAAAACATATAACCAGGAGGTTTCCTTATGAGTTTAATGTGTGTTTTGAGATTTCTTTTTTAAGAGAATCTAAATTTTTAATTCCTAGCTTTCTTCCTTTTGCAGTGATTAGATTTTGTTTTTTAAGACTGGATAGAATTCTTATGACTTGTTCTTCTGTAGTTCCTGAGTATTCTGCATATTCTTTTCTGCTTAAGGATACGTTAAATAAACCGTCTTTAGAGCCAAATTTCTTATCCATATAAATAAGTGAATCAATCACTCTTTCTTTTACCGACATCTGTGCTAGTTTTCTAACGCGAGTTTCACTTTCATTTAGCTCATCCGCATAAAATAACATAAAATCAAAAGTGAGTTTTGGGATATTTAAAAGAATAGATTTTAAATCCTCCTTAGAGAAGTAACACAAAGTGGAGTCTTCTAAAGCTTGGGCAGAAATTGAATAGTATTTTGATGAACCAAAACCACCTCGATGTCCTATAATATCCCCATCTTTAGCAAATCTCACAATTTGTTCGCGTTCATCAGCCCCTATTTTCGCTACTTTTATTTTTCCTTTATAGGTAAAAAATAATCCATGCGCAGGAGTGCCCTCCATGATAAACTGTTGGTTTTTTTTACATTTAATCGTGTGTTTGTTTTCTAGAACAGTAAGAATTTTATTGTTGAGACTATGTTTTTTTATAAGGCAATTTAAATTTTCGCATTGTTTACAATCTGCCATTGTTTTGGTTTTATAGGTTTATTTGGGACAAATTTACTCTATTACAACTGTGGAAAACATGACGAAAATAAGGGTAAATGAGTTTTTTAAACCATAAGTAAAACTGCGTTATAGCATTTTTAGTTATATATAGATATAAAAAAAACTCTCTAAATTTCTTCAAAGAGTTATTTTAGAACAATTTTTTTATTACGCAGCTTTTGATAGATTATCCAATCTATTTTGCTCGTCAACAGCAGCTTTTTCATCTTCTGAAGAGAATCTTATTAAAAATCCTAAGAACCCAACAGCAGAAACAATGAATCCAAAAGTAAAGAAGGCGTCTTGTAAAGAAGCACCACTACGCAGTAAATATTGTGCGTATAAAACAGCTCCTACATTTCCACCGGCCCCAACTATTCCAGAAACTGCACCCAATGCTTTTCTATTGATGAATGGTACTACAGAGTAAGTTGCTCCTTCTGCCATTTGAACAAATAGAGAGAAGAAAACCATACTTGCGATTGCAAAACCTAATACATTCATTTGAGAGAATAGTAATAACGCAAATCCTTCTGCGATTACCACATATACTAATATTTTAACACGTCCATTCAAACCTGAGTTTTTAGAAAATTTATCAGCGATCCACCCTCCTGTTGATCTCGCAAATAAGTTCATGGCTCCGAAGAAAAGTACTACAAAACCTGCGGCTTCTTGACTTAAACCAAACTTTTCTTGGTAATAAGTAGACGCTTTTCCGGTTACAAATAATTCCATTCCAAAACAACCAGCATACATTGCAAATAAGATCCATACTCTTTTGTCAGAAGCTGCGGCTAGAAATAAACTCTTTTCACCTTTTTTTGATTGAGGTCTTTCTTTTGGAATATCAGTATAGTTTCCTTTAGGACAGTCCGTAGTATATTTCCAATATAAGTATGCTACAAATAACATGATAAGAGCCGGAACATACATTGCAATTCTCCAAGATGCAGTTGCTTCAGCTAAACCGAAAGCAGCGACAGCAGATGCTATTAATGGCATAGCTGCATTTGTAACACCACCACCAAGGTTACCCCATCCTGCAGTGGTTGCGTTTGCAATTCCTATCACATTTGGTGCAAACATCACAGAGGTATGGTATTGCGTGACTACGAATGAAGCTCCAATTACACCAATTGCTAAACGTGAAAGTAAATATGTTTCCCATGAATAAGCAAAAGAAGAACTTGCCACTGCAATAGCTCCAAAAATTAAAAGATAGACATAACTTTTTCTTGGTCCTATTTTATCACAAAGGTTACCGATTCCTAACCGTGCAAAAATGGTTACACCCACAGAAGCGATAAAAGCAAGTGTTGTTTGTGCTTTCGTTAAATCTAAATCTGGAGCGATTGTTGATTTCATTAACGGTGCATGTGCAAACCATCCAAAAAAACAAAGAAAGAAAGCGATCCAGCTTAAGTGGAAAGTTCTCATTTGAACGGATTTAAAATCTAATAGGTTGATTTTGGTTGCTTTTTCGTTTTGGAGCTGTATAGTTTTCATCTTTGTCTGTTTTATGAAAATAATTATACAGCAAATATAGATGGCTATATCAGTTTGTTTTGTGTGATTAATTCATTTTAAAACAAGTTTTTTAAATTGTAAAAAAATGTCTTAATATAGATAAAAAACTGCTATATAGCAGTTTGTTTTATTCAGCTCATTGTTTTGTAGTGGGTTGCGTGTTCCTAAAAGATGGGTATGGTGGTTTGTGTAAATATGACGCTCTGAATATACAACGTCTTTTGGTTTTTTATTTACATTTTTTTAACAATTGTTCTAGGTGTTTATTTATTAAACTCCCAACCAAAACCACTAGAGAAGATGTAGTCATATTCGTTTCCTAATATAGCGGGTTTGCTATCATAGTTGAGTGTAAATGCTGTTTTTACGTACAAGTCATAGGGCAGGTCATATTTTAGTGTTAGGTTGTAATCTACCCTGACCCTGCCAAACACTGAAACTGTTGGACTGACTTTTACATCGGTAGTGAAACTTATATCTTTAAAATTATACATATTCAAGTTTGCATTGATAAAAGTTTCAGTAGATGCTTTATTTAAGGTTTCATCTATATATGTCTCAAAGTTGAATGCTACACCTGTTGAAAGCCCGAGATAAAGTTTAGGAGTGCTTGCGAGAAGTTTTCCCATACCTAAATTTGGTGTGTAACGTCCATTAAGCGCTTGCTCTGTATTCGATAAAAATGTCAATTCACCAATTAAATACCATGTTTTTGAAATCAATCTCCGAATATCTGCTTTGGCATCGGTTCTTTTTATGTCCCCGACTTCATCTTGTTGTGAGTCTAGGAGATTAAAGCTTCCATTGATGAGCCATAATTCACCGACATACCCAAGAGTAGCATTGATGGTAGTTTGCTTTTTTCCTTGTGCTTTGGTAAAATCATATCCAAAGTCGACACTTCCAGAAAATCTTTTTCTTTGGTCTTCGTTTACTTCTTGGAATGAAATTAGTTCCGAGATTTTAAACGTTTCCACAAGATTTTTGTTTGTTTCAATAGTGACAATACCGGGTTTAATAGTTCTAATTTTTCCGTAACGCCTTCTACTCTTGGTAAGCGTAATGATGCATTTTTTATGAATGTAGATGCTTGTTATTTTGTCAAATTCTATATTAAAATCCTTATCACTGTAGCTTGTACTGAAAACCAAAACACCAATATTATAGCTTTCAACGGTACCTACTAAGATATCGTTGTTTTTTAATTTTAAGCTGTCGCGCTGCCCGTGGGCGATCGACCCTACAAATAGTAAAAAGATAAGGATATGTTTCATATGTTTTACGAAGATGAATTTTATCTACGTCTACCGCCTCCCATAGATTGACGAGATCTACCTTGAGATCGGTATTGGTTATAGTTTGTGGTTCCTCTGCTACGGTTATTGTGAGATTTTTCTAATTGTTGTCTTTGTTGCTTTTGATAATCATTCGTCTGGGGTCTTGTTTGTTGTTTTGTCTTGGGCTTATTTTGTGTTCTGGTTTGGACTTTGTTGTTAGAACTAGAATTTCTTTTTTGTTGCCAGTTTCCGTTGTTGTCTCTTTGATGAACGTTCCCTGCTTTATCTGTGTAAAGATTGTTACGTTTGTTTTTTGCTTGTGTAGGTCTATTTCCTTGCGTTTTTGCTGGTCGAGCACTTATTCCAGGGCGGTTTTTGCCATTTTGAGTTCTGTAAACATTATTTGAATTTCGTTTCCCATGCGCATATCCAGCGGCATAGCCACGTCGGTAACCGTTATGGTATCCATGTCGGTAACCATGTCTATAGCCACAAGGTCCCCAATATGCCCGCGAATGGAATGACATACTCATCCATCCATAGCTGACTCCTACAGAGAATCCCCAGCCTGTATAGGGATTGTAATGCACCCCGAAACCATAAGTCACAGGTCTTGGGTAATAGTACATGCCATACCATGGTCTGTAGTAGTAACCAGAACCATAGACAATAACTCCTCCATACATATATGAATGATAGTAACCTGGCGTGTAGCCAACGTATACTGCCTCCGGTGTAGCTTCATAGATATACACATATTTTACATTGTATACTGGTGAACTTGGTGGTATTTTTTCTACTTCATCAGGTCTTTTTGTAGATACGATCCAAGGACCCTGTGAAGAGTTGGATTGAAACCAAACAGCATTGTCAACAACATAATACACGTTGTTTATATATAATACTGTACTTTCTGTGTTGATAGCATAGGAAAGATTTGTTCCTTCCACTTTATCGAACTTTGGTTTCCCATCATAAGTTACCTGCGTAGCAGCTTGTTTTCTGTTTACCTTAGCTGTTTGTGGTATCTGTTGTTCATAAAGAGCTTCCTTAGCTTCCTTTGTTCCAGGAATACTAACTCTTAATCCAGCAACTTTTTGATCGTCTGATGGTATTGATAAAAACGTTTTTGGAAGTGATTTTGGTTCTACAAATTTCCATTTTTCCTCTTTTATAGATTTGGTTGCATACCATCTTCCGTTTAATAAAAGATAATGAGTTTGACTTTCTATCTCTAAAAGTAAATCACTTTCGGTGTTTCCGACAAGTAGTAGCGTCGTCTTTTTTACAGGTTCATAAGCTAAATCACCTTTTGTTACAACAAGTTCGGCAGCTTTTGTTGTGATGATAAGTTTCGGCGGATTGGAGTCTCCTTCTTCTATTTCTGGATTTTGTTGGCTGCTTACGTTTTTATCGGCTAAATTTTCAATGTCTGATGGAACTGATTTTGTTGTGTGCCAATCATTGGAGAATAAATCTTCGCTTTTGTACCAAAAATTATCTCCTTTAAGATAAAAGGTGTTTTTCTTTTTAACGATAAAAAAGGGTGTATTTATGACATACTCAATTTTTTTACCGTCAACTATTTTGAATTTTGGTTCTCCGTCGATACTTACGAGAACAGTAGGTTCCTGACGAAAATATATTTTAGGAGGGGAGTTGTCTAAATTTTCTGAGATTTCTTTTTCTTCAGAAACGGTTTCTAGACTAGCAATAAGTTTGTCAATGGATATGTCAATGTTGATTTTTTCAAAGTCTTCTAATAGAACTTCTTTTAAAACCTCAATATTGTCATCATTTTCAATATCTGGAAATTTAATTTTTAGAATATCAATGGATTCTAAACTTGCCATTCTTGTTTCAAGGTCTGTGCTTAATCTAGCATCAAACCACATGGCACCAAACAAAAGTTTGTCTTCTTTTGTTTTTACTGAAATTGCCATTCTACCTTTAAGCTTGTTTTCTTCAAGGGTTTCGTATTGAGGTTGGTACAAAGTAATTTTATAATTCCCTGCTTTAATAACACGTGGCCAAGTCAAGCTGTTGACTTGCGCTTGCATCAAAGAGCAGGAACATATAAAAAGTAGAATGACAAGTTTTTTCATAATGTTTATTTAAGTCTGTATACTAGTCCACCGCTGAATCCACCAATTAGGATATTGCTTGAGCCAGAAACTCCTAATCCTCCAGTTCCTATATACACCCCTCCCCATTGGATTGGGATCATTAAGTTCCCTTGCACATTTATTCCTAACTGTTCTGTAAACATATAGTTAACTCCGGCTTTGGCAGAAAAGGCTAAATATAATTTTGTTGCCACCTTACCAATTCTCCGAATTTCATTGTTTGGATTAAAAATAGCCATTCCTAGTCCACCTCCAATAAAAGGTCTTAATTTATCTTTTGTGAGGTATTTTGATCCACCGATCATGATCCAATCTGCGTTAAGATTCATTAGGGTTTCTGTTTTTCCATTATCTCTTTGGATGATAGATGTGGATTGATGTGTGTAAGTAACTTCTGTCATAACGCCTTCAAACATATCTACACCGATAGTAAAACTGTATTGATCACTTTCATCAAATTTCACATAATCGTTCCAGTTATATTCAGATTTTGAACCAAACTGATATCCATACGCAGCAGTAAGTTCAACAGTTTGGGCATTTGCATTATTGTTGATAAAAAGAACAGTGCTAGTTAACAAGAATATTTTAAAAAAGAATTTTTTTTTCATGGGTTTGGGTTTTTGAGCTTTTATTTAGAGTGTTAATATAATTGAAAAGAAAACAGTCTTACTTTCAAGTTTGGAGGATTGTTTTCTTTTCAATATCACGAATTATTCTATTGTTTCAAGCTCTCCAATAAAAGGTACATTCTCGTACACTGCTGTTTTGGAAAGGCTTAAGAAATAATTTTCAATTTGTAAAAATTGCGCTGCAGCTTTAATTCCTCCAGCTTTTTTTAATTTTTTAAAATATTTTTCAATATTTTTTGCATTGTTTTTGCTTTGCTTTAAGCTTCTTTTACAAAGTTCTTCCATTTTATCATTTGATAGACTTGTATAGTTTTCTGCATAGTCAGTTATCAAAGCAATTCTTTCAGAACGTAATTCTTTTCTATCCGCTTCGTAGGTTTTGTATATTTCCCAAAAAGCATCTTTGTTTTCAGAATCAACATTGATAAAATCTTTTACGATTGTAAGTTTATCTACTCCGAATAAGGCTTGGAAAAAGTCGGTGTCATTAGTGTCTTGTTGTGCAAGCATTGCTAATGGAGATAACATACAAGCGATAATTAGTGTACAGATTTTTTTCATGATTTCCTTTTTTTTTATTAGTATTTATTGATTTTCTTTTGTTTTAAAAAATAAGTTTATCAGGGCCCCTTTTTCCATAGAATCCCTAATTCCGATGATAATATTATAACTTCCAAGAGAGAAAAATGATGCAATTAAAATTAATCTGAATTGCATTGGGTCTCTATGTTCATGGATTGATTTTAGTGCTTCAATAAAATGATGACCATTGAGTAATTCGTGAATTAAGTTTTCTATGAAAAGCACGAAAGTTAAAACCAATGTATAGACAACAGATTTTATCAAAACATTTTTATACAAGGCTTGTCTTATATAGACTTTTCCTAGACGAGTTTTGTCTAAGATAATGACTATTTTGCTCATTATAAGCGCACCAACTAATGCTGCAGAGTATCCATAAAATTTTATATTCACTTGAGCTAGTGTTAGCGTTTTTATCAAAATTAATACACTAAAACAGAAGAGAAAATATCCTGTTATGATTAGGATTTCAATGATTTCTTTTTTTAATTTTTGTGCCAAACTCATAGGATATAACTATTTAATCTCTACTTTTTTCAGGGTAACTGCAATGGCTTCAGCATAGGTAAGAATAAATTCCTGTCCAATATGTACGCTTTCTAAAATTTTAGGATTTTCCACGGGAATAGTTGTATAATTTCCTGCAGGACCTTTTACTGTGGCGCTCATAAACGGTCTGTTTAAGACTTCAATCGTAACAATTGCCTTTACCACTGCTCCGATTACTGCGCCAGGAGGAACGTCTTGAGATGTGCTTCCAGCTTTGGAAAGGATAGCCAAAGGTTCGGCTCTTTCGAAGAGTGTGGGTTCTCTGAATTCAGCTTTGATGTAAGACCAGTAGTCTAGACTAATTTTATCATTTACAGCGATTTCTTCGAATCTTTCGATTTCATTGCTCGCTTCGATGGTGTTTAAGTTTCCTTTAGGTCCCATCAAAGTGATTTCTCTTTTTTTCTTATTTATTTTCGTAACGGTACCTTCCATCGTTACCAAATTCCATTTTTCTTTTGAAGGTTGGGTTGGTTGAATTACTTGAGCAAAAGTAGGTTGCAGAAGGATGAATAATAAGCTTGTTGAAAATAGTATTTTATATTTCATGATATCGGTATATTTTTATTACCATTCCCAATAGAGTCCTGCACCAATATTAAAACTAGCAAAGTAGTCTATATTGAAGGAGTTACTTCTATTTGTCGCATAGTTATACGTGGCATAAGTTGCCAAGCCAAAAGTTTCGTTTATTTCTAGTTGCAATCCTATCTCAGGTTTTACAAGAAAACCCCAGTTACTCTCTTTAACTACATAAATATTGAAAAACGATTCTTGCTCAGAATAACTAGTTCCTAATCCTAAACCAATGTAGGGTTTTACGTTTCTCTTGTTGAAATAATAAAAGGCGTTTATTGCAATGGGTAGTGTGTAAACATGTCGAACCATATCACTATATATGGCACCGCTACCATCAGGTCTGTCGTAAATTCTTGCAGGCGTGTATTCGTCAAAAGAATTCCACCCCATAGAGGCTCCAACTGCAATGTTACCACCATCCACAAAATGTTTGTAGTCAAATCTTCCACCACTATAACTGTTTTTGTTAACGTAGTTTCCACCTGAAGGAATTGCCATTTCCCAGTTTAAAACAAATTGATCGTCGGCAGACCTAGTGTATGTGTAAATTTCTCTATCCGGTTGTGGTCCGTCAGTCGGCCAAGGAGAAGCTATCGTTGTTGTGGTTTGTGCTTGTGTAAAATATGCTAAACCAAGCAAGCAAAGTAAAATTATGTTTTTCATGTCAGTTGAATTTATTATTCTTCTTGATTTGTCTTGATGTAAGGAGATTGTTCAAATGCTTGTGTTACGCTTCTTACTGCTCTTGCGATATTGGTTGTGTCGTATTTGCTTAAAACGCCAAACATTGCAGCATTCCAAACACTTGGTATCCTTCCTATTGGATCAGGGTTTGTAAGGTCTCCCATTTCGAGGCTTAACGTTCCTGTGTCATATTTGTAGGTAGAGCAATATGGATAATAATAGCCACCACCACCCCATCCCCATGGTGGGTAGTATCCAGGGTATCCACCCCACCATCCACCGCTACATGTTTGACCGGTATTGGTAACTCTAATGATGCTTGGGGCAATGGCCAAGTCTACATTGTTATTAATAACATCTTGAGGATCCATAGATCTTATATAACCCCTGTTTGCCATGTTTGATACAATTTCATCAATGATATCGGAGACTTCTTCTACGAGAATACTGTCTGAATTTATCTTATTCGTTACTATTCTTATAGTGTCTGATAGGTAGTAGGTCTGATAGTCATT
>Ga0233426_10000645_pt1 | contig 36044 bp, 41 predicted proteins | sample SI_118_April2016_6_FD_179875 | JGI IMG/M metagenome (GOLD analysis project Ga0233426, IMG submission 179875) | Seawater microbial communities from Saanich Inlet, British Columbia, Canada - SI_118_April2016_10_MG | ecosystem: Environmental > Aquatic > Marine > Inlet | place: Canada: British... | reverse complement strand
CCCGTGCAAATGGATCATCTGTTTTTTTTAGCCCTGCGAACTGACCAAAGTGATCCGACGCCCATTCGCATTGTCCAAGACCTAGGCGCCGCCGATTGCCCCACTGAAGCCGCTGACCTACAAGTGCTGCCTGTTTTAGGATATGCAGGATGGGCGCCGGAACAACTAGAGTCGGAGATCCAAGCCGATGACTGGCTCGTGACCAATGTCGACCCGGGCGCAATCCTGCAAGTCTCGATGTCCAAGCGCTACGCCCTCGTGAGGGAACAGCTCGGGTTTGACCCGACATTGCTGGGGCAAAGTCCCGGTAGGCCACAATGATCGAGGCCCCGATCCTGGCATTCGACTTCGGGACGCACCACATCGGCGTCGCGGTTGGCCAATGGGTCACGCAAACCGCAAGCCCTTTAACCATTTTAAAAGCAAAACAGGGTCAGCCTAATTGGGACGCGGTGGCGGATCTCGTAAATACTTGGCAGCCCCATTTGTTTGTGGTCGGACTGCCCCTGCACATGAACGATGAACCCAGCGAGCTGTCTCGCCTCGCTGAAAAATTCGCACGCCGGTTAACCGGCCGGTTTAATCGACCGCATCAAATGATGGATGAACGTCTCAGCAGTGTTGAGGCTAAAGCCTTCAGGACTGACGCCCGGGTGGATGATCTATCGGCAGCACTCATCCTCGAAACTTGGTTTAGCCAGGCCAACCGAGGTGATCACGCTGAATGATGCAAGCACATCCCTTATCGAAAATCGTCCGGGATTTTGGCCTTCGCCTGCGCCGCTTCTTTGGTAATCAAACCTTTTTTTAGCAGATCTTTTAAACATTGATCTAGGGTTTGCATGCCCAATTGGCCACCGGTTTGGATCGCAGAATACATTTGAGCGACTTTATCTTCGCGAATCAGATTTCGAATTGCTGGCGTGCAAATCATGATTTCATGCGCAGCGACCCGCCCGCCACCGACCTTTTTTAGCAAATTTTGAGAGATCACGGCTTGAAGCGATTCCGAAAGCATGGATCGAACCATGGATTTCTCTGCTGCGGGGAAAACATCAATAATTCGATCGATGGTTTTCGCGGCCGAAGAGGTGTGCAGGGTACCAAAGACAACGTGACCGGTTTCCGCCGCTTCCAGAGCAAGCCGGATCGTTTCCATATCCCGCATTTCCCCAACCAAAATAATATCGGGGTCCTCACGCAATGCCGATCGCAACGCGGCATTAAAACCAAGTGTATCTCGGTGAACCTCGCGTTGATTCACCAAACTCTTTTTACTTTCGTGGACAAATTCAATGGGGTCTTCAATCGTTAAAATATGCTCGTACTTATTCGCATTCACATAATCCATCATCGCAGCAAGCGTTGTACTCTTGCCGGACCCAGTTGGGCCCGTCACGGTAATTAAGCCGCGAGTGCTTTGAGCAATTTGACGGAAAATTTCGCCCATTCCTAATTCGTCCATGGTTAATACCTTCGAGGGAATGGTTCTAAAAACCCCGGCTGCCCCTCGATTCTGATTGTAGGCATTGACCCTGAACCGCGCGATCCCAGGGATTTCAAACGAGAAATCGCACTCTAGAAATTCTTCAAACTCCTTACGCTGCTTGTCGTTCATGATCTCGTAGATGAGACCATAGACTTCTTTCGAATCAAGTGCCGGCACGTTGATTCGACGAATATCGCCATCGACCCGAATCATTGGCGGGAGTCCAGAGGACAGATGCATGTCGGAAGCACCCTGTTTATGGCTAAACGCCAACAGTTCGGTTATATCCATAAGAAGTCCTCATGATCAATATGAGACGTATTTCGCTGATTTGGCTGCGATGCCAATGCGCCGTCTTGTTCCTGCATCTTAGTATGCGACAATGCCATACGCCATATTGAAACGACGCCCAGCCCGTGATTCCAGAAAATTTATCCGCCATCAGGGCCCAAATTCACCAAGCGTGTTTACGAACCGATCGCGCGCCCGCGTCCGTTCATTTGCTGGCGGTGTCAAAAACCAAACCCGCGTCCGCCGTAGCTGATGCCATGAATGCCGGTCAACGGGACTTTGGCGAGAACTACTTGCAAGATGCCTTGCCAAAAATCGCGCAGTATCCAGAGGCAACTTGGCATTTCATTGGCCAGATTCAATCTAATAAAACCAAAGATATCGCCACCCATTTTGACGTCGTGCATAGTTTGGCCTCCGAGAAAATTGCGCGCCGCTTAAACGATGCGCGCCCGAGCGATCGCCCACCCCTTAAAGCCTTCATTCAAGTCAACCTCGTGAACGAAAGCGCAAAAAATGGCGTCGCCCCAAAAGCGTTACCCAGTCTTGTTACCATGATGAAGGACTGCCAAAATCTTCAACTGCTTGGCCTCATGGCAATGCCGCCAGCAACCTTTGATCTGGCCGAACGCCATACCTTTTTCAGCGAACTTGCTGGCCTTGGCGCCCAAATCAAAGACGATTTTGACCTACCGCATTTTCAAGAGTTAAGTATGGGCATGAGTGACGACTTAGAAACGGCAATTGCCTGCGGCGCGACTTGGCTCAGAGTGGGTACAGCAATCTTCGGCGCCAGGCAAAGCCAACAGGAGACTTGATGACACAACAATTAACCTTCATCGGCGGCGGTAATATTGCGCTCGCCATCTATGGCGGACTAATAGAAGCAGGTTACCCGCCTCAAAGCATTACCGTCTCGGATCCTAGCCCCGAGCAGGGCGCTCTGGCGACAGCGATGGGACTCAAATGGCAGGCTGATAACGCCTCCGCAATCGCAACCGCTGACATTGTTCTAATTTGCGTGAAGCCCAATTGGGTTGAAACGGTTTGCCAAGAGCTAACCGCCTCGCTTCAGGATCAAACTTTGGTCAGCGTCGCGGCGGGCGTGACAACCGCGCAAATTTCGCAGTGGTCGGGTACCGATCGGGTAATCCGCTGTATGCCCAATACGCCAGCGCTGGTGAAGAAGGGCATGATGGGACTATTTTCAAACCCATCGGTTGACCCCAACACCCGCGCAGCCGTTGAAAAGCTCCTGAGCAGCGTGGGCATGACCACTTGGTTTGATCAAGAATCAGATCTCGACGCGGTCACGGCAATCTCTGGCAGCGGCCCGGCCTACTTTTTCTACCTGATGGAAGCCATGATCACGGCTGCAGAATCTTTCGGGATTGAGGAAGCGGTTGCCCGCACGTTAGTGGTTCAAACGGCCATGGGCGCCGCAACCATGGCTGCCAGCTCCGAGCATTCGCCGAATGCCTTACGGCAACAGGTGACCTCACCCGGTGGCACCACGGAGGCCGCCTGTAGCCTGCTAACCCATGCTGATTTTATCGCGTTAGTAACCGCAGCCTGCGCAGCCGCAAAAGAACGATCCGAAGCCTTATCAGCCCATTAACCCGTAACGAAGAGGAAATTGATTGTGAATTACTTATCTGATGGCGGGATCTTTGTTGTCCAGACCCTCACGGGACTGATTGTCTTAGCCCTTAACTTACGATTTTTAATGCAAGTCAGTCGCGCCAATTATTACAACCCGATTGCCCAAGGCCTAGTGAAGGCCACCAATCCGCTGATTGCGCCTTTTCGAGGTGTGCTACCGATTCTTGGACGAATTGATTTAGCCAACATGATGGCGGCTTTGGTCTGTCAAACCATCGGCATTCTCTTGATTATGTGGGTGGCGACCGGGATCGCTTTTGCGCCTGTTTATTTACTGTGGTCAGTAGTTGCCATCATTGCCAGTGTGCTGAACCTGTATTTTTTCGCGCTGTTAATACTGGTCATTTCGAGTTGGCTTGCGCCCTATTCGGCCAATCCAGCGCTTGAGCTGGTCCGAGAAATTACGGAACCGATCTGTGCGCCCGTCCGGCGAGTCATACCCGCGGTGGGCGGCTTAGACTTTTCCATCATCGTTATTTTTATTGGATTGAGCTTGTTAGAGAACAATCTGCTTGTAAGACCCCTTGCCGCCTTTTTAAACATGCCGCGTGGCCTCGTCTTTGGGTTTTAACCAAACCATGATCCGCCTTGCCATAATCGGGATCATCGCTCTGTTGATCAGCACCGAGGCTGCTGCCGAGCAAAAGATCCAAGTCGGTGAGTTTGAAATTCACTATACTGCTTTTCCATCGCTGCTGGTTCCGGCCGACACAGCCAATTTGCACGGACTCACCCGAGCCGAAAATCGATTGCTGCTGAACCTTTCGGTGCGCCGCATTGGCGAGCCAGTACCGGCTCGTGTCACAGGGCAAGTCGTGAATATTCTTAATCAAGCACAGCCTCTAACCTTCTTTGAGGTGTCCGAACAAACGGCCATCTACTATCTTGCCGAAGTCGTCAATCAGGAAAAGGATTGGCTGCGGTTCACCCTCGAAATCGAATTTTCTAAGGATCATCCCCCCTATGTCCTCGAGTTCAACCGACAATATTATTGAGCGCCTTAGCCCAAAAATTGTGATTGCCAGTGGCAATACGCACAAGATCAAAGAATTTCAGTCGCTGTTGAAAGCTCCGGACCGATTTGTGAGCCAGCGGGACCTTGGGGTGCGTGAGGTGCCCGAAACCGGACACACCTTTCTTGAAAACGCGCTGATTAAGGCCCGCCATGCGGCAAAAGAAACTGGCTTGCCGGCCCTAGCCGATGATTCAGGTCTTGTGGTCGCGGCTCTTCAGGGTGCACCAGGGATCTATTCGGCCCGGTATGCTGGGTCAGATGCGAGTGATCAGGAAAACCGTCAGCACCTGCTACAGGCCATGACGGGGAAAACCAATCGGGCGGCGTTCTTTCATGCAACGATCGTTTTCTTATTACATGCTGATGATCCGGATCCTGTGATCGCGCAGGCTCGGTGGCACGGAGAGATTCTTGCGAAAGGCCAAGGCGAAAAAGGCTTCGGCTACGACCCCCTACTGTACCTGGCGAAGCAGCAAAAGAGCGCAGCACAACTCACATCAAGCCAAAAAAACAGACTGAGTCATCGGGGTAAAGCTCTCAGGCTGCTGTTAACCAACCTATCAAAGCGATTCCCAGCGTGATCCAAAGCGGCCTCGGGTTGTACATCCACATCCCTTGGTGTGAGAAAAAGTGCCCCTACTGCGATTTTAACGCACATGCCTTGCCGGTCGCTCATCAACTAGACCCAGTCCTTGAGACGCGTTATCTCAACCAGTTATTGCTTGACTTGGATCAAGACATCGAGACCTTTGGTATTGCCGCTGAGCTCACCAGCGTGTTTTTTGGGGGCGGTACGCCGAGCCTGTTATCGTCCCGCGGCCTAGGCTTTTTGTTAGCCGAAATTAACAAAAGACTGCCGATTACCACCACAACAGAGTGCACCCTCGAGGCCAACCCTGGTTCAAGCGACCACGCAAAGTTTGTGGGCTATCGAGCGGCCGGTATTAACCGGCTGAGCATCGGCGTACAAAGTTTTTCGAATACTGCGTTACAGCGGCTGGGCCGCACCCACACCCGCTCGGATGCGCGTAACGCCATCGACGCCGCAAGACGCGCGGGCTTTTCAAACATCAATCTTGATTTGATGCACGGTTTACCTGGGCAAACCCCGGATTCAGCAATAGCGGATCTCGATTTCGCTGCTCAGTTTGCGCCGGAACACCTCTCTTGGTATCAACTCACCATTGAACCCAATACGGTGTTTTACAGCACAAAGCCTGAATTACCCGTTGAATCCTTCTTGCAAGCCATCACGGACGAAGGCTTGGACTGGCTGCAAAGCCAAGGCTTTGCTCGATACGAAATATCAGCCTTTGCAAGGAGCGACGCCTTGCAATCTCAACACAACCTAACCTACTGGCGGTTTGGGGACTACTTAGGCATCGGCGCTGGCGGGCACGGAAAACTCAGCCGTGAAAATACGCTGCTTGAGATCCAGAGAACCCAAAAAACGCGGGTTCCAAAAGACTATCTAAACAATCCAAATCGTCGGGTGACCGAGGTTCCCATCCAAGAACGACCGATTGAGTTCTTGATGAATGCATGTCGGCTCGTCGAGGGCTTCGCTTTAACTGACTTCGAACAAGCCACTGGGCTGGCCTCGAAGGTGCTTGAGGCTTTTATAGCAAAAGGCACGCAACAGGGTCTTGTGAGCGCAAGTTCGGGAAGGGTGACGCCCACAGCCGCCGGCCTTGAGTTCTTGGACAGCCTTCTCCTACTCGCCTAAAGCGCTTAGGAGATCTGGCCCGCAAGGTCGGTTACAACATGCCCCAAGCGCTGGCCTCGTCGTTCATACTTTGTTTCTGCCCGCGCTGGGGCGGCGCAGAGGCTAAACGCGGGATGGTTTTCTAGATGAATATAAATCTCTTCAGCGTAGGGCTGCCAATCGGTTGCGATATGCAAAATCCCGCCCGATTGTAGCTTTTCCGCAACCGCGTCTAAAAACACCGCGTTAATCAACCGCCTTTTGTGATGCCTTTTTTTATGCCAGGGGTCTGGGAAAAAAATTTGAAAACCCGCGAGACTGCCCGCAGGCAAACTTGGCAAGACCGACCATACATCCGAGTTGAGCACTCGGAGATTGGTCAGGCCTAGATCCGCGGCTTGAATCATCAAATGCCCAACGCCTGGACCATGCACCTCCAATCCAAGGAAATTGCGCTCTGGTGCGTTCGACGCCATTTCTGCTAAGGAATCGCCCATCCCAAACCCCACTTCTAGGGTGAGCGGCTGATCCTTAGGGTAAGCAGATTGCGGCGCGGCAAGCGATGCTTGCTTGAGTTCAAATTGCGGATAGATTTCTTCGAGACCGCGCCGCTGTCCTTTGGACAATCGACCTTGGCGAATGACAAAACTTCGAATAGGTGATCGTTTGGGCTCGATGGGGGTTGTCACTAGGATTCAGCGCGCTAAGCCGAGTCTCGAGTTACTGCCGTCAGCAGACCATAGGCCAAGGCAAGCCACCCTAGGATAAACAAAGCGCCCCCAACCGGCGTCACCGGACCCAACCAGCGCCAACCCAGCAGCGCAAGGCCATACAAGCTACCGGAGAACAAGCAGATCCCCACTGCGAAGCTCCAAGCGGCGGTCATCCAGGGCGTCTTAACGCCGAGTACCAGCATCAAAACACCGACCAGCAACAACCCTAGACTGTGGGTCATCTGATACTGCACAGCGGTTTCAAAGGTTGCTAAACTCCCCGCCGTCAGCTTTCCCTTAAGCGCATGCGCACCAAAAGCACCCAGGACAACGGACGCAGCAGCACTCAGAGCACCGAACGTCATCAAAGCATTTAGCATCATCGGTTACTGAATCTGAATATTAAGTCGGAGTTTTTTAAGCGCCGCTTGTTCTAGCTGGCGAACTCGTTCGGCAGAGATGCCGTAGTAGGCTGCTAATTCCTGAAGCGTCACCTTGGGCTCAATGAGCCAGCGCTTGGTCAAGATATCACGCGCCCGCTCGTCTAGCGCCGCAAGACCCGCGCGCAGTTGACCCGTTTCATCTGAGTGGGTATCCAGATGCTCAACGATATTGGCTGGGTCAGAATCAGCTTGTGCCAAAAACTGTGACGGAGACGCGATAAAGGTCTCTTCATCATCGCCCTCAGGTAGTTCAAAAGATTGATCCTGAGCACTCAATCGCCCTTCCATTTGTAGGACAGTTTCAGGCTTAACGCCCAACGCTTCCGCAATATCTTGGACTTCTTGATGCATCAACCAACCTAACCGATTTTTCTGGCTCCGCAGATTAAAGAACAACTTGCGCTGTGCCTTGGTCGTTGCCACCCGAACAATACGCCAATTTCTAAGAATAAATTCGTGAATCTCTGCTTTGATCCAATGCACCGCGAAGGATACTAATCGGACCTGAAATTCTGGATTAAAGCGCTTAACCGCCTTCATCAAACCAACGTTGCCTTCTTGGATTAAGTCGGCCTCAGACAACCCATAACCGGAGTAGCTTCTCGCGATGTAAATCACAAACCTTAGGTTTGCCAAAACCAATTGACGGGCAGCCTCGACATCGCCGAACCCGTGCAGTCGCTCAGCAAGCGCCCGCTCTTCTTCAACGGACAATATCGAGATAGCGTTGACCGCGCGGACATACGCCTCTAGATTCGCGCCAGGGGACTCGATATTGATCGGAATTGGATACGCGCTCATGCTCGTGCTAAACCCTTGATTTCGGGGCCGCAAATTCTACCATCGGGCCCTACCTTGTTACAATGCTACGCTAAACCATCTATTTGGGTTGAATTTGCTTCAAATAACGCCAGACCGACACCCACGACCCTAGGATCCCAAGCAGCGCGCCCAGTGCGAAAAGCCCGATCGATTCTCCAAAGTTCAGGACCTCCAGCGCAAAATTGCTACGATAGGACTGGGCGAGACGCTCAACCGGGTCCGACAGATATAACAGGCTCGATTGAATGATCAAAAAGGCCAGCAACGCTCCCCCAAACCCCAACCAGAAGCCTCGATAGATGAACGGCCGTTGAACAAAACTGTCTGATCCACCGAAGAGCTTCGTGATTTCAATCTCGCCGCGCTGATTTTCAATGGTTAAGCGCAGCGTGTTACCGATAATAAGAATTACCGCTCCTGAAAAGAGCACCCCCAAAGCGTAGAGCACCCGCTCCAAAATACCCAATATGGCGCTTAATCGTTCTAGCCAAGCCGCATCAAAACTCACTTGGTCAACCCCATCTTGACCTGCTATTTGCTGAGCGAGGAGTTTGATCCCCGCCCCATCACGCTCCCTCGGTACGACTTCGATAATGCCCGGCAGCGGATTTTCTGAAAAAGCGTTTAAAACATCCCCAAACCCAGCCAGACTCGAGAACTCCATGAGCGCGGCTTGTTCTGTGATAAGCCGCACTTCTCCCACCGCACTTGATGCTCGGAGCGTTTGCAGCAACGCCTGGGCCGTTTCACTCTCGCTAGGGACCGAGAGATAAACGCTCATAGCCGGCTGGATAACCTGTCGGGTATCGGCCTCGGAGATTTCTCGCAACGCAAGGCTCAACAAAATCGGTAAGGACAAAGCAATGCCAATCACGAGCCAGGTAATCAGCAACGCTCCAGGCTGATTGAGCAACGTGGAAAGCGTACTTCGAAACAGTTGCCGATGATGTCTGGACCAAGCTCTCAGTCGGTCAGCGCGATTGATCTGCCTGATATTTGCACCTGATCCAGTTGCGGACTCGTTCATGGCGATTGGATCCTGCCGGCCTGGAGCTGCAAACGCCGGGCCGGCATTGACTCAACCAATTCCAAATCATGGGTCGCAATCAAAACGGTTACCCCCAGCTGACTGAACTGCAAAAATAAAGACATGATTTCTCGACTCAGATCAGGATCTAAGTTGCCCGTCGGCTCATCCGCGAGCAGCATCGGCGGTCGGTGCACAACAGCCCGAGCGATCCCAACACGTTGTTGCTCACCACCAGACAGGGTTTCAGGCCAATCACCCTCCCGGCCGGTCAAGCCCACTTTAGACAACGCCGCCCGTACCCGACGACCAACCTCCGTCGGCTTCATGCCAGCAATGACTAACGGCAAGGCCACATTGTCGTAAACCCGTCGATCAAACAGCAACTGATGGTTCTGAAACACCACACCAATGCCCTGTCTTAGACCCGGTATTTTTCGCGCTGGCAGCCGACTGATGTTTTGCCCAGCCACGTGAACCTGCCCCCTAGAGCTGCGCTCAACGCCGTTGATCATTTTTAATAAGGTCGATTTGCCCGCGCCTGACGGGCCGGTCAAAAAGACGAACTCTCCTGCCTCGACTGAAAAAGAAACATCGGACAACGCTTCATAGCCGTTTGGGTAGCGCTTGGAGACATGATCAAAAACCAACATCAATCTGCCTCTTGTAAAATCGCGTCGACAAATAATTCGGGATCGAACGGTTTTAAGTCATCCAAGGCCTCACCAATACCAACAAAATGAATCGGCAGGCCCAAGGCTTCCGTCAGCGCGAACACAACACCGCCTTTCGCTGTGCCATCCAATTTCGTTAAAACCAGACCAGTAACCTCAACGTCGGTCATAAACGCCCTCGCTTGAGCAATGGCATTTTGTCCAGTGGTGGCATCGATCACCAAGAGTACGCTGTGCGGCGCCGTCTCGTCTTGCCGGCGAATGACGCGGACAATTTTTTCAAGTTCTTGCATCAAGTTCTTTTTGTTCTGTAACCGGCCAGCAGTATCGGCAATCAGCACATCGAACGCTCTGGATTTGGCAGCCGCAAGCGCATCAAAGATGACCGACGCACTGTCGGCGCCGGTATGCTGCGCAATCACATCGACGTCATTGCGCTCGCCCCAGGTTTTGAGCTGCTCAACCGCGGCCGCTCGAAACGTGTCCCCGGCGGCCAACAGCACAGAGCGGTTTTGTTGCTTAAAATGGTGGGCTAACTTGCCAGCCGTTGTTGTCTTTCCCGCACCATTAACGCCCACCATCAAAATTACCTGGGTACCTGACCCGTCAAGCGTCAAATCGGATGCCGTGTTCTGTAATAGCGCTAGCAAATGGACTCGAAGAGCATTTTTCAAAGCCATTGCATCGGCTAGGTCTTTACGCTCAACCTGTTGTGTCAACCGTGCAATCACGTCCTGGGTGACCGAGATCCCAAAATCAGACGTGATCAGCAACGTTTCGATCGAATCAAGCAACGCTTGATCAATGACCTTAGCACCCAAAAAGAGCGCCGCCACTTGCTCGGAGAAGCCGCGACGTGTTTTAGCCAGGCCCTGTTTCAGGCGCGCAAACAATCCCGGCTTGCCTTGGTTGGCTTGATCTGCAACATTGTCCATCATTCATTAACTCACTTATGGTCTAGCCGTTTGCCAAACCCTTCTCAAACTTCGACCCTTCGAATTATCGGCGGTAATTGGCGCGGCCGCAAAGTTTCATTTACACCGAGCCCAGGGCTGCGGCCCACGCCAGACCGGGTTCGAGAGACTTTGTTTAACTGGCTCCAGGGTAAGGTCAGTGGGCGTCGTAGTCTCGAGTTGTTTGCCGGGAGCGGTATTTTAAGTCTCGAGGCACTCTCCCGCGGCGCCGAATCTTCCACCGTGGTTGATACCGCCAAGACGCAGACCCAACACTTTCAAACAATCTGTGCAACATTTCAGATCGAACCCGGACATTGTCAGGTCCACGTTCAAGATGCCTTCAAGCTGATCCAAACCAAACCTATAAAACCTTATCATCTGATCTTTGTTGACCCACCATTTAACACTGATCGCTATTTAGATATTGTACCTGCCTTACTCAAGAATGACTTTCTTGCGCACGACGGCTTTCTCTATTTAGAGGCTCCCTCAGCCGACGTGATTGCAAACGTCGCTCAACAGGGGCTAACACTCTACCGGCAAAAACGAGCTGGGCAGGTTCATTATGCGCTTCTCACACGTTGATCACTGATTTAATCCCGCTCTCGGGTGCGGTATTATTTCAGTCTGTCACAGGAGATACGCTATGAGCACGGTTCTATACCCAGGGACGTTCAACCCCATTCACAATGGTCATGCTGATTTAGTTCAACGGGCATCGGTTCTTTTTGATCGTGTCGTATTGGGCATTGCAACCAGTCCTCAGAAAGACCCGAGTGTGCTCGAGCTCAGAGTTGAGCTTGCGGAAAAAGCGCTTGCACATTTGAGTAATGTTGAAGTCCGAGGCTTTAACACCTTGACTGTTGATTTCGCCAAAGAGGTCGGCGCGGGCGTAATTTTAAAAGGGATTCGAACGGTAACCGATTTCGAATACGAATTTCAGATGCTGAATATGAATCGGGTACTTGCGCCTGGCCTTGAAACCATTTTTTTAGCGCCCTCAGAAGAGTATTCCTACATTTCCTCGACCTTGGTGCGCCAAATAGCCTCTTATCGAGGCGATGTCAGCAGCTTTGTCCATCCTGCTGTTGCTGAAGCCATCGCAGAGGGGCTTATCGGTTAACGCTGACAGACCGGGCAATAGACGGTGGCTCGACCGGTAATGCGCAGTGATTTCAGGGCACTACCGCAACCCTCACAGCATGCGCCCTCTCGACCATAAACTTTGAGCTCATGGCGAAAGTAGCCTGGGGTCCCGTCTTCTTTTAAGAAATCGCGAAGACTGGTGCCGCCGGCTTGGATCGCCTTGGTTAAAACAGTCTGAATCGCTGCCGCCAAACGCTCAAAGCGAGCCTTGGACATCCTGCCCGAGATCGCCGTCGGCTTGATCCCAGAAAGGTACAACGCTTCATTGGCATAAATATTACCCACTCCCACCACGACCTTCGCATCCATAATCAAGGTTTTTACGTTTCTGGTTTTACCCCGGGATGCCCGGTACAGCGTTAAACCACTGAATTCTGGCCCTAGTGGTTCCGGCCCAAGGTCATTTAGCAGCCTATGATTCAGATCATTCAACCAAAAGACCGAGCCGAATCGTCTCGGGTCGCGGTAGCGCAGTAACACGCCGGAATCAAAAACCAAATCAACATGGTCATGTTTCTGAGGTGCGGTTGATACCGGCAGAATTCGTAAGCTCCCCGACATCCCCAGATGAAGCATCAGATACCCATTCGCCAATTTTATTAAAAGGTACTTGGCGCGGCGCTCAACGGCCAGCACCTTTTGTCCCGTCGCCATTTGCGCCAACTCTTCTGAAACCGGCCACCGCAATCTAGACTCGCGAACGATGACAGTTTGGATCAGAACCCCTTCAAGATGGGGCGCAATGCCCGCACGGGTCGTTTCAACTTCTGGTAGTTCTGGCATAGGCCTAGGTATCCGTTAGCTCGCCTTCAAACGTCATCTGCACTCAAAGACGTGTGACGCTCAAGGGTTTCTGCTACATTTTGATTTTCCATGATTATCGCACAGCTCATGAGTGAACATTTGTTGGGGATCGACACCGGCGGGACTTTCACCGATTTTGCCTACCTGCACAATGGTGACCTAACCACTCATAAAAGGCTCTCAACGCCGGACGCGCCCGAGCAAGCAATCTTTGAGGGCCTCGCAGCTTTGGGGCTCGATGCGCTTTGCGCCGCCGGTCAATTAACCATCATTCACGGCACAACGGTTGCGACCAATGCGGCCCTTGAGGGTCGCGGCGCAAAAACCGCTTATGTGTGTAACCAAGGCCTGGGCGACCTCTTATCGATAGGTCGACAAAACCGCGCGGACCTTTATAGTCTGACGCCCACTAAAAAAACCCTAACCATTGATCAAAGCGCGATCTTTGAACTACCCGTTCGACGCAATGCCAAGGGCGAACTCATCACAGTCCTAGACCCGGAGGCGATCAACGTCCTTGAAGCCGCCTTGGCAGACGATCCACCCGACGCGCTAGCGATTAATCTTTTATTCTCCTTTATCGACGACACCGAGGAGCAGATGCTGAAAGCCCGATTCGGATCCCAATACTTTATGAGTTTGTCATCCCAAGTCTTGCCAGAAATAGGGGAATATGAGCGCGGCGTCGCCACTTTTTTAAATGCTTCCCTCGGACCGATCATTGCGCGCTACTTAGATCAACTGCAATCCAAAATAACACCCAGCCGGCTCGCGGTGATGCAATCATCTGGGCTCACCCTGGCTGCCGAACAGGCTTCAGCACAAGCAGTACGTTTACTGCTTTCCGGTCCGGCAGGTGGTTTGATCGCAGCGCAAGCACTCCTTGCGAGCGAACACCTGATGACCTTCGACATGGGCGGGACCTCGACCGATGTTTCCCTGATCCACCGCGACCTTGCAATCTCGAAAAACATGCACCTCAATGGTTTACCGATCGCCATACCCGCCATTGACATCCAAACCATTGGCGCCGGCGGCGGCAGTATTGCTGAAATCGATGCTGGCGGGTTGCTCAAAGTCGGGCCCCGGTCCGCCGGCGCCGTCCCGGGCCCCGCTTGCTATAACCTGGGCGGCACAGCGGCCACCGTTACCGATGCCAACGTTGTGCTGGGCCGGTTGCCGATAAACCAACCTTTGGCTGACAACTTGTGGTTAGACGCTGAAAAAGCACATCGAGCCGTTGAGGAACTCGCTACGTCTTTAAACTTACCCCTGATCGAGACCGCTCAAGGGATCGTGACACTGGCCAACGAAACTATGGCAGAGGCTTTGCGACTCATCTCGATCCAAAAAGGATTTGATCCAAAGGCTTTTACCCTCTGCTGTTTTGGGGGCGCAGGCGGCCTACATCTATGTGAATTAGCGGAGCGGCTGGGAATGCATCAAACCCTTGTGCCCAATGACGCGGGCATCTTCTCAGCACTCGGGATGCTTGCCGCAACGCCAGGGCGAGAGCTGACACGCGCGGTCAATCTGCGCGCCAAAGACTGTGATCCTCAGGATATTCGGGATCGGCTTGATGATTTAATACTGGTCGCGCGCAGGGCGCTGGCGGCAGAAGGCATTGAGGACACAACGGTTCATCCCGTTTTTGAAATTCGGTATCACGGACAAACGCAAACCTTGAGCGTGCCTTATCTAAAGGATCTTCAGAGCGCTTTCACTGAATTTGAAACACAACACCGAAATCGATATGGGCATCGGCTGGACACGAGCCTCGAGCTCGTTGCTTTACGAGTCAGAGTTGCTGGTATTCCGCGTTTAAAGACCCCCTTAAGCTCTGCATCCAACGCGACGAAATCAGATCAATCACCGCCAACCAATCCCAACGCAACCTCTCAACAATCTTGGCAAAATCTCATCCAAGGACATGCCTACGCTGGCCCATTGATCGTGACGGCTAACCATACCTGTGTTTGGGTGAAGCCTGGATGGACACTCGAAAAACTCCCGACAGGGCATCTAAAGCTGAACAGAGAAAGGGATTCCTTAAACGATGAATAAAAAAAAGGGCGATCAAGTCGCCCTTTTCCAATTTTTTAAAGCCACCAACTGAAAGCTTACTTAATTTTAGCTTCTTTGTAGATAACATGCTGACGGACCACTGGGTCAAACTTCTTGATCTCCATTTTATCCGGCATGGTCTTCTTGTTTTTGCTGGTCGTGTAAAAATGACCGGTGCCAGCTGACGATACCAACTTAATTTTATCTCTCATTCTCTGCTCCTTTTTGCGCGACCGTCTCGGTGGTCGACGATCGCTATTATCGCTCTAATGCGAACAACGCTTGAAGACGCGTTAGACGCGTTCTCCTCGGCTTCTTAAATCAGCAAGAACTTTCTCAAGACCGAGCTTATCAATAATCCGCATTCCCTTAACAGAGACTCTGAGCTTCACAAACCGCTTCTCGCTTGCTAACCAAAACCGATGGTCGTGAATATTAGGCAGGAACCGACGACGATTCCGATTATTCGCATGAGAGACGTTATTCCCGCTCATCGGGCGCTTCCCCGTTACTTGGCAAACTCTAGACATGTTTCTATCCTTTTCCGAGCGCTCGATTTCGAACGCCTCGCTTTGATTCTTGGGTAGGACTTTGGCGTCACGCCCAAAGTTTCTTACCCGCTCACGATTTCCAAGACGCTTTGCACAGCTTTTGCCACCCTTAGTTAAGGAGACGCAAGCGCTTGTAGCCCACGGAGCGCGACTTTATACCAGAACCCTTGGAAATATTCAATCTTGTTCACCAACAAAACCCCATTGCCTAAAGCCACTGAGGACCGACAATCCGGGCCTCAAGGGACCGCCTTTTGCTTTCGACCTCCCGCCACATTGAGGCAGAACCGCAATCGTGCGATCCGGATGCAAAGCGGGTATTATCGCCTTTTTAAAGGGGATGCGGCGACCTGGGCCGGCATAATGATGAACAAGCCACTGATAAGTTTAAAAAACAGAAGGATCCTGCTCGGGATCACCGGTGGGATCGCAGCTTACAAAGCCGCTGAACTCACTCGGCGGCTACAAGATCAAGGCGCCGATGTCAGAGTGATCATGACCCGCTCGGCCACCGAATTCATTACACCATTGACCATGCAAGCACTCTCGACCCATCCTGTCCATTTGGATCTGCTCAACCCTGATACCGAATCGGTGATGGGCCATATCGAATTGGCGCGCTGGGCGGACCTAATTCTTATTGCACCTGCCAGTGCCAATTTCCTCGCTCGGTTCGCGAGCGGTCAGGGCGACGATCTGTTAACGACCGTCTGTCTTGCTGCACAATGTCCGGTGGCCGTCGCACCAGCGATGAATCAAGCCATGTGGTCCAAACCTGCGACCCAGACCAATAGCGCCACGCTCGTCCAGCGCGGCGTCCAGATTCTAGGGCCAGAGGACGGCATTCAGGCTTGTGGCGAAACCGGCTCTGGGCGGCTGATGGCGATCGACCAACTCGTAGTTAGGGTGAGCGAGCTGTTTAATACGGGTCGCCTGCAAGGCAAAACCGTGATGATTACGGCCGGTCCAACTCGTGAAGCGATTGACCCGGTGCGCTATATCAGCAATCACAGTTCCGGCAAACAGGGCTATGCTCTGGCGGTTGCAGCGGCGGATGCCGGCGCCCATGTCATTTTGGTTTCAGGACCCACGAACCTCCCAGCACCAGACCGGGTAGAAATGATCCAAGTCATCTCAGCACAAGACATGCATGCCGCAGTCCAGGCCCAAATCGCTTTGGCGGATGTCTTTATCGGAGTTGCTGCCGTCGCAGACTATCGACCCAAACTGGTTCAACAGCATAAGATCAAAAAGGATCAAAACGGTCAGCGTTCCTTGACCCTCGAGCTCGTTGAAAACCCAGACGTGATCGCTGAAGTGGCAATGCGAGCTGATAAACCATTCACAATCGGTTTTGCGGCTGAAACCGAACAAGTCGAAACTTTTGCGCGCAAGAAACTCATCGACAAGAAGCTCGACATGATTGTTGCAAATAATGTTGGCAATACAGAGATCGGTTTCAATAGCGATGTCAACGCCATCACCGTTTACTTTAAAGATCGCGCAATTGATCTCCCAAAAATGTCAAAACGCAGCCTCTCCGAACACCTTATTGAGCTTATCTCACAGCAACTGATCGAGGCCTTATGAAAGTACAAATTAAGCGCTGTCGCGATAGTGCGCAATCACCCAATTATGAAACCCTCGGCTCAGCTGGGCTAGATCTTCGAGCCTGTATCGATCAATCAATCACCCTGCAGCCCGGCGCGACAGACCTTTTACCAACCGGCCTTGCCATCTACCTTTCAGATCCAAATTATGCGGCGATGATTCTGCCGCGTTCAGGGCTTGGCCATAAACATGGCATTGTGCTTGGCAATCTCGTCGGGCTAATTGATTCGGACTATCAGGGCGAGCTGATGATTTCATGTTGGAATCGGAGCGATGTGGCGTTTGAAATACAGCCCCTTGACCGCATCGCGCAACTGGTCATTGTGCCAGTACTTCAGGCCGACTTTGTCTGGGTTGACGAATTCGTTGCGAGTGACCGCGGCGACAAGGGCTTTGGATCAACCGGCCGAAGCTAACCATAAGCCTTGTGTAAACTGTTAGAGAGACCATTATGACTGTGACTCGCGACGAAGCGCTCAATGTAGCCAAAGTACTCACTGAGGCATTGCCCTATATTCAATCTTTTGCCGGGCGAACCATCGTCATCAAATATGGTGGCAATGCAATGACCGAGCAAGCCTTGAAACAGAGTTTTGCGAAAGATATTGTGCTCATGAAGCTGGTGGGTCTTAATCCAGTCGTGGTACACGGCGGCGGTCCTCAAATCGGTGATCTTCTCGCCCAACTGGGCATTCAGTCCCATTTCGTTGATGGCATGCGGGTCACCGACAGCGCCACAATGGATATCGTCGAGATGGTGCTGGGCGGGCAAGTTAATAAAGAAATTGTATCGCTCATCAATCGCAATGGTGGTCGAGCGATTGGCTTGACTGGCAAAGACGCCTCCCTGATTGAAGCTAAAAAGATGGTCGTCGAAAAAATGACCGAAGCGCTAAGCACGCCTGAAATTATCGATATCGGTCATGTTGGCGAAGTCACCCAAATTAATCGCGAAGTGCTTGATATCGCAACCAACAGCAATCTCATTCCAGTCATTGCGCCAATTGGCACCGGACCGGAGGGCGAATCCTTCAATATTAATGCGGATCTTGTAGCGGGTGCGATTGCCTCAGCGCTCGGCGCAGAAAAGCTGATTCTGTTAACAAACATCGAAGGCATTCAAGATGCGTCTGGGACGCTTTTGAGCACGTTGACGGCGGCAGAGGTGACAACCCTAATCGATGAAGGCACCATTTCTGGTGGCATGTTGCCAAAAATCCAATGTGCGCTCGAGGCCGTTGCAAACGGGGTGAACAGTGCGCATATCATTGACGGCCGTGTTGCCCACGCGGTTCTGCTGGAAGTTCTGACCAACGAAGGTGTCGGGACCAAAATAGAGTCCAACCCGTGAGCACTGCACCTGCACCCAAAAAGCCAAACCGCCGCGAGGAAATCTTAACCAACCTTGCGCAAATGCTGGAATCCCAGCCTGGTGCGCGGTTAACGACCGCAAAACTTGCCGCCTCCGTAGGGGTATCTGAGGCTGCGTTGTATCGCCACTTCCCAAGTAAAGCCAGAATGTTTGAGGCCTTGATCGCCTTTGCGGAAGAAACCATCTTCGAGCGTATCACCCTCATCCTCAGCAGCACGGTCAACCCAACTGCGCGCAGCCAGCAAATCACAACGCTGATCTTGACCTTCTGCGAGCGCAACCCAGGCATAACCCGGCTGCTCGCGGGCGATCCTTTGGCAGGCGAAGTGCCAAGGCTTAGACAACGGGCTTCACAATTTTTTGAGCGTATCGAAACCCAATTACGGCAGGTTTTTAGGGAGGCTGACCTTGCGCCGAATGCGGCACCCAGCCTCAGCCCAGGCAGTGCCGCCCACCTCTTGGCGTGCTTAATTGAAGGTCGGGTCCTGCAATTCGTTAGAAGTGATTTTACGCTCCTGCCAACCCATCGATTACCCGAGCACCTAAGCTTAATCAGCCAAGCCCTCAGCGAACCAACAGCGACTATGAATCAGGCCGCCCCATAGCGCTCGCGATAGGACAGCATGTTGGGCAGATCGACGTCCGCACCAGACTCGCGGACGTAGGCAATAATTTCATCAAAACAAACCAGACTGTAGACCGGAATGTTGAACTCAGTCTGTACTTCCTGGATCGCGCTTTGACTGCCCTGCTGACCGCGTTCTTGACGATCAATGGCAACAATCACACCCGCTACCTGTCCGCCTGATGCGGTTATCAGGTCAATTGATTCCCGAATCGCCGTGCCAGCGGTAATCACGTCATCAACAATGATCACCCGGCCGGAAAGATCGGCGCCCACCAACGAGCCACCTTCGCCATGGTTTTTAATTTCTTTTCGAGCGTAAGCGTACGGCACAGTTTGGTCATGGTCCCTGGCCAGAGCAATGGCCGTGGCAGATACCAGTGGGATGCCTTTATAGGGTGGTCCGAAAAGCACATCCATTTCAACCTTTGCCGCGATCAACTTCTCAGCGTAATACGCGCCAAGACGGGACAAGGCGGCCCCATCCCGGAAGAGCCCTGCATTAAAAAAATAAGGACTGGTTCGCCCTGATTTCAATTCAAAGGCCCCGAACTTTAAAACGCCCTGTGCTAATGCGAATTCAATGAATCCGTTTTGGTCGATTGCGCTCAAGGCTAGCCTCCCGAACGCGCGGCTTTTTGAATGTCGACTAACTGCGCAATGCCGCCCGACGCGAGATCCAATAGTGCGTTTAACTCTGATCGATCAAAGGGTGCCGCCTCAGCGGTCCCTTGAATTTCAATAAAACTGCCAGCCTCGGTCATCACAACATTCATATCGGTGTCCGCATTGGCATCTTCAACATATTCCAAATCCAACATAGGCTGTCCATCGACGACTCCCACAGACACTGACGCAATATGAGTGGTTTCAATCATGCTGCGTTTAGGCAACTGATCCAAAGCATCGAATACCGCAACACAGGCCCCGGTAATTGACGCCGTGCGAGTTCCACCATCGGCCTGGATGACATCGCAATCTACTTTAATCGTGTACTCACCCATAGTTTCGAGATTAACCGCGGCCCTCAGTGACCGACCAATCAAACGTTGGATCTCTTGAGTCCGCCCCGACTGCTTACCCCGAGCAGCTTCTCGACCCATCCGTTCATGGGTGGAACGCGGCAGCATGCCGTATTCTGCGGTAATCCAACCTTGGCCCTTACCGCGGAGAAATGGTGGCACGCCTGACTCTAAAGATGCCGTGCAAATCACTTGAGTGTCACCGAAAGAGACTAAAACCGAGCCTTCCGCATGCTTATTGTATTGCCGAACTATTGAAACTGGCCGAAGCGCATCCAGTTGTCGATTAAGCGTTCTTTTAAATGGCGTCATAAATATCCGAAAAGCAAGAGTGGAATATCCATTATACTGGCTTCAACTCTATAAGCGAGAATGCACACTGATGATCCACAGCATGACGGGATTTGACCTTTCCGAATTCGATAATCTGTCTTGGGAGCTTCGGTCGGTTAATCACCGCTACCTCGAGCTCAATTTCAAATTGCCCGAGGATTGTCGGCACCTCGAGGCCGCACTCAAGACCCGTGCCAAAGCCCACCTCACCCGAGGCAAGATCGACTGCACACTCAGACGCACAATCGCCACCCAATCAGAACTTTTTGTAGATCAGTCGCTCATAGAAAGCCTTCTGAATACGATTAAAGGCGTCGAAGATGAAAGCAAAAGGGCTATTAATATTAATGGCCTAGACCTGTTGAAGTGGCCCGGCGTACTGACAAGCGAGATATCTCGACCCGATGATGACGACATCCTGACACATTTTGATACCGCGCTCGATCGCTTTTGCCAAACCCGCGCGCGCGAGGGCGATGCCACAAGGTTGGGTATTTTGGAGAAATTAAACCACTTAGATCTAACGCTTACGGCTCTTAAGCAAGTTACGCCTGAAATCATCCAGCGCGCCCAAGCTCGGCTAACGACCCGCTTCGAAGCCCTTGACCTCGCCGCTGATTCAGAAAGAATTCATCAAGAAATCGTGCTCCTCACCAGCAAGGCCGATGTGGGTGAGGAAATCGAGCGAATTGAGGCTCATATGAGCGAAGTGCAACGCTGTTTAGCAGAGGGCGGCCCGGTCGGTCGACGCCTAGATTTTTTAATGCAAGAGCTGAATCGTGAAGCCAACACCCTGTCTTCAAAAGCCATCGCAGTCGAATCCACCTTCGGCGCAGTCGACATGAAAGTTGCCATTGAGCAAATGCGCGAGCAGATCCAAAACCTTGAATAACCGAGCCGAATTCGAACCTGGTTTTGATTTGCAAGACCGCGGCCCATCTTTTAGTATCTCGGCCTCTACGCAATCGCTTACAAGTCACCGGCGGCTATGACATCCAAACCCAATACAACCCGGGGCCAGGTTTTTGTGATCGCGGCCGCATCTGGTACCGGCAAAACGAGCTTGGTCAGTGCTCTACTGTCGGCGCATCCGGACGCAGCGGTCAGCATCTCTCACACGACCCGAGCACAACGACCCAACGAGCAAGACGGTGTTAATTACTTTTTTGTTGAGCGGGCGCGCTTTGAAGATCTGATCCAGCAGGGGCTTTTCGTGGAACATGCCGAGGTCTTTGGCAACCTCTATGGCACTAGTACAGAAGAAGTCGAGCGCATCATCGCTGCCGGCAAACAACTTATTCTTGAAATCGATTGGCAAGGCGCGCAGCAGGTCAAAGCAAAATTACCAGATGCCAACCTTATCTTTATTCTGCCGCCAACCCTTGAAACCCTGAAAACTCGCTTATTGGGTCGGGGGCAAGACGATCTCAACACCGTCGAGCAACGCTTTAAAGGGGCGCGCGATGAAATCGCGCAATACCACACTTTCGATTACCTCATCGTCAACGATGATTTTCAGCTCGCGCTCCAACAACTCGGCGCGATCGTCTTTGAAGACCCGGCGCCTTTTGAGATCAAGGCCCAGACGGCACATCACATTGATCTGCTTACAGCACTCACCACCTAAAGCGCACTATGGCCCTCTTGCCTGCTTGCAGGTTTGGCGATAAACTGCGCGGCCCAAGTTGTCATTACGTGAAAGAATCCGCGTTAATGCAACCTCACCAAGGAGAACGCCATGGCTCGCGTCACTGTTGAAGACTGTTTAGAAAACGTAGACAACCGTTTCGAGCTTGTTATGGTCGCAAGCAAGCGCGCCAGACAAATCGCCACCGAAGGCAAAGATCCTTTGGTCGCTGTTGAGAACGATAAGCCAACGGTCCTGGCACTACGCGAGATCGCTGATGGCCTCATCGGTCCAGATATCTTGCTCCAGAAGCCTCGGGAAGAGTTCGAGCCCATGAGCATGGACCTGCTGGCTGAAACCTTTGAGAAAGACCCGAACCCAGAGTTCTAACAACGCCTGTACAGGGGCTGATTCCGGCCCTTTTGGTATTTTTTCTGAAGTAATGCCAACGTCTGCATCCAATTGCGTGCAATCGTTGGTATAGTCTGTTGATGCAAACCATTGATACCTTCGCAAGCCAATTGGCAGACTATTTAGAGCCAAATCAGGTCGATCAAGTCGTACGTGCCTATCACTTTGCAGAAATTGCACACACCGGCCAAGTGCGTAAATCTGGCGAAGCCTATATCAACCATCCACTCGCCGTTGCGACCATTTTGTCCGAAATGCGCATGGATCATCAGTGTTTGATGGCGGCTTTGCTGCACGATGTTATTGAAGACACCGGCGTTGCAAAACACCAACTAGGATCCGAGTTTGACGAGCAGGTCGCAGAACTCGTCGACGGCGTTAGCAAACTCAGCAACATGTTCCAGTCACGGGCGGAAGCGCAAGCCGAGAATTTCCAGAAAATGACGCTGGCCATGGCCAAAGATATTCGCGTAATTCTGGTTAAGCTCGCGGATCGTCTGCATAACATGCGCACCCTGGGCCACCTGGACCCGGAGCGACGTCGCCGCATCGCCAAAGAAACCCTCGAGATTTACGCGCCCATCGCGCTGCGCTTAGGTATGAATGCCATTCGCATCGAGTTTGAAGAGCTGGGCTTTCGAGCACTTTATCCCCTGCGGTCTAGCATGATTGAAAAAGCAGTCCAGCGAGCCCGGGGCAACCGAAAGGAAGTGGTCGGTAAGATTTTAAAGTCGATCGAGCATTGCCTTGCCCAAGATGACCTTGGTGCCCGCGTCATTGGTCGCCAAAAGCACCTTTACAGCATCTACGACAAGATGCGGGCGAAGCGAAAGTCGTTCACTGAAATTATGGACGTCTATGCGTTCCGGATCATCGTCAAAGATGTTGATACCTGTTACCGAACGCTGGGCGCTGTTCACAATTTATACAAGCCCGTCGCCGGCCGATTTAAAGATTATATTGCAATTCCCAAGGCCAATGGCTACCAGTCTTTGCATACGACGTTATTTGGCATGCATGGCTTGCCGATCGAAATTCAGATTCGAACGGAAGAGATGGAACAATTCGCCAACCAAGGTATTGCCGGACATTGGCTTTATAAGAGCCAAGATGATACCGCCTCAACGGGTCATAAGCGCGCACGGGAATGGATGCAAGGCCTACTCGAACTCCAGCAAAGCGCCGGCAACTCCCTAGAATTTATAGAAAACGTCAAAATCGATTTGTTTCCAGATGAGGTTTATATCTTCAGCCCTTTGGGCGAGATCTACGAGCTGCCACAAGGTTCGACCCCCATTGATTTCGCCTATGCTGTCCACACGGATATTGGCAGCTCCTGCGTTGCGTGCCGGATTGATCGTCGCTTAGCGCCCCTCAGCACTGCTCTTGAAAGCGGTCAAACCGTGGAAATAATCAGAGCGTCAGGCGCCTTGCCGAACCCGGCCTGGCTCAGTTTTGTGGTAACCGGAAAAGCCCGAAGCGGCATTCGCGGCGCCCTCAAAATGCAGCAACTCAACGAGTCGATTGTCTTAGGCAAGCGGCTCATTGATCGAGCGCTGAGCAACCTTAATTCAAGAATGAATCTGGTGCCAAAAGACAATATCAAGCAGCTGTTAGCCAAAGCCAAACTCGATCATTTAGATGACTTATTGGCGGAGGTCGGACTTGGCAATCAAATGGCGAGTGTGGTCGCACGCAGGTTGCTAGAAAATCAGTCCCCGTTAACTGAAGACCAAACCCGCGACCTTGGCCCATTGTCCATTAAAGGCACCGAAGGCTTGGTGGTAACCTATGCACGCTGCTGTCGTCCAATACCGGGCGACCCCATTATTGGGCATATCAGTGCCGGGCGCGGTATCGTCATCCATTTAGAGTCCTGCAAAAACATGAGCGAGCTTCGCGATAAAAACGAAGAGATCATGTCGGTGCGCTGGGAAGATCATCTTGATCAAGAGTTTGCCGTTGAGCTTCGCGTAGAACTAGAGCACGAAAAGGGATTGATTGCAGTTCTGGCGTCAACCATTACAAGTAGTCAGGCGAATATTGATCGGATCAGTATTTTAGAGCGCGATGCGCACCTCGCAACGGTCAACCTAGTCATTAATGTCAAAGATCGCGTTCACCTTGCACGGGTCATTCGCAAGGTTCGACATATTCACAATATTAATAAAATCGTTCGAGTGCGCAGTTGATGACCACCAAGCGTCCTCAAAACGTCACCACAGCATTAGCACCAGCCGCCATTGGTCCCTATTCACAAGCCATGCAGTTTGGGGATCTTGTTTTTATCAGCGGCCAACTCGGCCTTGACCCTAAGACCGGTCTGCTTGTGAGCGGCGGCGTTGCACCACAAACGCAGCAGATTATTCAAAACCTTCTGAGTATTGGCGCAGCAGCCCGTAGCACGCCAAATCAATTCCTAAAGTTAACCCTGTACCTGACAGACCTTGCCGACTTTGAAACCGTAAACGAACTACTCAGTGCCGCGCTAGCCGAGCCGTTTCCGGCGCGTGCAACCGTCGGGGTCGCCGCATTACCAAAAGGGGCCGCCATCGAGATCGATGCCATTATGGCCGGCTCGAATGGCTGATGCCTTGGGGCAGATTAGTATTGGCGAGCTAAAAGGCATCGGCCCTGCGCAAAGTCAGAAACTTGCCCGGCTCAATCTGTACACCCTACAAGACTTGATGCTGCACTTGCCGCACCGATATGAAGACCGAACCCGGCTCACCCCCATTGTTTACCTGGCAGCCGACCAAGGGGCTGTCATCGAGGGCGATGTCGTACACTCCCAGATACAATTTGGTAGACGGCGCAGTCTGCTTGTGACGTTACGCGATGCCAGCGGGCAAATTGCGATTCGCTTCTTCCATTTCTCTAAGGCACAACAGCTGAATTTAGCCCCAAACCGTCGAATTCGTTGCTATGGCGTGCCCCGACGGGGCGCCTCGGGACTTGAGCTGTATCATCCGGACTATAGCAATGCTTTAGAGGAACCCCTGGCAACGACGCTCACCCCCGTGTACCCCATCACCGAAGGGGTTTCGCAAAACCTCCTGCGAAAAATCATTCAACAAGCCTTAAAACGCCCCGATCTCGCCCTTGGTTTGCCGTGCTTACTGCCAAATCCGGATTTTCCAGACCTAATCGATTGCTTGCGGTATGTTCACGCGCCGCCCCAAGATGCAGACGTGCAACGCCTAATGACCGGACTCGATCCCAACCAAAGGGCGTTGGCGCTCGAGGAACTGACCGCCCACCAATTGGGCTTGGTTAAGCTCAAAAGCCAGCTGAGTCAACGGCAAGCTCCGGCACTCGTTGCCAATCAGGCACTTATCGACACCTTTCACGAAAACCTGGGGTTTACCCTAACCCAAGCCCAGCAGCGGGTGATTGAGGAAATCAATCAAGACCTTGGTCAGCCAACCCCTATGTTGCGGCTGGTTCAAGGCGATGTCGGCTCTGGCAAGACTGTAGTTGCGGCGATGGCCGCCCTGGTTGCGCTCACAGCAGGACATCAGGTGGCCTTAATGGCGCCAACCGAAATTTTAGCCGAACAACATAACCGATCCTTTACAGATTGGTTGGCGCCCCTTGGACTTACGCCTGTTCTGTTAACCGGCAGCATGAAAGCAAGCCTAAAAAAGCAGCACTTAGCTGATCTAGAATCCGGGTCTATTCGGTTACTAATTGGCACCCATGCGCTGTTTCAAGAAGGCGTTTTGTTCGAGCGTCTTGGTTTAATCATTATCGATGAGCAACATCGCTTCGGGGTTAACCAACGTATGGCCTTACGAGACAAGGGGCGTAATAACCAAACCACCCCCCATCAGTTAATCATGACGGCCACTCCAATCCCTCGAACCCTCACCATGACCCTTTATGCCAGCATGGATTGTTCAGTGATCGATGAGTTACCCCCTGGGCGATCGCCCGTGCAAACCAGCGTCCTTGCCAATGCCAAGCGCGAGGCGGTGATGAGCCGTCTCGACGCCGCCTGCCAGATGGGCGCGCAAGCCTATTGGGTCTGCACCCTGATCGAGACCTCCGAGGTCCTCAATGCGCAAGCAGCGGAGGCCGTCTTGGCGGAACTGAGCGGCGCATTACCGTCACTCAATATCGAGCTGATTCATGGCAGGATGAGTAATCCTGAAAAATCCGCAATCATGGCGCGATTTAAAGCGGGCGACATCCAAATCCTCGTCGCAACAACGGTCATCGAAGTTGGCGTTGATGTGCCAAACGCCAATTTTATGGTAATTGACAATGCGGAACGCCTAGGCCTAACCCAACTGCACCAACTCCGAGGCCGAGTTGGTCGAGGCAAAGCGCAAAGTTATTGCTTATTGCTGTATCAACCGCCCCTGGGGCCTTTGAGCAAACAGCGCCTCGCCGTACTTCGGGATTCACAAGATGGCTTTTATATCGCCGAGCAAGATCTTGCAATTCGGGGACCAGGCGACATTCTTGGCGAGCGCCAATCCGGTGACATTGCCTTTAAGATTGCTGACCTTGCCCGAGATGATGATCTCTTGCCGATCGCTAATACCCTTGCAAATCGAATCGCCAGCCACTCAGAGGACACAACTCAAGCGTTGATGAAGCGCTGGATTGGGGTTGTTGAGCGGTATCAGCAGGCCTAAGGAGAAGTCGCCACAGCAGGCGATTGCGTCTCCTGCGCGAGCACACTGTCGTCAAACTCGCCTTCTGAGCGGGCAACGATGCTTGCGATCGTTGCATCACCCACCACATTCACAACCGTTCTCGACATATCGAGCAGCCGATCCACGCCAATAATCAGCGCAATCCCCTCAACCGGCAAGCCAACTTGAGACAAGACCAAAGCAAGCGTAATCAACCCCACACCGGGCACGCCAGCCGTACCGATGGACGCCATCGTCGCGGTCAAAATTACCATTAGATAGCCACCCATCCCAATATCGATGTTATAAGCCTGCGCGATGAAGACCGTTGCAACGCCTTGCATAATTGCGGTGCCGTCCATATTGATGGTCGCGCCCAGGGGCACAACAAAACTACTGATGCTTTTGCTCACACCCAATCGCGTTTCAACTGTCTGCAAGGTCACCGGCAGCGTTGCCCCACTAGATGAGGTACTAAAACCAAAAGCCATAACCGGCAAGAGGCGTTTATAAAAAGTCAGTGGATTAACCCCGACGAGAAAGCGGATGAGCAGCGAGAAGGTCACTAAAAAATGTAGCGCTAAAACCAAGAGGACACAGAAAAAATAGGTGATTAGATCACTGATCGCGCTGTAGCCTAACTTGGCAAACAACGTAATCATGAGACAAAAAACACCAATCGGCGCCACCTGCATCAGCATCAGTACGAGCTGCATAATCACTTCGTTCCAGCGTGTCATGGAGGCTCGGATCTGCTGGCCTTGTTCTCCGGCACGGGTCATCGCAATGCCCAACAAAATTGCAAAGACGATAATCTGAAGCATATTGCCGTCTGCCAATGCCTTTACGGGGTTGCTCGGAAAGATGTTGATGATGACCTGTGTTAAAGCAGGGCTTTCTTTGGCAGCAAACGTTGTCGCTTCGGCAAGATTGACCCCAAGACCGGGATTCAGCACGTTGGCGACCCCTAAAGCCAGCACAATGGCCAGGGCGGTAGTCAAAAGATATAGGCCAACTGTCTTAAGCCCGATCGCCCCCATATTGTTGTGACCGGCAAGATTACCCGCGCCACACACCAAAGAGACAAAGACCAACGGCACCACCAGCAATTTCAAACTGGCGATAAAGACTTGACCACCAATATAGAAAAGACCCCCAACCAAATAGGTCTCAATAAAACTGCTGGAATCGAAGGCCATGAAATGAAGCAAGGATCCAATCAAGAATCCTGCAACCATTGCGATCAGAATATTTCGCGTTAGCTTACTTCGATCCATAGCCCATCCTCAGTTCATATTGATTAATCGATCTCAATCATTTCAAAATCTGCTTTGCCAACGCCGCATTCCGGGCAAACCCAATCTTCAGGAATATCTTCCCAAGCCGTGCCGGGTGCAATCCCTTCCTCTTCAAAACCTTCTGCTTCGTCGTAGATAAACCCACATACAATACATTGCCACTTCTTCATATCACCGATCTTCTCTATTAATTTAACGGTTTGAGACAGGCGGGTAAATTTGTACGCCCGCATTTTCCTCAGCTGGGTATACTAACGCATTTAAACCAAGACCTGCATATTCTCCGATGAACTTCAGCACACACTATTTAGCCGATCCCAAACTCAAAGCCCTACTAGCAGTAGCGCGGCTTGATAAACCCGTTGGGACATTGCTGCTACTCTGGCCAACGCTCGCAGCACTTTGGGTTGCAGCCGATGGCTGGCCAGGCTGGCATTTGTTAGTGGTGTTCGTGCTCGGCACCTTTTTGACCCGATCTGCAGGCTGCGTGATAAACGATATCGCGGATCGCAAATTTGATCCGTTTGTTGAAAGAACCCAAGACAGACCTTTGGCGCAAGGCGTGATCACCGTGCGCGCGGCGCTGATCTGGATGGGCGTATTGCTCAGTCTTGCCGCAATACTTGTACTCACGACCAATGCCCTAACCATTGCCCTTGCTGCCGTTGGCGCCTGCTTCGCAGGGTTGTATCCCTTTATGAAACGCGTGACCCACCTGCCGCAATTGGTTTTAGGACTCGCCTTCTCGATGGGGATTCCGATGGCGTTCACTGCCGCGACGGGCGCGCTCAGTGAAGCGGCGGGGCTATTATTTCTGGCCAACTTGGTCTGGGTTGTCGCGTATGACACCGAATACGCGATGGTAGACCGCGCCGAAGACCTTCTTATTGGGGTGAAATCAACGGCGATTTTGTTTGGCGATCTTGACCGATTCATCATTGGCGTATTACAAGCGCTTTTCGTGTTGCTGCTTTGGCGAGTTGGCGGGCACTTAGACTTCAGCGTCTTGTATCAAGGCCTACTCGCGGTGATCGCTGGCTTATTGTGTTATCAGCAATTTCTGATCCGAGATCAAAGCCGCGAGGGCAGCTTTGCCGCTTTTAAAAGCAATCAATGGGTTGGTGGCATCTTGTTCCTGGCCGTTTTGATTGAGTCCGAGGCGATGTTTTGATGGAAAAGATCGAGACCCTCATCGATCAGTTATCCGACACCATCGGCCGGTTTGTATCCTGGTTTATCTTGTTGATGATGCTTATCACTGCTCTAGTCGTCGTTATGCGCTATTTCCTCAACCTCGGATCGATCCCGTTACAGGAGACGATTGTTTATTTACATGGCGGCGTGATCATGTTGAGTATCGGCTATACCCTAAAAGTAAACGGCCATGTTCGCGTCGATGTCATTCACAGAAACCTAACCGAACACCAACGCCATTGGGTTGAATTGCTGGGCTGGGGGTTCTTTCTGATGCCCGTGAGTCTGTTTTTATTTTTAACGAGCCTGCCTTATGTGGCTTTTTCTTGGGCCGTTTTTGAGTCCTCGGGCGCGCCCGGCGGACTACCGGGAGTCTTTGTCTTAAAAACCGTCATACCGATCATGGCGGCTTTATTGTTCCTCCAAGGCCTATCCCAAGGCTCAAAAGCCATTCGTGCCTTGAGGCAATAATATGGACTATGCCGCGCTACTCATGTTTCTCGCTGTTTTTGGATTGCTACTTTTAGGCTATCCAGTGGCACTGACCCTCGCTGGAACATCTCTGATTGCGGCAGGCTTTGGCATCGCAGCGGGGCATTTTGACTTGGCGTTCCTGTATGCCATGCCCAATCGTCTTTACGGAATTATGACCAATCAAACCCTGATTGCAGTGCCATTGTTCGTGCTGATGGGCGTGATTCTCGAACGCTCTCGAATCGCTGAGGACCTACTCGACGCAATGACCCGGGCCTTTGGCAGGTTGCCGGGCGGGCTTGGCTTGGCCGTCTGCTTGGTCGGGATGATGATGGCAGCTAGCACCGGCATTGTTGGCGCAACCGTCGTCACCATGGGCCTCATGGCTCTGCCAACAATGTTACGGGCGGGCTATCACCCTGCCCTAGCAACCGGAACCATTTGTGCAACGGGCACTCTAGGACAGATTATCCCGCCCTCAATCGCTCTAGTTCTTCTAGGCGACGTCATCAGCAGTGGTTATCAACAGGCCCAATTGAGTCTTGGTATTTTTAATCCAAAATCCATTTCGGTGGGTGACCTCTTTGCGGGCGCAATTCTGCCCGGCTTCGTTTTAGTCGGCTTATATTGTTTGCTCATGCTCACCATCGCGATTGTGAAGCCAACGCTTGCGCCACCCGCCAACTTGCCCAAAGTACCGCTGCGGCAACTTTTCATGAGCGCCGTACCGCCCTTGTTGCTCATTGGACTCGTGTTAGGCTCAATTCTGTTTGGGGCTGCTACCCCAACTGAAGCTGCTGGCATTGGCGCCCTCGGGGCCCTGATTCTGGCGTTGATTAGACGCAGCTTAAGTTTTTCTGAATTAAAGGCCGGGCTCGTTTCAACAACCGAAACCACCTCCATGGTGTTCTTTATCCTGATCGGTGCCTCGCTATTTTCCTTGGTGTTTCGAGGATTTGGTGGCGATGAAGTCGTGGCGCAGCTGTTCGATCAAATGCCCGGCGGCGTGACGGGCGCTTTAATCATCGTGATGGCGGTGATTTTTTTACTGGGTTTTATCTTGGACTTTATCGAAATCACGTTTGTCGTGGTCCCCATTGTTGGACCAATCCTCATGGCAATGGGCGTTGACCCTATTTGGCTCGGTATTATGATCGCGATTAATCTGCAAACCTCTTTCTTAACGCCGCCCTTCGGCTTCGCGCTGTTTTACCTGCGCGGGGTTGCCAAAGATACGGTTAAGACCGCGGATATCTATCGCGGTGCCGTGCCCTTTATCGTGATTCAGTTGATCTTACTACTCACCTTAGCGTGGCAGCCTTGGCTTGCAACCTGGCTACCGGGCCAGCTTTACGGCGCATAGCCTTCAAGCTTTGCGCGAGTATTGTGAAACGCCCGCTCGGACAATTCGTTATAGTCCATCACGCTACGGCGATACGCCTGATACGAATCAAAGATGCGCTGATTTAGGGGGTCATCACCCACAAGCGCTTGAACCTTCTCGTCAGAGATCACTTTCAAAGCAGCCAAAACGTCATCCGGAAGGCGGCGCACCTTAACCTTATGCACCTCAACCAGCTCTTTTAACGCTTGGTTATTCCGAGCCGTGTATTCCGATAACACATCGTTGTTAACCGCAAGCGAGGCATTGCGCAGCATGGCTTGCAAATCCTTTGGCAGCTCGTTGAAGGCTTCTTGATTGACGATGAGTTCAAGGTTGGGTCCCGGTTCTTGCCAGCCGGGATAATAGTAATATTTCGCGACCTGATGAAACCCGAGAACCAAATCGTTAAAGGGGCCCACCCATTCAGCAGCATCAATAACGCCAGTTTGCAGGCTCGTAAAGATTTCACCTCCCGGAATATTGACCGCTGTACCGCCGGCGGCTTCAAATACTTCGCCCCCCAAACCGGGAATCCGCATCTTGACCCCTTGAAGGTCACTGAGGCTATTAATTTCTTTATTAAACCAACCCGCCATCTGTGTGCCCGTATTACCGCCTGAAATCGGGACGAGGTTAAATCGAGCATACAGTTCTTCCCAAAGGGCCATGCCGCCACCATGCAACAGCCAACCATTCATCTCTTGCGCTGATAGGCCGAAGGGAACTGCGGTAAAAAATTGCGCCGCCGGAACACTGCCGCGCCAGTAGTAGGATGCGCCATGACCCATTTGCACGGTTCCTCGCGATACCGCTTCAAACGTTTCAAGTGCGGGTACCACCTCTCCAGCACCGTAAACCGTGATATCTAAGCGGCCATTACTCATGATCCGAACCCGCTCAGCGATTTTCTCAGGCGCCATCCCCATGCCCGGGAAATTTTTTGGCCAAGTGGTCACCATCCGCCACTTATAAGTTTTATTCAGATCATCCGACGATGGCGCGCCGGGCTCAGCTGGACTTTGCCCACAGCTGGTTAGGAAAAAAGCGCCAATAACAAGACTCACAGATAACAGTTTCATGTAGATCTCACTTATATAGATTGTAATTTTGCAAAGGACAACATCAGCCACTTCGTACCAACCGCCTCAAACTTCACCTGCACGCGAGCCTGTTGGCCATGGCCTTCATAGTTCAAAATCACGCCCTCGCCAAACTTCGCGTGACTTACTTTTTGGCCCAATTGGAACTCGGTCCCCGAGACCTCACTTGCGACCCGCTTAACCTGATGGCTGGTCTGATACGCCGGCCGAACGAGCGCTTCGTGGGATCGGACCTCCTCTATCAGAGTTGCGGGCATTTCCTGAACGAAACGACTCACCCGATTATAACGATCCGTACCATTCAAACGCCGGGTTTCAGCATAGGTGAGATAGAGCTTCGTCATCGCTCGGGTGACGCCAACGTAACAAAGCCGCCGCTCTTCCGCCAAACGGCCGGGCTCATCCATCGACATTTGGTGGGGAAACAAGCCTTCTTCAAGGCCTGCCAAAAACACTAGCGGGAATTCCAACCCTTTAGCACTGTGCATTGTCATCATTTGAATGCTGTCTTGGTTTTGATCGCCTTGTCCAGCACCAGCTTCTAAAGCGGCTTGACTTAAGAACTCATCCAACAAAGTCATATCGGGTTGCACGGCCTCATCAAACAGCGGAACGTCATCGGGGTCAAAGGTTTGACCCGCGGTCACCAATTCCTCTAAGTTTTCAAGTCTGGCCTGGCCTTTCTCACCGCCTTCTTTTTCATAAAATGCCTTGAGACCCGAGGCATCGATGGTCTCCTCAATCAGATGCGCCAAGTCGAGATTTTCCGTCGCAACGTCTAGGTCATCAATCAGGTTGAGAAAACCGCTGACCGCACTACTCGCCCGAGGGGTTAGTCCCCCTTTGGTCGTAAGGTTCAATGCAGCCGTCCACAGCGATTGGTTTGTTGACCGCGCCGCGTCCCGAATGATCTGAATCGACTTATCACCAATACCCCGAGGCGGCAGGTTCACCACCCGCTCGAAAGCGGCATCACTATGGCGCTGGCTCAGTAGTTTAAGATAAGCCAAAGCGGAACGGATTTCGGCGCGTTCAAAAAATCGCTGGCCACCATATATTCGGTACGGCAATTGACTCCGCAGCATAGCTTCTTCTAAAACCCTGGATTGCGCGTTAGAACGATACAGAATCGCGCAATCGCGATAGGCATTCCCTTCGGCAAAAAAATTCTTAATCCGCTCGACGATGTAGCGCGCTTCGTCGATTTCATTGTAAGCCGCGTACAGGGATACCGGATCACCCCTGCCTAAATCGGTCCAAAGCGCTTTGCCCAAACGGTCGGTGTTGTGCTCTATCAATGCGTTCGCTGCATCCAAAATGGTGCCAGTTGACCGATAATTTTGCTCTAGGCGGTAGCTAGTCGCGTTTGGGTAGTCCAACTGGAAGCGTTGAATATTTTCGATTTTCGCGCCACGCCAACCATAGATCGATTGGTCATCATCGCCAACAACCATCAACTTATCAGCGTTCCCCGTTAAAACGCGCAGCCAAGCATACTGAATGGCATTAGTGTCTTGAAATTCGTCGACCAGGATCACCTTAAATCGCTCCCGGTAATGGTTTAGTAACGCCGGTTGCGCGAGTAAGGTTTCATGCATCCTGAGCAAGAGCTCGGCGAAATCGACCATACCACCCCGATCACAAGCCTCTTCATAAGCGCGGTAGATTGAAAGATGAGTGCGAATATATAAATCTCCCTCATCTTGAATATGGTTCGGCCTGAGGCCCTCATCTTTTTGGGCATTGATCCACCAGACCGCTTGTTTAGCCGGCCATTTTTTATCATCAATGGCTAAGTTCGAAAGGATCCGCTTGACCAAGCGCAGCTGATCATCGGCGTCAATGATTTGAAAACTTTGATCCAGGCCGGCATCCAGCCAATGTGCTCTTAAGAATCGATGCGCGAGGCTATGGAAAGTGCCCACCCACATGCCTCGAAGCGGCATGGCTAGGTGTTCCTCGATCCGAGAGCGCATTTCGGCCGCTGCCTTATTGGTGAAGGTGACCGCTAAGATGCCAAATGGCGACAGGCCTTGGGTTTGCGCAAGCCACGCAATGCGTTGGGTTAGGACCCGAGTTTTACCGCTGCCGGCGCCGGCTAGGACCAGTGCACTGCCTTGAGGTGCGGTAACAGCAGCCCGTTGCTCAGGATTCAGCGACTCGAGTATTTCAGTTACATCCATAAAAGGGTCCATTCCTGGATTGGCGCGTCCTGCGCGCCGTAAAACCCGGCTTTGAGGTGAAAAGGGAACATCCAGTCAAGTGTAACATTTCGTTAAAGATCCGCGCTGATTTTGACTTGGCAATTGTCTACCCATCCCTGCTTAGTGGTATCCTTTGGCAATGCCAACTAAGAAGATTGCCTGTGAACATTGTAAAAAAGTGGACGCTGTCGTTACGGAAACGGAATAAGAATTTTTTGTTTGATGGTGATGACCGGGTTTTTAAATCTGTGGTTAAGACAGCCAAAGTTTATGCTGAATATGGTGTTGGCAAATCCAGCATTTGGGTGCTGCAGAATACAGCAGCAAAAATTTTGGCGGTTGACACTTCCGAGCATTGGATCAATCACGTTCGTACTGAAGCGAACGCGGCAGACCGTTTTGATGTCGATTGGGTGGACCTCGGCGCGATCGGTTGGGCGGGTCGACCCAACAACTTCGAGCGGCGCGGGCACTTCAAGGACTATATTCAATCCGTCTGGTCACGGGGCGCAGAACCTGACCTTGTTTTAGTTGATGGCCGCTTTCGAGTGGCGTGCTTTTTGTATAGTCTCGCCAAAGCAAAGCCAGGTTGCACCATCTTGTTCGATGATTATGCCAATCGGCCAAAATATCACTTAGTCGAAGAGTTTATCGAACCAATCGGTTTTTGTGGGCGGCAAGGTCACTTCAAAGTGCCAGAAACACTCGACCGCGAAGCAATTTTGATGGAAGCCGATCGTTTCACGTATGTGATGGACTGATAGCCGCAGCTTTCCGAGCTGATTGCCTGAAGATACAGCCGCTTCGAGCTTATTAATGCAAGATTACGGCTAAAGCATCGTCATCACGCTCAATTAATCTGATCTGACTATTTTCTAGACACTCGCTTCTGATTTTAAAATCCACGATCTAAAATCAGCTTTAGATCGGTACACCCTCCAGCTGACATACGGTAAACTCTCCACCTCTTTTTGAAATCCGCTACTCGAGGCAATCCGCGTGATGCACAAAATCATTTTTAAGCATTGGCAAACTGGTGAACAGTTAGAAGTCACTGGCAGCATCGATCCCCAATTAAACCACCCATCCTCTGACCGACTCGTGGTGACCAAACCCGATGGCACCTTTGAAGATATCATCAAAACCACGGTTATCGAGCAAACAGAACTCAGCGCAAGCTAAGCTTTAGTGATCGTTTCGTCCCACCCGTTCACACCTTCGGTCAACCATGGTCTTCTGGTAAGGGCTGCGCCGTGACGGCGCCAGCAAATCCCGCAATGAAGAAAACCTGCCTGCTAGCAATCAGTGATTTCAACGCCTTAACGATTCATCCTTGTAGTCTTGATCGAGGACCCCTTTTTCTTTCAGCGTATTGATCCGTTTT